>Ga0208864_1000032_pt1 | contig 42372 bp, 42 predicted proteins | sample CryBogmetaGMA05M_FD_184542 | JGI IMG/M metagenome (GOLD analysis project Ga0208864, IMG submission 184542) | Freshwater microbial communities from Crystal Bog, Wisconsin, USA - MA0.5M (SPAdes) | ecosystem: Environmental > Aquatic > Freshwater > Lake | place: Crystal Bog, Wisconsin, USA...
GCTGCCCACCGTCCCCAGCCCCGGCGACACGCCCCGCCGGATCCTGGTCGTCGGGGGCGGTGGTCGCGAAAACGCCCTCGGCTGGGCCCTGGCCCGCTGCCCGGGGGTGGAGGAGATCTGGCTGGCCCCTGGCAACGGCGGCAGCGCCGGGCTGGCCGGCTGTCGGCAGCTGGCCATCGCCGAGAACGACCACGACGGCCTGCTCGCCGCCTGCCGGGAGCGGGCGGTGGAGCTGGTGGTGGTGGGGCCGGAGGCGCCGCTGGCGGCCGGCCTGGCCGATCGGCTGCGGGCGGAGGGGCTGGCGGTGTTCGGTCCCGGCGCCGACGGCGCCCGGCTCGAGGCCAGCAAGCAATGGGCCAAGGCGCTGATGCAGGAAGCCGGCATCCCCACCGCGGGCCACTGGGCGGCGGACAGCCGTGAGCGGGCTCTGGCGGTGCTGGCGGAGCGGAACGTGCCGCTGGTGGTCAAGGCCGACGGCCTCGCGGCCGGCAAGGGGGTGACGGTGGCGGAGACGGTGAGCGAGAGCCGCGCGGCGATCGAAGCGGTGTTCGACGGCCGCTTCGGGGCGGCCGGGGCGTCGCTGGTGCTGGAGGAGCGGCTGAGCGGCCCGGAGGTGTCCGTGTTCGCGCTCGTCGATGGTGAACGGATGGTGCTGCTGCCGACGGCCCAGGACCACAAGCGGATCGGTGAAGGTGACACCGGCCCGAACACCGGCGGCATGGGCGCCTACGCGCCGGCACCCCTGCTGGATGCGGCCGGCCTGGAGCAGGCAAGGCAGCTGGTGCTCGAGCCCACCCTGGCCGCCCTGCGGGCCCGGGGCATCGACTACCGCGGCGTGATCTACGCAGGGCTGATGCTCACCGCGGACGGTCTCCAGGTGATCGAATTCAACTGCCGGTTCGGCGATCCCGAATGTGAGACGTTGATGCCCCTGCTCGGGCCGGAGCTGGCGGCGGTGCTGCTGGCCTGTGCCCTGGGAAGGCTGGATGCGGCCCCCGCCCTGACGATCGCCCGCCGCTGCAGCGCCTGCGTGATCGCAGCCGCGGCTGGATACCCCGGCGACGTGCGCCAGGGGGATCCGATCAGCGGGGTGCCGCCCTGCGACAGCGAGCGGCAGGTGTTTCACGCCGGCACCCGCCGCGACGACGATGGCCTGGTGCGCAGCGCCGGCGGCCGGGTGCTGGCGGTGGTGGCCCAGGCCGACGACTTCGATGGCGCCTTCACCGCCGCCTACGCCATCCTGGCGGGCATCAAGTTCGAGGGCATGCAGTACCGCCGCGACATCGGCCATCAGGTGCGCCGCCGATGAGCACGGCCAGGGCAGCCACCGACGGCTGGCAACGGCGCCTGGCGCGCTGGTGGGCGGAGTTCAGCCTGCAGACCAAGCTGCTGGCGGTCGCCACCCTGGTGGTGAGCCTGCTGATGACGGGCATCACCTTCTTCGCCCTCAACGGCATCCAGCGGGACGCCCGCATGAGCGACACCCGCTACGCCCGCGACCTGGGCTTGCTGCTCTCGGCCAATGTGATGCCCCTGGTGGCCCGGGGCGACGACCGCCAGCTGGCAACGGTGGCCGAACGCTTCTGGCAGTCGAGCCGCAGCCTCCGCTACATCTTCTTCGCCGATGCCGAAGGGGTGCTCTACCTGGGCATTCCGATGGGCAACGGCCTCGGCAGCGAGGGGGGGGAGCAGCTGCTGAGCCGCCGGCTGGAGCTCCCCGCCGACCTGCAGAACCGCCCCGACAATCCGCTGATCCGCCAGCACCTGACCCCCGATGGCCAGGTCACCGATGTGTTCGTGCCGATGGTGGACGGCGAGCGTTACCTGGGGGTGGTGGCCCTGGGCATCAACCCCAACGAGACCCTGCTGGCCAGCGCCGCCCTCACCCGCGAGGTGACGGTGGCGGTCTTCATCTCGATCTGGGTGCTGGTGATCCTGGGCTCGGTGTTCAACGCCCTCACGATCACCCAGCCGGTGAAGGAACTGCTGCGGGGGGTGCGGCGGGTGGCCGGCGGCGATTTCCAGGCCCGCATCGGCCTGCCGGTGGGCGGGGAGCTGGGGGAACTGCTGGAGGGGTTCAACACCATGGCCTCCCAACTGGAGGTCTACAAGGCGGCGAACATTGAGGAGCTGAAGGCAGCCCAGGTGAAGCAGCAATCGCTGATCGCCACCATGGCCGACGGTGCGGTGCTGCTCGACGCCGACGGCTGCATCGTGTTGGCCAATCCCACCGCCCGGCGCCTGTTTCGCTGGGAGGGGCGCAACCTGGAGGGCAACGAACTCAGCGGCGAGCTGCCGGAACGGCTGGCGATGGAGCTGCAGGGCATGCTCGACGCCCTGATGGCCAGCGAGCGGGACAGTGCCGACGTGCGCTGCAGCATCGGCGAACCGGCCCGCACCCTGCGGATCGTGCTGCAATCGGTACGCGATGAGCGGGGCGAAACCCTCAAGGGCATCGCCATGACGGTGCAGGACCTGACCCGCGAAGTGGAACTGAATGCCGCCCAGAGCCGCTTCATCAGCAACGTCTCCCACGAATTGCGCACGCCGCTGTTCAACATCAAGAGCTACGTGGAAACCCTCCACGACCTGGGCGACCAGCTCAGTGAGGAGGAGAAGAAGGAATTCCTCGGCATCGCCAACGACGAAACCGACCGGCTGACAAGGCTTGTCAACGACGTGCTCGATCTCTCCAGGCTGGAATCCGACCGGGTCTGGCAGCTGGAGCCGATGGAGGTGGCCCCGGCAATCGAGCAGACCCTGCGCACCTATCGGCTCAATGCCGAGGACAAGGGGGTAGCCCTCAGCTTCTGCGCCGACCCCCAGCTGCCGCGGGTGCTCGGCAACTGGGACCTGCTGCTGCAGGTGTTCGACAACCTGGTGGGCAATGCCCTGAAATTCACCCCCCCCGGTGGCCGCCTGAAGCTGCGGGCCTACCCCTGGCCGGACACCTGCCGTTTCGAGCCGGAGAACCGCCCCGGCGACAACCCCACCTGTGCACTCACCTCACCGCTACCGCGGCTGCGCATTGAGATCGCCGACAGCGGCTGCGGCATCGGCGCCGCCGACCAGGAACGGATCTTCGAGCGCTTCTTCAGGGTCGAGGACGCCGTCCATACCGAGGCCGGCACCGGGCTAGGCCTCTCGATCGTGCGCGGCATCCTGGAGAAGCACGGGACCCAGGTGCAGATGGCCAGCGAACCGGGCATCGGCACCACCTTCTGGTTCGACCTGCCGCTGGAACACTCCGATGCCGATGAACTGAAGCTGCAGGCCAGCCGCCGCCAATACGACCGGCAAGGAATCGGCAGCGGAGCAGCGGCCTGAGCTGGCCCCGCCCCTCAGGTCTCGCTTTCCACGCCCCGCACGATCCGCGAGAGCTCGCTGCGCTCATCGGTAGTGATCCGATGGGGAACGCCACTGATGATTCGCTCGAAATTCGAGAAAGAATCCTTGATTTCGGGACCGTTGCTGGTGATCACGAATTCACGGATGCCCTTGTCATGCCAGGAGCCACGCATCTTGAAGACATTCAGCGCCCGGGCCATTTCACCGCGGATTTCCACATACTGCAACAGCAGAATCGTGTCGGTGATCGTTGAGATGTGGGAGTCGGTGATCGAATGGCTACCCATGAACTCCTCGGAGGTGTTCGTGAAGAAACCGGCAATTTCTTCCTGTTTGGCGTAGCCGGTCACACCGATGACGAACTGGCGAAAGGCGTTGTGGCTAACGCCCCTGGCCAGGGCCGAAAGGGAATCGATCGCCATGCGGGATGGCTTGAACTGGCTGATTTCCGTCTTGATGATCTGCAGATGATCCTCCAGCCCGGTTGATTCGGGATAGGCGCAGATGATCTTCAGCAGTCCGTCCTGCTCCATCTGCTCGAAGTCGATGCCCCAGCTGGTGGCGTTGCGCAGCAACTGGGCCCTGGATTCCTCATAGGCGAACAGGATGGCGCGCTCCTTGCTACGGCAGGCGTCCTCCACGAACTTGCTGACCAACAGGGTTTTGCCGGTACCGGTGGCGCCGGTGGCCAGGATGATCGAATCCTTGAAGAAACCACCGCCGCACATCTCATCGAGCCGGGGAACACCGGAACTGAGGCGCACGTTGGAGGAACGCTGGGTGAGCCGCATCGCCCCCAGCGGGAAAATGCTCACCCCCTGGGCACTCATCGTGAACGGGAATTCCCCCTTCATATGGGTGGTGCCGCGCAGCTTGAGGATTTCCACGGTGCGGCGGCGCCGTTCCCCTTCCAGCACATTGCGCAGGATTACCACATTGTCGCTGACGAACTCCTCAACCCCATAGCGAGCGATCGGTCCGTATTCATCGATGCGCTCCGTGGTCATCACCGTGGTGACGCCGATCTCCTTGAGCCTGGCGATCAGGCGAAAAATCTCACGGCGAACCACCGAAACGGCATCGTATTGCTGGAATACGGCGGTGATCGAATCAATCGCCACCCGTTTCGCTTTGTACTTACGAATCGCGTAATTGATGCGCTCAATCAGGCCAGAAAGATCAAAGCTTCCGGCCACATCCTGACCCTCTGGATCGGGGGAAGCATCCAACAGGAACAACTTATCCTGTTCCACCATTTCCTGCAGATTCCAGCCAAAGCTGGCAGCATTGCGCAGGATGTCCAGCGGCGATTCTTCGAAGGTTACGAAAATCCCCGGCTCATTGAACTGACGGATGCCGTTGTAGAGAAAGTTGAGGGAAAAGACAGTCTTGCCGGTGCCGGAAGTACCACTGATCAGCGTGGATCTTGCGATCGGAAGACCGCCATGGCAGATGTCATCGAACCCTTCAATGCCGGTGGGCAGTTTCTGCACCTGCATCAGGGAATTACTGGCGGCGCTGGGGTCCTGCATCTCAGTGGGGACGGGAGAACGGATGGGAACGGGAAGGGAAGGGGGCGGAGAAGGAAGAACCAGCTCAGGGGCCGGCGGCCGGCTCGCTGCCTTCCGACACCGATTCGGAGGACTCGGAGGACTCGGCAAACTCCACGGACTGTTGACCGGGGAGATCGAACGTCTCCTCGCTGAGCTCCTCGTAGAGGAGATCAAGACCGATCAGCACCCGCTCCCGGTCGGAGAGATCGCCGATGATTCGCCGCACCGGCGGCGGCAGGATCTTGGCAAGGGTGGGGGTGGCGAGAATCTTGTCCTCTTCGGCCAGCTGGGGATTCTTGAGGACATCAATCACCTTGAGGGCATAGACACCGCGGAATTCCGTTTCCAGAATGTTGCGTAAAGTCTTGAGGGCCCGCATCGAGTTGGGCGTGTTGCCGGCCACATAAAGCTTGAGAATGTAGGTCTTGCGGTAAGCCATTTCAGGAAGGCTCCATGGTGAGAGTCAGCAGGTCGGTGGGTGTGGCCGGATCCACAGGCAGGGGAGCAACGGGGGCATCGGGAGGGATCGAGCGGCGATACATCTCGCAGAGGTGGGCCATCACATCCAGGAGGGCCAATCGGTAGTCCTGAAGGAAATCATTCTTATGCCCTTCAAGCTGGAGCTGTTTCCCGAAGCCATCGATGAGATTCATGTGTATCTCAACAGCATGCGTAATGGGCAGATCACTAAAAAAAGCTGTATTCACAAAACTTTCCAGGGCCTGATTAGCGGCAGCCGGATCCCGGAAGTAGCTGATCAACAGGTCGCGGTAGGTGCGGGTGAGGGAACGCAGCAGCTCCTGGCGCTCCCGGGAGCCGAGATTGCGCAGGAAACGGGAGGGATCCCGCTTGTAGTAAATCCCCAGATAGCCGAGCCGCCCCTTGAGCCGATTGGCGAGTTTCCAACGGTCGGCGGTGTTGCCACTGCTGCCGGGGCCGAGGCTGGCGGCACTGAGGAGGCCGCGGCGCAGGAAACGGGAAATGGCTGCGTCGAGGTTGTAGCTGAGTTGCTCAAGCTGGTCAGCGGGAAGGTGCACCTCCGCATCGTGATATTCAATCCGGCCAGTCATCTCACCGATCACCACCGCCGGCAGCAGCAGCCCCTGTTCGGCCAGGGTCTGGAACAAAGTGGCGGGCAGCACCCCCTGCTCCAGCAGCACCGCATCGAAATCCTCCCGGCGGGCATCGAGCACGGCCACCGGGTCGGCGGCTGGATCCAGCCGCTCCAGCTGATAACGCCCCCCCTGGAGCCACTGGCCGCAGGAGTTCACCAGCCGGGGTTCGTGGATGAGCGCAGCGATGGTGAGAACCGGTTCTGGCATCGACCTCCACCCGGGAGGGGACCCGGAGACTCCTAAATGTTGACGGGGGGTGGCTCGCAGGGTGAAAATCTTTGTTTGTCTTCCGCTTGCCGTGCGCTCAGGCGCCCCAATGGCGGCCATCGGCCCTGCAGCCACCGCTCCCAGTGGCAACGCAGGACTTGAGCCACCAGCCTGACCACGCCCCCACTGCCATGAGTGACACCGCCAGTTCCGGGTCCAGCCCCGAGTCCAGCCCAGCGGCCAGCGCCAACCCCGTAGCCAGCGCCAGCCCGGCGGCGGCGGCTGGCTCCTACGCCATCGTCGAGACCTCGGGCCAGCAGTTCTGGCTCCAGCCCGAGCGCTACGTCGACCTCGACCGCATCCACGCCGACGTCGACAGCACGGTGACCCTGGAAACCGTCCTCCTCGTCAAGGACGGCAGCGGCACCACCCTGGGCCATCCCTACGTGAAAGGGGCCACCGTGGAGCTCAAGGTCCTGGCCCATCGGCGCGGGCCCAAGCTGCTCGTGTACAAGATGCGTCCCAAGAAGAAGACCCGCCGCAAGAATGGTCACCGCCAGGAGCTGACCCGTGTGCTGGTCCAATCGATCAAGGTGGGCGGCAAGGCGATCGCCTGATCGCGCCCCCTCCCTTCCCGGCTCCCCTTCCCCATCTCTCCGCTTTCCCCATGGCCCACAAGAAAGGCACAGGCTCCACCCGTAACGGCCGCGATTCCAACTCCAAGCGCCTGGGCGTCAAGCGCTACGGCGGTGAAACCGTCACCGCCGGCTCGATCCTGATCCGCCAGCGGGGCACCTCGGTGCTGCCCGGCGACAACGTCGGCCGCGGTTCCGATGACACCCTCTTTGCTCTGGTGGACGGGGTGGTGAGCTTCGATTCGATCCGCCGCGATCTGCGCAACCGCAAGCGCATCAACGTGGCGGTGGGCTGAAGCCGTCAGCCGGGGGCTGGAGTTCCAGCCCGTCCCCCGGCACCTCCAACCAACGCCGCAGCCAGGCCACCAGCAGGTAGAAGGGCACGGTATCGAGCAAAGCCGCCAGCAACTTGAACAGATAACCGCTGGCGACGTAGCTCAGCAGCTGGGGCGCCAGTGGCTCATCGGCCCGCACCGGCAGCAGATGGCCACTGAAATGGCTGATCAGCACCACGGCGATGGTGTCCAACAGCTGGCTGACCATGGTGGAGCCGTTGTTGCGCAGCCACAACGCCCGGCCGCCGGTGCGGCGCTTCCAGAAATGGAACAGGCGCACATCGGCGAACTGGGCCGCCATGTAAGCCACCATCGAGGCACCCACCGACCCGAAGGCCAGCCGCCGCACCTCGTAGAACACCGGCAGGCCAGCACCGTCCACCGCCTGGGGCACCCCCGCCGAACCCCCGAAGCCATCCAGGCCGGGGAGCACCCCGCCCAGCCAGAGCACCAGCACGATCCAGCCATTGAGCAGCAGCCCCACCCAGACCACCTGGGAGGTGCGTCGTTCCCCCCAGATCTCGCTGAGCAGATCAGTGCAGAGAAAGGTGAGCGGGTAGGGCAGCGCCCCCACCGCCACCACCACCGGCCAGGAGCCGAGGCTGCCGAGGCTCAGGAAGCGGGTGAGGCCGAGGATATTGAGCATCCCCATGGTGCCGAGGAAGATACCGGCCAGCACCAGGAAGGCCAGATCGCGGCGTTCTTGGACAGTCATTGTCGAATCGAGACGGGGAACATGGACGACAGCCCTGCCAACCTGCCGCAACAGCCGCCGCCACCAGGGGGGCGGCCGCCGGAGCCCTGCGGCTTCCTTGTGCTCGACAAGCCGGCGGGTCTCACCTCCCACGCCTGCGTGGGCCGGGTGCGCCGCGCCTACGGCCTGCGGCGGGTGGGCCATGGCGGCACCCTCGATCCGGCAGTCACCGGTGTGCTGCCGATCGCCATCGGCGCCGCCACCCGCCTGCTGCCCTATCTGCCGGGCGACAAGGGCTACGTGGGGGTGGTGCAGCTGGGGCTGACCACCAGCAGCGACGACCTGGAAGGGGAGGAACTGGAACGCCGGGCCGTGCCGGCCCTGGCCCCGGAGCAGCTGGAGCTGGCCCTGGCGGCCCTGCGGGGGCCGATCCTGCAGCGGCCACCGCGGGTGTCGGCGGTGCATGTGCAGGGCCAGCGGGCGTATGCCCTGGCCCGCCGCGGGGAGGACTTCGAGCTGGCAGAGCGGCCGGTGACGATCCACCGGCTGGAGCTGCTCGGCTGGGATGGGGAGCGGGGCCGGCTGGAGCTGGCCGTTGACTGCTCCAGCGGCACCTATGTTCGTGCCCTCGCCCGCGACCTGGGGGAGCGGCTGGGCTGCGGCGGCTGCCTGGCCGGACTGCGCCGCACCACCGCCCTCGGTTTCGGCCTCGACGGGGCCGTGCCCCTGGAGCGGCTGGAGAGCGGTCCGCCGCCGCCCTTGCTCGATCCCCTGCCCGCCCTGGCGGCCCTACCGCGTCAGCAGCTCAATGCCGAGCAACTGCTGGGCTGGCGCTGCGGCCGCGGCCTGGCGGCGGCAGCGGGGTTGGCCGTCGGGAGCCCGGTGGCGGTGCTCGATCCGGCAGGTCAGCTGGCGGGCATCGGCCTGGCGGCCCCGGCGGGGGAGGCTGGCGGCGAGGCGTGGCTGCGACCGAAGCTGGTGCTGCAGGCCAGCGGCTGAGCCTCAGATCTTGCTCGGGTCGTACTGGGTGGCATTGCGGCCGATATGGGCCATGGCTTCGCCGCCATCCACATAGAGCAGCTGACCATTCACGAAGGGGCTGTCGAGCAGATAGCGCACGGCTCCGACAATATCGGCGGTGGTGCCCTGGCGGCGCAGCGGGATGCCATCAAGCCGCCACTGGATGTACTCCTCGGAGCGGGACTGGAGCGGCATCGTCACCCCGGGCATCACCCCATTGACGCGAAAACGGGGGGCGTATTCCAGGGCCGCCATCAGGGTGAATTCGGCCAGGGTTTTCTTGGCCAGCAGGTAGGCGGCGTATTCGTATTGATTAAACGCCACCTTGTTATCGCATATGTTGATCACCGCTCCCGATTCCACCCGGGCGCAGAAGGCCTTGGTGAGAAAGAAGGGGGCGCGAATGTTCACATCGAACTGGCGGGCGAACTGGTCGACGCTGGTGGAGGCGATCGGCCCGGATTCGTAGGCGGAGGCACTGTTCACCAGCGTCCGCAGAGTGGGCATCTCAGCCTGCACCCGTTCAACCAGTGCGTCCAGGGCGCCGGCATCGGCCAGGTCCTGGCGGAACAGACGGCACTCGACACCGAGGGCCAGGATCTCCGCCTGGGTGGCCAGGGCGGCCTCAGCGGAAGAGTTGTAATGGAGGGCGATATCCTCACCGGCTGCGGCCAGACCGGTGGCGATCGCCTTGCCCAGGCGGATGGCCCCCCCGGTGATCAGAACCGCGGATCGGGTCATGGCCTGCCGGAGAAACTGGAGGTTGGTCAGTGTGCCACAGCACTCCTGTCCGCTGGTGGCAGAGGCTGGGCCTGCAGCAGCGCCACGAGCTCGCGGAGGAGGGGCCGGTCGTAATCGGGAGCCTCCTCGATCAGGCGATCAAGCCACGGTGAAACAAGCAGCTGGCGCAGCTCGGCGTCAGCGTCGAGAACAGCAATGATGTCGAGATCGATCGGCCGATCCTTCACCTTGCAGAGGGCATCACGGCGATCCCGGCCCATCGCGGTTTCAAGGGCATTGAAACAGGATTTCAGGGCAGCCGGATCCAGGTGGGTCTCCAGATAGGCCACCTGATTGTGAAAGAGATGATCACTGATCATGGCCACCGGTTCGGTGACCACCTCGGCGCCGAACAGCAGGCGGCCGGCGATCGCCTCCAGGCAGCGCCGGGCCAGGGCCAGGTTGGCGGCGGGCTGGAGATTGCTGCCGAGCCCGATCAGAAAACGGTGCCGTGCGGGGAGATCCGGGGCTGGATCAGCCCCGCCGGCGGCCTGGGGGGATGGAGCCATGGCCTGCTGCCTGCGGGGGGAACCGAAGGGATGGCAGTCTGTCATCCCTGCCCCGGGTGACCTTTCGACAATGGCCGGCCACAGCAAATGGGCCCAGATCAAGCGCACCAAGGCCGTGGTGGATGCCCGGCGCGGCGCCCTGTTCACCCGGCTGGGCCGGGAGATCACCGTGGCGGCACGCGCGGGGACCGATCCGGCCGGCAATTTCCAGTTGCGCACCGCCATCGAGAAGGCGCGGGCGGCGGGTCTGCCCAACGCCAACATCGACCGGGCGATCGCCAAGGGCTCCGGCCAGGGCGGCGGCGGTGCCGATGCCTTTGAAGCGGTGCGCTACGAGGGCTACGGCCCTGGCGGAGTGGCCGTGCTGGTGGAGGCTCTCACCGATAACCGCAACCGCACGGCGGCCGACCTGCGGCTGGCCTTCAGCAAGAACGGTGGCAACCTCGGCGAGAGCGGCTGCGTCAGTTATCTGTTTGAACAGCGCTCCCTGGTGCGGCTCAACGAACGGAACCTGGACGAGGAGCGGCTGCTGGAGCTGCTGCTGGCGATGGAAGAGGCCGGGGGACCGGCCGTGCTCAGCTACAGCCTTGACGCGGAGGGCGTCGAGGTGGTCGGCCGCTTCGCCGATCTGGAGGCCCTGCAGGACGGCCTGCGCCGGGCGGGCCTGACCGTGCGCGACTGGGAACACCGCTGGCTGGCCGGCACCGCCTGCCGGCTGGAGGAAGAAGAGAACCTGCGGCTCTGCCTGCGGCTACTCGACGCCCTTGAGGAGCTCGATGACGTGCGCAGCGTCACCGCCAACCTGGAGGCCGATGAGGCGCTGCTGCAGACCCTGCTGGCCTGAGCCGCCCGGGCTGCCTAGAAGCCTCGGGCCAGGGGCCGGTCGCTGGAGAGCGATACGTTGCCGCGACGGCCGGCCGCAACGGCGGCACGACCCGCGGCTGCACTGGCCGCGGCGGGGCCGGTGGGCGGCGGCCCCGGTATGGCCAGCACGTTGAAGGCGAGCGACCAGCGTTCCCCCTCCCCGCGGAAGGGAGCCACCGAATGGGGCTGCCAGGCCGGAAAAAGCCAGAGATCGCCCTCCACCGGCAGCACGTAATGGGCCATACCGGTGCGGAAGCTCTGGATGTGCCATTCCTCGGGACCGTGGAAACACAGCTGGCCGTCGAAGCTGCCTCCATGGATCTGGGGGGGGACCTGCAGGTAGAGCACGCCCGAGAAGCTGCCGCCGTGGGTGTGGGTGGGGTTGTAATCGCCGGCGCGCTGGCAGTTCAGCCAGACATCAATCATCTGCAGGTGGTAGCGGCCGGGGGTCCAGGGGCCGCGGCCCTGGGGCGGCTGGCGATCGATCACATGGCGGATCCAGCGCTCACATCCCGGCAGGATCACCCCAGCGCAGAGCTCGGCCACCTCGGGCGCCTGCAGGCGCAACTCCCGCTGCTCGCTGAGCTGGCCCGCGAGCCGGGCGGAAGCGTCGGGGCTGGCGCCGGGATCGGCAAGCACCCGGGCGGCGAGCTGCTGGAGTCGCTGCAACAGCGGCGGCTCCAGGCTCTCTCGCAGGATCGAGCGGGGGAAGAGATCGAGAACCTCCATGGGCCGTGACAGCGGCTGAATCACTCTGGCAGGAGCCTTCGCGACACTGAACAGGCGATCGGAATCCACTGAGGCCGCCGCGACAGATCTGCAATTGCCCATCGTTTGCGAAGCCTCAGCACCAATGGCCCTTTTTTGCGCTACTTTCCCGGCAAGTAGTTCTACCCACGGTCATGGCCCTGTCCCTGCTCACTCCCAGCAACCGCCTCAGAGCCGGCCTTGCCTTCGGGATTGGAGTGGCCGGCTATCTGGCCGCAGCCAGCCCGGCCCTGGCTTTGACAGCTCCCGCGATCTATGGCACGGGCGTGAGCGCCACCGGCCAGACGACGACCAAGCCGACCGGCAACGTCAACGGTGCCGACGTCAACTGGCAAGTGATCCAGTATCCGAATAATGCCGGCACCCCCGGCACGGCAGCGGCAGTAACGGCGAACACCCCAGCGGTCTGGATCGGCTCCGACCCCGGCGCCACCCAGGACGACAACAATGGGGCCACCATTGATGGCACCACCTTCCGTTGGATCAGCCCCAGCACAGGCGCAAACGCCGCCTCCTACCTTGTTCCTGGTAACCCCCTGACGCCCGCGAACATTAATGGGGTGGGCACCTTCAGTTACATCCTCAAGCAAGTCTTCAACGTCACTGACGCCGGCAACTACCAGCTCAGCCTTGACATTACTGGCGACAACGGAGCTTCCTTCTATATCAACGGCTCCATCATCGACGGCAACACGGATACTCCCGGCATCAGCGGTGGCACCCTGATCGGTTCCAGCGACACTGCACCCGGCAACCTGGGCCGCACCGCACGGATTTCCAGCATGGCCAATCTCTCTGCCGGCCTGAACACCGCTTACATCGTGGTTCGGGATAGCGGTGCCTTCACCGGCGTCCTCACCTCAAACGTGACCTTCACCCCGGATGTTCCCGGCCCCCTGCCCCTGCTGGGCGCCAGCGCCGCCTTCGGCTGGAGCCGCCGCCTGCGCCGCCGGATCAACGGCAATGCTGCCGTCATCAAACCTGAGTCCATTGGCTGATTGTCACAGCCATCCCACCAAAAGAGCCGCTTCTCAAGCGGCTCTTTTTTTGCTCTTTCCCAATCCGACGAAATAAGCGAAACAAGCAATAAGACAACACTGAAAATCGACGACGAATCCACAACGCCTGACCAGCACTGCCCCTTGCGCCAAAACATCAACCAATGGGCTATAGTCGTCATAAGCTATGAAGCAAGCGTGATGACTAAAACACTGCGCGACTCCAGTAAGCGGTTCGGTATTGCCCTTGCCTTTGGCCTGAGCGTGGCCGGCAGCATTGCCACGGCGACTCCGGCCATGGCGATCAGCTCCATTCCGTTGCTTTATGGCACGGGCGTGAGCAGCACTGGCGAGACGACAACCAAGCCGACTGGTGCAGCGGGCACCGATGTGAATTGGTCGGTCATTCAATATCCCAGCAACGCAGGCTCTCCTCCCACAGCAGCAACGATTCCCTCCAATACTCCAGCTCCATGGATAGGCTCCGGCTCTGGCGCCACTACGGACGACAATAACGGTGCCACCATCGATGGCATCACCTATCGCTGGATCAGCGCAAGTACATCAGCGAGCGCCTTATCCGCGAGCGTACCCGGTAACAACGAATCTGGAGGGGTCGCCAATTTCAACTACATCTTAAGCCAGACATTTACAGTTACAAATCCAGGAGCCTACCTGGTCAATCTCTACATAACTGCTGACAACAGAACCAATTTTTACATCAATGGCACGATTAACGCTGGCGGCACCTTGAATCCCGGCATCACCGGTGGCACCCTGATCGGGTCCAGCGACTCTGCAGCTGGCAATCTTGGTCGGGTTGCCCGGATTTCCAACTGGGTCTATTTGAATGCCGGCACCAATACCGCTTACATGGTCGTGAACGACACGGGTTCGTTCACCGGCGTCCTCGCCTCCAATGTGAGCTTCAGCCAAGATGTCCCTGGCCCCCTGCCCCTGCTGGGCGCCAGCGCCGCCTTCGGCTGGAGCCGCCGCCTGCGCCGCCGGATCAAGGACGGCACCGCCGCTAATTGAGTTTCAAGGTCTCTCATTTTTACTCAATTTGATCATCAGTCAAGCCATCACGAATCTGATCTTCACACCGTGATTTCCTTCAAAGAGTCGTTGATTCAACGGCTCTTTTTCGGTACAAGGGGGCATCGTTTTAGCCCAACCCCATGGCTTCGATCACGAGATTATCCCGCGCCAACGGCCTGGCCCTCACGGCCGCTGCCTGTCTGGCCCTTCCCCTGATTTCAGCGGCGCCTGCCCTGGCGCTGGTGGTCACCATTCCCGGCACCGCCCAGAATTCCAGCAAGCCGATCGGCTCATCCGGCAGCGATTCTGCCTGGCAGGTGGTGCAGTTGCCCAATGTCGTCAACAGCACCCCCACCACCGGCACGCCCCCCTACAGCGCCTGGATCCCAGCCAACGTCCCCGCCCCCTGGATGGGTTCCGGCATTTCCAGCGGCGTGGGCAGCGACAACAACAATGGTGTCACCATCGGCGCCAACACCTATCGCTGGGTATCCGCCAGCGACAACGCCAGGGAGTTCGCCCCCTGCGCATCGGCCCCCTGCCCCACCAGCCAACCATTCTCTTCCTACGCCTACATCCTCAAACAGGATTTCACGATTCCTTTCGCCGGCCGCTACGTGGTGGACCTCGGCCTCAGCGCAGACAACATTGCCGAGGTTTACATCAACGGTCTGGTCGACCAGACGAACACCCAGAACCCCACAATCACCGGCGGGAGCCTCCTAGGCAAGACCGACCAGACCATTGGCAACCTCGGACGACTGACCAACATCTCCAACGATGTCGTTCTCAACGCCGGCACCAACTCCGCGTACATCGTCGTCCGGGACTACTTTGGATTCACCGGTGTGATCTCCACCCAATTCACCGTCACCACCTTCGACGCCCCAGGGCCCCTGCCCCTGTTCGGCGCCGGTGCCGCTTTCGGCTGGAGTCGCCGTCTGCGTCGCCGCCTGCGGGCCGGTGCCAACGCTTCCTCAGCCAGCTGATCGGCTTGTGGGGGCCATCAACGCCGGCCGCCTGGCCCCCACTTCCTGGCCTTGCTCTTGTTGAAGCCCAGCTTCGGCAGGCGCAATCCCAGCACCTTGCCAGGTCGCTGGCGGAACTTCAGTTCCTCGTCCAGCCCCACCCCCGTCATTCCACTGTTCGCCCCCGGCCCTCTGCCCAGGCGCCGCCAGCCCCGCTTGAGGGCCCTCCTGAGCTCCGTCAGCAGGCTCGGATCTTCCATCGAAGACACCCCCGGGACTGACGACACGGACTGGCTGCCGGGCAGCTGGCTGCCGCCAGCGAAGGCGATCGCAAAAATCACGGCCAGCAGCACGGTGCGCAGGTTGTCCTGCATCAGGGACCACAGATCCACACCATTGGGGCCCACCGGCTGCTGCCGGAGCTGCTGCTGCACCCGGTCTGCCTCCTTCAGCAGCGCCAGCTTCACTTCCGGCAGGGGCCTCTGCAGGGCATTGGCCGTCAGCGTGGGGCCCTGCACTGCCGCGAGCTGCTGCTGGAGCTCCGGCAGGCTCGTGGCCCTGGCCACCACCTGCCGCACCCGCTCGATGGCCTGGTTCGCGCCATTGCGCTGGCGCAGCTGCACCGCCCGGGTGATGCTGATGCCATTCCAAACGGCATAGCCTTGGACCGGCACCAGCAGCAGAAAGCCCAGGGCGGCAACCAGCGCCCAGCGGCGGACGAACCGTCGCCGGTCCGCCAGCCGTTGATTGAGGGGCTGAAGGTTGGCCGCCAGATGCAACAGCCCGAAACCGGTGATCGCCACCGCCCCGTTGGCCGTGATCACACCCACCATCCGCAGTTGCCAGGCCGGACTGAGAATCTGGAGCGGCACCGCCTTGAACAACACCTCAACCACAAACACCGCCAGCAGACCATTGGCGATCAGCGCCAGCAGCGAAGCATCAGCGGTGGGCTGCTGTTGAGCAACGGGGGGGCGGTTAGCAGCGGGGGGCCGATTAGCGGTGTCTTCCGAAAGTTCTGACAAAAGAAATAGAATTCCCTAGCTCAGGCAATTATCACAGCAAATCCTCAGAATCCAAGGGCTTCCCGATCCACGATCACGCTCACCGCGGGATGGGCCTTCAGCCAGCTGGCCGGCAGCTCCGGCGTCGCCGGCCCCTGCAGCAGCCGCTCCAGCACCGCCGCCTTGGCGGCACCGGTGACCACCAGCACAATCCGCTCCGCCGCCAAAATCTCCCGCAGGCCCAGGGTGATCGCCCAGGCCGGCACCGCCTCGGCCCGGCCGCCGAAGTCAGCCGCGTTCGCCGCCCGCGTCGAGGGGCAGAGCTGCACCGGTCTGCAGGCCACCTCGGGCCCACAGGGGGGCTCATTGAAGCCCACATGGCCGTTACGGCCGAGGCCGAGCAGCTGCAGACCGATGCCACCGGCGGCGGCCAGCGCCGCCCCGTAGGCCCGCGCCGCCGCGACCCCATCGCCCGCCAACCCATCGGGCAGATGCACCCGCTCTGCCGCCAACCCCAGCGGTCCCACCAGCTGGCGGGCCATGGTCGCAGCGAAGGAACCGCCGTCGGCCTCCCCCAGCCCCAGGTACTCGTCGAGGTTGAAACTCAGCCACTGCTCCCGCAGGCGCCGCTGCTCCGCCACCGGCAGGGCCGCCAGCTGGCGGGCCATCGCCCCATACACAGGCACCATCGTGGCGCCGGTGGCCAACCCCAGTGGCCGTTGCGGCCGTCGCAGCCGTTCCTGCAGCAACAGGGACGCCACCTGCTCCGCCACCGCAGCGGCATCGGGCAGGGTGATCAACTCAAAGCCGGCCGCCGGAGCGGCCGCATCAACACGACAGGTCAGGGTCAAGGGAGGGTGTACGTGCGCAACTGCGCGCCCCGGTAGTAATGGCGCAGGATCTGCTCGTGGCTTTCCCCGCGCATGGCCAGGCCGTAGGCGCCCCACTGGCTCATCCCCACACCATGGCCGAAGCCCCGCCCGATCGCCAAGAGGGCCATGCCCCCCGGCGGCACGACGGCAGGAGCCGGAGCGGTGGCCGCCTCAAGGGCCGGCAGAGGCGGCGGCCCTCCCGGCGGCGGCGGCTGGCCGCCGTTCCCGCTGCGGGCCGCCACCGCCGCGGTGATGCTCTGGCCCGGCACCGGTGCCACCGCTCCGGCGCCGGTGCCGTTATCGAACTGGAAGCGCACCAGCGTGCTGCGCAGCCCGAGACGGGCCCGCAACTGGCTGCCACTGAGCAGCAGGGCGCCCGCCGGCCCCAGCACCCGCGCCTGGCGCACCCGGCCGCTGCTCGAGGTCTGCAGCACATCGATGCGCTGCACCCCACCGATCTCACTGAAGGTTTGCCGCAGCTTCTCCGGATCGAAGCGAACCTGCCACTCACGAACCGGGCTGAACTCATCGGCGTCCGGCACACTCACTAGATAGGGCAACTGACGGCTCCACAACTCACCGCTGTTCTCGGTGCTGCCGCCGCTGGAGCTGTGGAACACGGCATTGATCAGATGGTCCTCATGCATCAGCACCTGGCCACGGGTGCTGGCCACCGCCTCGCGGGTGGAAGCGGTTTCCGCCACCACTCCCCGGTACATCTGGCTGGCCACGCTGGCCTTGACGTCATAGGCGGCCGCTGGCCGCCGCTGGGCGAGGGCATAGGTGCGGGCGGCGATCGCCTGGGCCCGCAAAGCCGCCAGGGGCCAGCTGGCCGGCATTTCGCTGCCCACCACACTCGGCAGATAGCTCTCCACGCCGATGTGGTTGATGGCCTGCAGCACACCCCCCTCGCTGAGCAACCTCAACCGCCCGCGGTAAGCCTTGCCCGCCAACAGGAATCCATCCCCCGCCGCGGGGTCGGCCGCCAGCAACCAAAGCGGCCGCAGGGGCAGCGCCACCACCCCGGCAGCACCCACCGCCCGCAGCCCACCGGCCTCCAGCTGCAGGCGCAGCGTTTCGCCCGGCCGCAGCAGCAACAGCAACCGGCCCCGTTCGTCCTCCAGCCGCAGCGACACCGCCGCCGCCGCCAGCTCCAGGGCAGCCTCCTGCCGCAGCAGCACCCGCAGGGTCAGCTCCTGGCTCTGGCCCTCGGAGCGCAGCGGCTCCTGCGCCGCCGCCGCGCCGGCCGCGTGGGAGAAGCCAGCGGCGGGCCCGCCCGCCTCCAGGGCGGCGGGCAGCAGCAGGGCGGCGGGCAGCAATGCCGGCAGCGAGGCCCACAGCAACAGGCCGACGCGCCGCGGGCGTAGGGGACTCGGCACGGCAGCGGTTCGACAAACGGCCGCCTATTGTGACCGCCCCGGCCCGGCCTGCCAAGCCTCAGGGCCGCCAGGCGGCCCTGGCCCCGTGGCACCATGCCAACCAGGCAGAGATGGGCTGTGCAGGTCACCTTTCTGGGCACCAGCTCCGGCGTTCCCACCCGCTCCCGCAACGTGTCGGCCGTGGCGCTGCGGTTGCCGCAGCGGGCGGAGCTCTGGCTGTTCGACTGCGGCGAAGGCACCCAGCACCAGTTCCTGCGCAGTGAGCTGCGCATCTCCCAGCTGCGGCGGATCTTCATCACCCACATGCACGGCGACCATGTCTTCGGATTGCCGGGGCTACTGGCCAGCCTCGGCCTGGCCGGCGCCAGCAACGGCATCGACCTCTACGGACCCGATCCCCTGCGGGACTACCTCGAGGGCGTGCTGCGCACCTCCTCCACCCGCATCAGCTACCCGCTGCGCAGCCACCGGGTGCGCCAGGCGGCGAGCAGCGGGGCCGTGCTGCTCGATGACGACGACCTCCAGGTGCGCTGCACCCCCCTGCACCACCGGGTGCCGGCCTATGCCTACCGGGTCGACCAGAAACCGCGACCAGGCCGCTTCGACGTGGAGCGCGCCCGCGCCCTGGGGGTACCGGAAGGCCCCCTGTTCGGCCAGCTGAAGGCCGGCCGCAGCGTCACCCTCAGCGACGGGCGCATCATCCGCGGGGACAGCCTCTGCGGCCCCCAGCGCCCCGGCTGCAGCGTCGTGTACTGCACCGACACCGTGTACTGCGATGCGGCCGTGGAGCTGGCCCGGGGGGCGGACCTGCTGATCCACGAATCCACCTTCTCCCACGCCGAGGCCGAACTGGCCATCCAGCGTCAGCACTCCACAAGCACCATGGCCGCCCAGACCGCCCTGGCCGCCGGCGTGGGCCAGCTGGTGCTCACCCACCTCAGCCCCCGCTACCTGCCCGGCAACCCCACCACCCCCGACGACCTGCTGGACGAGGCCCGGGCCATCTTCAGCAACACGCTGGTGGCCAGGGATTTCCTCAGCATCGATATCAGCCCTGAGGAGCCGGCGAAGGGTGGGGCAGCGGTGCCGCCGCAGGACGCGAAGGCCCCGGCCTGAGGGGCCTCGACAGCCTCCACCTGCAACAGTTCACGTGATTCCGCACCGGGGGGCCCTTCCCCCGTGATACAAGGTCTCAGTCGCGGTCTCACCGCCTTTTCGCCGGCTTCCACCAATGGCCTCCTTCCTCCGCTCAGCCGTTCGCGCCTTCACCACGACCCTGTTGGTCCTGCCGATGGCGCTGCTGGTCTGCTTCGCCGGTTCCGCCAACGCCGCCCAGTGGAGCAGCGAACAGCTGACGGTGCCCGCCATGCCCGACGGCACCACCGTCACGTTCAGTGAGAAGGAGATCAAGGCGGGCCGCAAGATCTTCAACGACAGCTGCGGCACCTGCCACGCCGGCGGCATTACCAAAACCAACCAGAACGTCGGCCTGGATCCCGAAACCCTCGCCCTGGCCACCCCGCCCCGGGATTCGGTGGATGCCCTTGTCGACTACATCAAGGACCCCACCTCCTACGACGGCGAATACAGCATTTCCGACGTGCACCCCAGCCTGCGCAGCAGCGATGTGTTCGTGAAAATGCGCGATCTCGATGAAGATGACCTGCGCCTGATCGCCGGCTACATCCTGGTGGCCCCCAAGGTGCAGGGTCAGCAGTGGGGCGGCGGCAAGATCTACTTCTGAACCCCACACCCCCTGCAAGATCAGGCCACCGGAATCTCAGTTGCCAGGCCCGCCTGGGTCCATGCTGCCGCCGGCCCCCTCGGGCCGGCTTTTTGCTGGTGGGGGTTGCTGATTGGCGGGATCCAGGGAGGTGGGCTGCTTGCTGTACCACCACTCCTGGAGCTCCGCCGTCAACCGCTGGGGAAACAGCGTGATCACCGTGCGGGTGGGACGGGCCCCCGGCTGTAGCAGCTCCACCGCGTAGGAGGGGCAGCGCCGGGCCGCCAGGTCGGCCACGAAACGCCGGCCCACCCGCCGCCAGCTGGGCTCCTTGCTGCGCCAGGCCAGGCGGCAGCAGGGCCAGGGCAGTTCCTCCCGATCGAACAGCCGGCAGCAGGGCCCAAGCACCCGGTAGCTGTACTGACCGCCGGGACTGGCATGCTCACTGCCCGCCGCCAGCACGCTGGTGGCCTGGGGTGCCGGGCCGGGGGCAATCGGAGCAACGGTCATGGTGGGCCAGCAGGCGCTGCGGACGGGAGGTGGACATAAAAAAGCCACCCCGGAGGGTGGCCGCAGACTGACAGAAGGCCCCAGGCTTGCAAGGGGAGATCCCGCTGGCAAGGGTCTGGTGGCACGGCTGGAGGCCTGAAGGGCTCAGTAGAGCTCTTCCTCGGCGTGGGTTTTGATCGTGCAGTCGGAGGTGGGGTAGGCCACGCAGGTCAGAACGAAGCCGGCCTCGATCTGGTCGTCGTCGAGGAAGCTCTGATCCGACTGGTCCACGGTGCCCGAGGTCAGCTTCCCGGCGCAGGTGGAGCAGGCACCGGCACGGCAGGAGTAGGGCAGGTCGATGCCCTGCTCTTCAGCTGCGTCGAGGATGTACTGGTCGTCAGGAACCTCAATGGTCTTGTTGAGGCCCTCGCTCTCGCTGATGAGGGTGACCTTGTAGGAAGCCATGGAGAAGGGATTGGGGCTCACAGGCGCCCGATTGCCAGGGCCTGTAGGACTCGCCATTCATACATCGGCCCGGGGGCATTCCTGTCGATCTTCGCCCCGCAAGCTGGGAAGCCCAATCAAAGCCTTCTCACAGATCAGCGTGCCTTATGGCACAACGGCCTGTGACCGGAGTGTCATCAGTCCCCAGCGATCCTGCTGGGCCGTCAGTTCGGCCCGCCAGCCCCGCTCCGCCAGCGCCTGGGCCAGGTCGTCGGCCTGATCCACCAGTAGGCCGCTCAACAGCCCGACCCCGTTCGGCGCCAACAGGCGCGTGAAGCCGCCGCAGAGGGCTTCGATCACCGGCGCCAGGATGTTGCAGAGCATCAGGTCGGCAGGGTGGCCCTGGAGCCCCTCCGCCAGCTCCTCCAGCGACCCCTGCAGCACGGCCAGGCCATGGATGTGGCCATCGCCGGCCAGCTGGTTGAGGGCGGCATTCCCGGCCGTGGCCCGCACCGCCAGCGGATCGATGTCGGCCGCCAGCACCGCAGCCGCCCCCAGCCGCAGGGCCGCCAGGCCCAGCACGCCACTACCGCAGCCCAGATCCACCACCCGCCGGCCCGCCAGCGGCAGCGTCTCGAGGGCCTCCAGACACAGCCGGGTGGTGGGATGGCTGCCGGTGCCGAAGGCACTGCCGGGATCCATGCGGATCAGCAGGCGCCCGGCCTGGTCAGCCGGCACCTCCAGCCAGGCCGGCAGGATCAGCAGCCGAGCGCCGACCGGATCGGGCTGCCAGTGCTGTTTCCAGCTCAGGCTCCAGTCCTCATCAGGCTGCCGCCGCCACTCCAGCTCGGGCAACACCAGCCCGAAGGGCTCCGCCAGGGGCGCCAGGGCCCGGGCCAGTTCCTGGCGCTCGTCGCAGGGCCAGTCAACCTCCGGCAGCCAGGCCAACAATTGGCGCCGCTCCGGCGCCTCAGGGGGATACTGCAGCGCCACCCGGGAGATGCCCAGGGTCTGCAGCTTCCACACCAGCGACTCCTCCAGCTCCTCGGGGCAGGCCAGGCTGAGCCGCCACCAGTTGTTGCCGCCGGCAGGGTCAGAGGCCATCAGAGGGTGACCGGATGGGCTTCCTGGATGCCGTTGATGGAGTGGATCGTGGCCAGCAGGCTGGGAGGGATCGGATCGTCCAGGCTCAGCACCATCACGGCATCGCCCCGCACGATGCGGCGCCCCACCTGCATCGAGGCGATGTTGACGTTGTGCTCACCCAGCACGGAACCCAGCTGGCCGATGATCCCCGGCATGTCGCGGTGCCGGGTGAACAGCATGTGACGGCTCGGGGAGACATTCACCGGGAACTCGTCGATGGTGACAATGCGCAGCTCCCCATCGGCGAACACCGCCCCGGTGACGGAGTGGTCACCCTTGGCACCGCGACAGACCAGCTGCAGTGATCCCCCGGCGAAATCACGGCTGGCGTCGTCCTTCACCTCCAGCACATGGATGCCGCGTTCCCTGGCCTCCAGGGAGGCGTTCACATAGTTGATGCTGTCGCCCAGGGCGGTGGAGAGCACGCCCTTGAGGGCCGCCACCACCAGGGGCTGGGCCGGATGGGAGGCGAAATCCCCTTGCAGGCGCACCTCCAGGCTGCTGATCTGACCGCCGGCCAGCTGGCAGATCAGCTGGCCCAGGGTTTCGGCCAGCTGAAGGTGGGGCTTGAGCTGCTCCATCACCTCGGCGTTGAGGCCGGGGATGTTGACGGCGCTGCGGGCCGGCAGGCCCAGCAGCACGTCGCGAATCTGCTCGGCCACGTCGATGGCCACGTTCTCCTGGGCCTCTTCCGTGGAGGCGCCCAGGTGCGGGGTGAGGATCAGCCGCTCCTTCACGCTGCGCAGCGGTGAATCGGCCGCCAGGGGCTCCTTGGCAAACACATCGAGGGCCGCCCCGGCGATCACCCCCTGCTCCACGGCCTCCGCCAGGGCCGCCTCATCGACGATGCCGCCGCGGGCGCAGTTGACCAGCCGGGCCGTGGGTTTCATGGTGCGCAGCAGGTCTGCGTTCACCAGGTTCTCGGTGTCGGGCGTGCGGGGCAGGTGCAGGGTGACGTAATCGGCCTGGCTGAACAGCTCCGGCAGGGGCAGCAGCAGCACCTGGAGCTGCTGGGCCCGCTCCGGCGAGACGAAGGGGTCGTAGGCGACCACATCCATGCCCATCGCCCGGGCGACCCGGGCCACATGGGAGCCGATCTTGCCCAGGCCCACCACGCCGAGCACCTTCTTGTAGAGCTCGTTGCCCACGTAGGTCTTGCGGTCCCAGCCGCCGGCCATCGTGCTGGCGTGGGCATGCGGCACATGGCGCGACAGCGCCAGCATCAGGGCCAGGGCCTGTTCCGCCGCGGCAATGGTGTTCCCCTCCGGCGAATTCACCACCAGCACGCCCCGACGGGTGGCGGCCGGTACATCGACGTTGTCAACCCCCACCCCGGCCCGGCCGATGATGCGCAGGCGATCGGCGGCCTCGATCACTTCGGCGGTCACCTGGGTGCCCGAGCGGATCATCAGGGCGTCGTACTCGCCGATGATGGCCTTCAGTTCCTCAGGGGGCAGGCCGGTGCGCACATCCACCTGGGCGACCTGGGACAGAATGTCGATGCCCGTCTGATCGATGGGATCGGAAACCAGGACCTTCGTCATGACCGGCGGGGTGGGGGGATGGGCCGGAGGTGCAGTGTAGAGATGCGACCGGGCGCCGCCTGAACAGGGAGAATCGGTCGACAAGACGGGCCGACCTTGGCCGGGGAGTGATGCCGTGTCTCTGACCGTGGTGGTGGTGCTCGACGACCACAAGCGGCTCGAACAGCTGCGCGAGCGGCTGGCCAGCGCCGATCCCCCGCTGTCGGCCCTGGTGGCGATCGGCGCCGGCGAGACCGAGCTGGCCAGCGTCGAACGGCTCGACCCCGGCGCCGCCCGCCGCCGCCGTCAACGCTCCATGGCCCGCTGGCTGATCCCCTTCGGCTTCCTCGCCGGCGTCACCTTCACCCAGATCACCGACCTGCACACCTTTGACGCGGTGGGGGCATGGGGGGAACCGCTGATCGGCGGCCTGCTGGGCCTGGGCTCCGGCTGGATGGGCAGCTTCGCCGCCGCCGCCAGCGTCAGCTCGGAGGAGGACGACCGCATCCGCGGCCTGCGTAACCGGCTGGAGGAGGGATGCTGGCTGCTGCTGCTCGAGCCCCGGCCCGGCGCCGACCTGCCCTGGACCCTGCTGCAGCAGGCCCGCCCCAAGGCGGTGATCCGACTGGGCGAGACCTGAGCCATGGCCGCCCTGTCCACCCCTCGGGAGCTACCGGAGGGCCATCCCCAGCGGGCACGCCTGGAGCCCCTGGTCGCCGCCGCGGCCTCGGCTCTGCGCGGCTGGCAACCGGTCTGGAGCGGCTTTCTCGACGCCGACCTACGCGAGCAGGCCGAGACCTGGCTCGGTGATCTCAGCGACCTGAGCCTCGCCAGCTGGGGAGGCTTTGCCGGCGCCGAGCGCCGGCGGTTGCTGCTGCAGCCCAGCGAGGCCCTGGCCATCGATCCGGCTGATACCAACCAACTCAGCATCGGCCTGGCCGGTCTGACGATCAGCGGCAATTTTCTGTTCGACCCCGCCGAAGCCGCGGATTTCCGCGCCGCCCTGGCGGCGGCGGGGGCTACGACGGCCGAACTAGGGGACCTCTGGCTACGGGGCGATCGCGGTGCCCAGGCCGTGGCCAGCTCCGCCCTGGCGGAGCGACTCGACGGCGGCAGCGGCCTGGTGCGCACGGTGGAGGTGCGCTTCGAGGCCAGGCCCCTCACGGAGCTGCAGCCGCCGGCGGCCCGCCCCCGGCGAACCCTCAGCAGCGTCGAGGCCTCCCTGCGGGTCGACGCGGTGGGCTCCGCCGGCTTCGGACTCTCGCGCAGCCGCATGGCTGAGCAGATCCGCCAGGGGGCCGTGCGAATCAACTGGCAGACCGTGACCAGCCCCAGCCGGGAGCTGGTGGTGGGGGACCGGGTGCAGCTGGAGAACCGCGGAGAACTGGCGATTCAGTCCGTCGACCGCACCCGCCGGGACCGCTTCCGGATCCAAATGGAGCGGCGTTGAGGGCGCCGGCTCGGCCGGGAGCCGGGCCGGCGGACTGCCGGGGTGGGGGCTGCTAAGTTGCTTGCCATCGAACGACAGCGCCTTGCGCTTGCGGTCGATTCACTGACGCTTCTCAGCCTGCTGCGATCTCTGTGATCAAGGCCAGTTAGACGATGTCGCCGGTGGGGAGCGGCCGGACGAGCCCTCCGAAGGGCCCACGGCTTCCGCGGGCGATTAGCTCAGAGGTAGAGCACTACCTTGACACGGTAGGAGTCACTGGTTCGATTCCAGTATCGCCCATCCATTTCGTCCATTCAATCTGCGTCCTTGAGCTTGAGCGAGACGACGGCCACCGCGGCAGTTCCCCCGACCGTCGTCGTTGGCCTCGGGCGCTCCGGCATCGGTGCAGCCCGGCTGCTCCAGGCCCAGGGTCACCGCGTGGTTCTGCTGGAGAGCCGCCGGGAGGCCGCTCTTGAGCTGCGGGCCGCCGAACTCGCGCGGGAAGGGATTGACGTCCGTCTGGGCATGGCCCTTGAGCCGGCCAGCTTCGCCGCCCTGGCGGCGGTGCCTTCGCTGGTGATCGTCAGCCCCGGCATCCGCTGGGACCACCCCACCCTCGAGCAGCTGCGCAACCAGGGGGTGCGGGTGATGGGTGAAATGGCGCCAGCTTGGCAGGCCAGCTGTGATGTCCCCTGGATCGGCATCACCGGCACCAACGGCAAAACCACGGTGACCCACCTGGTCCACCACCTGCTCAGCCATGCCGGACTGGATGCGCCCCTTTGCGGCAACGTCGGCGTCTCCGCCGCCGAGGTGGCGCTGGAGCGGCTGCAGCCTGGGCGCCCCCGGCCCGATCGCCTGGTGGTGGAGCTGAGCAGCTACCAGATCGAAGCCACCCCCGAGATCGCTCCGGCCATCGGCATCTGGACCACCCTCACCCCGGACCATCTCGAACGCCACGGCACCCTTGACGCCTACCGGGCGATCAAGCGGCAGCTGCTGCAGAACGCCGGCATCCGCATCCTCAACGCCGACGATGTCGACCTGCGCGAGCGCGCCGCCAGCTGGGACCATGCCGACTGGATCACCGCCGGCCCCCGTGCCGGGCTCCCCCCCGACCTGACGCCGCTTCTGTGGATCGAGGATGGCCTGGTGCAGGCGGCTGAACGGCCGGGCACCGCTGTCCACGGCCCGTTGTTCGCGGCTGACTGCCTGGCCATGCCCGGTGCCCACAACCGCCAGAACCTGCTGATGGCCACGGCCGTGGGGCTGCACTCCGGCCTGGATCCGGCCTTGATGGAGGAGGCCTTCCGCCGCTTCCCAGGGGTCCCGCACCGGCTGGAGAGGATCCGCGAACACCAGGGCGTCGTCTGGTTCAACGACAGCAAGGCCACCAATTTCGATGCCGCGGAGGTGGCGCTCAAGGCCCTGGATGGCCCCCTAGTCGTGCTGGCCGGCGGCCAGGCCAAACAGGGAGATCCCGCCGGCTGGCTGTGCCAGCTCGAGCGTCAGGCCGCCGCCGTGGTGCTCTACGGCGATGCCCGGGAGCCCTTCGCGGCGCTGCTGCGCCAGGCCGGCTACGGGGGAGTGCTGTGCAGCGGCGAGGGGATGGCGGAGGCCGTGGCCCAGGCAGCCGATCTGGCCCGCAGCACCGGCAGCCGGGGCGTGCTGCTCTCACCGGCCTGCGCCAGCTTCGACCAATACAGCGACTTCGAAGCCCGCGGCGACCATTTCCGGCGGCTGGTGCTGGCCCTCTGAAGCCAGGCTCGGCCAGCGCCCCCCCCGGCTTCCCGCCTCTCCATAGACTCGCGAACGCCCTCAGCGGGAGCGCGGCTGCAGCGATGGCCTACTGGTTGATGAAAAGCGAGCCGGATGTCTACGGCATCCACCATCTCGAGCAGGAGCTGACCACCCTCTGGGACGGCATCCGCAATTACCAAGCCCGCAACTTCATGCGCAGCATGCGCTCAGGTGATCGGGCCTTTTTTTATCACTCCAACACCCGCCCCCCTGGCATCGTCGGCCTGATGGAGGTGATCGAAACCGGGCTCACCGATCCCAGCCAGTTCGATCCGGCCAGCAAGTATTTCGATCCCGCCTCCAACCGGGAGGCCCCCCGCTGGGACTGCGCCCGTCTGCGCTATCTGCGCAGCTTCAGCACTATCCTCACCCTCGATTCGCTGAAGGAGCAGTTCAGCCCCGAGCAGCTGGGGGTGGTCAGGCGAGGCAACCGTCTGTCGATCCTGCCGGTCAGCGACGACAGCGCCGAGCGGATCTTTGCGCTGCTGGGCGAAGCCCCCTGAGACTCCGCTGGCCATGCAGCGGAAGATGGATCAGGCCGCCCGCGGTAGTGGTTGCGGAGCCGCCGGATCACGGAAACGGGGCTGGGAGGGGAAAAGATTGGCCAGGTAGCAGCGGGTCACGCCCCGGTCATTAACCCCGTTCTGCACCAGAAAACCAGCCAGGGCGGCCTGAAACAGCCGGTATTGATCCCAGTTTGGATGGAGCTCAATGAACCCCCGCATCGCCTCCAGCAAGGGTTCCGGCACCTCGGTCTGCAAGCTCACCGTTCCTTCCCCGTCCTCTCGATCCGCCGGCGCCATCCAGCCATCCCGTGTCGTGGTGCCAACCAGTTCCCCACATCGACCGCGCAGCGTCAAATCAACGCTGCCAGGCGGCGGCGAAGCGATCCCAGCCTGAGAATCCCGACCCCCGCTGCGGTGAACCCGCGACAGGAGCAGTCCCAGCCGCCATGGCGTCGCCAAAGCGGGAAAGTCAAGCCATGACCTCCAGGCAGCTCGGTTCTCCGCAGGCGGGTTACCCCTGGTGGGCTCCGACGGGACGGGCTGGGGAAAAGGGGCGGAAAAAGCCGCGGAAAAGCGGGAAAACCTGATCAGGAAATCTCTGATCAGCAGTGCTGATCAGGGCAGATCCGAGCCCATGGGACTCATCTGGGAGAGGGCCGCCGCCATGGCGACGCTGGCCGGGGCCGACCAACTTGCCTCCAACGAGCGTTGGCCGGACGCCGCCCTCAGCACGAACCGCAGGCTCCACGCCAGCCGATTTCCCTCGAGGGCCAGCCAGATGCCGGCCGGCGCCGGCGACAGCTCCCGCTCGAATTCCAGGCTCAGGGCCTCTTCAGCCATCAGTTCGGCGACCATGGCGGCCTGCTGATCCACCAGCAGCGCCACCCCGGCCCGCAGGGCTTCGGCTTCCGGCCCGGTCAGCTCGGCCGCCCAGCCCTGGCCGCCGATCAACACGCAGAAGGGCTGGCGGTCCTGGTCATGAACCAGTCGCCAGCCCTCCCCCTCCTGAACCTGCACGGCCGTCAGCCGGGCAGCAGATCCGGTTGATCCTGCTCGTCGCTGAGCTCGATGATGGCCCGCTGAACAGGTTTGATCATCGAATCATCCAGGAGTCCGTCGAAGTCGTCGAAACGGCGCTGCTTGGCCCGGAAAGCGATCCGCACCGTGGTGAGGTAACGGTTGCTGGAGTGACGAATCAGGCTCTCGGCCCGCTGGGCCAGTTCCTTTGGGTTCAGCTGGGCGCTGCGGTGCGGGCTGCTCTGCATGAAACCGGATCCGGATCAGTCGATCAACAAGCTTAGGCCAGGCCCTGCCAGGCGACCTGGCCCCCCTCGGTTCCGCCACCATTGGGATGCCGCCGCTGAGCCACCCCCGCTGAGCCACCGCCAGGGTTAGAAGGGGCCCCTCGCCGCCTCCACCATGGCCGGAACCCTCGCCATCGATCTGGGCAGCACCAGCACCGTGGTGGCCTGGCAGGGCCGCGGGGAAGAACCGACCCTGCTGCCCTTGCCCCCCTACAGCGGCGATGCGCCCTGCGTGGTGCCGAGCCTGCTGTGGCTCGCCAGCCCGGATCAGCCCTTGCCGCTGCTGGGCCGCCAGGTGATCGAAGCGGGCCTGGCGGAGCGCAGCTCCCCCCAGCTCTGCCGTGATTTCAAGCGCTGGATCGGCAGCCCCGGGGCGTCCGCCGCCGCCGGCGAGCCCTGCTGGCTGACGCCGGAGCAGGCCGGTGCCCGGCTGCTGCTGCAGCTCTGGCAGGCCCTGCCGGCCGGGCTGCAGCCGGAGCGGCTGGTGCTCACAGCCCCGATCGAGACCTACCGCGGCTACCGGCTCTGGTTGCAGCAGCTCAGCCGCCAGCTGCCCGTTCCGGAGCTGGCCGTGGTGGATGAACCCACCGCCGCAGCGATCGGATCGGGGTTACCCCCCGGCAGCCGGGTGCTGGTGGTCGACCTGGGCGGGGGCACGATCGACCTGTCACTGGTGGCCCTGGAAGGGGGCGAGGGGCGGGCGGCGCCGATCGCCCAGTTGCTGCGCTTCGCGGGCCGCGACCTGGAGCAGAGCGGCCAGAGCCTGCGCTGTGCCCGGGTGATCGGCAAGGCGGGACTACCCCTGGGCGGACGGGACATCGACCGCTGGATCGCCGCCGAACTGCTGCCGGGGCAGCCCCTTGAGGAGGGACTGCTCCAGGCCAGCGAACGGCTCAAACACCAGCTGAGCGAAACCCCCGCCGCCCTGCAGCTCTGGGCTCCCCCCGGCGGCCCGACCCGGGAGCTGCGGCTGGAGCGCCGCCGCCTGGAGCAGTTGCTACAGGAGCGGGGCCTGCTCGAGCAGCTCGATCTCCTGCTGGAGGCGGTGCTGGCGGCAGCCAGGCGCCAGGGGATCGGCATCGGCGACATCGACGCGGTACTGCCGGTCGGCGGCGGAAGCCGCATGCCGCTGATCCGGCAGTGGCTGGAGCAGCGTTGTGCCCCGGTCCCCCTGCGCGGGGAGCGTCCCATCGAAGCGGTGGCGCTCGGTGCCCTGGCTCTGACGCCGAACGTGCGCCTGCGGGATGTGCTCAGCAGGGGCGTGAGCCTGCGCTGCTGGGACCGGCGCCGGGAACGGCATCACTGGCATCCGCTGTTTGTGCCCGGCCAGAGCTGGCCGACGGAACAGCCCTTGGAATTGGTGCTTGCCTGCGGTGAAGATGGCCAGCGCGAACTGGAGCTGGTGCTGGGGGAACCCCGCCTCGAGCGGCGCTCGGAGGTGGTGTTCGAGGCGGGGTTGCCGGTGCTGCGGGCGCAGACGGCCGGAGAGGCCGCCGTGACCCCGTGGCCGGCTGGCCCGGCCCCGCTGGCCCTGGCCAGCCCCGGCCAGAGCGGGGTCGATCGCCTGCGCCTGCGCTTCCGGATCGACGGCGAAGGCCAGCTGCGGGTCGCCGGCCACGACCTCGAAACCGGGGCGGAACTGCCCGAGCGGAGGCTGGGTCCGGTGCGCTGAGCGCCCACCGGGCCATGCTGGCGGCCCCCCCTCTCCATACAACTGGAGCACTCCCACCCGCCTCCAACCTCCCTTGGCCCTTCGCCGGCACAGATTGCCCCGCTTCTGGCTGGCCATCACCCTTGGATCGGTCGCCCTTGGTGTCGCGGGTGTCTATTGGTGGGAACGCCAGCTGCCCGCCAAAATTGAGCAGGCCGCCGGACGCGGCGATCTTGATGCCTGCCTGAATTACAGCGAACAGCTGGCGGCCCTCAGCTGGCTGCCCGGACGCGCCCCCCTGGAGCAGGGCCGCTGCCGGCGGGCCAAGGCCGCCCAGCTCTGGCAGGCAAAACGCTGGCGGGAGGCCCTGCAGCTCCAGCAGCTGCTGATCGATTCACCGGCAGCCCTGCCCCAGGATCGCCGGCAACAGGCGCTCTGGCGAGAGCAACTGCAGCGCCAGGCGATTCAGCGCTTCCAGGCGGGCGAACTCGCGAACGCCCTGACCCTGCTGGTCCCCCTTGGCGAGGACCACAGCAACGATGGCACCAGCCTCGGGGACGACCTGAGGGAGGCCTGGACCCGCAACCGCCTGCAACTGGAGCGGGCCACGCGGCTGAGCGGTCAGTCGCGCTGGTGGGAAGCCCTCGACGCCCTCAACCGCATCGACCATCCCTGGTGGCAGCAACGCAGCCGCCCCGTCCGTGACCGGGTGCAGAAGGGGCTCAACAGCCTGGCCGGGCAGGACCGGGAGCACGACAGCCACGGCGAGCTGCCCCACACCGTGCCGGCGGACAAACTTGATGCCCTGGTGCAGCGCCGCATCGCCGCCGGCCGCGACGAATGGCAGGCCTTCAAGGAAGCCTGCAACGAACTCGGCGGCAAGGTGGTCGAAGCCGGACCGGAAAGCGCCTGCCAGCGTTGAAAAGCGCCTGGCAGCGTTGATCAGTCGCCGGCGCAGGCGGGCCCGTGACAGGATGGGCCGTTCAGAGGCATACGGGGGTCATGCAGCCAGGCGATCAGGTAAGGGTGAGCACCAGTGTGGTCGTGTTCAACCACCCGCAGCACCGGAACCAGGCCTTCGATCTGGTGGGCCAGCAGGGGGAAGTGCTGCAGCTCCTCACCGACTGGAAGGGTCGGCCGATCAGCCCGACGCTGCCGGTGGTTGTGGCCTTTGGGAAATACCGGGCCCATTTTCGCAGCGAAGAGCTGGAGCCGGCCTGAGCCAGCCCGCCAGCCCTCACGCCTTGATCAGGAACACCCCGTCTTCCCCATCCACCGGCTCCAGGCAGAGCTGAATGCTCTCCTGCCGTGCGGTCGGCACCAATCGGCCGCAGACATCCGGCTGGATCGGCAGCTCCCGGTGGCCCCGATCCACCATCACCGCCAGCAGCACCCGGCGGGGCCGGCCCCAGGCCTGGAGGGCATCCAGCGCCGCCCGCACGGTGCGTCCGGTGAAGATCACGTCATCCACGAGCACCACTACCCTGCCGTCAACCCGCTCCGGCAGCTGGGTGGCCTCCACCAGCCGGGTGGCCACCCGCTCCAGGTCGTCCCGATGGAAAGTGGGATCGAGACTGCCATGGGCGATTGCCTGACCACAGAGCGACTGAATGCGCTCGGCGAGCACCCGGGCCAGGGCCACCCCCCGGGTGGGGATGCCAAGCAAGAGCAACTCCTCGCTGGCGGTGGCGAACTCGAGCAGCTGGGAAGCCATCCGGTCCAGGGTGCGGCCGAGTTCCTGGGGGGAGACCAGCTCCAAGCGCTCCTGAAGACCCTGCTGAGCACCTGGCTGATCAGGCTGGGAGGCTGTCTGCTCGCGTTGCTTGCCGGCTCCGGATTCAGGCGGTTCCACGGGAAGGTCCCAGCTGCGCTGATGCTATTGGCAGGCAGTTCTGCCCCGATGCGCATAGCCGGAGGTCCCGGCCTCACAGCACCGGGGCGACGGCGAAGGCGGGCCCTCCGCACCTGCATCTCCCCCACGGATGGCGGCCTGGTTGTGTGACCAAAGGCTGACGCCATGCCAGGGTTTGGGGGGAAGGTCAAGGAGTGGTTGTAGGTTGGCGTGTGGAGATGTCGCGAAGTCATAGGGCCGTTCGGGTGAAAGCAATTCCCTCCTCCCAGCACTCCACCCTCGGCGCCAGTCCGACCGAGCTTCCTCCCACCGCCAGCGCAGCGTCCGTGGCCCCCGTCGTCCTTGCCATCCTTGATGGCTGGGGCCACAGCAATGACACCATCCATAACGCCATCAGGGCCGCCAGTACCCCCAATATCGATGCTCTCTGGCACGCCTATCCCCACACTTTGATCGAAGCCAGCGGAGCAGCTGTTGGCCTACCCGATGAACAGATGGGTAATTCCGAGGTGGGCCACCTCACCATCGGTTCCGGCAGGATCATCCGTCAGGAACTGGTGCGCATCGGCCAGGCCGTGCGGGACAACACCCTCAGCAACAACCCTGCCCTGAACCAGCTCGGTGATCGCCTGCTGGCCGATGGAAGGGCCCTGCACCTGATCGGCCTCTGTTCCGATGGCGGCGTCCACAGCCACGTGGACCACCTGGGCGGATTGCTGCGCTGGGCCGCCAGCCGGGGCATCCGGGACGTGCGCATCCATGTGATCACCGATGGCCGGGACACCGCCCCCAACAGCGCCCCCGTCTACCTCCAGCGGATCCAGGACCAGATCGATGCGACCGGGGTGGGCACGATCACCACGATCTGCGGCCGTTACTGGGCGATGGATCGCGACAACCGCTGGGAGCGCACCGAGAAGGCCTACCGCCTGCTCACCGAACCAGGTCCGCTTAGTCCCCTGGCCCCCCAGGAGATCCTGGCCGAGTCCTACGGGGCGAAAACCACTGACGAATTCCTGGAACCCGTACGCCTGGCAGCGGGTCCCATTGAGGCCGGTGATGGCCTGATCTGCTTCAACTTCCGCCCCGATCGAGCCCGTCAGCTGATCCGCGCCCTCGTCCAACCTGACTTCTCGGCATTCGAGCGCCAGCAGATCCGGCCACTGCATGTCGTCACCTTCACCCAGTACGAGCAGGGCCTGCCGGTCTCCGTGGCCTTTCCGCCGGAATCCCTCGATGGCCTGCTTGGCCAGGTGGTCTCCGAGCACGGTCTGCGGCAGTTCCGCACGGCCGAGACCGAAAAATATCCCCACGTCACCTATTTCATGAACGGTGGGATCGAGCAGGCTTTCCCCGGCGAAGACCGCCACCTGGTGCCCTCTCCCCGGGTGGCCACCTATGACCAGGCTCCGGCCATGTCCGCCGACAAGCTCACCGACAACTGCATCGCCGCGATTCGCAAGGGAATTTATTCGCTGATCGTGATCAATTACGCCAATCCTGACATGGTGGGGCACACCGGTCAGATGGAGGCCACCACGGCTGCCGTCACCACCGTTGACCACTGCGTCGGGCGGCTGATGGAAGCCACCAACCGGATGGGCGGCACCCTGCTGATCACCGCAGACCATGGCAACGCCGAAGTGATGGAAGGGCCCGACGGTCGGCCCTGGACCGCGCACACCACCAACCCGGTGCCGGTGATTCTGGTGGAAGGGGAGCGTCGCAAGCTTCCTGGCCACGGCACCGACGTGAAGCTGCGGGAAGAAGGGGGCCTGGCGGACATCGCCCCCACCCTTCTGGAAATCCTCGGTCTGCCCAAGCCCTCCAGAATGACCGGCGAATCCCTGATCATCCCTGTCAGCAGCGCCAACCTCAGCTCCAGCCCCAGGGTTGCGGCAGGCTGAGACAACAGGCGCAAACACCCCGAGGACCCTGGCCTAACCGATCAGCTGAGCGAATAACCAAAATTTAATCTCAGTAGAGATATCCCACTTTCGCCATACAACAGATGCAAAGATCCACTGCGGCCACTGGGCCGCTTGACCGCCCCCCGCCAGACACGCCCCAGTCCCCATCCACTGACACAGGGCGCGGGCGAAGCCCAAAGAACGCAACGGTGCTAAATTGGTGCAAAGCCAATCACCGCCATGATTTCTGCAACTCTCACCCTCGGCCAAAGCGCTTACGCCTTGGATCCGAAGACCTATCCGGTCAAGGTCACTCTTGAGGGGAACAAACCCAAGGCCGCTTACGACCAAGAAGCCGCCAAATACGGTTACAACGCTTCCTCTAAATACAACACCAAGGGCGTGAGCGGCCCTTGGACCATTGAGTCAAAAGCCGCTGGCAAAGTCATTGCTGACCTTGCAGTCCGCACCACTGAAGCCTCCAGCCACACCATCACTTTCAAGTCTGCTGCCACAAGGCTTGACGTTGATACCACCAACTACCAGTCCGGCAAGTACAGCGTCGACTCCGCCGATAGCCTCACTTTCAACAATTCTGTCCTGAACGCCAAGATCGTTACGGGCAACGCCGAATCGAAGGGTCTGGGTAGCTACTTCGGCAAGATCGATAAGCTTGGCGACACTGTCACCTTCGCCAAGAACGCCAGCGGCATCGATCTCAGCACCGGCTCCAAGGCTGACTCCGTCACCTTCTATGGCAAAGTCAATGCCACCTATGTTGACCTTGGCATCAACACCGACAGCGTAACCTTCGGTTCCAAGGAGAAGCTCACCGGCGTTTCCGTCAACCTCGGCAAGGACACCGTCCGCGACGTCGTTAGCTTCGCCTCCAAGAATTCTCTCAACAAGACCGAGATCATCAACTTTGTTGACAAAGTCGACCGCATCAAGGTCGAAGGCAAGATCTACGATACCCAGGCCGCAGTCAAGAAAGATTTCGGCGACGGCATCATCTTCAAGAACACCTGATTCCTGTTGGTTGTGCCATTCATGGCGGTACACCATGGGCTTCGCGCAAGCGAAGCCCTTTTTTATGCCTGAAATCCCTTGCTGCAGCGCCTGATCATCGACGCCACCGGCGCGGAAACCGGGGATGACTGGTCCCTGGCCGCCACCTGCTGGCTCCACGCCTGCGCCCTGGCCCCGGAAGACCACCGCCTGGCCAACAACGCCGCCCACGCCCTCTGGCTGGCGGATCAGCCGGCAAGAGCTCTTGATGTGGTGCGGCGGGCGGTACGGCTGGCACCGGCGGAGCCGTTGCCCTGGCGGAACCTGGCCAACATCCTGCGGGATCTCAACCGCTTTGAGGAGGCCGAGATGGCCTACGGCCGCACCATGGCCCTCGAAGGGCATCGTCACCCCCTGAGTGCCTGGAACCGCAGCCAGACCCTGATCGGCCTGGAGCGCTACGAGCAGGCCTATTGCCTGGCGGAGCGCCGCTTCGAACTCAGCGCCATGGAAGCCTGGCGGCGTGGTCCCACCTGGCAGGGATGGCCCTGGGGCAGGCCATCAGCCGCCACCACGGTGCATGTCTGGAGCGAGCAGGGCCTGGGGGACACCCTGCAGTACGTCCGCTGGCTGCCGCCGTTGCTGGCCCGCGGCCATGCGGTGCAGCTGGAGGTGGAGAGCTGCCTGGTCAACCTGCTCCGGCGGGGCCTGGCCTGGGCTGGCGGCGACCTGATTGTGCGGGCCAAGGGGACCATCCCGACTCCGGCCGAGGACTGCTGTCATGGCTCGATCATGAGTCTGCCCTGGCTCCTGGGTGGTGCCCCCCTGGTGGGGGCGGATCCCGCCGCGCCGGCCTACCTACGGGATCCGGCCTGGCAGCCACGCCGGCCGGCGTCCCGCTCCGGATCGGCACGCATTGGTCTGGTCTGGGCCTCGGGCCGCAAACTCGATGAGCCCTTCATGGCCAGGGAATACCGGCGGCGCACCCTGCCGGCCGCCAGCCTGGAACGGCTGCTGGCGGGGCTGGAACGGCTCGATCCCCGGCCGGAACTGATCAACCTGCAGCTCGGCGACGATCGCCTGCTGGCCTCGGGCTGGAACGGCCACTGGGCAGGGGAACTCAACGAGACAGCCGATTTCGCCGCCACCGCCAACTTGATCAGCCAGCTGGATCTGGTGATCAGTGTCGACACCGCCAGCGCCCATCTGCTGGGGGCCATCGGAGCCCCTGGCTGGATCCTGCTCCCCTGGAGCTCCGATCCACGCTGGCTGCGGCAACGGCACGACAGCCCCTGGTATCCCAGCCTCAGGCTCTGGCGCCAGCCTCGCCACCAGGACTGGGATGGGCTGGTGGATCAGGTGCTCACGGGCCTGGCGATCTTGTTGCGGCGCTGAGATCCTGCAACAACGTCTCATAGCGATCAAGAGCCATACCGAGCGAATAGCGCTGCTCCACCGAGGCGCGCCCGGCGCGGGCAAGGCGGGCCCGTTGATCCGGCTCCTCGAGCAGCTGCAGCAGGGAGGCTGCCAGGGCCGCCGGGTCGTTGAAATCAACCAGCAGGCCATTCTCACCAGAGCTGATCACCTCCTCGAGGGTGGGGCCGCGGCTGCCGACCAGGGGAGCACCGCAGGCCATCGCCTCGAGGGCACTCCAGGACAGGGCATAGGGGTAGCTGAGATACACGTGGGCCGCACTCACCTGCCAGAGAGAGATCAGATGCTCGTAGGGAATGCGGTCGAGGAAATGAATACGCTCAAGATCCAGGCGTCCCTGCAGGAGCTCCAGCATCTCGCCGCGATGGCCATCGTCATGGCAGGAGCCCGGGCCATAGCCACGGCTGTTCTCCCCCACGATGACCACCTGAACCTCGGGGTGGGCGAGCTGAAGCGCCGGCAGGGCCCGCATCAGGGTGCGGAATCCCCGCAGGGGCTCGAGGTGGCGACTGCAATAGGTGACGACCGGATCCCCGGGACGCAGCAGTAGTCCGGAAGCAAGCCGCACGCAGATGTCGGCCCGGGGGTGCAGCACATCGAGATCCACCCCTTCGTGGATGACGCTGATCCTCCCCCGCAAGGGTGCGGGAAAGGTATTGCGCTGAAACTGGGTGGGACAAACGACCGCGTCGGCCTCCACCACCGCCGCCAGGCTGATCAGGTTCTGACGACGGATCTGGGCGGCCAGATCCGCAGGTGGTTCGCGGAGATCAGCATCGAAGCCGTAACCGAGCAGCAAGGTCGACCCGTGCAGTTCCGGGTAGGCCACCAGCGGCACGTCCGGCCAGACATCGCGCAGATCGAAGCCCTCACCCCAGGCACTGTGAAACAGGACGGCATCCGGGCGGAAACCCTGGTCCCGCAGGCGGGCACAGGCTCCAGCCACCTGCCGTCCTCGCTCCAGAGCCAGCTCCAGTTCACTGCGGGGATCTTCCGGATCCGCAGGAACGCAGCCCGGATCGTTCACTTGGATGATGCCCGACAGCGGCGAGGCCGCGCCCCCCTGGCCCAGGGCCACAACGCGATGTCCACGGCGCTGCAGACCGAGGGCAAGGTGGCGAAACTGCCCTGGAAAATTCTGATGGATGAGCAGCAGTTGCATCGCCAGCGGCATGAATCGATGCGCCCCCATTCCAGCGGCTACGATGACATAGGCGAATCCTGGTCTGGCCATCCCCTTCCTGCCTGAGCCTCCATCGGAACTCCTGGCTGGATTCCGTTGTCCGAAGCAACACCGGCGCTGGAGGGTACGAAGGTCAGCAGGCCATCAGCAGCGCCGCCTTTTGAGCATCTGGGACCCTTCGAGAGCATGTCTTTGTTGGATCGGTTGATGGGTCGACTCCGCTCGGGCTCCCGCAAAGCCAGCGGCTCCTCCTCGGTGAACCTGGTGGATGACGTCAGCGCTTCAAGCCGACGGCCCGACGACATCGGCATCAACCGGGCTCCCGATCCCATGCCATGGACCGTCTCCCGCCTGGAGCGGATCGTGCGGCGGGCTAATGCCCAGTCGGGTGATGAGCAGTTTCTACTGGAGGCCAGACATGCCCGCCACTGCCTGTCGCGCTTCTGGCTGGGGGCACCGATCGATCAGCTTGAGACGCTCTACGCCGGGGCGATCGGGCAGGTCTACCGGATGCTGTTGATGGGAGTTCTGCCCAGCCAGCCCCTGGCCAACGATGAACAGATCTGGCAGCAGACCCTGGCGGATCGATTGATGAAGGACTTCAAGGCGCCGGAGCGGATCAACCTGCTGCTGGCGGCCATGCCCTACTGCCAGCGGGACCAGATGGGCATCAGCGAACCCGCCGAGCACCTGCCGGGCTGGCTGCTGATGGATTACGCCAGCTGTTTTGATGATGATCTGGCCCGGCAGCTGAGCCAGCCGATCGGCCTGCTCGATCAGGGAATTGAGCCGATTCCAGTTTCAATACCGGTGCAGGTGCCGGTGCAGGTGCCAGCCGAGCTCGCCATGGTGCAACCGGAACCCAGCACCGCCGAAGCACCGCCCCAGCCGTCGGCACCGCTGCCGGCACCGCTGCCGGTGCCGCTGCTCAGCGAAACCAGGGGCCAGGAGGGATTCGGCCTGTTCCAGACTCCGGAATTCGTCGAGCGCATGGCCGGGCTGATCAACCTTTACACCATTGATCGCAACGACCCGGAAGTGAGACGCGAGCTGGCGAGCCTGCGGCGCCTGATCGGCCAGTTGTGGCTGGATGTTTCCGGCGAGCAACTGGAAGATCTCTACTGCAGCCCGATGGGAGGGGTGTTCCGCAGTCTGCTGGCCAGCGATTTCGGCAGTGATCCCCTTGAGCCCGAGGACAGGCAGGTGCGTGGCAGCCTCACCGAGCTGGCCCAGGACCAGGGCCATCCGATGAACAGCCAGGCGCTGCTGGCGGCGATGTTGTTCTATGCGCAGGGATCCATGGAGCTGGGGGCTGGCAAGAATGATCTGCCGCCGTGGCTGCAACGGGACTTCGGAACACTGGCAGGCCACTGATGGCAGGCAACAGGGCCAAGTAGGTCCATCGGCACGGGATTCTCCCGGTCAGCGGTGAAATTCGTGCCAGATCAGTAGATAGGACAAATAGGCAAGAGGGGGAACGAGAATCAAAGGTAGGGCCGCAATCGCTGCCAGATGGATCTGACCAATGAAAAAAGGTACCGCACAAAAGCCCAGATAAATCAGCAACATCACCAGGGTGCGGCTGGCACGACGATCCCACCAGGCCTGGAAACGCAGACGCCGCAGTTCCCAGCGAATGGAGCGCCGCTCAGCGCGGGGAAGATGCCGCCACCAAGGATGGTCTCGGGGATCCTGGGATGGGGAACGTGGGATCACCATTCAGCCATTAACGCAAACGCTCGAGATCACGCCGCTTGTCGTTGAAGAAGCTGGTGATCAGGTTGATAAAGCGACGATCCCGCAGCTTGATGTCGGCCGTCAGCGACATCCCGGCCTGGAGAGGAGCCGTGCGGCTGCGCAACATGAGCCCCTGGCGCTTGAGGGTCAGCACGGCGGGGAAGTACAGCCCCTTGGCCTCGCTGCCAAGGGCCTGAATCAACTCGGATTGGGTAAGAGCATCGGAACCGATGCGCTTCACACTGGCGGGGATACGGCCATAGTCGGAGGCTTGAAATGTATCCAGAGAAATGTCGGCTTTCTGGCCCACATGCACGAAGCCAATCGCATTGTTAGGCAGATACACCTTCGCTTGAAGATTATCATTAGGGACGATTTTCATGATGGGCTTACTGGTTTCAGCCTGCACCTGTTGCACCACACTGCCAGGGGCCACAGTGATGTCGAAAACGTCTCCATTTGCAGGCGATGTCAGCAGACCGTACTGAATCTGTTGCCTGGCCCTGCTGATATCCCGATCAAGTTCGGAAATCTGGCGAAGGTTGGCTTCGATGCGGGTGCGCAGATCCACGCCCGGGGTGGAACTGGTGCTGACCACCACAGCCCTAAGGCGGGCAATCTCCCGTTCTTCTGCCCTGATCTGGGACTCAAGTTCCTGGGCCTTGTTCTCATAGTCGAGGGCCTGGACCTCACTGACCGCACCGGTGGAGGCCAGCTGGCGGTAGCGACGGGCCACATCCTGGGCCGTGGCCAGGCTGACCCTGAGCCCCTTGAGCCGCTCCTGGCTCTTGTTGAGATCCTCCTCGGCGGCGCGATCCCGGCTGCTCAGCTCACTCTGCTGGCTGCCGAGCTGGCGCTGCTGGTTGCTGGTGAGTCCCCGGGCGTCGATTTCACCGAGGCTGGCGCGCAGCACCTGGTTTTCATTGACAAGACGGCTGCGTATCGCCAGGGAAGCGGCCAGGGAGCTGCGGGGTTCCCGCAGATCGAAGCGCAACAGGGGCTGGCCGAGGCGCACGGCCTGCCCCTCCTTGACCAGCACCGCCTGAACCACCCCAGGGGTAGGGGCATCAATGCGCTTGACGCTGGAGCTGGGTTCCAGCTTGCCCTGCACCGCCACTGTCTCATCGAGGGGGGCTACCACCGCCCAGACCAGGGCCAGGCCAGTGAAACCCACGGCGGACCAGATAATCAACGACGAACCCAGGCCGCTCTTGCGCAGCAGCACGGTTTCCCGGAACTGCCATTCCTGGGAAGCGAGCGGATCGTCACGCTGCGGACCCAGCAGGGCCTTGGGATCCTGAGGTGCCTTCGGATCAAGCGGCGGCTCCGGCTGCGCCGGCGCCAACGGGCCGCCGGGTTCCTCCCCGCTGGAACGGGAACGCAGAGGCCCCCGCAGCGGCGCCACCAAGCCATCCCAGACACGGGCGATGTGATCGTTCACGGAGCGGCGGGCCATCAACTGAGACCTTCCTGGTTCTGACTTTGATAAAGGGCGTAATACCAACCACGGTGCTGCATCAAGGCCCCATGGCTACCAACTTCCATCACCGCGCCACGATCCATCAACACGATCACATCAGCGGGCCGCACGGTGGTGAGGCGGTGGGTGATGAAGAAGACGGTGCGCCCCCGGAAGGCCTCAAACAGATTGATGCAAACCTGACGCTCCGTGCGTGCATCAAGGGCACTGGTGGCTTCATCCAGAATCAACATACGCGGGTTCTGGAGAACAGCCCTGGCAAGCGCAAGCCGCTGACGCTGGCCGCCGGACAGGCCAGCCCCCCGCTCACCGACACTGGAGTTATAGCCCTGGGGCATGTCCATGATGAAATCGTGGGCACAGGCAATTTTGGCCGCCCGGATCAGCTCATCGGCGCTGGCATCGGGCTTGACCAGCATCAGATTTTCGCGGATTGTGCCGTCGAAGAGCAGGCTGTCCTGCGGCACCACACCCACCTGGCGCCGCAGGGAATAAAGCTCCACCTTGCTGACATCGAAGCCATCGATCAGCACCTTGCCAGAAAGCGGCCTGTAGAAGCGCGGCAGCAGCTTCAACACCGTGCTCTTGCCACTCCCTGATCCCCCCACCATGCCGACAAAGCTGCCGGCCGGAATCTCCAGGCTGATGCCATGCAACACCAGCGGGCTTTGTTCGGTGAAGCGGAAGGTGACTTCATCGAGGCGCACATCACCACGGATCGGGGGCATCGGCAAGTTCGTGGCTTCTTCTTCGGTCTGCTCCGGAACCCGATCCACCACATCGCCAACCATCTGCAGCTGACGGGTGTTGACCCGGAACTGCTGCCAGGTCTGAGCCAATTGCACCATTGGCCGGGTGATGTAACCGGAGATGATCCTGAAAGCGATAAAGCCACCGATCGTAATCTGATTTTGCATCACCAACCAGATACCGAATCCGATAACCAGAAGACTATTTAGATCGCTAAGAAAATTTGCAATATTAGTGAGAGATTCAGAGGTAATCCTTAACTTGAAATCTTCGCCGACATAGCGGGCGTAGCGATTTGAGAATTCCCAGCGGGTTTTAAGCTCGGCATTCTGGGATTTGATGGTTTGAATACCGGTGATTGCCTCCGTGAGATAGGAGTAAGTGGAGACCGCCTCATTCAGGGACCTCTTGATCTGATCTTCAAAAATAGGATTGCCAAGAATTGCCAGGATCACCATCAAAGGGATGGTGCTCAAGGTGATGAGCGTGAGCAGCGGGTTGATCGCCAGCAGGATGAAGATATAGAGGATGCTGAACAGGAAATCAACGATCGTGGTCAGGCTCTGGCCGATCAGGAACTCCCGCAAACGATCGAGCATCGAAAAGTAGTAGGTGACCTGGCCGACGGGCCGGCTGTCGAAAAAGCCCTGGGGCAACCGCACCATGTGGTCAAGAATGGAGGCCTTGCTCTCCTGATCCACCCGGTTGGTCACCTGGGTGAATACGAAACTGCGCAGGGTGCGCACCACCGCCGTGGCCACGCTGGAAAGCAGCAGCAAGGCGGAAACGCTGATCAGAGCACCGACGTTCTGATTGCGTGCCACCTGGTCGATCAGCACCTGCATGCCCAGGGGTGTGGCCAGGGCCAGCACGTTCACCACCAGCGAAGCCGCCAGCACCTCCACCAGTTCACGGC
>Ga0208864_1000036_pt1 | contig 40952 bp, 45 predicted proteins | sample CryBogmetaGMA05M_FD_184542 | JGI IMG/M metagenome (GOLD analysis project Ga0208864, IMG submission 184542) | Freshwater microbial communities from Crystal Bog, Wisconsin, USA - MA0.5M (SPAdes) | ecosystem: Environmental > Aquatic > Freshwater > Lake | place: Crystal Bog, Wisconsin, USA...
GGTGGGTGACTCGGGGGCGAAATGGCGGGCGAGGGTGAAGAGATCGAGCAGGCCCTGGCTGGGGTGGCTGTGCTGGCCATCGCCGGCATTGAGCACCGCCACCCGCTCGCCGTCGGCATCGAGGTCGCGGGCCAGGCTGTGGGGCACGCCGGCGCAGCGGTGGCGCACCACCAGCACATTGGCGCCCATCGCCACGTAGGTGCGGGCGGTGTCGAGCAGGCTCTCGCCCTTGGAGAGCGAACTGGAGGAGGGCGAGAAGCTCTGCACATCGGCCGAGAGGCGGCGGGCGGCGAGCTCGAAACTGCTGCGGGTGCGGGTGCTGGGCTCGAAGAAGAGGCTGGTCATCAGCCGGCCCTGCAGGGCCGGCAGCTTGCGCGCCCCGGCCACCGGCAGGGAACGGAAGCGCTGGGCCAGCTCCAGCACGGTGGTGTAGTCGGCCACCGAGAAGGAGGCCAGATCCAGGATGTGGCGGTGGCTCCAGCCGCTCAACGCATGGGAGGCGCAGGACTGGGCCAACCGTAGGCGGGGCCGGCGGCGTTGGCCCGGGGGGTGGGATCGCCCTTGGCGCGGCGGCTGACGCTGCGACTGCTGCGCAGGTACCAGCGCCAGGGCAGGTCCTGGCCCTGGCTGATGCCGATGCGGTCGGTCTGCACCAGGTCGGCGCTGGAGAGCGATGCCAGCTGGGGCGGCCGGGGCGCCAGCCACAACCCCCGCTGCGGAGAAGCGGGCAGACCATCGTGGCGGCGGTCGATGCCGAAACAGCGGGCCAGCAGCGCCGGCCCGGCCGCCAGCCGTTCCGGCGCACCCGGCAGGGCCAGGGCCCGCAGCAGCACCCCATTGGCCCACTCGGCCCGCTCGGTGACCACATTCACGCAGTGGTGAATGCCATAGCTCACATAGACATAAAACCGCCCTGGCTCACCAAACAGGGTTTCGTTGCTGGGGCTGCGGCGGCGATGGCCGTGGCAGGCGGGTTCGGCCTGGGAATAGGCCTCCGTTTCCACGATCACGCCCCAGAGCAGCTCGCCCTCGGGTTGGCGTTTCACCAGCAGGCAACCGATGAGGTCGGGTGCCACCGTTTCTGCGGGGCGACAGAAGAAGGATTGGGGGAGGGCCGCGAGCTGCTGGGGGGTCGTGGTGGCTATGGGGGTGGCTATGGAATGGAAACGTTGATGGATTTTGACTCACTGGGTGAGTTTTTCGCCCAGGCGCACATAAAGATGATCATTGCGTAGACATAAGGGGCCATCATCCGATTATCCACATTTGGAAAAAGAAAGATCTGCGTCAGGAATGAAAGCCCAAAGATCATGACCGAAGCCCCATAGGAGCGCCGCCACAGCAAAGTAACCAGGGCCTCCCAGCGCCCCCGCCAAGCAACGGAACGCAGACCAGCAGCCCCAAGCAGAAGAATCACTCTAGCCATCAGCGCAAACCCTTGAGAAAGAGCATCAATTTCAGTCCTCAAAGCGAGGATGAACGACTCCCAAGAACCGAAAACACTAGACACGAATCCCCAGAACCCCACATCGCGGATGCTCTCACCAGGCAAGCCAGGCCCATACTGAATTCCGACCAGATACTGATACATCGTAAAAAACGAATAACCATCAGGGATATTATGAACCAAATGGTGGAGCGGCAGCCCGACAAAAGAAGCCAAAGCAAGTGACATGGCCAAGAAGACGATGGCAGCCAACGTGCTCCCCAGAGCACAAAGAACCAAGGCAATTCCAAGCGCTAAGATTAATAGGTTTGGACGCGCCAGGATTGCCAGGGACATCACAAAAGCAGAGCCATAAACCGGCAGGCCACGCCTGAGGCAAAACCGGGCAGAAGGTTGACGCAACCCGGCATTAACCTCCAGGAGAAGCAGCATTGAGGCCATCGACGAAAGGAATACGCCCAAAGCATCAGGGGTGGACAAGGTAAGGAGATCAATGGAGCAAAACCGCAAAACCCACAAGCCAATAAGCTTGGGGAGAATTCCCGCTCCAGGAAACGCGTATATGACCAGCAAGCCGACGCCAATGAAAGCCAGAATGCCTGGAATGACTGACATCAAGCGAACCGAAAGAATTGGATCAAACCCGCCAGAAGTCAGCCAGCGCAAAGACTGCACATAAAACTTTTTTGCCGTATAAAACGGAAGATTAGAGCAAAAATAACCCGTGTCCTCAATCGCTCTTTTGTCAAATTCAGGCGCCGCCTGCGATCTTAGCCGCAGGTCCTCCTGCCTATAATAATCAAGCCTTGACTCAAGTAAGTCATAGACACCTTGATGATCCACCCGGCGACAGACATCATGGCCAGCCAAAAAGACATATGGAATTTCATCCCAATTACGCTCAGGCCAGAAAGCCCCTCTACCCAGGAGCTCAAGCACAAAAATCAAGAAGACAACGCCTAGAAGAAGTCGCTTTTTAGCCAGCCTGATCATATCAATGAAAAAATCATCACATCGACGATGGAGGCCAGGCTCCCGCCCCAGCCAGCAGCAGGTGGGTGAGATCGATGCCGCACTGGGATTTGAACGACCCAGAGCTGGCAGCCTGGCCTTTTCCGATCAAAGGAAGAGCAGAAAGAGCCAAGTCTGCGGGGCCTGAGCCCGCCAGGGCTTCAATCCAGATCGATCGATTCGAGCAGCATGCGGCAGCGCAGCAGGCGATCGGCGTCGATCGCCCAACTGACGATCTGACCGTGCTTGGCGGTCTCGTCGTCCTGCAGATCCTCCACCACCTCCACGTGCATCTTCTCGAGCTGGCTGATCAGGGCCAATGCGATCTGCTGATCCTCATGGGCATCGGTTTCGAGGCTGTCGATCAGCTCCAGCACCTGCTTCACCTTGGCGCTCAGCTCGAAATCGGGCTTTTCAGGCCGGCTCGTTCGGCTGTTCTGCATGGCGATCAGCTCATCGGGGCTGCCCGGGATGCCGGCGGCACCTGCGGGCGGCTGGTTTTCGGCCATTTCCGGATGCACGCCGGCATCGGGGTCGACGGGCTTGCCGGCCTCGTAGCGGTAGCGGCCGCTGCGGGGGCGGGGGCCATCGGCCGGGGGATTCAGCGGGGTCTCGTTCGGGTCGGACATGCAGCCTCCGGGATCGCCTGACACCAGATTCGGGCATCCGGAGCCGTTGTGGTGGGCTGTTGCTGCGAATGAGGACAGGATGGGCGTCAGAAACCAGTGGCTGCCATGACTCCAAGCCTTACCGGTCCACCGCTGGTGCCCCAGGAGCTGCCCGCCCTGCAGCCGCCCCGCTTCGGCAGCCTGGCGGAGGAGCGGCGCTACCGGCAGGAGCACCTGGTGGCGGCCCTGCGGGTGTTCGGGGCGCTGGGCTTCGGCGAGGGGGTGGCGGGGCACATCACCGTGCGGGACCCGGAACACAAGGACCATTTCTGGGTGAACCCGTTCGCCCGCTCGTTCCGGCGGCTGCGGGTGAGCGACCTGCTGCTGGTGAACCACAACGGCGAGGTGGTGGTGGGGAACTGGCCGGTGAACCGGGCCGCCTTCGTGCTCCATGCCGCCATCCACCGGGCCCGGCCGGAGATCGAGGCGGCCGCCCATGCCCATTCGCCCTACGGCAAGGCGTTCTCCAGCCTGGGGCGGCTGCTGGCGCCGATCACGCAGGACGCCTGCATCTTCCACGGCGACCACGTGCTGATCGAGGAGGAGGGGGGCCGGGTGGTGCTGGAGGAGGCGGCGGGCGAGCGGATCGCCGCCCGCTTCGGCCAGGGCAAGGCGGCGATCCACCGCAACCACGGCCTGTTCACGGTGGGGCGGACGGTGGATGAGGCCGCCTTCTGGTTCATCGCCATGGAGCGCTGCTGCCAGTCGCAGCTGCTGGCGGAAGCGGCCGGCACGCCGGTGCTGATCGAGGAGGAGTCGGCCCGCTATACGCGCGAACGGGTGGCGACGCCGGAGCTGGGCTGGCTCAACTTCCAGAGCTACTGGGAGGAGATCGTGGCCAGCGAACCGGAACTGCTCGAATAACGCGATAGGGCCCGACCAGGCAGCAGGCTCACTCCTGGGGGCCGAGGAAGCGGCCCGACAGCCGCACCGCCAGCACCACGGCGGCGATGCCATAGGAGACGAAGGTGATCGCCTGGCCGGTGCTGCCGGCGTCGTAAGCGGCGCGCTCCAGCAGCACGTAATCGGCGAGGGAGGCCGCCGTTCCCCAGATCAGCACCCAGACGCTCACGTAGGCGACACCTTTGATCGTGGGGTTCATGGAGGTGGGGGGTACGGGAACGCTCAAGCGCCGCCGAACTGTAGGTAGGTGAGGCGGGCTCTTCGGGTCCGATGGCTGACCTTCCGAGCGGATCGGTGCCGGCGGTCCACGGCGACGGATCCAAACCAGATGATCCAGGTGCGCAGGCGGTGCGCTGGATCCACCCAGCAGGGCTGGTGCTCAGCGCGCCTCGGAGCGCGGCTGCATCCGCGGCAGCAGCAATGCCAGGCCCGAGGCCAGCAACAGCACCGCAGCCAGGCCCGCCAGGGCGAGGCCGTCGCCGCCGGGCCGGAGCATCAGCCGGCCCATCACGATCGGAGCGAGGAAGCCGCCGATATTGCCCACCGAGTTGATCCAGGCGATGCCGCCGGCCGCCGCCCGCCCCCCGAGGAACAGGGACGGCATCGCCCAGAACGGCCCCAGGCAGGAGAAGGTGGCGGCCGTGGAGACACTGATCAGGGCCAGGCGCAGCATGCCGCCGCTGGCGATGGCCAGGCCCAGCGCCACAGCCGCCACCGCCAGAACCCCCGCCACATGCAGCCGCTGCTCGCCGTTCCTGTCGGCGGAGGCGCCCACCAGCAGCATCGCGACCACCGCCAGGGCATAGGGAACGGCGCTGACCAGGTTGGCCAGCACCGGCGAGGCCACGGCCCCTGGCAGGGCGTCGGCGACGAAGCGGGGGATCCAGAAGCTGAAGCCGTAGAAACCGGTGGCGATCGCCAGGTAGAGAACGCCCAGCAGCCACAGCCGCGGCTGGCGCAGGCCCGCCAGCAGGCCATGCACCTGTTGGCCGCTGTCCCGGAGCTGGCGCTGTTCCTGCTGCAGCACCTGCTCGAGGGCCGCCGCCTGATCAGCCGGCAGCCAGGGCGCCTGGTGGGGCCGGTCGGGCAGGCGGCGCCAGACCACGAAGGCCAGCACGATGGCCGGCAGGGCCTCCAGCAGGAACAGCCAGCGCCAGCCGGCCATGCCGCCCAGGCCATGCAGCGACAGCAATCCCGCCGAGATCGGCCCGCCGAGCAGGCCGGCCATCGGAATCGCCAGCATGAAACCCGCCAGGGTGCGGGAGCGTTGCGCAGCCGGCACCCACTGGCTGAGATACAGAACGATGCCGGGGAAGAAGCCCGCCTCGGCGACGCCGAGCAGCAGCCGCAGGCCATTGAACTGGAGGGCGCTGGTCATGAAGGCCATCAGGGCGGCCACGACGCCCCAGCAGAGCAGGATGCGAGCGATCCAGCGGCGGGCGCCCACCCGCTCGAGGATCAGGTTGCTGGGCACCTCGAACAGCACATAGCCGAGGAAGAAGATGCCGGCGGCGAAGCCGTAGCTGGCGGTGGTGAGCCCCAGGTCCTTGCTCACGCCGGCGGCGGCGAAGGAGATGTTCACCCGGTCGAGATAGGCAACCAGATACAGCAGGAACAGGAACGGCAGCAGGTGCCGGCGGATGGCCGCCAGCGCTCGATCGAGGGACGGGGAGGAGAGGGTCACCACGGTGCGGTGGGAGTGGCGCCCAGTCTCCCCAGCCTCGCTGGCTTTGGCCACGGGACGTCGCTGCGTCTGGGGTGTGCGCCGAGGCCGGGAGGTGATCCGCGCGCCGGTCGCCTGGAGAGCGGCCAGACTCGCCGGAGAAACCCATGCCCACCACAGTGACGACCAGCACGTTCGCGGAGTTTGCCCAACGGGCCGACTATTCCCTGCTGGATTCGCTGCAGGCGGATCCGCAGGCCACGGGCGATGGCGATGATCACCGGCCCCGCCAGGTGTTCTCCGGCCATTACGTGCCGGTGACGCCGAAGCCGCTTCCCGAGCCGGAGATGGTGGCCCACAGCCGCACCCTCTTCCAGGAGCTGGGCCTCAGCGATGGGCTGGCCGACGACGAGCAGTTCCGCCGGCTGTTTTCCGGCAACATCAGCGTGGCGCGAGAGCCGATGCGCCCGTGGGGTTGGGCCACCGGCTATGCGCTCTCGATCTACGGCAGTGAGTACATCCAGCAGTGCCCGTTCGGCACGGGCAACGGCTACGGCGATGGCCGGGCCATTTCCGTGTTTGAAGGGGTGTTCAACGGCAACCGCTGGGAGATGCAACTGAAAGGTGGTGGCCCGACGCCCTACTGCCGTGGCGCCGATGGCCGTGCCGTGCTGCGCTCCAGCGTGCGCGAATTTCTGGCGCAGGAATTGATGCACGCCCTGGGGGTACCCAGCTCCCGCTCGCTGACGCTGTCCATGTCGCGGGCGGAAAGCGTGCGCAGACCCTGGTATGCCCCGAACTCCCGATCGCTCGATCCCGACATCCTGGTGGACAATCCTGTGGCGATCACCACCCGGGTGGCGCCGTCGTTTCTGCGGGTGGGCCAGCTGGAGCTGTTCGCCCGCCGCGTGCGCAGCAAAGCCCATCCAGGGGCGCTGAATGAGCTGCGGCAGATCGTGGCGCACCTGATCGAGCGGAACTACCGACCGGAGATTGATCCGGCTGTGGAGTTCAGCGATCAGGTGGTGGAACTGGCGGGATTGTTTCGCGGACGGCTCACCGCCCTGGTGGCCAACTGGATGCGCGTTGGCTACTGCCAGGGTAATTTCAACAGCGATAACTGCGCGGCGGGTGGCTTCACCCTCGACTACGGACCGTTCGGATTCTGCGAACTGTTCGATCCGAGGTTTCAACCCTGGACCGGCGGCGGCGAGCATTTCAGCTTCTTCAACCAACCGCTGGCTGCCGAAGCCAACTATGGGATGTTCTGGGCCGCACTCCGGCGGCTGCTTGAAGGCAACACAGCGGCCCTGGCAAAACTCGACCAGATCCGCGACGGCTTCGCCGAGACGATGAACCGCGCCCTCGAGGCGATGTGGACCAGCAAGCTCGGCCTGGGCAGCTACGACGCCGCGCTCGTGAACGAGCTGCTGGAGCTGATGGTGCGCTCCGGGGTGGATTACACGATCTTCTTCCGCAAGCTGTCGACCATTCCAGAGCAACTCGCAACCCTGAAAGAGAGCTTCTACCTGCCCAGCTCAGAACCGCTCGATGCGCAATGGGAGCAGTGGCTGCAACGCTGGCGGCAGCAGCTCCTGAGCAACGGCGACCCGCAGGTGAAAGCCGCAGCCATGAAACGCATCAATCCCAAGTACACCTGGCGCGAATGGCTGATCGCACCGGCCTATGAACAGGCCGCGCAAGGCAATACCAGCCTGATCCAGGAGCTGCAGGACGTGTTCAGCCATCCCTACGACGAGCAATCCGCGGAAGTAGCGGCCACCTACGACCGCCTGAAACCCCGGGAGTTCTTCCATGCCGGCGGCATCTCCCACTACAGCTGCTCGTCCTGAGCGGAGGGGTGATCGAAGCTCACCGGCCGGTGATGGGTGGCTGGTTGCAATCTGCGGTGAAGTTGACCCCTGGGCGGGAGCAGTCCGGCCATCCTTGGGCAGCGCCTTGAACGGGTGGTTATCGGACCCAGATACCAGCGCTACTTTCTAGACAAGCCGCCCAATAGCCCTGCCGATGCTGGAATGTCTCCAGCTGATCGCCCTCCAGCAGGCGCGGTTCACGGAAGGGAGTCGTTGGGCTGGTGTGGTTGTTGGAATCATCCATTAAATAATTGAGACAAATCAAGCAGCCGAATGCTCGCGCGTATCTCCAGGGATACACTGAAGCATGGTCGAAATCCGGATCAAGCACCTCTCCTTGGGAAAAATTGGAGATATACGCCCTATCGGCGAGGGCGCATCAGAGCCACGCATCAACGATGACCCCGGTTATCGGATCTATCTCAAAATGCACGGCGATATCCTTGTAATTCTGCTCGCAGGCGGCGACAAGATCTCACAAGACCAAGATATTCGATTCGCCAAGGATCTTGCCGGCAATCTCTAGGAGGTATCAATGACAAAAACTACCACAACGACCTGGGATCCTGCTTCACATCTATCCACTGCAGAGGATGTCGCGGCTTATTTGGAAGCTGCCCTGCAGGACGGCGATCCTCAGCTTGTCGCAGCTGCCTTAGGGGATATTGCCAGGGCCAAAGGCATGAGCCAAATCGCACGTGAGGCTGGGCTTGGCAGAGAGAGCCTGTATAAGGCTTTATCGTCTTCTGGCAATCCTGAACTGGCAACAGTATTGAAGGTGATTGCGGCGTTGGGCTTGCAATTGCATGTCAGTCCTACCGACAAGGCGAAGATGGCTGCTTAACCGGCCCCTCGAGTGGACAGGCCACCACAAGATTCCTGCCCGCCACCCAGGGGCAGCTTTGAGCCTCTGTTCTAAATGTGGACAAGATTTCATTATCCTCGGTGAAGAAGCCTTCCATTCGAGCCATGACAACAACCACCGCGACCATTGCCGCCTTGCGCTCCGGTGAGCTGAAGGGCATCAAGCGGCTAGATCTTGCCTGTGACCTGCAGGAATTTCCGCGGGAAATCTTTGATTTAGCCGACACCCTTGAAGTTCTCAATCTCTCGGACAACGCGTTATCCTCGCTTCCGGATGACTTGTCGCGACTGGGCAAGTTACGGGTGTTGTTCTGCTCGAATAATCGCTTTAGCGAGCTTCCCGAGGTGCTGTCCTCATGCGATCAGCTTGAGATGGTCGGCTTTAAGGCGAATCGGATTCGCGAGGTAGCGGCTGCTGCCATTTCCCCTGGGTTGCGCTGGTTGATCCTCACGGATAATCAGATTTCAGAGCTTCCCGAGTCCATCGGCCGCTGTACACGCCTTCAGAAACTGATGTTGGCCGGCAATCAACTGGCCGTGTTGCCGGAGGCGATGCGCGGCTGCGATGGGCTCGAGCTGCTGCGGATTTCGGCCAACCGGTTCAGGGCTTTGCCGGAGTGGCTGCTGCAATTGCCCCGGCTGACCTGGTTGGCGTTTGGCGGGAATCCCATTTCAAGGGCATCGCACACCCCGAGTCCAGCCGTCGCCCATCTGCGGTGGGCGGATCTGGTTTTGGGTGAAAAACTCGGCGAAGGCGCCTCGGGCGTGATCCACAAAGCTCACTTGCAGCGTTCACCACAGGAAGCTGGGCATCCCGTGGCAGTGAAATTGTTTAAGGGGGCCGTCACCAGTGACGGATTTCCGGCAGAAGAAATGGCGGCCTGTCTGGCTGCGGGTGATCACGCTCACTTGATTGGGGTCATTGGTGTCATCACCGGGCACCCTGAGGGCGCCAGCGGAATGGTGATGCCAATGGTCGACCCGGGGTTTCGCAATCTGGCCGGCCCGCCCGATTTGGCGACCTGCACCAGGGACATCTACGGGGAAGGCCAACGTTTTCCCCTGCCCATGGTGCTGGATCTGGCGAAGGGCCTGGCCGCTGTCGGCGAACACCTGCACGCACGGGGGATTTCGCACGGGGATTTTTATGCGCACAACGTCCTTTATCACCCCGAAGGCGGCTGCTTATTGGGCGATTTCGGTGCGGCCTCCTTTTACTCGCCTCAGGCGAATGCAGGTGCGAATCCGTTCGAGGCACTGGAGGTGCGCGCCTTCGGCTGCTTGCTTGGCGAATTACTGGAGCGCAGTGAACCCGAAAAGGATGGGCGCTTCGCCTCGCTAACAGCGCTGCAACTCCGCTGCATCGCACCAGTGCCGGCGAGCAGGCCCCGCTTCACCGAACTGGTCGCAACGTTGGCATCCCTACAACCATAAGCCCCAGATTCAGGTTGGTCCGATTCAGCGATCACAGCCCAGCGCAGGCCTGAGATCATTGCGGCCTGGTGATAGCAAGCGCTGCCCGCCTAACCTGTCTCCATGACAAGCGTGGGCTTCAAGAGCAAATAGCCGCTGCCATGGGCCTGCCTGAGCTGGCTGGCCTACCTATCGTTTGAGCACCTGCCTATCACCACCGATGCGTACCGTTGCCTTTGCCAATGGCGACCAGATGCCCCTGCTCGGCCTGGGAACCTGGAAATCGGACCCCGGCCAGGTGTATGAGGCCGTGCGCGAAGCGATCCGGCTGGGTTATCGCCACATCGATTGCGCCAGCGTCTACGGCAACGAGCCGGAGGTGGGCCAGGCCATCCGCGCCGCCATCGACGCCGGCGAGGTGAGCCGCGAGCAGCTCTGGATCACCTCCAAGCTCTGGTCGAACGCCCATGGCCGCGACAACGTGGAACCGGCGCTGCGACGCACCCTCGCGGATCTTCAGCTCGACTGGCTGGATCTCTATTTGATCCACTGGCCCGTACCGATCCGGCCCGGCGTGGCCTTTCCCTCCTCTGCCGAAGATCTGCTGCCACCAGCCGACGACCTGATCCACGCCACCTGGGAGGGGATGGAAGCCGCCCTGGAGGCTGGGCTCACGCGCCACATCGGCGTGAGCAACTTCTCCAGCCGCAAACTCCACGATCTGCTGGCCCACGGCCGGCTCAGGCCCGAGGTGAATCAGGTGGAGCTGCATCCGCTCCTGCAGCAGCCCGCCCTGCTGGCTGACTGCACGGCCAAGGGCATTCACATCACCGCCTATTCCCCGCTCGGATCCATGGACCGGCCCGCCGTCGTCAAGGCCGCCGATGCGCCGGTGCTGCTGGAGAACCCGGTGATCGGTGCCATCGCCGCAGAGCACGGCTGCACCCCCGCCCAGGTGCTGCTGGCCTGGCATCTGCAGCGCGGCATCTCCACCATTCCCAAGTCGGTCACCCCGGCGCGGCTGCGCGAAAACCTGGCGGCAGTCTCGATCGAACTCTCCGAGGCCGATCAACAGCGCATCGCCGCCCTCGATGAGAACATCCGTCTGGTGGATGGATCGTTCTGGCTGCTGCCTGGAAGCCCCTGGACCCTCCAGAACCTCTGGGATCAACCCTGATCAGCTCCACCGAATCCACCGTTCGCCAGCCCATGCCCAGCCAGGAATCGTTCATCCCCATCGATGGCCACCGCGTCTGGACGCGGCGGGTCGGTGAGGCGTCCAGCCCGGAAAGACTGCCGATCGTGCTGCTCCATGGCGGCCCGGGGGTACCGAGCGATTACCTCGAGCCGTTGGAGCTGCTGACGGCCGCTGGCCGGGAGGTGATCCGCTACGACCAGCTGGGCTGCGGCCGCTCCGACCATCCCGAGGATCCCTCCTTCATGCGGGTGGATCACTTCGTGGCGGAGCTGGCGCAGGTGTGCTCAGCCCTCGGCCTGGGTCGCTTCCATCTCTACGGCCAGTCCTGGGGTGGAATGCTGGCCCTGGAGGCGGCCCTGGCCGGGGTCGCCGGCGTGGCCAGCCTGGTGCTCTCCAACGCGCCGGCCAGCATGCCGCTCTGGTCTGCGGAAACCGGACGGCTGCGCCGGGAGTTGCCCGCGGCGGTGCAGGCCGTGCTCGAGGCCAACGAACAGGCCGGCACCACCGACAGCCCCGCCTACCAGGAGGCGATGATGGCCTTCTATCAACGCCATGTCTGCCGGCTGGATCCCTGGCCCGACTGCCTGCTGCGCGCCTTCAGCGCCATGGAGGCCGATCCACGCGTCTACCAGGCGATGTGCGGCCCCAGCGAATTCCACATCACCGGCAGCCTGGGCAGCTGGGATCTCACGGAGCGCCTGGCGGAGATCCGGCAACCCGCCCTCGTGATCGGCGGTGAACACGACGAGGCCACCCCCACCATCACCGAGGCCCTTCATCGCGGGATCCCCCACTCGCAATGGGTGCTCTTCGAAGGTTGCTCCCACCTCACCCACCTTGAGCAACCCGACGCCTACCGGACGCTGTTGAGTGAGTTCATGGCGCGGGTGGAAAACAGCGGCGATTCCGCCTCGCGGTAGCAGGGGCGCTCAAACAGTTCACTCTGGCGATAGCGCCACACCTGGGGTATCCCGCCCGGCCGTGCCAAGCGAAACACGATCAACTGGTCGAAATCGTCCTCGGCGATGGCCGGCATGCCATCCCAACCCAGACCGCGGGCCAGCTCAGGCATCCGCCGGTGCTCCCAGAAGAGCACCACCCGCTCGTCGGGACCATCCGCCTGTTGGCGCAGCCGCTGACCCTCACCAAAGGAATCCAGGCGGGAGGCCTCGGCAATGCGGATGTTCACCCCCGTGGCCACGGCCAGCGGCACGGCGCTCTGGTAACTGCGGGCGTTCTTGCTGGTGCGGGGATCGAGATAGAAGGTGGTGATGCGATCGGGCTTGCCGAAACAGGCGGGGATCAAGGTGGCCAGGGCCACCGCACGCCGGAAGCCGCTGGGGGAAAGGTTGTAATCCCCCCGCCGGGTGTCCTTGTCGGCATGGCGCATCAGGATCACCTCCATCGCCGCCGCCGGCAAACCGCCAGGCGCCGCCATCGTCAGCGAGGCGGCGACAACGAGCAGGCCAGCGAAACGAAGTTGCATGCCAATCCTTAGTTCAGATGCTGGGTAGCTGAGCCATCAAATAGGGCCTTGAGGCTGGTTGGGATTGGCAAGGGCATAGCCGTAGGACTGGGCGATGCTGTGGTTAGCGGGAATCGAGCAGTACTGGGCGGTGAAGTCAACCGGCACACCCACGTGCTTATAGATCGGTAGATCCTTGGACACCACCGAAGCCGGGACAGTGGGCACGATGTCGCAGGTGTTGACCAGGCGGAAGGTGGGGATACCACAGGCGTTGTAGGCGGTGGCGAAGCCCGGATCACCCGTGCGGGGGCTGGCAAAATTACAATGCACGATCTGATGGCCCTGGGGTCGGATCAGATTGGCAACGATATCGGGAACAGCCAGGGTGGAGAGGGCCGAGCCAAGGCTGTGGCCCGTGATCAGCAGCTTTGGCGACGAAACAAGTGCCGCAAGATCCCGCAAAACAGCCTCCCTCATCGAGGAGTAAATACCCGAGAATCCCATGTTTGCGCGGCCGAACGCAGGCACGTGCTGATAATCCACTTGATCAAACTTGAGATTCTCCACCCAGTCGGCATCGGAGTCGGTACCCCGAAACACGAGATACGAGACCTGATCAGCTCCCGTGGCTACGAAGGCAAAGGGTTCTTCTTCGTGGAAAAAGTAAAGCAGCTGATCCGCACCCCAGAGCGGCTGGCTGTAGGCGAGATCCGGGCCATTGGGAGTCCACTGGAAATCAGAGCGGCTGGGCTTGCCCTGCTGCTTCCATTGGCTCAGCATGTCGTAGGCCGTGCCCACAAGCTGGCCCAGCAGGTTGGCTTCCGTGAGGTCGAATCCCTCAGGGAAATACATCGGGCAACTCGACATACCGATCAAAGGGATGGTCAGAAAAGACGGATCAAAAGGCTGATCGTGAAAGACCCTAAACGCTTCGGCGCTCCCCGGCAACGCTGGCGGTGGCGGCGGCGGTAGCTGGTCTCGCCGGCCCATGATGGCGGGGCGGGTGCAGGCCCTGCCGGAATCGCCGTGCAGGCCCTCCCCAGGAGAAACGCCCATGACCAACCACGCCCTGCCGCCGATCGCCGGCCGCGAAGCAGAAATCCTGGCCCTGATGGAGCAGCAACGGCCGGTTTTTTTGCCACACACCAACCTCAGGCTGGAGCAGATCAACTCAGCCTTTGCCTGCGCCCTGCACATGCATCAGCCCACGATTCCAGCCGGGGCCCATGGCGAGCTGATCTCCCATCTCCAATACATGCTGGAGCACCCCGGCGAGGGCGATAACCACAATGCCGAACCCTTCGCCCATTGCTATAGGCGCCTCGCCGAAATCATCCCCCAGCTCATTGCAGAAGGCGCCAATCCGCGGATCATGCTGGATTACTCCGGCAATCTGCTCTGGGGCTTCGAGCAGATGGGCCGCCACGACATCCTCGAGGCACTCCAGCGCCTCGCCTGTGATCCCAGCCTTCAACCCCATGTGGAGTGGCTCGGCACCTTCTGGAGCCATGCCGTGGCGCCCTCCACACCCATCCCGGATCTGAAGCTGCAGATCCTGGCTTGGCAGCAGCATTTCGCAGCCCTGTTCGGCCCCGAAGCCCTGCAGCGGGTGAGGGGTTTCTCACCTCCTGAGATGCACCTTCCCAACCATCCCGACACGCTCCATGAATTCGTGAAAGCCCTAAGGGAATGCGGCTACCGCTGGCTACTGGTGCAGGAGCACAGTGTGGAAAATCTCGACGGATCCAGCCTGCGCCGGGAGCAACAGTTGATGCCCAACCAACTGGTGGCACGCAACACCAGGGGGGAAACGGTCAGCATCACCGTGCTGATCAAAACCCAGGGCTCCGACACCAAGCTGGTGGGCCAGATGCAGCCCTGCTACGAAGCCCTCGGGCTGGGCCGGCAGACGCTGGCCGATAGCACGGTGCCAGCGATCGTGACCCAGATCGCCGATGGGGAGAATGGCGGCGTGATGATGAATGAATTCCCGCAGGCGTACATCCAGGCCCATCAACGCATCGCCGCCCAGGAGGGAGGTGGCCGCAGCGGCACGGTGGCCATCAACGGCAGCGAATACCTGGAATTACTGGAAGCGGCTGGAGTGCAGGCGAGTGATCTGCCAGAGATCCAGGCGGTTCAGCAGCACAGGCTCTGGCAGCGGCTGGGTCCCCAACCGAACCCTGAAGCCGTGGAGGCCGCCATCGCCGCGATCAGGGCCGACGATCCCTCCTTCTCGATGGCGGGCGCCTCCTGGACCAACAACCTCAGCTGGGTGGAGGGCTACGCCAATGTCCTCGAACCGATGAACCGCCTCAGTGCCGCCTTTCACCAGCGGTTCGACCCCCTGGTGGCGCAGGATCCGGCGGTCACCGGCAGCCCCGCGTATCAGCAGGCCCTGCTGCAGCTGCTGCTGTTGGAAACCAGCTGCTTCCGCTACTGGGGCCAGGGCACCTGGACCGACTACGCCAGCGAGATCCACCGGCGTGGTGTCGAGGCGATCGGTGCGACTGCGGTTGCTTGAGCAGCGGCAGGATCGTAAAAATCCATCGCCCACGCAGCAGCCGTGATGCCTCCCCCAGTCCCCGCGCCCGACCACTCCCCCGCCATGGCCCTCAGGGAACGCCTCACCCAGGGCCATGGGCGCTTCTGGGTGTTGCTGTCCACCACGCTGGTGTGGGTGATGGATGTGGCCCTCTTCAACCACATCGAGCACCATCACATCGTTGCCCAGACCTTCAATTCCACACTCAGCAACGTGGAGAAACTCAGCACGCTGGCGTTCATCATCGTCACGGCGGGGCTGTCCTACTCCCTGTTTCAATCACGCCTGCAGAACCTGTTCCGCTGGGCGCTGATCTATCTGGTGGTTTCGATGATGCAGGTGGTGGCCAATGTCCTTTCGATGGTGGCCACCGCCAGCGCCGTGAAGGGAGGCGGCCTCACCGGGCTCTGGGACGTGGCGGGGGTCTACATGCAGAGCGTGATCGTTTTCATGTTCATCTATATCTTCCTGGATGTGGCCACACCGGGCGGTGCCTTCGTGTGGCCCGCCCGCGAAGGCGAAACGCCTCCCACTCCCCACATCATCGACTATCTCTTCATCTCCCTGAACGTGAATTCCACCTACGGCCCCACCAGTGAAACAGTGATGTCAAGGCCGGCCAAGCTGTTCATGGCCCTGCAGGTTCTGCTGGCGATCATGATGCTCACCGTCCTGATTGCCCGGGCCGTCAGCGCCTAGCCCAGCTGGTTCAGCGGATCGGGATGGTGGCCAGCACCGCGCCCTCGCCATCGGGATCGGCTAGTGAATCACCATCCTGCTGCCGCTGGGGGGCTTCCGCCAGCATTTCGCGAGCCATGCCGGCATCAAACGAAAAGCGACCGGGCCCATTTAGCAGCAGAGCGATACTGCCGCCGAGATACAGCACCACCAACTCCAGCACGTAGATATTGAGACCGCTGGTGAGGATGTGGTGATAACCCGCCACCGCCATCGTGCCGCTCAGGGCCAGGGCCCCCAACGGGGTGAACAGCCCGAGGATCAGCAACCAGGAACCGATGATCTCGGCATAGCCCGCCAGGTAGGCCATCAGCAGCGGAAACGGCAGATGCAGGGCCGCCACGTAGTTGGTGGCGAAACCCTGGGGATCAGCGATCTTGTCCTGGCCGTGATGAATCATCATGACGCCGATCGCCAGACGCAGCAGCAGCAACCCCAGGCTCTGCAGGCGGCCGGGGCCGAACAGGTAGCCGCTGAGGCCCTGCCGCAGCCAGGCGGGCAGGTTCCAGCTGGCGGCCGGGGCGCTGTGACGGGGGGCCGGCGCTGCCGCCGGGGCGCCCCGGAGCAGCCCGACAGTGAGGCTGGCGGCGAAGACGCCCGCAACGATTTCCAGGGGCAGGGGAGTGGCCATGGCCGGATCATCAGGGCCACGAGTCTGGCAACTCACGTAACGAAACGTGAAGCAGATGAGAGCCGCCCTACCAGGGCAACCGCTCGCCGTTGGCGTGCCAGAAGCTGCCGGAGTTGGCCAGGGTCAGGCCATCGATGCGGGCCAGCAGGCCGGCCACCGCCTGCTCCGGGCTGATCCCCTGCGGGTTGAAGTTGACCATACGGGTGCGCACCAGGCCGGGGTGCAGGATCGCCACGGCGATGCCCCGGGGCCGCAAGTCGATCGCCAGCGAGCGGCCGGCCATGTTCAGGGCCACCTTGGACATTCGGTAGCCGTAGGAGCCGCCGGACGTGTTGTCGTCGATCGAGCCCATGCGGCTGGTCATCAGGATCACCTTGGAGCCGCGACCCAGCTGGTCGAGCAGGGCCCGGGTGAGCAGCAGCGGCCCCAGGGCATTCACCTCGAACTGGCGCCGCAGGCTGTCGGGATCGAGATCCTCCAGCCCCGTGGCTTCGAGGAGGCCGGCGTTCAGGATCAGGCCATCGAGGGGAAGCCCGGCGAGTCGCTGCACCAGAGCGGCGATGGCGGCCCCACTGGTGATCTCCAGCCCTGGCTCGATCCGCACACCCCCACCCAGGGCCTCCAGTTCAGGCGACGGCGTGCGGCAGGCGGCGATCACCCGATCTCCCCGGGCCTGGAGCTGGCGGCAATATTCGAGGCCGATGCCGCGGTTGGCGCCGGTGACCAGGAACGTCGTCATGGCAGCTCAGGCAGCAGGCGCAATTCCCATCCTCTCCCAGGCCTGGCGCCGGATTGGCCCCGCCCGGCTGGCCTAACGTGGGAGCTCAGAGAAGGCCCATGGCTATCCAGGCATCCACCGTTGATCTGCTGGGCTACATGGCCGCTTCGCTGACAACACTGAGCTTCATTCCGCAGGCGATGAAGACATTGAGCCGCGGCGATACCAGGGGCATCTCCCTGAGCATGTACGCCCTGTTCACCAGCGGCATCGCCCTCTGGCTGGTCTACGGAGTGCTCACACACAACGGCCCGCTGATGATCTCCAACGCCATCACCGTTGTGCTCGCTGGCCTGATTCTTCAGCGCAAACTGGAGGATGAAATGAATCACAAGCGACGGGGCGGACCCCCATCGCAGGATCAGGGGGATTGAGCCAGGGGATCAGCCCGCTCAGCCCCCGACATAATCAGCCACGACACCAAACAGGATCGACAGCGCCAGGGCCGCGAAACAGTTCTCGAGGCCCTGCAGTCCGGCGAACAGATGCTTGAGATCCTTGCCGTTGGTCTGGGTGATGCGATAGAGCTTCTGGCTGCTTCCATAAAGGGCGCAGCACGAATAGATGCCGGCAGCGAACGAGGCCAACAACAGCAGGGCTTCCTGCCAGTTCAACGACGGCAGGCCCGAGCGCAGACCGGCGACCAGCTTGATCACCATCAGGGCGCCGATGGCGATGGCCGCGATTCGCTCCTTGGCCACAAGTTCCCTGAATTCAATATCCTGCTTTGGCGTGAATTCGAACTGGGGTTCGTTCATCAATCCACATCTCCACCGCTGCCCCCAGGCTAGGCCAGCCGCCGCCGGCACTCGGGCATGGGGCCTGGCACTCGGACGGGGCCCTTACAGCTCGGGCGAGCGCTCCTCGGCCCGCTGCTCAACCTCCAGCAGGTCCTCGGCCAGCATCAGCAGGGAGACGCCCAGCAACGCCAGGGCCATGCCGCGCTGGCCGTCGGCGGCCAACTCGATGGTGCGCGAGACCTGAAGGTGTTGCGGCCAGCTGAGACGCATGCCTGACCAAAAGAAATCGTTATCAGGATCTTAGAAAAACCTGATCGAACGCCCGTTGTTTACAAGCTGAAACACTGACATCCGCCGGATTGGTAGCGGCGGCTACGGCTCCATGGGTTCAGCTCGATACCTTTTTCCCATCCCTCGGACTGCCGTTGCCATGGCCATGCCGATCGAACTGACCACCGGACAGCAATTCGAAATCGAGCGCTTCAGCCGCGTCATCGATTCCACCGTCGACCCCGCCCAGCTGCGCCTGCTCGCCAAGCAGTTGCTGCGGGCCTGGCACAGCCAGAAGGCCACCACCAACTGGATGATCAGCCAGCAGCTTGCCCCGCCGGCCCCGTCGCTGCCGATCTCCAGGCCAGAGTGAGGGGCGGCGGGAAGGCTGCGGCCGTCGTCGACCGCCGCGATCCCAGCGAACAATCAAGCCTTGATTGACCCCTCGGGCGAGTTGCTGATTGGCCGCCGCCACCAGCCCCGGCTCCAACGGCCCTTGGCCCTGCGCTTCCCTTGGGTGGCGCTGCTGAGCCTGGGCCTGCTGGCCGGCGGCGGTGTCCGGGCGGGCAACACGAACACCAGCCTCGGGAGTACCGCCAGCATCGCCGGCACGGCCAACATCGTCGGGCCGGCCAGCCCTGGAGGCCGCCCTGCCCCCCTGCCCGCCGACGCCCTGTTCGAGGCGGAGCTGCAGGACATCTCCCTGGCCGATGCGCCTGCGGTGGTCCTGGGCCGCAGCCGGCTCGATCCGGCCGGCCAGCCCCCCTTCCGTTTCCGGATCACCTACGACAGAAAGGCGCTGCAACCCGGCCACAGCTACAGCGTGCGCGCCACGGTCCGCCAGCGGGGCCGGCTGCTCTTCACCACCGACACCGTGGCACCGGTCTTTGACGGCGGCAGTGGTCCATTGCGGCTCAGCCTCGTCGCCGTCGACGATGGCCCGCAGCAAAACCGCCTGATTCACGGCCTTTTCACTTACATGGCCGATGCCGCCAGCTTCGTTGCCTGCGGCGACAGCCGGCGCCTGCCGGTGGCGATGGAGGGCGATTACCGCCAGCTTGAACGGGCCTATCTCCGGGCCGTGCGCCAGCCCGGCCAGCCCCTGCTGGTGAGCGTGCGCGGCCAGATCAGGCTGCGCCCCTCCCTGGAAGACAGCCAGCCTGCGCAGGCCACCCTGGTGGTGGAGCGCTTCATCGCCGTGGCGCCTGGCCGCAGTTGCAACCAGCTCCGCTGAACCGCTCAGGCCCGCGGCAGCGTGCTGGGATTGCCGTCGCGGATGGCGTGATAACTCGGGGAGAGGATCTCCACGCCGGCGGCGGCGAACTGGTCCTGAATGGCGCCCAGCAGCTCCGAGAGGGTGCGGCGGTACTGGCCTACATCCGCCAGGGAGGCATTGAGCTCATAGCTGATGTGGAAATCGTTGAGCGAGAGCTGCAGGACGTAGGCAGCGGGCTCGGCGGCGATGCCCTCCACCTGGTGGGTGGCGGCCAGCATCAGGGCGTGCACCTGCCGCCAGGGCACGTCGTAGCCGATGGTGATCGTGGTGGCGATCGCCACCGGCCGCTGGATCTCCCGCCTCGAGAAGCTGTAGTTGGTCACCGCCGTGCCGATCACGGTGGCGTTGGGGATGCTCACCAGCTCACAGCGGTCGGTCTGGATGCGGGTCACCAGCAGCGCCCGTTCCTGCACGACCCCCAGCACCCCGTTGATCAGCACCCGGTCGCCCTCCCGGAAGCCCCGGGTGTAGATGAGCATCAGGCCGCTGAGAATGTTCGCCGCGATCGAACTCGAGCCCAGCGCCGCCAGCAGGCCCACGAACAGACCCGCCCCCTGGAACACCTTGCTGCCCGATCCGGGCACGTAGGGGTAGGCGATCACCAGGGCCGCCATCAGGATCAGCACGGCCAACATCCGGCCGGTGGGACGGGCCCACTCCGGGTAAAAGCCCGGCAGCCGCAGCTGACCCCGCTCCAGCGCCGCGAACCAGCCATTGCTGCCGCGGATCACCAGCCCACTGATCGCCAGGATCATGGCGATGGTCAGCAGGTTGGGGATGAGCCGTACCAGCCCCTGGCCGAAACCCAGCAGCAGCGCCAGCAACTGGAAGCGCAACCCCTCGGCGATCGCCTGGGTGGGGGGAAACAGGCTCAGCAGCAGCGGAATCAGCAGGTAGCTGGCCAGCGCCAGCACACCCCAGTGCAACGTGCTGCGCAGCCATTGCAGACCGCCGCGCACCTGGCCGCCAGCGAGGAGCTGGCTACCGCCGATCCGCAGTCCCTGCAGCCAGGGGCGCTGCGCCTCCGCCAGCCAGCGGCGCAGGCGGGCATTGATCAGGCCCTGCCAGCGCAGCCACAGCAGATACACCGCCAGCACCAGCAGGGCCAGCAGCGTGCCCCGCAGCCAGGCCTCCGGGGTGTGGCTGCTGCGGTAGTGGCGGATGGCGAAGCGCAGCTGATCCCGGTAGCGCTGCGCGAGCAGCTGGCGGGACAACCCGAAGGCCCTGGCGGCCCGGTCGTCCACCCCCAACTGGGGAAGGAAGCGGCCATCGCCCGTCTCCAGGCCCACCATGGAATAGGGCGGATCCTCCTGCACCACCAGCTGCTCGGGCGCCACCCGGTAGTCGTCCGCCAGCTGCTTCAGCTGGCGGCTGGCCCGCTGGCCCACCGCCTGCAGCCGCTGGGCCCCTGGGGCCGAGCGGATCTCCAGGACCCGGCGGCCATCGAGGGTGACCCACACCCCGGGGGTTTCCGCCAGCGACGCCAACGGCTGCAGGGGGGTCAGCAGAAGGGCCCAGGCCAGGCCCCAGGCCAACCAGGGCGCCCAGCGCCCAGCGGCCCAGGCCCGGCACCGGCACCGGCACCGGCACCGGCACCGGCGGAAGAACAGGACAGCAGGGCGGCGCAGGCGGAACGGCATCAGCGAGCCGGCAAGCGGACAGCCTGATGCTGCATGACCTGATCGACCTGACGATCACGCGGCTGATCGTTCTGATGCCGAAAGTGATCTGCTGCCGAAAGTGATCTGAACGGAGCGGCGCCCGATGGCGTCGTTTCCGGGCCAGACTGGGGCCATCTCCAGGATCCCGCCCCGATGGACACCGCCGGTTTCACCCTGGGCACCGTGCTGCTGGTCGGCAGTGGCCTCTTCTGCCTGACCACCCTCTATTTCGGCACCCGCGGCGGCTATTACGACACCGACGCCTACGACGGCAACGGCACCGCCCACTGAGCGACGCCACCTGAGCGACGCCACCTGAAGACAACCGATCAGGGCTGCTGGCCGAGCCGTTCGGCCTCGGGGCAGTCGCCCGTGGTGGGCAGCTCTTCGGCGCTGCGGCTGACGCAGGCCAGGCGGGTGCTCACCGCCCCGATCGATTCCAGCCGCACGCTTTCCTCCCAGCTGTGGCGGGCGTCGGCGTCTTCATCCTCGTAGCGGAAGGTGACCAGGTCGGCCTCGACGGCCACCACCACCGCCCGTTCGATCCAGCGCTGTTGGTCCCGTAGGAAGACCCAGACCGGCCGCTGCTCCGAGCAGAACTGATCCAACTTGCGGTGCAGCATGGGATGCCTTCCCGATAGGGTCGATCCTAGGCAGATCCGCCGCCGCTGCCGTCGCCGCCATGACCATTCCCGCCCCCGAGGCAGCCCCCGCAAGCTCGCCTGAGGCCAGCAGCCAGGGCGCCGGCCCAAGCACGGGCCAGGGCACCGCCCGGAGCACCGACGCGATCCGCCTGCAGCTGCGCAGCTGGCCCGAGGTGGAGGCCTACCTGCAGCGTTGCCGGGGTGTGATCGTGCCGCTCGGCTCCACCGAGCAGCACGGCCCCACCGGCGCCATCGGCACCGATGCCCTCACCGCCGAGGCCGTGGCCCTGGAAGTGGGTCGGCGCAGCGGTGTGCTGGTCACCCCCGCCCAGGCCTTCGGCATGGCCGAACACCACCTCGGCTTCGCCGGCACCATCAGCCTGCAGCCCGCCACCCTGCTGGCGCTGCTCCACGACGTGGTGCTCTCCCTGGCCCGTCACGGCTTCGAGCGCATCTTCGTGATCAACGGCCATGGCGGCAACATCGCCACCGCCCGCGCCGCCTTCGCCCAGGCCTACGGCAGCGCCGCCGATCGGGGCCTGCCGGGGGCCGACCAGCTGCGCTGCCGGCTGGCCAACTGGTTCATGGCGGGCCCTGTGATGCAGGAGGCCCGCCGCCTCTACGGCGACCGGGAGGGTCATCACGCCACCCCCAGCGAAATCGCCCTCACCCTGCACCTGGAACCCAGCCTGGTGGCCAGCCAGCGCCCCCTGCCGGAACCGCCGCCGGCCGGGCCGATCCACGGGCCCGAGGATTTCCGCCGTCGCCATCCCGATGGCCGCATGGGCTCCGACCCCTTCCTGGCCAGCGCCGAGCACGGCGCCCGCTTCCTCGACCTGGCGGCCACCGCCCTGACGGCCGATCTGGCCGCCTTCCTCGCCGAGTAGGTTCGCCTGCAGCGAGCACCATCCAGCCCATGAGCAGGATCACGGCCGACGATGTGCGCAAGGTGGCCCAGCTGGCCCGCCTGCAGCTGCCGGAGGAGAAGATCTCCACCTACACCGCCCAGCTGGAGCGGATCCTCGACTACGTGGCCCAACTGGAATCGGTGGACACCGAAGGGGTACCCCCCACCACCAGGGCTGTGGAAGTGGTCAACGTCACCCGGCCGGATCTGGTGGAGCCCACCCCCGTGCGCGAAGAACTGCTCAACCTGGCCCCCCAGCGCGAGGGCGACTTCTTCCGGGTGCCGAAGATCCTCGGGGAATGATGCAACTGCGGGGCTGATCGCAGGCCCTGCCCACGCCTGCAGAGGGCAACCGGATCAGCACCGCAGCAGTTTCTGCGCGGTCGTGCAATCAGCGCGGCAGTGGACTGACCGCGGTGCGGTGCAGCAGCTCCAGCACCCGGCGGCGGGCGTGGCGGGTGGGCATCAAACCCGCCAGGGGCCTCAGCCGGCTGCGCCGTCGCTTGTGGCTGCGCACCCCTAGGAAAATGTCGTAAAGGAAATTGATGCCATCGGTACGGCTTTCGAACAGGCCGAGCCGCTGCGGTGACCCCTTGGCCGCCAGCAGATGGCGGGTGGCGTGATAAGCGGGCTGGTATTCAAACCAGGGAATTGAAGGCCAGAGATGGTGCACGAGGTGATAGTTCTGGCCCATGATCAGCCAGTTCATCACCCGACTGGGATAAACGCGGGCGTTATGCCAACGGTTGCGGGACTGGAACGGGCGATGGGGGAGATAGTCGAAGAAAAGACCCAGGGTGACACCCACCATCAGGGCCGGAGCGAACCAGCAATTGAACACGAACGGCAGGAAGTTGTGGCTGGCCGCCAGCCAGACGATGGCCAGAAACACACCGCGGGCGATGCCCCACTCCAGCAGTTCATGGCCCCGCCAGAGGCGATGACGGAAGAAGAAAACCTCGTGATAAAAGAAGCGCGGGGCGATCAGCCACAGCGGCCCAAAGGTGCTGACGATGTGGTCGGGATCGAGCTTCGGATCATTCACATGGGCATGGTGCTGCAGATGCACCCGCGTGAACACCGGAAAGCTGAAACCCAGCAGCAGGGCGGCGCCATGGCCCATCACCGCGTTCCAGAAGCGATGGGGATGGGCCGCGTTGTGGCAGGCGTCGTGGATGACGGTGCCCTCCAGGTGCAGGGCCAGAAAGCCCAGCCCCAGCAACACCGGCAGCGGCCAGCCCGCCACGAACCAGCCCCAGATGGTGAGGGCCGCCAGGCCGTAGCCGCCGAGAAACAGGGCCACCGTGGGGTTCCAGGCGGCGGGGGCATCGAGGAACTGCCGAGGGACGCTGCTGACGGCCGTCGGGCGGAACGGCACCGTCTCCGGGGCAGTGGCCAGCACGTGGGTCATGACCTGCTCGGGACGGGGCACCGCGGGACGACCACCTTACGTAAAGCCTTCTGGGCGGCGCGACCGGCTCAGCGGAGCAGCTGCAGATGGTCGAGCGAAGCGGCCAGCTGGGCAAAACGGGCGCAGAGCAGGACCTTCAGATCGGCAATCCGGGCTTCCGTCGCCACATCCCGACGACAGACCAGGGCCACGGTGTTCCAGAGCAGCGGATTCGAATCAATCGTCACCAGGCCGGGGTGCTGGTGGCCGTTGAACGGGGTGCCGTAGAGCAGGGTGCCCCCGTCGCTGGCGCGCCCCTCCCAAAGGCTGGGGTCGTAGCAGCGCATGCCCACCTCCAGCGAGCCCAGCCCCAAGCCTTCGAGCAGGGCACTGGCCCTGGGGAAGCCGTCGGCGGGGACGCGCAGGCTGGGGAAGCTGCGGCGATCCTCCTCCCTCAGCCCGCTGCTGCCGGCCAGGGGATGGCTGCGGTCGCCCACCAGAAACACCGGAAAGCGGACGAGCGGCATGACATCCAGCTCCTCGCTGGGCATGGCCGGATGGGGTAGCTCCAGGGTGTTGTCGGTGATCCAGGCATCGATCACCCGCTCGCGGATCAACTGCAGGGGCCGGCCGACGCCCACGTGATCCATCGGGCCGAGCACCCAGCCGGGCGGGGGCGGCGCCGCCAGAAAGGGCCCCAGGTAGGGGGAGACCTCCAACCGCAACGGCCCATGGCCGAGCAGCCGCCCGACCTGGTGCAGCTGCCGCTCCATCAGCAGCAGACCGTCCTGGCCCCAGACGTTCCATTCGCCCTTGATGCGGCGCAGCCGGATTCCGAAAACCTGAGCAGCGCGGGCCAGGCGGCGGGAGACGGTGCTCTGGTTGCAGCCGGAAAGCTGGGCAGCCAGAGCTCCAGTGCGCTGCCAGATCAGCAGGTCGACGGCCGCGAGCTCCTCCTGGCTGACCATCCCCCCAGCAACAGAAGATCAGAAATTGGTGACGAATCTGGCGCGAAATCGCGGGGGCAATGGGCTACCCGCTCCTTAACGACACATCAGACAACACAAATACAAATTTTGCATGACCATGAGAAACCTGCATGAACCAGTCATGCTTCAAGCAAATGCCCACCGGGGGACTTGAACCCCCACAGCCTGAGCCACTGGAACCTAAACCCAGCGCGTCTACCAATTCCGCCAGGTGGGCGTAGGCCGACTGTAGGGAAGGCCGGCAACGGCGGTCCAGGTAGCCGTCCAGATCAGAATGGTGCGTCACACCGGATCGGCCATGCTCGCCACCCTTGCCGGATGCCTGGCCCTGCTGCTGGGGCTGGCCACCATGCTGCTGCCCCTGCTGGCGCCGGAGCTGAGCCGGCCGCGGGATTCCGGCTGGGGGGCCCTGGTGCTGCTGCTGGGCCTGGTGCTGGTCACCAGCGCCGACCGGCTCAGCGGCGCCCCGATGCTGGCCGTCGTCTGCGGCGGCCTGCTCACCGGCCGGCTCGGCCAGGAGGTGGCCCTGGGCCGCTGGCGCCAGCTCAGCGACGAGGAACGGCAGCGGCTCGGCTCCGCCGAACGCTGGAGCAGCAGCCTGCAGCAGCTCCGAGCCTCCCTGGTCCGGCTGATCGCCATGGGGGCCAGCCTGCTGGGCGGCCTGCAGGCATGGCTGGCGGCCCGGCGCAGCCCGGCCCGCAGCAGCGGCAAGCGCTGGGTCCGCCCCGAGGCTGATGTTGCCTCCGGGGCCGCCGCGGCCGAAGCCGTCGCCGCGATCGAAGCGGTCGCCGCAGTTGCCGAGGTGACCGAGCTTGCAGAGGTCACCGAGGTCACCGAGGTCGCTGAGGTCGACGAGGTCGCGGAGGTCGCTGAGGTCGCTGAAGTCGCTGAAATCGAACCCGCCGCTGAGAACCCGGAGCCTGAGGCCCTCGAATCCACAGCGGAGCCTGAGGACCACGAGCCGGAGGACGCGGAGCCTGAGGGCGGAAAACCCGAGAGCGGGGAGCCGGAAGCCCTTGAACCGGAACCCCTTGAAACCGTGGAAGCGGAGGCGGTGGAGCCTGCGGCGGCCGACGCTCCCGCCTGGCCGGCGCTGGGCCGCCGCAGCGCCGATCTCGAGGCGCTGGCCGCCCTCGAAGAGGTGGCCGTGGAGATCGACGATCTCCCCGCTGCTCAACCAGACACCAACACCCGGCAGGTGCGCGATTTCAACGAGATCGATGCCCTGCTGCAGGCGGCCACCGGTCCGCAACAGACCGAGGGCGCGTCCGGGGGAACGCCGCCGGCAGGCCGGGCGGGATAATCCCCCCTTGCTGCCGCAGGGCGACGTGAGCGCCAGTTCCGCCTCCTCCAGTCCCGCTGCCGGACATTCGGCCTACAAGGACACCCTCAACCTGCTGCAGACCCCCTTCGCGATGCGGGCCAACGCCCGGGTGCGCGAGCCGGAACTCCAGGCCCTCTGGGCCCGGCTGGGCCTCTACGAACGCCTCAGCCGCCAGAACACCATGGCCGACGGCAGGGTCGAGGGGTTCACCCTCCACGACGGCCCGCCCTACGCCAACGGCGCCCTGCACGTCGGCCACGCCCTCAACAAGATCCTCAAGGACATCATCAACAAGCACGCCCTGCTGCAGGGCAAACGGGCCCGCTTCGTGCCCGGCTGGGACTGCCACGGCCTGCCGATCGAGCTCAAGGTGCTGCAGTCCATGGGCAGCGAGGAGCGGCGGGCGCTCACGCCGATCGAGCTGCGGCGCCGGGCCCACGCCTACGCCCTCGACCAGGTGGAGGGCCAGAAGGCCGGCTTCCGCCGCTGGGGCATCTGGGCCGACTGGGACCAGCCCTACCTCACCCTGCAGAAGTCCTACGAGGCCGCCCAGATCGGCGTCTTCGGCCGGATGGTGCTGGCTGGCCACATCTACCGGGGCCTCAAGCCGGTGCACTGGAGCCCGAGCTCCCGCACCGCCCTGGCCGAGGCCGAACTGGAATACCCCGACGGCCACACCTCCCCGAGCGTGTATGTGGCCTTCCCGGTGGAGGCCCTGCCCCCGGACCTGGTCGCCCGCCTGCGCCAGGTGGGGATCGAAGGTCCCACCGACCGGGGCCATCGCGAGCAGCTGTTCGTGGCGATCTGGACCACCACCCCCTGGACCCTGCCGGCCAACCTGGCGGTGGCGGTGAACGGCGAGCTAGACTACGCCATCTGCCGGGACGGCTCCAGCAGCGACAGCAGCCCCCGCTACCTGGTGGTGGCCCAGGCCCTGATTGACAGCCTCCAGACCACCCTGGAGCGCCCCCTGGAGCCGCTGCTGACGGTCAAAGGGAAGGAGCTGGCGGGGATCCGCTACCGCCACCCGCTGCTGGAGCGCAGCAGCCCGGTGGTGGTCGGCGGCGACTACATCACCACCGAAGCCGGCACGGGCCTGGTGCACACCGCCCCGGGCCATGGCGTCGACGACTTCAACACCGGCCGCGAGCACGGACTGGCCGTGCTCTGCCCCGTGGATGAGGCCGGCACCCTCACCGCCGAGGCCGGGCCGTTCGCCGGGCTGAACGTGCTCAAGGATGCCAACCCGGCGATCATCACCGCCCTGCGGGATGCGGGCCTGCTGCTGGCGGAACAACGCTACGAACACCGCTACCCCTACGACTGGCGCACCAAGAAACCGACGATCTTCCGGGCCACCGAACAGTGGTTCGCCTCGGTGGCGGGCTTCCGCGACCAGGCCCTGGCGGCGATCGCCGCCGTGGAGTGGCTGCCGGCCAGCGGCCGCAACCGGATCGAGGCGATGGTGCGCGAACGGGGCGACTGGTGCATCTCACGCCAGCGCACCTGGGGGGTGCCGATCCCGGTCTTTTATCACCGGGAAACGGGCGACGTGCTGCTCAACGCAGCCACCCTGGCCCACATCCAGGCCCTGTTCGCCGAGCACGGCTCCGATGTCTGGTTCGAGCGAGACGAGGCCGGCCTGCTGCCGCCGGAGTATGCCGGCGAAGCCGGCCAGTGGCGCAAGGGCACCGACACGATGGACGTCTGGTTCGATTCCGGCTCCTCCTGGGCCGGGGTGCTCGGAGGCCTGGGGGCCGCCGGGCAGCCGAGCGGGGAAGGCAACAGCAGCGGCCTGGCCTATCCCGCCGACCTCTACCTCGAGGGCTCCGACCAGCACCGCGGCTGGTTCCAGTCGAGCCTGCTCACCTCCGTGGCCGTCAATGGGGGTGCCCCCTACCGGCGGGTGCTCACCCACGGCTTCACCCTCGACGAGAAGGGCCGCAAGATGAGCAAATCGCTGGGCAATGTGGTCGATCCGGCCGTGCTGGTGGAAGGCGGCAAGAACGAAAAGCAGGAGCCGGCCTACGGCGCCGACGTGCTGCGTCTCTGGGTGAGTTCGGTGGATTATTCCGCCGATGTGCCCCTGGGTCCGGGCATCGTCAAACAGCTGGCCGACGTTTACCGGAAGGTGCGCAACACGGCCCGCTATCTGCTCGGCAACCTGCACGATTTCGATCCCAGCCGTGATGCGGTGCCCATCGCCGATCTGCCGCTGCTGGATCGCTGGATGCTGCAGCGCACCGCCAGCCTGATCGAGGAGGTGAGTGCCGATTTCGAACGCTTCGAGTTCTACCGCTTCTTCCAGGCCCTGCAGAATTTCTGCGTGGTGGATCTCTCCAACGTCTACCTCGACATCGCCAAGGACCGTCTGTACGTGAGTGCGGCCGATTCCTTCCGCCGCCGCAGCTGCCAGACCGTGCTGCACCTGGTGGTGGAACGGCTCGCCGTCCTGATCGCGCCGGTGCTGTGCCACATGGCCGAGGACATCTGGCAGAACCTGCCCTACCCGGTGGCCGAGGCGTCGGTGTTCGAGCGGCGCTGGCCGACGGTCAGCAGCGCCTGGCACGCCCCGGAGCTGATCGCGCCCCTGCAGCGGATCCTGGAACTGCGGGCCCAGGTGAACCGCCAGCTGCAGAGCTGCCGCGCCGACGGCAGCCTCGGGGCCTCCCTGGAGGCCCGGGTGCAGATCAGCCTGGCGGCCGACACCGACCAGGAGCCCCTGCGCCAGGCCCTGCAGCTGCTGGAGGCCAGCCCCCAGCCGGCCGTCGACAACCTGGCCGACTGGCTGCTGGTGTCGGAGCTGGAGCTGGAGGGTCCCAGCCCCCCTGAGCTGCTCGCCGAGGCCAGCGAAGCGGGCGTGACGGTGCGCATCAGCCGCGCCGCGGGCGAGAAATGCGAGCGCTGCTGGCACTACGCCACCGACATCGGCCAGCACAGCGCCCACCCCAGCCTCTGCGGCCGCTGCGTCACGGCCCTGGCGGGCTGAGGGGGCCCGGCCCGCCCCCGGCAATCAGAACAGCTTCGGCAGCAGCAGCCCCGATCGCTGCCGGTAGGCCTCGAACTCCGGATAGCGGGCCAGTGATTCATCCTTGCGGCGCATGTTCGGCAGAAACACCCCGAAGCCGAAGCCGGCCAGCACCAGGAACGGCAGCCAGTGCATCGCCAGAACGGCGAAGGAGAGGTAGATGAGGATCTCACCCAGGTAGTTGGGGTTGCGGCTGCGGCTGAAGAAGCCGTCCTCGATCAGGCCGGGGCGGCAGCGAAGCGTGAAGTGCTTCTGGGCATCGCTGCCGAAGTGGAGGAACACCCCCAGCAGGCAGATGGCCACGGCCGCCGCCACCAGGGCCGCTGGCGGCACGGCGCCGGAACGGATCAGCAGCCAGGGGGCCAGCCAGTAGAGCCCCAGGGCCGCGAAGCCACCCACGGCCACCGGCCAGGTGATCGGCTGCTGCCACTGGCGATCCGGGTACCAGCGGTCCTTGAGCAGCCACAGCATTCCATAGGAGCCGTGCAGGGCCAGATACACCCAGGGGCCGATGCTCCAGTTGCCATACAGGGCCATCAGGACCAGCACCAGCAGCGGCGTCAGGCCCTTGTGCAGATTGATCACAGACCTGAGCTGCATCACGGCCATCACCCGGGGGCCGGAGGCTAACGGGTATGGATACCTTTAGACCAAGCCGTCAGACCCAGCCGGCGGGATCGAGGAAGCGATCGACGGGTTCCGGTCCAGCCAGGGCCTCCTCCCGGCTGGGATCGAAGGGAGCCACCAGCAGTTCCGCCGCCTCGATCAGGGCGTCCTGCGGCAGCGCCGGCTGGTCGGGATCGAAGCCGGTGGGATGGCTGAGGCTGCTGGAGAAGCCCCGGAAGATCAACAGCTCGAACGGCTCCCGGCCAGCGCCGGAGCCGGCCAGGCTGCCGCGCAGCCGCAGCACCCGGTCGGGCCGTTCCCGGCTGATCGCCTCCAGGCGGGCGAGCAGGGCGGCGCTGGCGGCAGCGGCGGCGGCCATCGCCGTCAGAACTCCCCGGCCACCCGGCCCTGGCGGGGCAGCCGCACCACCAGCCACTGCAACAGGCCCACCGCATAGGCCACCAGGGCCAGGTAACCGCAGAAGGCCGCCACCGCCGGGCTCCAGGAGCCGCCGAACACGAAGCCGAACACCTGGGCCACCAGCCCGTGCAACTGGGCCGGAGCCGCCAGCCACACCTGGCAATGGGGCGAGCTGATCGCGGTGCCGGCCAGGCAGGGCAGGGCGGTGCCGGCCAGGGCCAGCGCCAGCAGCGACTGCAAGGTCAGGGCCCAACGCCAGATGCGCACGGTGAGGGGCAGGGGCCGCCAGGGGGGCAGATCGGCCAGTTCCTCGTTGAGATCCACCCAGAACCAGAGGGCCGCCGTGATCAGCAGCGGCGCCAGCAGCAGCAGCCCGTAACCGATCGGTCGGCCATCGGTGAGCAGCAGCAGGGCGATCAACATCAGGCTGGCCACCTTCCAGTAGATCCCCAGCAGGCGGAGCATCGCCGCCTCCCGCCGCTGCGCCGCCCAGACCAGCAGCACGAGCGGCAGCCCGATGGCGAACAGAACCCCCAGCCGCACATCCAGCCAGACCAGGGACCGATACAGAGCTTCCGGCACACACACGGTTCGGTAAGGCGCCATTATCCGTGCTGCCCTCAGGGAGATAGGGTCCGATCCATGGCCCCGTTCCCTTCCCTCCCCTGGCTGGCCCGCCGTGACCAGGGCGCCTGGTGCCGCAACGCCCTGGCCCGGGACGTGTCACTGCAGGCCGCGGTGGACGCGGTGGTGCGCCAGCTCGGCAATGCCGGCGAGGCGGATCTGGCCCTGGTGTTCGTGTCGGCGAGCTACGCCAGCGACCTGCCGCGGCTGCTGCCGCTGCTGCGCCAGCGGCTGCGGGCCCGGCACTGGCTGGGCTGCCTGGGGGGCGGCGTGGTGGGCTGCGACGCCGACGGCCAACCCCATGAACTCGAACACGAGCCGGGCCTGAGCGTCACCCTGCTCTCCCTGCCCGGCGCCAGCCTGCACCCCTTCGCGCTCGACACCGCCGAGCTGCCGGACCTCGACGGCCCCGCCGAACCATGGCGGGCCCTGGTGGGGGCCGAGCTGGGGCCCGACCAGTCGCTGCTGCTGCTGGTGGATCCCGGCAGCGGTGTGATCAACGACCTGATCAGTGGCCTGGATTTCGCCTATCCCCAGGCCGTCAAGGTGGGCGGCATCGCCGGACAGCACAGCGCCGGCCATGGTTCGCTGCTGTTCGATGAGCGCGTCTGCGGCGGCGTGGTGGGTTGTCTGATCTCCGGGGCCTGGCGCCTGGATCCGGTGGTGGCCCAGGGCTGCCGGCCGATCGGCCCGGTGTTCGAGGTGGAGCAGGCCCAGCGCAACGTGGTGCTGGAGGTGAGTGATGGCAAGAAGCGCAACAGCCCGGTGGCCGCGCTGCAGGCGATCCTCACCGAGCTCAGCCCCGCCGAACGGGAGCAGGTCAAGAACTCCCTGTTTCTCGGGGTGGGCCGCAACGACTTCAACCTGGTCGCCTCCGGTGCTGGCCTGGAGGAGCCGGACGCCTTCCTGGTGCGCAACCTGATCGGGGTCGATCCCCGCAACGGCGCCGTGGCGGTGGGCGAGCGCATGCGGGTGGGCCAGAAGGTGCAGTTCCAGCTAAGGGATGCGGCCGCCTCCCGCCAGGAATCGAGGCTGCTGCTCAGCCGCGCCGCTGGGCGGCAGCCGCAGCCGCCGCTGGCGGCCCTGCTGTTCGCCTGCCTCGGCCGCGGCAAGGGTCTGCACGGCCATCCCGACGGCGACGTGCGCCTCTGCCGCGAGGCATTCGCCAGCACCCCGATCGCCGGGGTGTTCTGCAACGGCGAGATCGGGCCCGTGGGCGGCACCACCCACCTGCACGGCTACACCGCCAGCTGGGGCTTCCTGGTGCCCAGCGGTGCATCCCCCAGCGGCGCCGCGGCCACCGCCCCCGACTGATGGTGCGCCAGCACGTCAACCCGCTCAGCCGCATCCACCAACTGCCGCGGCCGCTGCCCCCGCTCCCGGAGCTGTTCGCCGACCCGCAGCTCCCCCTGCACCTGGACATCGGCTCGGCCCGCGGCCGCTTCCTGCTGGCGATGGCGCAGCAGGATCCAGAGCGCAACCACCTGGGGGTCGAGATCCGCAAGCCCCTGGTGGATGCTGCCGAGGCCGACCGGCTGGCCGCCGGCCTGGAGAACCTCCACTACCTGTTCTGCAACGCCAACGTCAGCCTCCAGAACTGGCTGGCGGCCCTGCCCAGCGGGCGGCTGCAACGGGTGACGATCCAGTTCCCCGATCCCTGGTTCAAGCGGAAACACCACAAGCGCCGGGTGCTGCAACCGGCGCTGCTGCTCAACCTGGCGGCGGCCCTGGCCGAGGGCTGTGAGCTGTTCGTGCAGAGCGATGTGCCGGCCGTGATCACGCCGATGGTGGCCCTGATCGAGGCCAGCGGCTGCTTCAGCCGGCCCACCGGCGACCGCCGACCCTGGCGCCTGGACAATCCGCTGCCGGTCCCCACGGAACGGGAACGACTCGTGCTCGACCAGGGGCTGCCGGTGCTGCGGGTGCTCTACCGCCGCAATGGCGCCCCACTGCCGGATCTGACCCAACTGGAGCAGGCCGCCCGTGACCACGACGCCGGCGGCGCCGATAATCCCGAGCACAGCCCGAGCGTCTGATGCCGCAAGCCACCGCCGCCCCCACCCCGCTGCTGCTGCGCTGGCAGGGGCTGCTCAGCTCCGGCGGCGGCGGTCCGCTGGCCGGCCGGCTGCCGCTGCTGGCGGGCTGGGTGCTCTGCGCCCTGATGGCCGGCCTGCCTTTGGTGACGCGCGGGGGCCTGAGCCTGCTGATCGCCGCCTGCGGGCTGCTCTGGCTGCTCTGGGCCCTGCGCACCCCACCGGCGGGCCTCGGACCGATCCACACCTGGTTGCTGGCGGTGCTGGCGATCGCCGTGCTGGCCACCGGCTTCTCGCCGGTGCCGGTGGCGGCCTTCAAGGGCCTGCTGAAGCTGGTCAGCTACCTGGGCGTCTATGCCCTGATGCAGCAGCTGCTGCGCGAGGCGCCGCAGTGGTGGGACCGGCTGGTGGCGGCCCTGCTGGCCGGCGAACTGATCACCAGCGTGATCGGCATCCGCCAGCTCTATGGCGATTCCAGCGCCCTGGCCCGCTGGTCGGACAACAATTCCGTGGCCGAAGGCACGGTGCGGATCTACAGCACCCTGGAGAACCCCAACCTGCTGGGCGGCTTCCTGCTGCCGATCCTGCCGCTGGCGGTGGTGGCGCTGCTGCGCTGGCCCGGCCGGGCCCGAAGGCTGTTCGCCCTCACCGCCCTGGTGTTGGGCCTGGTGGCCCTGGTGCTCACCTACAGCCGCGGGGCCTGGATGGGGATGGTGGGCTCCCTGGGGCTGCTGGGGCTGCTGCTGGCGATGCGCCAGACCCGCCACTGGCCGCCGTTCTGGCGCCGCACCCTGCCGATCCTGTTGCTGGTGGGGGCCGCCGTGGCCCTGGCGGTGCTGGTGACCCAGGTGGAGCCGCTGCGGGTGCGGGTGATGAGCCTGGTGGCCGGCCGGGAGGACAGCTCCAACAACTTCCGCATCAACGTCTGGACGTCGGTGCTGGCGATGATCCAGGACCGGCCCTGGATCGGTATCGGCCCCGGCAACAGCGCCTTCAACCTCATCTATCCGCTTTACCAGCAGCCCAAGTTCAACGCCCTCAGCGCCTATTCGATCCCGCTGGAGCTCACCGTGGAGGCCGGCATTCCTGGCCTGCTGGCGGGCCTGGGCCTGTTCGTCACGGCGATGCGCACCGGCCTGGCCCAGTGGCGCAGCGACGGCCCGCTGGTGCTGCCGAGCCTGGCGGCGGTGGCGGTGTTCGTGGGCCTGGGCATCCAGGGCCTCACCGACACGATCTTCTTCCGGCCGGAGGTGCAGCTGCTGGCCTTCTTCTGCCTGGCCACCCTGGCGACCTCCCGCGCCACCCCAGCCGGCCGGGCCGCCGCCGGCCCCAGCAGCAACACGCCATGAGCCCGGGGCTGATCGCCGGCTTCGACGCCGGCCAGACCCACACCAGCTGCCGCCTGGCCGAGGCCGGCAGCGGCCGCCCCCTGGCCAGCGGCGAAGGCCCCGGGGTGAGCCATCTCGCCGCCGACGGCGGCCCGGAGCGGTTCCGTGAGGCCCTGCGGGCCAGCCTGGCGGCCGCCCGCCGCCAGCTGGCCGAAAAGGGCGTCGGGGACGACCAGGCCCCCCTGCTGGCGGCCGCCGTGGGGGCAAGCGGCATCGAGCAGGGCACAGCCGTGCAACGCCAGGGCCTGGCCCTGGCCGCCGAGGCCCTCGGCCTGGCCAGCGGCCAGCTGCTGGTCACCGGCGACGAACGCACGGCCCTGCGGGGCGCCTTCCCCGACGGGCCTGGAATTGTGGTGATCAGCGGCACCGGCACGATCGCCGTGGGCCGCGACCAGCGGGGCCGGGAGCATCGCTGCGCCGGCTGGGGCTGGCTGCTGGATGGGGCCGGCTCGGCGATGGACATCGGCCGCGATGGCCTGGCCCTGAGCCTGCAGATGGCCGATGGCCGCCAGCCGGCCACGCCGTTGCGGGAGGTGCTCTGGCGTGCCCTGGGCCTGGATCCGGCCGCGGCGGAGGCGCCGCAGCGCCTGAAGGCGATGGTGGTGGCCGCCGACTTCGGGCCGGCGGGCTTCGCGCGGCTGGCCCCCGCCCTCGATCAACTGGCCGCTGGAGGCGATGGCGGCGCCGCCGCGATCCTCCAACGCAACGCCGAAGCCCTGGCCGCCATGGCGGCCGCCGTGGCCGCGGCCCTGGCCCTGGGCGATGGCGATGCCCCCGTAGCGGTGTGCCCGATGGGTGGTGCGATCGAACACCTCGGCCAGTTCCGCGCACGCTTTGCCAGCGCCCTGGCGGCACGGCTGCCGGCAGCCTGCCTGGTGAGCGCGCCCGGCGACGCCTGCGCCGGGGCCCTCACCCTGGCCCGTCAGCAGCTGGCGGCGGAGCGGGGCTGAAATCCCTAGCCGTTCAGCAGCTCCTCGGCCAGGGCCGCCAGGTGGCTGGTCCAGTGGTCCACCTGGGCCTGCTCCGCCGCCTCCACCATCACCCGCAGCAGCGGCTCGGTGCCGCTGGCGCGCACCAGCACCCGCCCCTGGCCGGCCATCGCCGTTTCGGCCGCCGCCACGGCCTGAGCGAGCGGCTCGCACTGCTGCCACTGGCTGCGGCGCTGCCGGTCGGGGACCACCACATTCACCAGCTTCTGGGGGAAGGGCTGCCAGCTGTTGTCCATCCATTCGGCCAGGCTCTGGCCACGGGCGCGCACCAGCGTGGCCACCTGCAGGGCGGTGAGCAGGCCGTCGCCGCTCATGCCGTGGCGGGCCGACAGGATATGGCCCGACTGCTCGCCGCCGAGACCGGCGCCGAGGGCCTCCATGGCGGCATGCACGTACTGGTCGCCCACGGCCGTGCGCTCCAGCACGCCCCCCTGCTGCTGCCAGGCCCGCTCAAACCCCAGGTTGGACATCACGGTGGCGACGATCCGCCCGTCCGGCAGCTGGCCGGCCTCCCGCAGGGCCGTGCCCCACAGATAGAGGATCTGATCGCCGTCCACCACCCGGCCACCGCCATCCACGGCCAGCATCCGGTCGGCGTCGCCATCGAAGGCGAAGCCCATGGCCGCCCCCCGCTCCAGCACCGCCTGGCGAAGCGGTTCCAGGTGGGTGCTGCCGCAGCCCTGGTTGATCCGCCGGCCGTCGGGATCGCCGTGCAGCACGGTGAGGTCCGCCCCCAGCTCCCGGAAGAGCTCCGCGCCGCAGGCCGTGGCCGAACCCCAGCAGAGATCCAGCACGATCGGGCAGCCATCCAGCCGGGCCCCCTCGACGCTGGCGATCAGGGCCTGCCGGTAGTCGTCGAGCAGATCGGGCCGCGGCCGCGCCGTGCCGCCGCCATGGAAGAGCGGTTCCGGCGCCCCTTCAGCGGCCATGGCCCCCCGCAGGCCGGCTTCGATCGCCTGCTGCTGCGGCCGGGCCAGCTTGGCGCCGTCGGCGCCGAACACCTTGATGCCGTTGTCGTGGGGGGGGTTGTGGCTGGCCGACACCATCAGGCCGCCGGCGGCCCCGTGGCGGCGGATGGCGCCGGGCACCGCCGGGGTGGGGCAGAGGCCGAGCTGCCAGACCTCCCGGCCGGCGGCCGTGAGGCCGGCGGTGAGGGCGGCCACGAGCATCGGACCGCTGCTGCGCGAATCGGTGCCGATCAGCACCGGCCCGTCGGGCGGCAGCACGAGGCCGCTCCAGTAGCCCACCTGCAGGGCCAGGGCGGGCGTGACGGCGCTGCCGACACGGCCGCGGATGCCATCGGTGCCGAAACCGGCCGAAGCGCCCTCGGGGGGAGCGCCGATCACCCGGGCGATCGCCTCCGGGGTCGTGCCGGTGGAGGGGGGCCCGGAGGTGGCGGGCTCAGCGGACTGGGCGACTCCCTGCACGGACCTGATGGCATGGCTGAGCGGCAGGCTACGCGGGGCTAACTCCAGCGGCGCGGCCACCAGAGCCAGCGCAGCAGCTCGGCCGCCGCCCAGAGCAGCAGGGCCCCCACCACCCAGCCCGGCAACCAGAGGCAGGGGGGCCAGGGCCGCAGCAGCAGCACCAGGCCGGCCAGGGCCGCCACCAGCAGCGCCCGCCGCCGCTGGCGGGCACCGGGGAGGCTGGTGAGCAGCGGCGACAGACGCCCTTCCAGCCACAGCGGCGGCGGACGGCGGAGTGCAGCCAGCAGAGGCGAGAGGAGCGGCAGGCGCACCGGGGACCGGTCCAGGGCCGCACCAGAATGCCCGGATCGCCGCCATCTGGCCATTGCCCCGTCTGTCCACCCTGCTGGCCGTCTCCTGCCTGGGAACCGGTGCGGTCCTGCTGGGTGGCCGCGCCCTGCTGGAGCAGCTGCCCCCCGTCAGCCCCGCCAGCGACAGCGCTGAACTGCAGAGAATCCGGCGTTGGTCGGCCGATCCCTGGCGCCGCCGCGAAGCCAGCCTGCTGCTGGCGAGCCGCCTGGGCGAGGGCGATCCGGCCGGACGGCGCCAGCTGCTGGCCGGCCAGGGCTGGGGCAGCGATCCCCTGGCGGCGGTGGTGCTCAAGCAGGACGCCCTCGCCGCGGCCGCCACGGGGCAGCCGGGCCAGGCCACGGCCCTCTGGCGGCAGCTGCAGCGGCGCTTCCCGCAGGCCCCCGCCAGCGCCGACGCCCTCTATGCCCTGGGTCGGCGCCAACCTGCCCTGCGCCGGGAGCTGCTGGAACGCTTCCCCGCCCACCCGGCCGCCCTCGCCGCCGCCCTGGAGGCCGGCCCGGGAGCGGCGGAGCAGCAGGCGGGGGGCCTGCATCTGGCCCGCTGGGGCCCCCGCTGGCCCGGTGCCGGCGACCGGCTGATCGAGCTGTGCCGCAGCGGCGGCCCGGCCCTGGCGCCGGGGCAGCGGGCCCAGCTGGCCGCCGGCCTGGCCGAGCTGGCCAATCCGGATGCGGCCCTGGCCTGCCTCGGCCAGGGCCAGGGCCGCAGCCAGGCCCTCGCCGCCCTGCCGCCCGGCGGCCAGCTGGGGCTGGCCCGGGCGCTGCTGCGTGGCTCCGAGCCCCAGCAGCGGCAGGGGGAAACCCTGTTGCTGGAGCTGGTGCTGCGGCATCCGGCAGCTCCCGACGCCGAGGAGGCGGTGCGGCTGCTCAGCCAGCAACCGGGGGACGCGGCGACGGCCCTGCTGGCCCGCCTGCCGCAGCGCTGGCGCAACAGCGCTGCGGTGGCCAGCCGGGCGCTCCAGCCCGGCGCGGCAGCGGCCGGCACCGGCAACCCCGGCGAAACGGCCGAGCCGATCACGGCCAGCACCATCAGCAGGGCCCTGGCGCTGCTGAAACGCTGGCCCGAGGATCCCGCCAGCTGGGATCTGCAATGGGAGCTGGCCCGCCGCGAGCTGCTGGCCGGCGACTGGCGCCAGGCAGCTGAACTGCTGGAGGCGATCGACCCGGAGCGGCTGGCCCCGCCACTGGCGGCCCGCCAGCGCTTCTGGCTCGGCTACACCCAGCGGGAACTGGGCCAGGAGGAGGCCGCCACCGCCACCTGGCGGCAACTGCTGCTGCACCATCCCGGCGGCTACTACGGCTGGCGGGCGGCGGTGCAGCTGGGGGAAGGGGATCTGCACATCACACCGCCGTCCGGTGGCGGCCGGCCGGATGGCCAACCCCGCTGGGAGCCCCTGGCCAGCGGCGACGCGGAACTCGACCGCCTCTGGCGCCTCGAGCAGCGCACCGAGGCCTGGGAGACCTGGCGGCACCGACGCGGCAGCGGCCAGCCACGGACGGCGCCGGAGCTGCTGGTGGAGGGCCGCCTGCGCCAGGGGGTCGGCGACGACTGGACCGGCCTGGGCCAGCTGGAACTGGCCAGCCTGCGGCTGAAACCAGCCCAGTGCGACCTCTACCCCAGCCTGGATCAAGCCCTCCACCCCCAGCGCTTCACGGCGGCCTTCACGGCGGCCAGCCGCCAGCAGCAGCTACCGGTGGCGCTGCTGCTGGGGCTCGCCAAGCAGGAATCCCGTTTCACGCCGGCGGTGCGCTCCGCGGTGGGCGCCGTGGGGCTGATGCAGCTGATGCCTGCCACGGCTGGCGAAGTGGCCGGCGACAGTGGAGCGGTGGGCAACCTCGAACAACCGGGCCGCAATGTGGAGCTGGGCAGCCGCTACCTGGCCGGCCTGCTGCGCCAGTGGCATGGGGATCCCCTGCTGGCGGTGGCCAGCTACAACGCCGGACCGGGGGCGGTTCAGGGCTGGCTCAACCCGCGGCTGAAAGGGGCACCGGAACTGTGGGTGGAGGCGATCCCCTATCCAGAGACGCGCCTCTACGTGAAGAAGGTGCTCGGCAACGCCTGGAGCTATCAGGAGCAGCGACGGCCCCGCTGCTGAATCCGCCGGCTCAGCCGGCGCCGCTGCTGAGCCAGCGGCCCAGGTTGATGCCGGAGAGCACCACCAGGCTCATCGCCACCGCCATCAGCAGCGGCGGTGGCACCACCCGGATCCGCACCAGATCCAGGCGGGCCAGCAGTACCGCCGAACCGAGGATCAGCACGTTGGAAAGCACATCAAGGTGCAGGAGATAAATGCCACCGATGGTCACCAGCAGCAGGGTGATCACCAGCGTGATCACCTGGTTGGCCGCCATCAGCGTGGACATCTGGCTCAGCAGCAGATGGGGCAGGGTGCAGACGATCACCACCACCACCGCGTGCAGGCACTGGGCCGACCACACCAGCGTGGCGAGGGAGGAAACCGTGGATCCGCCTGCCTCCATCGGCCGGCTCCACTGCAGGCCCAGGTAGGTGCTCACCACCATCAACACCAGCAGCCAGGGTGCCTGCAGCGGCAAAAGGAGCAGGCGTAAAACAGGCTTCATCGTGGGTCGAGCACCAGGGAGATCGCATCCAGCGGACAGCTGGGAATGCACTGTTCGCAGACCAGGCAGCGGGGGGCTTCGAACACCAGACTGCGGCTGACGCCATCGAAGCGGAGGGCCCCACTAGGGCAGACACTGGCACAGATCCCGCAGTCGACACAACGGAGGGGATCGATGCGGATCTCGCCGGGCACCCGGTTCAGTTCCAGCCCCTGGCGCTCCAGCCAGGCCTCGGCCGCATCGAGTTCGTCGATGTCGCCGGAGAGTTCCACCACCATCGTGCCGCTCTGGTTGGGAGCGATCTGGGCCCGCAGGATCTTGGCGGCCACATCAAAATCCACCGCCAGCCGGTAGGTGATCGGCTGATGAACCGCTTCGCGGGGGAAATGCAGGGTGAGGCGCCGTTTCAAGGGTCGGGGCCTGGTGGGAACGAACCTAGCAATGGCCTTCGGAGACACCGTGAGGGCCGTAGCTGCCAGAGTGCCCACACTTGCCCTGAGCAGCCCGCCGATGTCCTCCAGCCCCCCACCCCCCGCCGCCGCGGCGCCGCTGGGCCGGCTCGAACGGATGGTCCTGGCGGCGGTCGCTGCCCTGCTGGCCCTGCTGCTGTTCTGGTGGCGGGGCGGCCTGCACCCTGAAGCCCCCCTGGAGCGACTGGCGCGCCAGTCACCCGACCTGCAGGTGGCCCTCGCGGACGGACGACCCACCCTGGTGGAGTTCTACGCCGACTGGTGCGAGGCCTGCCGGGCCATGGCACCGGCGATGGAACGGCTGGAGCAGGATCACCGCGGTGCCTTCGACGTGGTGATGCTCAACGTCGACAATCCGCGCTGGGAGGCGGAGCTGGAGCGCTACGACGTCAACGGCATCCCCCAGCTGGAGCTGTTCGATGCGGCCGGCCAGCCGCTGGGCCGCTCGCTGGGGGCCCGCAGCGCCAGCGACCTGGAGGCGCTGGCGACGGCGCTGCAGGGCGGGGGGGCCCTGCCGGCGCTGGCCGGCGTCGGCGCCACCAGCGCCCTGGATCCGGCCCCCCGGGAGCCGGCCGCCACCGGACCGCGCAGCCACGGCTGACGCCACCCAGACTGCCGCAACCGCGCCCAGCCCC
>Ga0208864_1000039_pt1 | contig 37548 bp, 36 predicted proteins | sample CryBogmetaGMA05M_FD_184542 | JGI IMG/M metagenome (GOLD analysis project Ga0208864, IMG submission 184542) | Freshwater microbial communities from Crystal Bog, Wisconsin, USA - MA0.5M (SPAdes) | ecosystem: Environmental > Aquatic > Freshwater > Lake | place: Crystal Bog, Wisconsin, USA...
TCTCCCAGCCGGCCCTGGCTCCAGCAGCTGCTGCTGGGGGCCCTGCTGGTGCTGCCGGCCTGGTTCGCCAGCCAGGCGATCGTCGGCTACCACAAGTTGCTGGGCATCAACAGCTACCAGGTGACCGATTGGATCATCAGCTTCGGCGGTGGCTTCCTGCGGCGCGGCCTCTCCGGCCAGTTGCTGCAGCTGGCCCAGCGGGGCCTGGGGCGGTTCGATCTGGGCGCCTTCGCCTTGCTGCTCACGGCCCTGTCGGTGTGGGCGGTGGCCCTGGCGGTGCTGGTGCGGGCCAACCGGCTGCCGCTGGCACCCGGGCTGGCGCTCGCCTTCTCGCCCCTGCTTTATCCCCTGTTCGTCTACTGGGATCCCAACGCGGTGGCCCGCAAGGACGTGCTGGCGATCCTGTTCGTGCTGCTGCTGCTGCTGCTGGCCCGCTGGCGCCATAGCGCCATGCCGGCCCTGCTCATGCTCGTCAGTGCTGGGGGCCTGCCCCTGCTCACCCTCAGCCACGAGGCCCTGATCCTGTTCGTGCTGCCGGCCGATCTCCTGCTGCTGGTGCTGGTGCTGTGGCCGCGCCACCGGGCCCTGGCGCCGCTGCTGCTGCGCCTGGCCCTGGGGGCATTGCCGGGGTTGCTGGCCTTCGCGGCGGTGTCCCTGTTCGGTGCCTATCCCTCGGCCGAGCGGGTCCAGGCGATGTGCGCCAGCTGGCAGCCGCTGCAGCCGGAGCTGATCTGCCAGCCCCTGCCCGATCCCTTCCTGGCGCTGGTGGATCCCCAGCGCTTCATGCGCGAGATTCCGCTCGCCTGGGCGGGCCAGTGGCGCAACTATCGGCGGCTGGTGGTGGCCCTGGCTTACCTGGTGGCCCTGTTCCTTGTGGTGCTGCCGCTGGTGCTGCAGGCCGGTGACCGCCGCGGCCCCGGCCTGGGCGGCCTGCGCCGGCGCAGCGCTCTGGTGGCCCTGATCTGCCTGTTGCCCACCCTGCCCCTCTATGCCATCTCCACCGATTACGGCCGTTGGCTCTCCACAACGGTGAGCATCGCCGTGCTGGTGCTGCTGCTGGGGGGGCCGCTCTGGCCTGTGCCATTGGAGGCGGCGGGGGTGTCCCCGGCCCCGGATCTGCCTCCGGCCGTTGGCCGGGCCCTCTGGCTGGATCGCGCCGCCCTCGCCTTCACCCTGGCGATCGCCGCCTTCGCTTACTTCAAGCACTGCTGCAGCGATAACTTCCTGGTGGTGAACCAGCGATCGCCGCTGGTCCAGCTCCTCAAGGCCCTGTTCTAAAGCCCGCCGGGCCCCGGGGGGGGGCGGCTCCGGTGGCCGTCTCAGCTGGTCCTTTCAGGTGGGGACCCGCTGGCGTGCTGCGGTGCTCTTCAGCCATTCGGTGTTGACCCCCGAGGCCCGTTCCAGGGCCACCTTGCCCGTGCGGGCGATTTCGAGAATGCCGTAATTCTCCAGCAGCCGCTCCAGCGCCACCAGCTTGCCCGGATCGCCGACCACCTCCAGGGTCAGGGCGTCGTCGGCCACATCCACCACCTTGGCGCGAAACACCTGCACCAGGTCGAAGATCGCGCTGCGGTTCTCGGCAGGAGCCGAAACCTTCAGCAGCATCAGTTCGCGCTCCACCGCCGGAATCCGCGAGAGATCGATCACCCCAAGCACGTTGACCAGCTTGTTGAGCTGCTTGGTCATCTGCTCAAGGGTGTGGTCGTCCCCTTCCACCACCATCGTCAGCCGGGAGACGCCGCGCTCCTCCGCCGGCCCCACCGCCAGGCTCTCGATGTTGAAGCCCCGCCGGGCGAACAGCCCGGAGATACGGCTGAGGGCACCCGATTCATCCTCTACCAGCACCGAAAGGGTGTGCTTCATGCCTGTGCCTGCCTCTACCTGGAATCGTCGGTTGCGGATCGGCGCCCGGCGAAAGCTCGCCGACCGCCCCAAAGTTACGTGCCGACGCCCATTTCCGCTGCGGCGGGCAGGGCCGTCAGCCACGCCAGCAGGGCCTCGTTGAAGGCGGGGGCCCGTTCGTCGTGGGGGCAATGGCCGCTCGCTTCAAGCACCACCAGCGGCAGCTCGCCGCGCAGGCGCTGGCACTGCCGGGCCACATCAAGGGGAACCAGGCGATCCTGCCGGCCCCAGATCAGCAACAGCGGCTGCCGCAACCGCCCCAGCAGCACCGGCGCGGTGGCGCCATGGGGGCGCAGGGCCATCGCCACGCTCATCGCCCGCAGGGCCCGCACCGCCCCGGGCCGGCGTGCCGGCCTGGCGATCAGCCGGTGCAGTTCGCCATCGCCGATCACCGGCTGGTGGTAAGCCGATTGGATACCCAGGTCGAGCAGGGGGGAATGGGCGAGCAGGGGCACCAGCAACTCCAGGGGCAGCAAGCGGCAGAGCAGGCTCACCAGGGCTCGCTTCAGTCGCCGCCGCCAGCGACGGCGGCGGGGCGCCGCCAGGCCGCTGGCGCGCTGGTTCATCAGCAGGGTGGGGTCGGGCAGGGGCGCCGCCACCACCGCCCGCACCCAGGCCGGGAAGAAGACGCTGCAGCTCAGGGCCACCAGGCCCCCCAGCGAGTGGCCCACCAGCACCGCCGGCGTGCCCACCACCTGCTCCAGGAAGGCGTGCAGCTGCCGGGCCCAGAGCCGGTTGTCGAGGGGGCGGTGCCGCCGCCGGCCCGGCTGGCTGGAGGCGCCGAAGCCGATCAGGTCGATGGCGTAAACGCACCAGCCGGCGCTGGCCAGGGGGGCGGCATTCTGGCGCCAGTGGCCACTGCCGGCAGCGAAGCCATGCACCAGCACCAGGGGGGGGTGGTCGGGATCGCCGAGGCGCCGCCAGTGGCAGTCCAGGCCCTGCCAGAGCCAGCTGTGGTGCTCACCCCAGTCGACCCCGGCATCGGACTGGGGCTTGGCCTGGGCGCTGGAGTGGGGGGGCTGAGGCACGGACGATGACCCCAGGGGATGCGGCTGCAGACGACTATCGCGAAGGGCTGGTGACCCTGCGGCAGGGGGCCGGTTTCTTCCGTCCCGATTCCAGGCCCTCCCGGGATCTGGGCGTGCTGCTGGCCCGTACCCTGGCGGCGGCGGCCCCCCTGCGGCTGCTGGACCTGATGGCCGGCTGCGGCGTGCGTGCCCTGCGCTGTGGCGCCGAGGCCGGGGCGGCAGCGGTCTGGGCCAATGACGCCGATCCGCTGCGGCTGCCGTTGCTGGCGGCCAACCTCGCCGCCCTGCCGGCGGCGGTGGCGGTGCGCAGCAGCGCCCTGACTGCCCAGCAGCTGCTGGCGGGCTGCCTGCAGCGCCAGGAACGCTTTGAACTGGTGGATCTCGATGCCTTCGGCTGTCCGGCGGCCCTGCTGCCGCTGGCCCTGGAGGCGGTGGCCTTCGGCGGGGTCCTCTACCTGGCGAGCACCGATGGCCGTTCCCCCACCGGCCACGACCGGCGGGCGGCCATCCGGCGCCTGGGGGCTGCCGCCCGGGCCCATCCCGTCAGCTGGGAGATGGCCCTGCGCCTGCAACTCGGCCTGGTGGCCCGCGCCGCCTGGGCCATGGGCCGGGGCGTCGAGCCGTTGTTCAGCTTCAGTGAGGGCCGCACCTTCCGCACGGCCTTGCGCCTGCGCCGTCAGCCGGCCGCCCGCGAGGAGGAGCAGCTCGGCCTGCTCGCCCATTGCCACGGCTGCGGCGATCAGCAGGTGCAGAGCTTGCTGCGCCTGCGCCACTGGCCCGCCTGCGGCTGCGCTGGCCCCACCGGCTCCGGGGGCCAGGCTGCCCTGGCGGTGAGCGGGCCGCTCTGGCTGGGTCCGTTGCAGCATCCGCCCACCCTGCTGGCGATGCTGGCCGAGGCGGACGCCCAGCCCGCCAGCCTCGCCCCGGCCGGCCGACGCCTGCTGCTGCGGCTGGCGGCCGACGCTGGTGAACCGCCGCTCTGCTGGTCCCTGGCCGAAATCGGCCGCCGCTTGGCCGGCGGTCCACCACCGCTACGGCCCCTGGTGGCGGCCCTGCGGGCGGCGGGCTATCGGGCCGCTGTCAGCGGCGTGATGTCCGGCCAGCTGCGCAGCGACGCCCCCTGGCAGTTGCTGCTGGCCACCGCGGCTGGCCTGGCCAGCTCCGGGGCTGCTAAATAGGATCCCGTTTCCCCCTCGCACTCCGGGCATGGCCTCTGAAATCTTCGGCACCGCTGCGCTGTTCTGGGTGCTGATCCCGGTGGGACTCCTCGGCGGCGGTCTCCTCCTCAAGCTTCTCAAGGACTGATTCGCTTGCCGGCCGCTGTCGCGCCCGCGACACGCGGGCTTCTAGGCTCGCTCGGCTTCGCAGAGGGCGCTCCATGCAGGTACTGGTGGTCGGTGCAACAGGAACCCTTGGCCGCCAGATCGCCCGCCGTGCGCTTGATGCCGGCCACAGCGTGCGCTGCATGGTGCGTTCGCCCCGCAAGGCGGCCTTTCTGCAGGAATGGGGTTGTGAACTCACCCGCGGCGACCTGCTCGAACCCGACAGCCTCGACTACGCCCTGGACGGCCAGGATGCCGTCATCGATGCCGCCGGTGCCCGTGCCGGTGAGGGCGGCAGCGCCTACGACGTCGACTGGACGGGCAAACAAAATCTCTTCGCCGCCTGCGGCCGTGCCGGTGTGGGCCGGGTGGTGTTCCTGTCGTTGCTCAATGCCGACAGGCACCGCAACGTGCCGTTGATGGACATCAAGGCCTGCACCGAGGACTGGCTGGCGGCCTCCGACCTCGACTACACCGTGCTGCGCTGCGTGGCCTTCATGCAGGGGCTGATCAGCCAGTTCGCGATCCCGGTGCTCGAAAGCCAGACCGTCTGGGTGAGCGGTGTGCCCACGCCGATTGCCTACATGAACACCCAGGACGTGGCCCGCTTTGCCGTGGCGGCCCTCGGGCGCCTGGACACCGTGCGTCAGTCCTTCCCCGTGGTGGGCCCACGGGCCTGGACCACCGGCGAGATCACCCAGCTCTGCGAGCGCTACAGCGGCAGGGAGGCCCGGGTGGTGCGGGTGCCACCGGTGCTGCTCAACCTGCTGCAGCGGCTCACCTCATTTTTCGCTGCCAGCCTCAGCGTGGCCGAGCGGCTCGCCTTCGCGGAGGTGGTCGGCGGCGGCCAGCCCCTCGATGCGCCGATGGAGGCCAGCTATGCCGCCTTCGGCCTGGATCCGGCCGACACCACTCGCCTTGAGGATTATCTCAAGGAGTATTACGACACGATCCTGCGGCGCCTGAGGGAGCTGGAGGCCGACCTCGACAAGGACGCCAAGAAGAAGCTTCCGTTCTGATCGGCGGGCGACGGTGGTTCATGTGTACCATTGACAGGCGGATTGTCCGATCCCTTCCATGTCCATTGCCCAGATCAAGAATCTGCAGCGCCGGCTCGCCAACCTCGAGCAGGAGGCCGTCGCCGAGGTGAACCGGGCCTGCGGCCATGAGCTCTGGCAGAGCCTCGGCTTTGATGCCCTTGATGCGATCGACGACGCCGATCGCCGGGCCCGTGCCAATTTCTATTACGGCCAGCTGCAGACGGCCCGCGAACTCATCGACGTGATCGGTTGAGCGGGCGGCCCAGCAGGGCCTGGAGCCTGCGCTCCTCCCCGGGGCTGCTGGCGCGCCACTGGCCCGGGGCCAGTCCCGTGAGATCGAGGGGCGGGCCGCCATCCATCAGGTCGATCGCCACCCGCAGCAGCCGCAGGGTGGGCAGGCCCACGGCAGCGGTCATCCGCCGCACCTGCCGGTTGCGGCCTTCGCGCAGTTCCAGCTCCAGCCAGCTGGTGGGCACGCTCAGGCGCCGCCGGATCGGCGGGTTCCGTTCCGGCAGGCCTGGATCGCTGATCGCCCGCGCCCGGGCCGGCAGGGTCGTCTTTCCCTGGATCGGCAGCCCCCGCTTCAGCCGTTCCAGGGCCTCGGGATGGCCCTGGGCCTCCCCCTCCACCTGCGCCTGGTAACGCCGCCAGTGGCCCCAGGCCGGATTGGTGAGCCGCTGCTGCAGGCGCCCCTGGTCCGTGAGCAGTAGCAGGCCTTCGCTGTCGGCATCAAGCCGGCCGGCGGCATACACCCCCGGCACGGGGATCCATGAAGCCAGGCAGTCCCAGGGGCTGCCCGCCTCCGGCGTGAACTGGCTGAGGACCCCGTAGGGCTTGTGGAACAGCAGGGTGGTCAGGTGCCGCCCCCCTCAGCCGTCCTTGCGGGCTCGCCAGAGATTCACCACCCCGATCGAAATCAGCAGCAGACCCACATCCATCGAAACGGGGGGAAGAACCATGGCCGATCCGCAACGGGCGATCGCCAGACCCTATCGCCCAGGCCTGACCGGCGGCTGGCGGCGGGCCTGCAGGCCACTAAGCTCATCAATGCCGTGCTTAAAAGACCAAGAGCTCCCGCATGATCGAGACGTCCGGTGTGATCGAAAAGGAACAGGGCAACGGGTTCTACCTCGTCACCCTGGAGCAGCCGGCCGGTCACCAGTGCCTCTGCCGGGCCGCGGGCAAGCTCACCAAGTTTCGGATCAAACTGCTCGCCGGCGACAAGGTGCTGGTGGAGATCAGCCCCTACGACCTCTCCCGCGGCCGCATCACCTACCGGGAGCGCAACGCTGGCGCCACCGGTCCCAGGCCCGGTGGCAACCGGCCCGGCGGACCGCGTCGCCGCTGAGTCGCTTCAGGCGGGCACTGCCAGCTGGGCCTCGATAGCCTGTTTGAATTCGCTGCGCTGTTTCACGCCGCGCCATTGCTGCTTGAGTTCCTTACGGAGGAACAGCTGCACCGTGGGGGTGCCGGTAACTCCCGCCTGGGCGGCTATCTCCTGATCCGCCTCGATGTCGATCTCCACGCCTTGGGCCTGGCCCCCGAGCTCGGCCAGCACCCGCTTGAGCTGGGGCTTGAGTACGTGGCAGGGACCGCAGCTCGGTGAGGTGTAGACCACCAGCAGCGGCCGGTCGCTGTCGTGGTAGAGCTTGCGCAGGGCAAAGGCGCCCTTCTGCCAAAGCGCGTCTGGGTCGTAGTTGGACTCATCACTGACGGCGGTGCGCACCGGTTCGCCGCTGGCCAGGGGTTCCGGCTCCTGGCGTGCCACGGTCACCGCCAGGTCGTGGTGGCTTAGCCAGCGTTCCGCCGCTAGGGCAGCCTGACAGCCGCTGCCGGCTGCGGTGATCCCCTGGCGCCATTCGGCGTCGGCCACATCGCCGGCGGCGTAGACCCCCTCCAGGCTGGTTTCGGGGCGGCCCGGCCGGGTGATCAGGTATCCCAGCTCGTCGAGCTCGAGCTGACCCTTCACCAGCCGGGTGTTGGGGGTGTGGCCGATGGCATAGAAGAGCCCACGCACCGCCAGCTCCTGCCGCTGGTCGCCGGTGGTGTCGGCCAGGGTGAGCGACGTCAGCCAGTCGTCGCCGGCCACGTCCACCACCCGGCGGTTCCAGTGCACGGTGATGGCGGGATTGGCTTGCACCCGATCGGCCATGGCGCCACTGGCCCGCAGCCGCTCACCGCGCACGATCAGGTGCACCTGGCTGCCGTATTTGGTGAGGTACACCGCCTCTTCACAGGCGGAATCACCGCCGCCCACCACCGCCAGCTGTTCATTGCGGAACTGGGGGGTGGCGCCATCGCAGATGGCGCAGGCGCTGATGCCGCGGCTCCAGAAGCGTTCCTCTCCCGGCAGGTTCAGCCGGTTGGCGCTGGCGCCGGTGGCCAGGATCAGGGCCTGGGTCTCGATCTGCTGCCCTTCGACGCTGAGGCGGTAGGGCCGCCGGCTGAGGTCGACGGCCTCGGCATCGGCCATCAGCAGCCGTGTGCCCCAGCGCTCGGCCTGGGCCTTCATCCGATCCATCAGATCGGGGCCCAGGATCCCGTCAGGGAAGCCGGGGAAGTTCTCCACATGGGTGGTGGTCATCAACTGGCCGCCGGGGATGCCGCCGTCCTGGAAACCGGTGATGAGCAGGGGATTGAGGTTGGCCCTGGCGGCATAAATGGCCGCAGAGTAACCAGCCGGCCCTGAGCCGACGATGACCAGGTTTTCCACAGCCATGGCGCTAAAGCGGATTGACTATGAGTTGAGCCTAGGGGATGGGCTCGCCCGATGAAGAAGGATCACAAATCCCTGTTGAATCTCAGTTCGGAACGCCTGGTGCGGTGACTTGGGTGCGGATTTGCTTTAGATTTCCAGCAGTCCATCGCTCTCCGGCCTGCGTCCCAGGTTGTTGAAGTCCCGGGGCACCATCAGCACATTGGCCTGCAGCACCTCTGGATGCTCCTCCAGGCTCAGCAACCACTCGCGGAACTCTTCGCTGAGGGCATAGCTGTCTTCGTACCGCTCCAGGCTGTCCAGGGCGGCACGGCGGGCCAGGGCCCAGCACACGGCCACGGTCAGGCGGCGATGCACGGCTCCATCGACGGGTTTGTTGCTGGGGCCGGGGGTGGACTCGGAGCGATGGTCGTCGCCCGGGAAGTGGTTTCCACGTTCCATCGCGTTTCCCCAGTCAACGTCCTGTATGGGACCCAAGCTGACTGGGCGCGGCCAATGGGAGTGTGTTGGTTGACACAACGTCGCAAAATTTGCCGCTGACTGCAACGTTCCGCTCACGTTGTGGCGGGGTTGACGGTGCGGCCGTTGCACCGGCTCAGGCGCTGCGGCGCAGGAATCCCGGCAGTTCGGGGCCGCCCATGGCAATCACATCGCCGGCGTCGTCGGCCAGGGCCCGCAGGGGCAGCCGCAGGTCGCCCCGCCCGGAGCCGGTTTCGGCAGGCGGCTCGCCGCTGCGGCCGCGGATCAGGTAGGGCTCGCTCAGGGTCCAGCTGCGGGCGTACTCGATCAGCAGCGGATCCGCCGGGGCATACACATACGAGGGCTGACGCGGGATCGGCTCGATCGCCGCCCGTTCCCCATCCATCCGCACCGCCCGGGTGATCGCCTGCACGAAGCGGCTTCGGGTCACCACGGTGGTCAGGTAGGCCACCACCCGTAACCGCGGCGCATCGAAGCCCTCGGCGCACATATCGATGCTCACCAGCCAGTCGCCCTCACCCCCCTGGAAGGCGGCCAGGCGGCCCGCCGCCTCCGGGTCCTGGGAGTGGACCAGCTGGATCCGCTCCCCCTGCTCCTGCAGCAGCGCCCCTAGCTGGCGGGCATGGCCGATGTCGCGGGCGATCACCAGGCCCCCGGCTCCCGGATGGTCGGGGCGCAGCTCCCGCAACCGCCGGCAGGCCTGCAGCAGCAGCCGCTGGGCGATGCCGCCGCCATCCCCGAGCTGGATCGCCCGCCGCAGGTTGCGGGCCCGCCAGCTCGGCCGCTGTTCCGCCGACAACGGCGAGGTCTCCCGCTCGCCTGCCTCCTGGCGCCCATGCTCCACCCAGCCGTCCTGGAAGCGGAACTCCAGGGGCCGGACGTCGCCGGCCACGATCAGACGCCGCGGTTCCACGCACAGGTCGGGCACGATTCGCTCCGCCGTGCCATCGCCATCGGCCACCCGGATGCGCCGGGCGGCGCAGAAGGCCAGGTTGTCGGCGCGGAAGGGGGTGCCGGAGAGGCCCAGCCGCAGGCTTGCCCCCTCGGTGAGCCGGCTGAAGGCGTGGCCCCAGGCGGTGGCCTCCGGTTCCTCGGGGTCGAGGCCCAGATGGTGCACCTCATCGGCGATCGCCAGCCAGCGGCCGCCGCGCAGCTCATGACCCAGCTCCAGTTCCAGGCGCTGGCGATGGCGGGCCGCGGCCTGATAGCTGATCAGCAGACCACAGGCCTCCTCGCCGGCGGCGGGGGCGCTGCCGTCACCGGCCTCCCACTCCCTGATGATCAGGCCGAGCCGTCGGGCCGAACCCAGCCACTGGCGGGCGATCGAGCTGCGGTGGCAGAACACCACGCAGTGCTCCAGGCGGCCCTCCTGTCGCAGCCGCTGGAAGCCCAGCAGGGCGCCGAGGGTCTTGCCGGCGCCCGGGCCGGCGTGGATCAGCACGTCCTGGCCGCCGGGGCCGGCGGTCACCAGGCGGGCGCGCAGCAGCTGGATCAGCCGCGTCTGCCACTCCCGCGGCTGCAGGCGCTCGGCGGCCGCGACGGCCCCTCTCCGGGACCGCGGGCCCAGGTCAAACGAAAAGGACGCCATCGGCCGATTCTGGGGGGCCGCCGCGGAGCTGGGGCGACAGCGGCGCCGGCAAGTTGAGTAATTCGGCTTATTTCGCGGCCCGGCACCGCTCCTAGTTTCCGGCCATGCCCCAGCACGGGACCCAGCGCCCCCTCCCCCGATGGACTCCCCCCGTGACCGCCGAGATGCCAGCGATACCAAGGCCGGACAGCTGGCCCACCTGGAGCGCTGCTGGAGCCAGGAATGCGACATCGACCCGATGATCCTGAGGCTGCGGGTGCTGCGGCACCAAGGCTGCCTGCCCCAGGTCCGCTGCCTGGAGCAGGAGTTGCTGCCCCTGTTCTGAGCCGTGCCGTTGTGGGGGTGTCCGCACATTGTTCAGGGAACGATTGCCCGCTTCGCTGCAGCAGCTCTATTGCAAGGAGATCTTCCGCAAGGGTTGTTCCTTGAAGCTGCTGATTCCTCGGGAGGGATCCCCCGGTGAACGCCGGGTCGCCGCCACCCCGGAAACGGTCCGACGCCTGATCGCCAAGGGCCTGACCTTCACGGTCGAAAGCGGGGCCGGCCTGGCCGCCGGTTTCGCCGATGCCGATTACGGCGGCGCCGGCGCCGACCTCTGTGACGCCGGCGCCGCCCCCTGGGGCGAGGTCGATGGGGTGCTCTGCGTACAGCCCCCAGCCACCGCCGCTCTCGCAGGCCTGCGCCCCGGAGCCCTGCTGGTGGGCTTGCTGGCCCCCTACGGCGCCACGGAGCTGGTGGCTGCCCTCCAGCAACGCCAGGCTTCCGCCATCGCCCTCGAACTGCTGCCCCGCATCAGCCGGGCCCAGGCCATGGACGTGCTCTCCTCCCAGGCCAACGTCGCCGGTTACAAGGCGGTGCTGCTGGCGGCGGCAGCCCTCGATCGCTATGTGCCGATGCTGATGACCGCCGCCGGCACCATCCAGCCCGCGCGGGTCCTGGTGCTCGGGGCCGGCGTCGCCGGCCTCCAGGCCCTGGCCACGGCCCGTCGGCTCGGCGGCGTTGTCTACGTCTCCGATGTGCGCCCTGCCGCCAAGGAGCAGGTGGAATCCCTGGGGGGCCGCTTCATCGCCCCCCCCGCCCTTGAGGACCAGCCCGGCGAAGCAGGCGGCTACGCCCGCGAGGCCTCCGAGGCCTTCCTGCAGGCCCAGCGCCAGCAGCTGGCCGAGCAGCTCGCCCTGGCTGACATGGTGATCTGCACCGCCCAGGTGCCCGGCCGGCCGGCGCCGCGGCTGATCGATGAGGCGATGCTCGATGGCATGCGCCCCGGCGCGGTTGTGGTCGATCTGGCGGTGGCCCAGGGCGGCAACTGCTTCGGAACGGTGGCGGGCCGTACCGTCGAGCGGCAGGGGGTGCGGCTGATCGGGGCCGATGCCCTGCCCAGCAGCGTGCCCAACCACGCCAGTGCCCTCTACGCCCGCAATGTGGCTGCCCTGATCGAGCATCTGCTGGATCCGGAACAGCCCGGCAGCCTGCGGCTCGACCCCGAGGATCCGATCCTGGCGGGCTGCCTGCTGACCCAGGAGGGGATCTGCCGCCGGGAGGATGTGGTCTTCCCCGCCGGTTCCGGGGGGGGCTCCGAAGGTGGTGAGAGCCGTCAGCTGGCGGAGGTGGCCCGATGAGCCCCCTCACCCAGGCCCTGTGGGTGCTGCTGCTCGGCAGCCTGCTGGGCTTCGAACTGATCGGCAAGGTGCCGCCCACCCTGCACACCCCGCTGATGTCCGGGGCGAACGCGATCAGCGGCATCACCCTGCTCGCCTCGCTCACCCTGATCCAGCAGGCCGGTGACAATCACGCCCTGCTGTTGGTGGGCACCCTCTCCCTCGGCTTTGCCCTCTTCAACGTGGTCGGTGGCTTCCTCGTCACCGACCGCATGCTCGCGATGTTCCGTTCCCGGCGATGACCTTCCTCTCTTCTCTGCCGATCTCCCGCGAGCTGCTCAGCGGCTTCATTGATCTGGCGGCAGTGCTGCTGCTGGCCCTGGGCATCAAGGGCCTGGCCAAGGTGCGCTCCGCCCGCTCCGCCAACGGCCTGGCCGCCCTGGCCATGGGCCTGGCGGTGCTGGGCCTGCTTCTGCAGATTCAGCCCTCCGCCGAGGCCTGGCTCTGGATCGCCGCCGGCACCGCCGCCGGTGGTCTGGCCGGGCTGCTCACCGCCCAGCGGGTGCCGATGACGGCCATGCCCGAAACCGTGGCCCTGTTCAACGGCTGCGGCGGCATGGCCTCGCTGCTGGTGGCCGTGGGCGTCGCCCGTTTCCAGGCCGCCGGCCTCGACCTGTTGGGGCTGATCTCGATCGCCGTCTCGGTGTTCGTGGGCGCGATCACCTTCACAGGCTCGATCGTGGCCATGGCCAAGCTCCAGGGCTGGCTCGAAACCCCACCCTGGACCCAGAGCTCCCTGCGCCATGGCGTCAACATCGGCCTGGCCCTGGTGGCCCTGGCCGGTGGCCTGCTGCTGGGCCGGGATCCCGGCGGCCTGCCGCTGCTTCTTCTGGTGCTCGGCTCCGGCCTGCTGGGCATCGGCGTCACCCTGCCGATCGGTGGCGCCGACATGCCGGTGGTGATCTCGCTGCTGAACTCCTATTCCGGCGTGGCGGCCGCGGCGGCCGGTTTCGTGGTCGGCAGTCAGCTGCTGATCGTGGCCGGCGCCATGGTGGGTTCGGCTGGCCTGATCCTCACCCAGGTGATGTGCACGGCGATGAACCGCTCCCTGCTGTCGGTGCTGTTCGGCGGTGCCCTCGGCGCCGCCCCGGCCGCCGCCGGCCAGGCCAGCGGTGGCGATGCGGCGGCGGCCTACAGCCGCATCACCAGCTGCAGCGCTGAGGAATGCGCCATGGCCCTGGAGCAGGCCGAGCGGGTGGTGTTCGTGCCGGGCTATGGCCTGGCGGTGGCCCAGGCCCAGCACGCCCTGCGGGAACTGGCCCGCCTGCTTGAAGGTCACGACATCGAGGTCACCTACGCCATCCACCCGGTGGCCGGTCGCATGCCCGGCCACATGAACGTGCTGCTGGCGGAGGCGGATGTGCCCTACGAGCAGCTGGTGGAAATGGAGATCATCAACCCCGATTTCCCCCGCACCGATGTAGTGATCGTTCTCGGGGCAAACGACGTGGTCAATCCCCAGGCCCGCACCGACCCCAGCAGCCCCCTCTACGGCATGCCCGTGCTTGAGGTGGATCAGGCCCGCCAGGTGTTCGTGGTCAAGCGCAGCCTTGGCGCCGGTTATGCCGGCATCTCCAATGGCCTGTTCGAGCTGCCCCAGACCGCCATGGTGTTCGGCGATGCCAAGGCGGTGCTCCAGTCGCTGCTGGTGGAGCTGCGGGCCCTCGGGGTGGGGCGCAGCAAGGTGGCTGCCTGAGGGTGGCCGGCCCCGGCGAGCCCGCCCCTTTCCGGGCTCGCTTCCCCTGGCTGGGCAGCGATCTGCAGACCCTGCGGGACACGCTGCGGCCGCTGAGCCTGCCCCCTGAGAGCGGTGAGCCCCAGCTGATCGCCCTCCCTGGCGGTGACCAGCTGCTGGCCCTGCTGGACCGTCCAGGGGGTGCCGGGCCGATCGCTCTTGTGCTGGTGGTGCATGGCCTGTCGGGCTCGGCCTGTTCGCCCGGCCCCTGGCGCCTGGCCCAGGCGCTGCTGGCCCAGGGTTTCGCCGTGCTGCGCCTCAACCTGCGCGGTGCCGGCGCCGGCCGCCCCCTGGCACGGGGCTCCTACGCCGCCCGCTGCGACCCCGACCTGCGGCCGGTGCTGCAGCGGGCCCGGCAGCTGGCCGGGCCCCTGCCGCTGCTGGGGGTGGGGCTCTCCCTGGGCGGCACCGTGCTGCTGAATGGCTGTCTGGATCCCGGGGCAGAGGGCGATCGCACCCGGCCGCTGCTCGATGGCCTGGTGACGATCAGCAGTCCCCTGGATCTGCCGGCCAGCACCGCTCAGATCGATCGGCTCCGCAACCATCTCTACCAGCGCTGGCTGGTGCGCCGCCTGCGCGCCGAGGTGCTGGCCGATCCCCAGGGCCTCCCGGCCGGGCAGCGCCGGGCCCTGGTCGGGCCGGGGCGGCCCCGCTCGATCCGCCGCTTCGATGCCCTGATCACCGCTCCCCGCTGGGGCCATGCCTCGTTGGAGGCCTATTACGCCGCCGCCAGTCCACTCCACCGGCTTGAGGCCCTGGCTGCCGCCGGGCAGCCGCCGCCGCGGCCCCTGCCCCCAACCCTGGTGCTCCATGCCGCCGACGATCCCTGGGTCCCGGCCACTGCCGCCCGCCGGCTGGTGGCGGGGGAGCCGCTGGTCGCTGGCTGGGCCCTGCAGGTGCTGATCACCCCCGGCGGCGGCCACAACGGCTTCCATGCGCCCGGTGATGGTCCCGGCGGCTGCTGGAGCGACCGGTTCACGGCCCACTGGCTGCGGCAAAGGGCGTGCGGCTGAGGATCCACTCCTCCACCGGCCGGCCACCGATCACGTGCTCAAGCACGATCCGTTCGATCCGCTCGGCGGTCACGCCGCCGTAGCTGATCCCCTCCGGCCAGATCAGCAGGATCGGCCCACCGCTGCAGACCCTCAGGCAATCCACCTTGCTGCGCAGCACCAGCCCGGCGGGGCGGCCGGGCTGCTCCAGGCCGAGCTCGCGCACCAGTTGCTTCAGTCGCTGCCAGCTGGCGTCCCCCGTGGCCGGATCGCAGCAGGGGGCCTTGCTGGCGGTGGCGCAGAGCAGCAGATGGTGCTGGATGCGGGGCCCTGGGGTGGCCTGGGGGCTGGTCATCGGCCTTGCTCGGCGGCGGCGGTGAGGGGGGCTGTTTTGCTCAGGCCGGCAGCAGGGGCGCCGGTCGCCGGCTGGCGGCTTCCTCCACCGCCCGGCGGGCCCAGCCGTCGACCGCCAGCACATCTTCGAGGCTGGGCTGGGGCATCCGGTCGGGCCCGTGCCGTTCGCACACCTGCTCGATCAATCGGGGAATATCGAGGAAGTGGATGCGCTCCTCGAGGAACAGGGCCACCGCCTGCTCGTTGGCAGCGTTGAGCACCGCCGGCATCGTGCCGCCGGCACGGCCGGCGGCGTAGGCCAGGCCCATGCAGGGGTAGCGGGCAGCATCGGGCTGGCGGAAGCTGAGGCTGCCCACCTCGGTGAGATCCAAGCGGCGCCAGGGGGTCTCGATCCGCTCCGGCCAGCTCATGCAGCAGAGGATCGGCAGTTTCATGTCCGGCCAGCCCAGCTGGGCCAGCACCGAGGAATCGGCCAATTCCACCATGGAATGGATGATGCTCTGGGGGTGGATGACGATCTCGATGTGGTCGTAATCGAGGCCGAAGAGGTAGTGGGCTTCGATCACCTCCAGCCCCTTGTTCATCAGTGTGGCGGAATCCACCGTGATCTTGCGACCCATCGTCCAGTTGGGATGGCTGGTGGCATCGGCCACGGTGGCCTTGTCCAGGTCGGCCGGATCCCAGTCGCGGAAGGCTCCGCCGGAGGCGGTGAGCTGGATGCGGCGCAGCCCCGGGGTAGGGCGGCCGGTGCTGAGCCTGGCGGTATCGGGCCAGGGGGTGCCCTGTAGGCACTGGAAGATGGCGGAGTGCTCCGAATCCGCCGGTAGCAGGCGGCTGCCGGAGGCTGCCAGCTCCGGCAGCACCACCGGTCCGGCGGCGATCAGGGTTTCCTTGTTGGCCAGGGCCAGATCCTTGCCGGCGCGAATCGCCGCCAGGGTGGGCAGCAGGCCGGCGCAGCCGACGATGCCGGTGACCACTAGATCGGCCGTGGACCAGGCGGCGGCGGCGCAGAGGCCGTCGTTGCCGCCCAGCAGTTCCGGCAGTCGGGCAGGCCGCTGGTCGGGTTCAAGGGCCTGCAGCCGCTGGCGCAGCTCCGGGAGCCGGTCGGCGTCGGCGAGGGCCACCGCCTCGGGGGCGTGCCGGCGGATCTGCTCGATCAGCAGGTCGAGGTTGTTGCCGGCCGTGAGGGCCACCACCCGGAAGCGCTCCGGGAACTCCTCGATGATCTCCAGGGTCTGGGTGCCGATCGACCCGGTGGAGCCCAGTACGGCGATCGCTTTCACGGCAGGTTCCGGGCTGTCTTGTCGGCCCAGTTTCCCACTGCCGCTCCCACCGCTTAACTGGAGCTTCCGCCCCCTCTCCATGATCTGGCTGCGACGTTGGAACTTCATCGAGCGGGCCCGGCTGGAACGTCAGCTGTGGGAGGCGTTTGAGCGGGGTGAGCCCATCGAGGGGCGGGTCCAGGAGCTGCGCGACGAGCTGGAGGCTGCCATGGCCGTCGGCACCCCTTCGGCCCGCCTGGAGGAGCTGCGTCTGCGGCTGGAGATCTGGGACGCCACCTTGCCCCGCATTCGCCGCATCGAGGCGATGATGGCTGAACGCGGTTCCCGCTGAAACGACGCGGAGCCCCCGGCAGTTCCCAGAAGCGGGGTGGGCCTGTCGCCTCAGATCCGGGCCTTCAGCAGCGGCACCAGCAGGGCCACGGCGACGCTGATCACCAGGCCGGCGCCCGCCTTGAGGAGATCGCCCGTGAGTGTGCTCAACAGGCCGGCGCCAGCGGTTTCTTCAGGGCTGCTGTCCGCGGCGCCCTCGTTGCCGCCCGCGGCCCCCAGGCGCCAGGTGAGGGCCGCCTCCCGGCCGCCCAGCAGGCCCAGGAACACCCAGGTGGTGCTCAGCGGTGTGTGGATCAGCCTGGCCAGCCCGAACAGGATCAGCCCGAACAGCAGGGCGATCAGGGTGGTGGAGCGCGGTTCGCCGCCGTTGCGTTTGCTGCTCAGCAAGGCCTGGATCGGACCGCCCCCGAGGGCCACCAGCAGGCCGACCCCCAGGCAGAGCGCCGTCAGCGACAGCACCATGGTGGTGGCCGGCAGCCTGCGGGGCAGGTACACGTAGACATTGGCCAGGTCCTGGATCAGCCACTGGCTCCACAGCCAGCCGGTGGCCAGCCATTGCAGGGCGAGCCAGGCTCCGGCGCCGCCCTCCCCCGATCCGGACACAGCTGTCGTCGGTACCGCCCCAGCCGCCGGTCGCTCCAGCAGCCAGGCCAGCGCGCCGTAGACCATCAGCCCCAGCAGGAAGGCCAGCCCGTAGCCCGCCAGGGAGCGCAGCACCATCCCGCCGAGGCTGGCGGGCGCGAAGGCGGTCAGCAGCAGGAAGGAGGTGCTCACCGGCAGACCCCAGCGGGTGAGGCCGAGGACCGCCAGGGCGGGCAGCAGGTCGGGCCAGCCGAACGGCTCCGGAAGCCCCACCGCCGCCAGCCGTCCCCAGGCGGGATCCCCCTGACCTGTTCGCCAGCCCAGCAGCAGCACCGCGCAGAGCACGGTGCAGAGAAACAGGGCCTGCCAGGGCCGGGGAACGCGACCGCGGTTGCCGGCCAGAAACGGGCCGAGGGTCTGGAGCGCATCGTTGCCGAGCACCGCATAGCCCGCCAGCAGGAAGCCGAGGCTCTGCAGGGGCTGGAGCGCCGGCATCAGGGGCTCAGCTCTGCCGCAACCAGATGGTCACCCCGCCGGGTTTGTCGACCAGCTCGATGCCGGCGCTCCGGAGTTCGTCGCGCAGGCGGTCGGCCGTGGCGAAATCGCGGCTGGCCTTGGCCGCCCGCCGCTGCTCCACCAGGCCCGCGATCGCGGCTTCCGTCAACGTTTCCTCGGCTGCCGCGGTCTCATGGCGCAGACCGAGCACGCCCGCCAGGGCCACCAGCAGTTGCCAGCGGGTCGCCAGCTGCAGGTCGTCGTCGCCCGGGGCGTCGCCGGTGCGCAGGCGGTTGGCCAGGGCCCGCAGCGGCCTGGCCAGGTCGAACAGTTCGCCGAGGGCGGCGGCGGTGTTGAGATCGTCATCCATGGCGGCCTGGAAGCGCTCCAGCCGGGCCAGCAGATCAGGTTCATCCGCCAGGGCTGCCCGCAGCCCGCTGGCCGTGCCGGTGGCCGCGGCCGCCAGGGGCCGCCAGGCCGGCGTGTCCAGCTCAGGATTGCTGCCGCCCAGGCCCAGGGCTCCGTTCAGGCCCCGCCAGCCGGTTTCGGCGGCATCAATGGCCTCGCGGGTGAAATCCAGGGGTTTGCGGTAGTGGGCCTGCAGCACGAACAGCCGCAGGGTCATGGCGCTGGTGCCGCTCTCCAGCAGGCCCCGGATCGTGATGAAGTTGCCGAGCGATTTCGACATCTTCTCCCCGCCGACATTGACCATGCCGTTGTGCAGCCAGTAGCGCGCGAGCGGTTTGCCGCTCGCCGCCTCCGACTGGGCGATTTCGTTCTCGTGGTGGGGAAAGATCAGGTCGGCGCCGCCCAGATGGATGTCGATGGTGTCGCCGAGCTCCTCGCGCACCATCGCCGAACATTCGATGTGCCACCCCGGCCGGCCCGGGCCCCAGGGGGAGGGGAAGCTCGGTTCACCAGGCTTGGCGCCTTTCCAGAGGGCGAAGTCGAAGGGGTGGCGCTTGCGTACCTCCCCACCGGCCGTCAACCGGCCGCTGGCGCCCTCCTGCTGCTGCTCCGGGTCCCGGCCACTCAGTCGGCCGTAGTCGCGGGCGCTGGTCACGGCGAAATAGACGTCGCCGTCAGCGCTGTAGGCCGCCCCGCGCTGCTCCAGGGTGCTGATCAGGGCGCGGATGCTGTCCAGGCTGCGGGTCGCCCGCGGCATCCGGTCGGGGGGAAGGATGTTGAGGGCGGCCATGTCGGCCTGGTAGGCGGCGATGTTGCGCTCGCTCACCGCTTCCATGCTGCTGCCCTCAGTGCTCGCCCGGGCCAGGATCTTGTCGTCGATGTCGGTGAAGTTCTGCACGAACGTCACCCCATAGCCACTCCAGATCAGGTGGCGCCGCAGCACATCCCAGACGATGTAGCTGCGGGCATGGCCGAGGTGGCAGAGGTCGTAGACGGTGACGCCGCAGCAGTAGATCGCCACCTTCCGATCCACCAGCGGCACAAAGGTTTCCCTGGTGCGGGTGAGGGTATTGGTGAGCCGCAGGGTCACTGGCGCGGTGGGGCGGAGCTGCCGGCACCGTAGTCGTCACCCCCGCGGCTCTCCAAGCCTGGCCGCCCCGCGGCGCTCAACCAGGCCTGGTTCAGCAGGATCGTGGCGCCGTTTCCCCGGGATCAGAACCCCAGCAGCCGGAAAAGGGAGCCGGCGTTGATGATCGGCCCGATCGGTTCGACGGCGGAGCGCAGGCTGTCGGTGGCCTTGGTCCAGCCGTTGCGATCGACGACCACCACATCCCCCTGCTGCAGCGGCGGGTTCTGCAGGGTTCCCATCGGAGCCTCCGGATTGAAGCTGACCGTGGCCTGGCGGATCGAGCCGTTGGCCTCCAGCCTCAACAGCTTCACCGTCGTGGCGCTGGCGCGGCGGGTCAGGCCACCGGCGGACAGCAGGGCCTGGGAGAGGGGGCTGTTGGCTTTGATGTTCTGGGGGCCGGGCCGTTCCACCTCGCCGACCACGTTGACGCTGATGGTGTCGGGGGCAAAGGTGGAGGAGGCCACCTTCAGCAACTCCGATTCGCTGATGGATTCACTCCTGGCAATCACGATGCTGTCACCGTCGTAGAGGAGCGGATTGATGCTGGGGCCGCCGTTCTGAAGCACGGTCCAGAAGTCGAATTCCAGGGTGCGCACAGGTGAACCGGGGCCGCCGCTCGGACGTTGCACCGTGATGTGGCGCAGGTCGCCGTGGGCGGTGATGCCACCGGCCTTCTGGATGGCATCCACCAGCGTCGGCCAGCCACTGGTCTGGATTGTGGTGCTGGCGGTGCCGTTGCCACCGCTGCTGGCCAGTTGGTTGCTGCCCCCCTGGCCGATGCTGTACAGGCCCGGGCGTTGCACTTCACCGCTGATCGCCACCCGCACCGGGCGGGCCTGCAGAAGATCGAGGTGCACGATCGGTCGCCGCAGGATCCTGGCGTAGCCGGCCGTGATCCGGCGGCGGGCCTCATCCAGGGTGAGACCCCAGACCGGCACGGTGCCGAGCCGGGGCAGGTTGAGGGTGCCGTCGCTGAGCACCTCGGCCTGGGTTTCGTAGCCCTCCATCTTGAACACCGCCATGCGGATCCGGTCCCCAGGGCCCAGCCGGTAGCGCACGGCTCCACTGACGTCGCCAGCGGCCGCGGCGCTGGCCGCCGGCCTGGGGCCGACCGGACTGGCGGCCAGGCCGGCGCCGCCGATCACCGGCAGCCAGAGGCCGGCAGGGGCAAGCAGCCCCAGGCCGGCGGTCGCCAGGCCGAGCAAGCGCCGCTGCGGGCAGGGGAGCCGACGCCCTTGGCCAGGGATCGGGCTGGATGGCATGGCCAGGAGGTCTTATCCGGTTCAGGGGGGAGTCTCCCACAGCTGAACGGGCGCCGTTGGGGTGGGGGCGCAGAGCTCCAGGGCCCGCTGCCGGCAGGCGGCGGCGAGGCGCTGGCGCCTGCCGGGGTCGGCGATCAGGGCCTCGATCCGCTCCAGCCAGACGCCCTGGCGATCATCCAGGAGCAGGCCGTCGATGCCGTCCCGCACGAAACCCCGGTAGGGCTCCCGGTCGGAATAGAGGCCCGCCGCGCCGCAGCGGGCGGCATCGATGAATTTCACCGGCGCCCGGGCAGCGTTGAACGGGCTCGCCAGCAGCGGGCTGAGCAGCAGGTCGATGCGGCCCGGGCCTGTCTCCGCCAGGTAGTTGCTCCAGCCCATGGGCTGGATCACCCGAACCCGCGGCAGATGCCGCAGCATCCGGTTAATCGCCAGGTCGCCGAACACGTCGATGTGGGTGTGGCCGTGGCGCTGTTGCAGCGGCGTGAGCAGGTCCAGCAGCCACTGGAACTCGGCCTGGTGGACGCTGGTGCCCAGGTAGGCCAGCTGCAGCCGGGGGCGTTCGGCCAGCAGGGAGGCGTGGGGGCGCAGTGGCAGCAGCTCCGCCCCCAGGTGGCCATAGCGATCCGCCAGCACCGCACTGGTCACCCAGATGTGATCGAACAGCCCGGGCACCAGCCGGCGGCGTCGGGTGATCCGTTGCCGCAGCCGCCGTTGGTAGGGCCGGGGCAGGTCGGCGAGGCCGCTGGGATCGAGCAGGTCGTCGTCCATCAGGTAGGCCAGCAGGCTGCCGCCGCGCCGCAGTCGCCGCAGCGGGCCCACCCAGGCCGCGTCCAGATAGCGCACCACCACGATCAGGGGCAGCTCGGCCAGCTGGGCCAGCTGGCCTTCGGTCGGTGCCTGGCTGCTGTCCAGTTCCAGCAGGGTGTGGCCCCGCTCTTCGAGCGGGCCGCGCAGGAAGTGATCAATGGTGGAACCGGCGCCCTGATGGAGCAGGGCCACGGCTCCCGCCCGCTGGCGGGTCAGCTGTCCTGGCAGGACTTGCAGGGGGGGCACCTCATCCTGGCTGCGACCCTAACGGCGCCGGCGGGTTCAGGCTGCGGCGGTGAGCTGACGCTGCTGCTCGTAGCCGGCTCGGATCTGCTCGGCCAGCTCGCTGTTGCCGGGGTAGCGGCGGGGATCGATCGGTGCCCCTTCGCGGCAGAGGATCGTGGCCTGGGGGCCGAACAGGCGACCGGCGATCAGGGCCAGGGGCCGGAAGCGCCGCCGCCTTTCGGCGATGGCAAAGCCGCGGTAGAGGCAATACCAGGGAATCACCAGCGCGTCACAGCGGCGGGCCAGCACCACCAGGCTCAGGGGGACATCGGCGCCGGAGTCCATGGCCAGCGACCCAGGGGCCGCGACGTCATCGGCCTGGGAGTCGTTGGCATAAAGGAAAAGGTGGCCTCCGCCCCGCAGGATCTGCATCAGGCCCCGCAGCTGGCTGCCGCGCCGGCCGCTGGCCATGGCCCTAGGACGGAGATGGCCGTAGTTGCTCACGCTGAGGTTGAAGAAGGGCAGCCAGCGCTGCAGCTGGCGGGTGGGATGGGCGATGCTGCAGTTGCGGAAATACCCCTGCACCAGCAAGGCATCGAGGGGGTGGTCGTGGTTGGCGATGTGGATCTGGGGACGGCTGATGGGCTCGACCCGCCGATCCATCAGCACCCGCACCCCCAGGCCCCTGAGGGCCTGCCGGGCTGAGCGCTCCAGCAGGCTGCGGGCGCTGCGGCGGGCCCCCAGGGCCAGCAGCAGCAGCTGGAGCAGGTAGGTGCCGCAGGCCTGGCCGACGCACAGCAGGCGCAGGGCCACCCCCAGGGGACCGGGCCTGGGGCCTTCGGCGTTGATGGCCAGGCCGGGCGCGATCGCGAAGGTGTCTTGGAAGGGGAAACGGCCATCGAAATTGCCGTTGATCTGGGTGGTTTCGAGCAGATAGTTGTAGAACTTGCGGAACAGTTCACGATCGGATGGCTGGGGCTTCATCCAGAAGGTCGCCAGCTCCTGTTGATCGGTGAGGCCCGGCAGGTCGTAGAAAGTCTTGCCCATCACCTTGGTGGGAATGGCGTGATAAAGGGCCTGAAGCCCCACCGTGCTGTTGATGGTGACGACGGCCCGGGCGCGTTTGAGGATCGGTCCGAGCGCACCATCGTGGAAATAGATCACCCGATCAGCCAGCCCATGCTGCTGACTGAGGCGCTGGATCATGCGTCCGTAGTGGTTGTAGCCCCGATCCCGGGGATGGTGCTTGAAGGCCAGCCGTTCGTTGCCCTGGCCATGGCGGGCGAAGGAGGCAATCAGTTCAGCGATGAACGGTTCCATTCCCTGGTAGTCAGAGCTGGTGATCACCTGGGAGTCGCTGGCCACCTGCAGGGGCACCAGAAAGTAGGGCGTTCCATCCAGAAGCCGCCGCCGCTGGGAACGCTCCGTGATCAGATAAAGGTATTTACGTAGAAATCCGACGTATTGGGCAAGCACATAGGAAGGACGGGGTTGAAGTTTGTGGGGGCCTTCGATGATGGTATAGTTTGTTAATGCATGCAGGATAAAAGTGGGTGTTTTCCAGCACTTGCGCCAGCGAATTCCCGTTTCTCTTCTGGCCTGTCGAATCACCTGCACGTCGGGCAGGGAATCGTAGAAGCTGGCTGGTTGGTTCAGACTTGAGCGCGCGTTGACCTGGTCCCTCTCCAGGCTGACGTAGTTGGGTCGGGTGTAACCGAGTTCGAACACCCAGGCATCAATGGAATCCTGGCGATTCGGCTCGCTGTTCAGTTCCTTGATCAGGGAAATGGCAATCTGATGGGGTGCAACAAAGTCGCCATACATGAAGACATGACGGATTGATTTATCACGAATCTGCTGTTCAAGAAAGGCTCGAAACCCTGTCATTTCTCCCCGGTAGGCCAGCCGTTGCCTGGCCGGGAAGCCGAATTCATGCAAGGGGAAGGCCACCTTCCACACCGGGACCCCGCGTCCCTCCAGGTGCCTGGCCAGACGGCTGAAGAAAATCCCGAGTGGACCCATCAGGAGCAGCACCGGCCCCTCGATCCGGATCGCCCGGGGCAATGGTTCCTGATAGCGGCTCAGCGAACGCTGAGAAGCTGCAGCATCGATGCCAGGCCATGGGTTCGGGCCGGGGCCTGGGGAGGGCTGCCGGAGCGAATCGTGCCTGGGATCGGTGCCACTCAAGCCTCAGGCCCAGGCAGAATCACGGGCAGGTTACCCCCGGCCGGAGGTTCTCCAGGGGCTGGGCCGCCCTGGGAACCCAGCCGGTTGGGGACAGTCCGGCGGGTGGTCTTACCGGACTCAGGCTAAAGTAAAACACCTTTAATGCAGGGTGTTGCCGGTTCCAGTCGCAGCCAAAGGCAACCGGGGCCGACGCGATGGACTCCATCAGCTCAGTGGCTGGCGGATTCAGTGGCGGGTGGTAGATGCTCTCACCTATCGCGAACTGCGCACCCGGGTCAGCAATGTCAAGGGTGGCTTCTTGGGGGTGCTGATGCAACCCCTGGGGCTGATCATCATCTGGACGGCCTTCCTGACCGTGTTGAGCGCCCGTCGTGGCGGCAGTATGAACGTTGTTTTATTCCTGACATCTGGAATTATTCTTTATACTACATTTTCCCAGATCGTCAACCGTAGTGCCAATGGTATGGAGGCCAATGAAGGCTTGCTTTTCTACCGGCCAGTCAAGCCCATCGATACGGTCATTTCACGCACACTCTGTGAGCTTGGCTTGTATACCTGTTGCCTGATTGTCCTGATGGTGGGCACCTGGTTATACCTTGACCAAATTGTGATGAACGATATTGGTCTGTTTTTTGTTACACTTTTGTTGGCGGCAATGCTGGGCTTCTCGACCGGTCTGCTTTGCTTGGTCGCCTCCCACAATATTCCTGGATTCAGTCAATTCTATCCCTGGATTCCCAGGGCCCTGTGGTTTTTTTCTGCGGTGCCCTTCCGTTATTGGATCTTCCCTCCTTGGACAAGGATCTTTTTTGTCTGGAATCCGCTCTGTCATTGCATTGAACTCAACCGGCAGGCGATCACTGCGGATTATTTCACCCCTGATGCCAATCTCGGCTATGCCGTGGGTTTCACCATCGTGCTCACCACCATTGCTCTTGCCGTTTATTCCAATAATGAACGCAAGCTGTTAACGCTCTGAAGACGATGATTCACGTCAAAAATCTTACAAAAAGTTTCACCTATCAAGGTAAGAGGGTGACTATCTTTCGTGATCTCAACTTCAGGATTGAAACCGGTGAGTCGATTGCGGTGCTCGGAGCTAATGGAGCCGGTAAGAGCACATTGCTGCGAATTCTGGGAGGCATCGACCTGCCCGACCGCGGAGAGATTCTTACCGATTGCAGCGTTTCCTGGCCGGTGGGAATCGTCGGCGGCTTTCAGGGGAGTCTCACGGGCAGGGAGAATGTCACCTTTGTGAGTCGTATTTATAGCGAAAAAGCAAAGGTGCCTGAAAAAGTTGATTTTGTTGAACAATTTGCTGAATTGGGCGCCTATTTTGATCGACCTTTCAAGACCTATTCCACGGGCATGCGTTCCCGGCTCGCGTTTGGGCTTTCGATGGCATTCGATTTTGATGTTTATCTGATCGATGAAGTCACCGCTGCCGGCGACCAGCGTTTTCGTGAGAAAAGTAAGCAGCTTCTGATGGAGCGCCGCAAAAACTCCGACTTTCTGATGGTTGATCACAATCTCTGGGGCCTCAAGCTGCACTGTGATCGTGCCTTCATTCTGGATGGAGGTAGAATTGAGGAATTCTCAGACGTGGATGAGGCCGTGGCCGTGCACACCGAGCGATTGCTCGCAGCTCCAGCCCGGGGTGGGGCCGATGCGGAATCCGCATCCAGCTGATGCCTTCCTTCTCAAGGCTTCCGGTTGCTTAATTTAGCGGCCCCCTTGTCCTCTTCCCATTTTGTCTGCCCGTTCGTTCCCCTTGTTTCCCTAAGTAATCATGATTGATGTTGATAATTTTAATCCGATGAATCGCTTCCTGCTGCGTAAGGAGCAGCAGGACCAGGCCGCCGAGGAGGTTCAGTCTCCCCAGGACGACGCCAAGGTTGTGCCGCTGAAGTCCTCCCGGCCCCGGCTTTTGCGTCCGCTCAGGCGCTTTTCAGTCACCAAGACGGTGATTGCTCTGCCCATGCTGGTGAGCGCGATTTATTTTTACGGGATTGCCCGTGATCGCTATGTCACCCGTTCAGATTTTGTGATCCGTAAGGCCGAGGACGTGGATCCCGTGGTCGGTGCGGGTGGTTTGGCTTCCCTGTTGGGTCGCAGTGATCAAGCGTCCATGGAGGATTCTCGTTATCTGAAAACCTATCTGCAATCTCCCCAGGTTTTGAGTGATCTCAAACGGGTTTTCGACCTGCATCGGGCCTATGCTGTCAAACCCAATGATCCCTTTGCAGGAATTGGCAAAAATACAAGTCCAGAGAAGCTTTTGCTGTTCTTCAAAAAGCAGGTGGCGGTTTCTTTGGATGAAATATCTGGCACTATCGTGTTGCGAACGGTGGGACTGGATCCGAAGTCATCCTATGATCTCAATCGATTTATGCTCGTTAAGAGCGAGCAGTTCGTTAATAGGCTCAATCAGGATATCAGCTTGAAGCAGCTCCGTTTTGCCGAGCGGGAGCTGGTGTCTGCCAGGGGGCGCCTGGAGATGAGCAAGAACAAGCTGCTGGCCTATCAGGATGCCAATGCAGTCATCAATCCCAAGGAAGAGGCTGAGCTTGCCAGCCAGACCATCAGCAAGTTGCAGGAGAAATTGGTGGAGTTGAAGGTGGAGCTTGCCACCCTTAAAAGGCAGTTCAAGGACCCCACCGAGCCTGAGGTTGAGGCCGTTGCCGATCAGGTGCGTGAGCTGCAGCAGCAGATTGCCAAGGAACGGCGTTCGCTCGTCTCCAGCCGCGGTGTCGGCTTGAACCGCAAGGCTGCCGATGTAGTTAAACTCGAATCCGATGTGACTTTTGCCACCGATTCCTACAAATTGGCGCTCGGGTCGGTGGAGAAGGCCAGGATCGAAAGCAAGCGACAACAGAAATTCATGGCCCTTCTGTCTGCGCCCCAGCTGCCTGAGGATCCCCAGAACGGTTGGCGTACCAAGGGATTCCTGACGGTTTCCGCCATCTGTTTTGTCGGCTTTAGCCTCACCAAATTCGTATCCGGCATGCAGGCCAGCCATCGCCAGTGAGCTTCCAGTGAATCTGATCCGTCGCTGGTTGGGTGTGCGCCTGCGCCAGGACTGGTCCTGGGATCACAGCTGCCAGCGTCCGACCCTCGTACTGACCCGCCCGCCCCGACCAGGCTGGTATCTACTCAGCGTTGTTCATCATGCTGATCAACTGCGTTGTTTCGGTCTGCTGAATGGCTCCCAGGGCCGCCTGCTGGTGAATGGCAAGTTGCGGCGACGGCTGGTGCGAATCCGGCCGGGCACGCGCCGGCTGCGTTTCGAATTGCATGGCCTTAAGGGCGAAGCTTCCGTATCGGTCCTGCGGCTCGTGCCCCAGGGGCGGGCGCGGGCCCGGAGGCTGTTGGCCCGTAAGTTGGCACGCCTCTTCCCCGGCTACGACGCCACCAGCCTGGCCAGCCGGCCGCTTGTGCGCCAGTGGCGCGATTACAACCGCCTTCTTTCACGCCATAGCTGGCCGCTGGTCGGCTACGACGAGTGGATCGAGCGGGTTGAACTGGCGCAACGGCTGGCCAACCCCGAGCCGCCGAGCCAGGAGGAGACTCCAGCCGGGACGGTCAGCATCCGTTTCGCTCCTGGCCTCTGGGGTGATGATCCCGACGATCACTACGCCAGTTCCCTTGCCAGCTTCGAGCAGCAGGAGCCGGGGGATTTCCAGCGGCTCGCGGCCGACGAGTCGGTGCCGGAGCAGGCCGATTCCGTCTGGTACGTGATGCTGCAGGCCGGCGACCGTCTGGCTCCCCAGGCCCTGGGCCGTTTCCGTGCCGCCCTGGCGCTCCATCCCGATGCCCAGGTCGTCTATGCCGACGAAGATCGCATCACCGCCGAGGGCCGTCGCCACAGCCCCCAGTTCAAGCCGGCCTGGAATCCCGATCTGCTCTACAGCGATCCCCACTATTCCCACTGCTGGCTGATCCGCGCCGACATCGCCCACCGGGCCTGCTGGGCCCTGGAGCGGGCGGGCGAAGCGATCAGCCTTTACGGCATGGTGTTGGAGGCCACCACCGCCTGCCATCCGGATCAGATCCTGCACCTGCCGGAGGTGCTGTATCACCGCCGCGACCAGCCCCAGCAACAGCGGGGCAATCGGGCCAGTGCTGCCACTCTGCAGTCCTTCCTGGCCCGCCATGGCCAGGAGGTGCCGGTACAGCCCCGTTCCGCCGGCGGCCATCGGCTGCACTGGCCCCTGCCCAGTCCGGCGCCCCTGGTCAGCGTGATCATCCCGACCCGGGACCGGGCGGATCTGCTGCGCTGCTGCATCACCTCGCTGGAGGAGCATGCCCAGGGGAACCCCCCGCTGGAACTGCTGGTCATCGACAACGGCAGCAGCGATCCCGAGGCCCTGCATTATCTCGAGCAGCTCGAGCGCCATGGCCAGGCCCGGGTGCTCCGTCGGCCCGGACCTTTCAACTACGCCGCTCTCAACAACGGCGCCGCCGCCCTGGCCCGCGGCGAGCTGCTCGCTTTTCTCAACAACGATGTGGAGGCCGTGCATCCGGGCTGGCTGGCCTGCATGGCGGCCCAGGCCCTGCGGCCGGAGATCGGTGCCGTTGGAGCCCGATTGCTGTTCGAGGATGGCACCGTGCAACACGCCGGGGTGTTGCTGGGCATCGGCGGTGTGGCCGGCCATGCCCACAAGTATCTGGACGCGGAGGCAGAGGGTTATCAGCTGCGGCTGCAGCTCGCCCACAATGTGAGCGCGGTCACAGCCGCAGCTCTGGTGATCCGGCGCGGGCTGTTCGAGCAGGTGGGGGGGTTTGACGCCGACACCTTCGCGGTGAATTACAACGATGTCGACCTTTGCCTGCGGCTGATGGCCTGCGGCTATCGCAACCTTTATTGCCCTGATGCCGTGCTGGTGCACCATGAATCCCGCACCCGGGGTGTGCCCAGCGGCGACGACAGCCAGGCCCTCCAATGGCGGCGCGAGCGGCAGGCGATGCAGCGGCGCTGGGGGGCCGTGCTGGCGGCCGATCCCCACTACAGCCCGCACCTCAGCCTGGTGGAGGAGAACCTCTCGCTGGCCCTGCGTTCCCCGGCTTCTGCCCCCCGTCGTAGTGCCCTGCCGCCGACGGAGCCCTGCTGATGCCGCTCGACCTCACTGGCCAGCCGCTGATTGATCGGCCCGATTTTGCTGAGCTTCTGGCTGCCGGCCGCTTCGGGCCCTGGGCCGCTGAGGCGGAGGCGATGCACCGTCAGGGTTTCTGCGTGGTCGATGGGGCGGCCGGCGTCGTCCAGCGGCATGGCGCAGCACTGATTGCCGAGCTCAGCGGCCGCCTCGGGGAGGAGCTGGCGGCCTGGGGCCTGGGCGAGGCGCCGCCACCCCGGCTGCAGGATGGCTGGCGACAGATCGCCGCTATCCGGGAGTTGGCGCTCTGCGAGGCCATTCTTGATCTGTTGCGTCATCTCTATGGCCGCGAACCATTCGCCTTTCAGACTCTCAATTTTGCCGTAGGTAGTGAGCAGCCCTACCACAGTGATGCGGTGCATTTCCATAGCTATCCCCAGGGCTTTATGTGCGGCGTCTGGCTGGCCCTCCAGGACATCGAGGCCGACAGCGGTCCGCTCGATTATTTCCCCGGCAGCCATCGCTTGCCCTATCTCAGTGCCGCCTCCCTTGGCCTTGATCCTGCCGTTGTGGCGGGGGAACCCCACCCCCAGCGCTTCTTCGAACCCTTCTGGCAGGAGGCCGTTGCCGCCGCCGGCCTGGAGCGCCACTGCTTTCTGCCCCGTTGCGGCCAGGCGCTGATCTGGCACGCCAACCTCCTGCACGGGGGCTCTCCGGTCAGCAGCCGCACCAGCCGTCGCTGGAGCCAGGTCACCCACTGCTTCTTTGCCGATTGTCTTTACACCACTCCGTTGCGGAGTTTCCGCCACGACCAGGGCGGCACCGATCTACGCAATCCCTATGACATCGCCACCGGTCGTCGTCGCTACAACAGCCAGCAGTGGGAGTCCCTGGGGTTGACCCGGAGCCCGGCGGTCCAGCATGCTCAGTTTTCCAACGAAGCCTGATCGTCCATGGCCTGGCTGGACAGGTTGCTCCCAGGCCGGAATTCCCGTCGGCCGGCGGTATCTCCCCTTAAAGGTGGACTGGAACACATCACTCCGTCCGTGATCAGCGGCTGGGTTCACCACCCCGGGATGCCCCTGCGGGAGGTGAGTCTCTGCATCGGCCCCAACCGGATCGCCGCTGCTCCAATCGATGTCCACCGGGCTGATGTCGAGGGGCACCTGGGTTTGTCCGGTCGTTTCGCCTTCGATCTGCGCATACCGGCTGATCTGCCCCTGCTGGAGATGACTGCCGAGCCGGTGCTCATGGCCATCTCGGCCGATGGTCTCCAGAGCTGGCCGCTGCGGCTGATGCGGGAGGCGGAGGCCACCACCTTGAGGCTCCAGGTGGCCCTGCGCCAGGACCTGCGCGGCTTGCGGGGCCATTGCGACGGACTCGGTCCCGACGGCCAGTCAGTGCATGGCTGGTGCTATCGCCTGGGCAGCGCCGAGCATGCCAGCCTCTGGTTGCAGGTCGAGGGACTGCAGCCCCGCCCGCTGACCGCCGATCAACTGCGACCAGGTTTTTCCCAGGCCGGCCATCCCGAGCGCTGCGGCTTCCGCTTCTGGCTGAAGGACTGGCCGGAGGCCGCCGGTCGTCGCCTCTGGGTCAGTTTTGATCGCAATGGCGAGCTGCCCTTGCCCCAGGTGGGCAGCTTGCGGGCACCGCAGCAGGCGGCTCCGCTGCCCATGGCCCTGGCGGAGCCGGCGGCGGCCATGTCAGCCCCGCCTTTCCCAATCCTGCCTTCAACCAACCCGGCCACTTTCACCCTGGCGGCCCCTCGGCCTGCCGACAGGGCGATCAGCCAGCAGCTTCAGGAACACTGGCAGTCGCTGGAGCAATTTCGGCAGTTGATCGACCAGTTGGAGCAAGATCTGGCCAAGCCCCTGCCGCCTGCCGGCGATGCTCAGCCCCCTTTGCCAAGGAGCAGGCGCTCGGCCCGTTTCAGGCTGTGGCGGTAGCCCTCCAGCAGGGCCAACACCTGGATGGCGGGTTGACCGGAGGCTGACTCCAGGCCGCCCCGGGCCGTGAGCTGCTGCAGCAACTGGGTGGCCCGGTTGATCTGCTGCTGCTGCGCCTCCAGCAGGGCCCCCTCGGCCTGGTGGCTGTTTTCCAGGCGGGCCAGGTCCTGATCCAGCCGTTCCAGTTCATCTTCCAGGGATTGGCAGCGGGCCCTCGCTTCGGCTTCACCCTGGCGACTCTGCCGTTGGCTGATCTCAAGCCGTTGGAGCCGTTCCAGCAGTTGCCGGTTGTCCGCCTGGAGGCCGTCGCTCTCGCTGCTCAGCCGCCTGTTCTCATCCTGGAGTTGTTGTGCCGTGCGGACGCCCTCCTCGGCCGCCAGTGTCAGCTGGCGGCAGTGTTGATCCAAGCCCTGGAGCCGTTCCAGGCTCTGGTGGTTTTCCCGCCGGCTCTCGCTGAGCTCCTGCTCCAGCCTTTGCAGCTGTTGCTGGTGAAAGTCCTGGCGCAGCTGGCTGGCCCGTTGACGGATAGCGGTGTTGTCCAGCTCCTGGATCAGGGGGGAGATCCGGCAGTGCTCCCGCAACCACGGGATGTAGTCGGTGTCGGGGGGCTGGTTGCCGAGGTCGGCCTGCAGTTCGAGGTTGAGGTAGGCATCGAGGATGGCCGGCTGTTCCCGCAGGATGGTGAGGGTCACCAGGGCCTCCAAGGGGCGGGGCGCGACCAGCAACGGCGGTGCCGCGGCCGCATCGTTGGCCAGGAGATGTTCGGCCCGTTGCAGGACACCGAGGCCGGTCATGCCTTTCAACCGCCCGTAGTGGGCGAATAGCTCTTGCGGATCCTGAAGGGCGGCATGGGGCGGCAGGTAGACGAGGACAAGCCCTTCTGGGGGCTCGCTCTGGCCGTTCCAGGGCAGCCAGCCACGCTCCTCCAGCTGCCGCACGATCGCTTCAGGCAGTTGGAATGGGCTGAACCAGGACCTCGTCACTCCGGCACGATCCCGGCGATAGGGGTCGATTCTAGGCAGCGGTTGTTCCCCTTCCTGGCGCCGATAGGATGAAATGGAAATTGAAGGGGGCCGATGGAGGGGGCTGTGGTGCCATCCGAAGGGCAGCCCCCGCAGGAGCCGATGGCCCTGAAGAAGGAGCCGGTGGCCCTCCCGGAATCGTTGGCCTGGGCGGTGCTGATCGGGGTTCAGGATCCTGTTGTGATCAGTGGTTGGCTGGCCTTTTGCCCGCGCCTGCTGGTGGTCCAGCCCAATGACCTGCTGCTGGAGCGGTTGCAGGAGTTCTGGCATGGCAGTCCACCGTCCGGGGTGGAGATCAGCTCAGTGCTGCCGGCGGCTGAGTCTGCTGACATCCCCTGGTACACCTACAACGATGGCCGGCTTGATGGGCTCATGGGCCCTGACACCCTGCGCCACGCCTTCCCCAACCTGGTGCTGCACGATCAACAGTTCCGTGCCGGCACACCCCTGCAGCAGCTGCTGTTGGATTGGTGGCAGCGCTCAGGGGATCCCGGCGGCACTGGGGTGTTGCTGCACTGGGGCGATGGGTTTGAGGCGGTGCTGTGGGGAGCGGGGGCCCTGATCGAGCGTTTCGAGCGCCTGCAGCACCATGGTCTTCCCCATGACGACATCCCCGTCGCCGGCGGCAGCGGCGCCGCGACAGCCCCGCTGGCGCAGTGGTTGACGTCCTGCTGTTTCACCCCGCTGCCGGCCACGTCCGGTGTTGCCTCCGGCTGGCAACGGGATCGTCAGCGGCTGCTCCAGCGCCAGTGCGAGCGGCTCCAGGCGGAGCAGGAGCTGCTGTTGCGGCAGCGGCAGAGCTGGGGGCTGCAGCGCGAGCAGTTGCAGCAAGCCTTTGAGCTCGTGCATCAGCGCCTGGATGCCCTGGCTGCCGCCCAGGTGCCCCGGCCGCAGGGCCAGGGCGTGGATGCCCTGCTGGGCTCCTGGGAGGATTGGCAGGGCTGAAAGCGACGGTCTGATCAGGGCTGCTGCGGCCAGCGCCCCCGTTGCTCGAAATACCAGCGCACCGTCTCCCGGAGGCCATCATCGAAGCCGTGGCGTGGCTGCCAGCCCAGTTCACCGCTGATGCGGCTGGGATCGATCGCATAGCGGCGATCGTGGCCGAGCCGGTCGGTCACCGAGGTGATCAGACGGCTGTGGGGGGCCTGGTCGGGCTGGAGCTCATCGAGAAGGGCGCAGATCCGATTCACAACTTCCATGTTGGTGCGCTCGCCATGGCCGCCGACGCAGTAGCTCTCCCCCAGCCGTCCCTGGGTGGCGGCCAGGAGCAGGGCATCCACATGGTCGTCGACGTAGAGCCAGTCGCGGACGTTGCGTCCATCGCCATAGACGGGAATCGGCAGACCGGCCGCCGCCCGGAGCGTCACCACCGGGATCAGCTTCTCGGGGTACTGCCAGGGGCCGTAGTTGTTGGAGCAGTTTGTGAGCACCACCGGCAGGCCGTAGGTGTGGTGCCAGGCGCTCACCAGATGGTCGCTGGCCGCCTTGCTGGCCGAATAGGGGCTGCGGGGGTCGTACGGGGTGGTTTCCGAGAAACGGCCCGTTTCGCCCAGGGAGCCGAACACCTCATCGGTGCTGATGTGGTGGAAGCGGAAGCGCCGGCGGCGCTCCTCAGGAAGGCTCTCCCAATGGCTGCGTACCGCCTGCAGCAACTGGAAGGTGCCTAGCACGTTGCTCTCGATGAAGGCCTCCGGGCCGGCAATCGAACGATCGACATGGCTCTCCGCTGCCAGGTGCATCACCAGGTCGGGGTCGGCCTGGCGCACGGCGGCCGCGGTGGCCTCCCCATCGGCCAGGTCCACCTGCAGCAGCTGGTGCCGCCCGGCGGCCCCGCCCTGGCCGGCGGCCGTCAGAGCTGCGATCTCCGCCTCGATGCTGCTGAGGTCGCTGGCGTAGCCGAGCTTGTCGAGATTGAAGATCGTCGCGTCGCTTTCCCGCAGCAGCCGACGCACCACGGCGCTGCCGATGAAGCCGGCGCCACCGGTCACCAGGAGCCGGGAGCGGCCGGCCAGCAGGGCCTGGACATCAGGGGCGGCATTGCGGGTGGGCGTCATGGGGCTGGAAATCGGGGTTGAAAGGGATGCCGGCAGCGGCAGATCAGAAGTCGTCGGGGCCCAGCCGGTCGAGCACGGCCCCAAGGGCGGTGCGCCAGTGGGGTGCCTGCAGGTCGAGGGCGGCCCGGGTGGCGCTGCTGTCGAGCAGGGAATAGCCCGGTCGCCGGGCCGGCGTGGGGTAGTCGCTGGTGAGGATCGGCTCCACGGCTGCGGCACTCTCCAGCAGGCCCCGGGCCACGGCCAGCTCGCCGATCGCCACGGCGAAGTCGTACCAGCTGGCGGCGCCGGCATCGCTCCAGTGGTGGATGCCGCTGCAGCCCCGCTCGATCGCCCGCCAGCAGGCCGCCGCCAGGGTGTGGGTGGCGGTGGGACAGCCCACCTGATCGGCCACCACCCGCAGCGGCGCCGCCGCCGCCGCCTGGCGGCGGTGCAGGCGCAGCATCGTCAGGCAGAAGTTGCTGCCCACCGGTCCGTACACCCAGCTCGTGCGCATCACCAGCAGCTGTTCAGTCGGCAACGATTGCCGGGCCAGCCGTTCCCCTTCGGCTTTGCTGGCGCCGTAGACCCCCAGGGGATCCACGGGCTGGTCGGGTCGGTAGGGCGTTCCTTGATCACCGCGGAAGACGAAATCCGTGCTCACCTGAAGCAGCCGGCCTTCGCCGGCGGCGAGGGCCCCGGCGAAGGCGGCGGGGGCTCCGGCATTGACCGCCTGGGCCAGGGCCGGCTCGCTTTCGGCCTGGTCGACGGCGGTATACGCCCCGCTGTTTAGGACCCAGTCGGGCTGGTGACGGCGCACCGCCTCGCGGCAGGCGGCCGGGTCGGCCAGATCCAGGTCCTCGCGCCCGCAGGCGATCACTTCGATGCCGTCGGGGCAGCTCGCCAGCAGGGCCTGGCCCAGTTGGCCCTGGCGGCCCGTGACCAGCACCTTCAGGCGGGCGTTCATCGCAACACCCCCCCGGCTGCGGTCGTCTCTGCCGGCAGGGGCGCCTGGGCGTCCTGCAGCAGCTGCAGCAGGTAGGCGCCATAGCCGCTCTTGCGCAGGGGCTGGGCCAGGCGCTCCAGCTGGGTGGCATCGATCCAGCCCCTGCGCCAGGCCACCTCCTCAGGACAACCCACCTTCAGCCCCTGGCGATGTTCCAGGGTGCGGATGTAGCTGGCGGCTTCATGGAGGGAGTCCGGGGTGCCGGTGTCGAGCCAGGCCATTCCCCGGCCCATGAGTTCAACCCGCAGCAGCCCGTCCTCCAGATAGAGGCGGTTGAGATCGGTGATCTCCAGTTCCCCCCGGGACGAGGGGCGCACCTGATGGGCCCGCTCGACCACGCTTTCGTCGTAAAAGTAGAGGCCTGTGATGGCGTAGCGGGAAAGGGGCTGCTGCGGTTTCTCCTCGATGCTCAGTACCCGCCCCTGGTCGTCGAACTGCACCACGCCGTAGCGCTCCGGATCGCGCACGGGGTAGGCGAACACGGTCGCGCCGGAGCTGGGGCGGTTGCTCGCCAGCAGCTGGGGCACCAGGTCGTGGCCATGGAACAGGTTGTCCCCCAGCACCAGGGCCGCAGCCTGGCCGGCCAGGAAGTCTTCACCGATCAGGAAGGCCTGCGCCAGGCCGTCGGGGCTGGGCTGGATCGCGTACCGGATCTCAAGACCCCAGTCCGCCCCATCGCCCAGAAGCCGCTCGAAGGCCGGCTGGTCGGTGGGGGTGGTGATGATCAGAATCTCTCGGATCCCAGCCAGCATCAGCGTGCTGAGCGGGTAGTAGATCATCGGTTTGTCGTACACCGGCATCAGCTGCTTGCTGACGGCGCAGGTGAGAGGGGCCAGCCGGGTGCCGCTTCCGCCGGCGAGGATGATGCCCTTGCGCTGGTGGGTGGAATCTGACATCAGCCCCGGTTGTATGGAGGGAGTTTCTCACGACTTCCGGCCCCGCCACGGTCGCCGCGGTTCACTTGGCGTCCATCCAGTTGGCTCCGACACCCGTGTCCACCAGCAGGGGCACCGTCAGGGTCAGGGCCTGCTCCATCGTCGTGCGGGTCAGGGCGAGGGTGGCCTCCAGGTCCGCGGGGGCCGCCTCCAGCACCAGTTCATCGTGCACCTGCAGCAGCAGCCTGGCCTGAAGTCCCGCTGCCTGCAGCTCCTGCTGGAGGCGAATCATCGCCAGCTTGATGATGTCGGCGCTGGAGCCCTGGATCGGGGCATTGGCGGCGGCCCGCAGTTGCTGGGCCTCCATGCCGGCCTTGCGTGCCGCCTCGAGGTCGATCTCCAGCGGATCGCGCCCCAGGTAGCGGCCGAGGCCGGCCCGGTCGAAGGCGAAGGGTCGGCGGCGGCCGAGGATCGTTTCCACGTAGCCACGGCTGAGGGCCAGCCGCTCCTGGAGTTCGAGGAAGGCGAACACCTGGGGGTAGCGCTCGCGGTAGCGGCTGAGGAACTCCTTGGCTTGGGCCTGGGACACTCCGGTTTCGCGGGCGAAGCGCTGGGCGCCCATCCCATAGATCACCCCGAAGTTGATCGTCTTGCCGAGCCGCCGCTCCTCCGGGCTCACCTCCTGCCGCTCCAGCAGCAGCCTGGCGGTGAGGGCGTGGACGTCGTCACCGTTGTTGTAGGCCTCGATCAGCACCGGCTCGCCGGACAGGTGAGCCAGGATCCGCAGTTCGATCTGGGAGTAGTCGGCGCTGATCAGCTGCCAGCCCTCGGCCGGCAGGAAGGCCTTGCGGATGCGGCGGCTGAATTCCGTGCGGATCGGGATGTTCTGCAGGTTGGGGTTGCTGCTGGACAGCCGTCCGGTGGCGGTCACCGCCTGGTTGAAATCGGTGTGCACCCGCCCGGTTTCAGGCTCCACCAGGGCCGGCAGGGCTTCCACATAGGTGCTGCGCAGCTTGCTGAGGGTGCGGTGCTCCAGCACCAGGGGCACCACCGGGTGATCGGCCTCCAGCTTTTCCAGCACGGCGGCATCGGTGCTCCAGCCGGTCTTGGTCCGCCGCGATTTGCGGCGTTCGAGCCCCAGGGTGTCGAACAGGAGCTCGCCGAGCTGGCGGGGTGAGGCGAGGTTGAAGTCCACACCGGCGGCCTGTTTCGCCTGCTGTTCCAGGGTCGTCAGGGCGCCGGCCAGCTCCTCGCTCAGAGTTGCCAGATAGGCGATGTCGATGCGGATGCCGGTGGCCTCCATCAGCGCGAGCACCGGCTCGAGGGGCAGCTCCACCCGGTCGAGCAGCTGGGGCAGGGCCGGACCCAGCTGCTCGAGCTGCCGGCGCAGCAGGCCGGTGAGGCGCCAGGTGAGGTGCACGTCCATGCCGCAGTACTGGCTGGCCGCCTCGATCGGTACGGCGGCGAAGCTGCTGCCCTTGGCCACCAGCTCGCCGTAGCTGGTGGGCCGGAAGCCGAAATGGCGCTCGGCCATCACCTCCAGCCCGTGGCGGGCATTGGCATCGCGCAGGTAATCGGCCAGCAGCGTGTCCATCACCACGCCCCCCAGGGCCAGCCCGTGGCGCAGCAGGATCAGGCGGTCGTACTTGGCGTTCTGCAGGGTCTTGGGGTGGGCCGGGCTGGCCAGCCACGGGGCCAGGGCCGTGAGCACCGCTGCCAAGGGCAGCTGCTGCGGGGATGGCGGGGCCTCCGTCAGCAGGTCAGGGGCGGCCGCCGGCAGGTGGCCGATCGGGATGTAGGCCAGATCGGTCGGCCCTTCGCCCCAGCAGAGGCCCACCCCCACCAGCTCGGCGTGGAAGGGATTGAGCGCGGTGGTCTCGGTGTCGAGGGCGATCGGCGCCGCCGGATCGGTGCTGGCCAGCAGGCGCACCATCAGGGCCTCCAGCTGGGCCGCTGTGGTGATCAGCTCCGGCGAGAGCTGCGGGGGCAGGCCGGCCTCCCCGTCCGGCTGCGCGGGTGTGGGCGTCGCCGGCAGGGCCGCTTCGGGGGGGGC
>Ga0208864_1000043_pt1 | contig 35511 bp, 47 predicted proteins | sample CryBogmetaGMA05M_FD_184542 | JGI IMG/M metagenome (GOLD analysis project Ga0208864, IMG submission 184542) | Freshwater microbial communities from Crystal Bog, Wisconsin, USA - MA0.5M (SPAdes) | ecosystem: Environmental > Aquatic > Freshwater > Lake | place: Crystal Bog, Wisconsin, USA...
CCGGCCCCCCGAAGCGCGGCGACCCCCACCCAGATCACCGCCATCGCCGGCAGCGCGGGAAGCACGATCGCAAGGTAGCGCTCCGCCAGCAGGCTGCTCTCCGGCGGGAGTCCGAGCGCCGTCACGATCCTGCTCCCCCAGACCGTCGAGAGGACGGCCATCGCAAGCGTGGGGGCGATCGCTACGAGCCCGCACTGTGCGAGGGCGCGACGCGCTGCGGCCGGCTCGCCGGCCCCCACGTGCCGGGCGACGAGCGCGGTCACGGCGGCGGTCGGCAGGGCGAACAAGACCGGCAGGAAGGCGAGGCAGTAGGCCACCAGCCCCACCGCCGCGAGCGGCTCGGCCCCGGCGAACAGGTTGCCGGCCAGCCACTTGTCCACGAAACCGACCGAGAGCGCGAGCAGTTGCTCCACGAGCACCGGCAGAACGAGCCGCACGAGCGGCTTCACGGCACCGGCGGAGCGGGGCCCGCCGCGGCCCGGCTCGCCTGGGGCCGCCGCGGTCAGGCGAACAGCTCCTTCATGACCTTGCCGGAGTTCGCGATCTTCATCGGCCGGCCATTCTTCGCCGTGAACGTGGTCTCCAGGGAGATGCCGAGCGCCTTGAGCACGCTCGCCATCAGGTCCTGCGAGGAATAGGCCTCCGACACCACCTCCTTGCCGTCGGAACTCGTCTCGCCGACGACCACGCCCCGCTTGAACCCGCCGCCGCCCACGACCACGCTCCAGCTCCGGGCCCAGTGATCCCGTCCGCCGCCGCCATTGATGTTCGGGGTGCGGCTGAACTCGCCCATCCAGATCACGACCGTGTCGTCGAGCAGCCCGCGGTCGGCCAGATCCGCCACCAGCGCGCTCATCGCCTGGTCGAGCACCGGGAGTTTCTGGTTCTGGAGGGTGGGAAAGATGTTGGCGTGGTTGTCCCAGCCGCCGAGATCGACCTCGACGAACGGCACGCCCATTTCGACCAGCCGGCGGGCCATCAGGCAGCCCTTGCCGAAGCCGTTGTTCCCGTACCGCTCCTGCACGTCCTTGGGTTCCTTGGCCACCTTGAAGGCGTCCATCTGCGAGCTGGTCATGAGCTTGACCGTCTTGTCGAGCACCTTGGCGTGGTCGTCGGCCGACGCGCCCCGCCGCTCCTTGATGAATCGGCTCTCGATCGTGGCCAGCATCTCCATCCGCTGTGCGAGCCGGGTCGGATCGACGCCCATGTCGAGGTTGCGGACGTTGCCGTTGGAATCGACCACGAACGGCGCCCAGGTCATGCCCAGGAACCCGGGGCCGACGCTGCCGCTGCCCACCGACACGAAGGGAGGAATCTCGAGCTGCGGCACCTGGTCGGCGAGTTCGTGCGCGACCACCGACCCGTAGCTGGGGTGCTCCACGTTGGGGTTGGGAACGTACCCCGTGTGCATGTAGTAGCGGCCGCGCATGTGGTCGGCCTCACGGGTGCTCATCGACCTGACGACTGCCATGTGGTGCATCTGCTTCGCCATCAGCGGCATGTGCTCGCAGATCTGCACACCATCGGCGCTGGTGCCGATCGGCTTGAAGGGACCGCCGGTCGCCGCCCCGGGCTTGAGGTCCCAGATGTCCATGCTGCTCGGGCCGCCCCCCATCCAGAGCATGATCGCGGCCTTGTGCCGCTTCTTCATGTCGGTGGCGTTGGCCAGGATCGAGCTGGTGAAGGCGGTGGCCGGTGCCGCCAGCGCCGCGGCGCCGGCGAGGTGGTTGAGAAAGTGCCGGCGGCTCATGCCATCCGGAAGGTCGATGAATCGCGACATCGTGCAACTCCCCGAACGTTTCTGAAGGGCTGCTGCCCCGGCACCCTTCTCGCTCATTATCCTCCATCGCCCTGCCGCCCGCCAGGTGGCGGCTTTCGCCCGGGCTGCCCCCGCCACTCAGTGCTTGATGATGAACTCGTTCGAGTTGAGGACGGCCCACCAGACGTCCTGCAGGGCCCCGACCACGTCCCCCTTCCGGGCCGCCACCATGCGGTTGGCCACGGCGAGTTCCGCCTGCGAAGGCTTGCGGGCGAGGGCCGCGAGGTAGAGCGTCTCGATCTTGGCGGCGTTGCCCATCGAGCCCGACGCCACCTTGTCGAGGAAGCCCCCCTTGCCCGTGCTGGTGGCACTCTTGACCAGATCGCCGTTGAACATCATCAGCACTTGCGGAATCGACCCGTTGAACGTGGTCGCATCGTCCCCCTCGTCGGTGCCGAAGGCGATCACGAACTGCGACAGCCAGGTATCCTTCTTCTTGGCGGCCTCTTCGCCACGGGCCGCCTGATCGGCCTCGGTCGCGGTGAGTAGCGACTCGTAGAGTTCCTCGGCCTGCATCTGCCGCAGGTAAAAGTGCGTGAACTTCGGCTTCTCGCCGAGGGCGGGATCGTCACGGACGTTGGCGGCGCTGGTCCTGCTCGACAGGGCATACGGCTCCGAGAGCACGATCCAGCGGGCCAACTCCTTGAGGTCGAAGCTCTGGCCACGAACCATCTCCGCCAGGGCGTCGAGCAGCTCGGGATGCGACGGCGGATTGTGCTCGCCGAGGTCGTCGACGGGCTTCGTGAACCCATAGCCGAGAAAGTGGCCCCACATCCGGTTGGCGATCGCCTTCGCGAACCAGGGGCTCGACTTGATCAGCTTCGCGAGCTCGCGGCGGCGGTGCGCGCCGTAGGGCGTGCCGTCTTCCATCGTCCCCGGCAGGAAGCCGCTCTTGGAGATCTCGGCGCCGTCGATGAACACCGGATAGGCCACCTTCATCAGGCCGTTCCGCAGCTCGTAGTAGAGTTCGGCCTCCTCGGGATGGCCTCCCTCGCCGGCGAAATCCTGGTCCACCAGTTCCACCCACTGGACGTCGTCGGTGCCCCCGCGCTTGCGGAGCGCCCGGGTCTGGCGAAAGAAGGCGTTCAACTCCCAGAACTGGTTCTGCTTGCCCTTGTTGAAGGGGTGGTTGTGGCACTGCGTGCACTGCACCTGCAGGCCGAGAAACACCTGCGCCGTCTTGGCCGTCGCCTGCACGCCGTTCTCGACGCCCATGTCCTCCATCTTCCCGCTGAGGAAGTTGGTCGCGCCGTTGAAGCCCTCCACGTCACGGCGGTTGGCATTCGCGCCGGTGGCGGTGACGAGCTCTTCCATGAACCGGTCGTAGGGAATGTTCTTGGAAAAGGCCCGCCGCAGGTACTGGCGCATCCCCGGGCGATTCACCCGCTCGTTGGCCAGATCCCGGCCGATGAGTACGGTCGTCCAGACATCGGTCCAGTGCCGCGCGTATTCGTCCACGTAGTCGTCGCCGAGGAGCCGGGCGACGAGGTCGGCCTTCTTCGTGGGCGACTTGTCGGCGAGGAAGGCCCGCAGTTCGCCGAGGCTCGGAATCCGACCGATGAGATCCAGGTGCACCCGGCGACACCACTCGCCGTCGGTCGCCTCTGGCGAGGGCTGCAGGCCCGCGTCGGCCCAGGCGGCGGCGATCTTCTCGTTGATCTCCTTGACCTGCCGGATGCCGTAGTGCTCAGCCGGCCTCCGCTCCTCGCCGGCCGCCGGCGCGAGGGTCGCCAGAACGACGCAGCCGACGGCGACGAGACCTCGAAACGCAGCCTGCATGGCGACCTCCACGACGGTGGACGGGTGCTTGGTTCCCACCATCAATTCTAGTCGCTGCGCGGGGTGGGGCCTAACCCCGGGCACGGCCGACCGTCATCGAGGCCCGGCCTGCCGTCATCCACGGTGGGTCAGGTCGCGACCGGCTTGGCCGCCTCGACGCGCGGCTTCTGCGGCTTGGCCGACGACTCCTGGCCGACGAACTCCAGAATGGCCCGCGGACCGGCGTCACCCAGCCGCGGCGTGGCCAGCTTCAGAATCCGGGTGTATCCGCCCGGACGATCGACGAACCGCGGCGCGATCTCTTCGAACACGATCCGGGCCGCCTTCTTGTCGCCCAGCAGCTGCACGACCCGCCGCCGGGCCTTCACGGCGGGGGCCATGGCGTGGGCCCACTGCCTCCACTGGTCGCTGGTCCGCCACTGCTTCCAGGCGGTCGAGTCGCGATCGGCCGACGTACCAAACTGCCGCGCCTTGTCGGCGGCCGCGAGGCCGTGCTTGGCGATCGTCACGCAGCGTTCCACCAGGGGACGCACTTCCTTCGCCTTCGCGACGGTCGTCACGATCCGGCCCGGAACCTTCGCCGCACCAGGTTCGTCGGCATCCACCTTCTTGGCGGTGAGCATGAGCGCGGAGGCGAGGTTCCGCAGGAGGGCCCGCTGGTGCGACGGGCTACGGCCGAGCACTCGGCCTTTGCGACGGTGACGCATGATGATGTCCTTCGTGGATGGGTGTCGGGGGGTGCCGAGCGAGACTCAGGAAGCCGCTCCGGCGGGCGCGTCCATGCCCAGGTGCAGGCCCAGTTCGCGGAGCTTCTCCTCGATCTCCTGCAGCGTGGTATCGCCGAGGTTCCGCATCTCCAGCATCTCGTCGCGGCTCCGGGCCACGAGGTCGCGAAGCGTCGAGACGCCCGCTTCCTCGAGGCAGTTGCTCGCGCGGAGCGAGAGCCGGAGGTCGCTCACGAGCATGCCCAGACGGCTCTCGAGCGGAGCCTCGACGGCGAACAGGTTGGCCACGCCGGGGAGCGGCACCGCCGCGCCGGGCTTGGTGTATCCGACGAACGGGTTGAGGTGCTTGCGGAGGATCTTGGCGGCTTCGACCAGCGCCATCTCGGGCGTGACGGTGCCGTCGGTCCAGATCTCCATGGTGAGCTTGTCGTAGTTGGTCTTCTGGCCGACGCGGGTCTCCTCGACCTCGTACTTCACCCGAGTCACCGGGCTGAACACGGCGTCGACGGGAATGATGCCGATCTCCTGCGATGCCTGGCTGTGCTCGCTCGACGGAACGTATCCCCGGCCATTTTCCACGACCATCTCGAGTTCGAACGGCACATCGTCGGTGAGCGTGGCCAGCACGAGGTCCTTATTGATCACCTCGACGGCCTCGTCGGTCTGGATGTCGGCGCCGGTGATCGGCCCCTTGGTGCTCTTCTCAACGCGAAGCACGCGGGTCGAATCGCTGTGGTTCTTGACCACGAGGCTCTTCACCGCCAGCACGATGTCGGTCACGTCCTCGAGCACGCCCTTGATGGTCGTGAACTCGTGCAGGGCACCGGCCAGTTTGATCTGGGTGACGGCGCTCCCTTCGAGACTGGAGAGCAGCACACGGCGGAGGCTATTGCCTACCGTCGTACCGAAGCCGCGCTCGAACGGTTCCGCAGTGAACTTGCCGTAGGTCGACGACAACGACTTGGGATCGGCCGTGACCGCACCCGGCAGTTCCAGACCACGCCAGCGGATATGCATGCGAAACTCCTTAGATCACTTGGAACAAAGTTCGATGATGAGGTTGGCCTGCACCGGGATGGAGACATCCTCGTTGGCCGGCAGGCGATCGACCCGCCCCTCGGGAATCGGTCCGTCACCCCGCGACAGGAACTCGGGGACGTCACGACGGAAGTCCGCCAGCGCTGCGTGCACCAACTGCAGGCTCTTGGCCCGATTCTTCACCCGCAGCAGGTCGCCTGCCTTGACGAGGTAGCTGGGGACGTCGACCTTCGCACCGTTGATCGTGATGTGGCCGTGCATCACGAACTGCCGCGCGGCTGCCCGCGACGGAGCAAAGCCCAGGCGATGCACGACGTTGTCCAGCCGTCGCTCGAGCAAGGACATCAGCACTTCGCCCGTGTTGCCCTTGCCCCGCTCCGCCCGGGCGAAGTAGGTGCGGAACTGCCGTTCCAGCACGCCGTAAAAATGCTTGACCTTCTGCTTCTCGCGGAGGTGGAGGCCGTAATCGGTGGGCTTCGGGCGGCGCTTCTGCACCATGCCCGGCGGCGTCGGCCGGCGCTCGATGGCGCACTTCGGCGTGTCGCAGCGGCTGCCCTTGAGGAAGAGTTTGAGGCCGTCACGGCGGCAGAGGCGGCAGACAGGTCCGGTGATTCGTCCCATGGGGTTCGGCTACTGGATGAGGAAGGAAGCGGAATGCGATGAAGGAAGGGATGACGCAGTGAGAGGGGAGCACATCGACGACGACTCAGACCCGGCGCTTCTTCGGCGGCCGGCACCCGTTGTGGGGGAGCGGCGTGATGTCCTCGATGCTCTTGACGTTCATGCCGGCGGCCTGCAGCGCGGTGATCGCGCTCTCGCGGCCACTGCCCGGCCCCTTGACTCGAACCTCGAGTTCCTTCACGCCGAACTTGGCGGCCTTCTCGGCGGCCTGCTGGGCGGCGCACTGGCCGGCGAAGGGCGTGCCCTTCCGGCTGCCTTTGAAGCCGCACGTGCCACCGCTCGCCCAGCAGAGCGTGTCGCCCCGGGTATCGGTGATGGTGACCGTGGTGTTGTTGAAGCTGGCGACGATGTAAGCGATGCCCGCGGTGACGCTCTTCTTCTTGGACTTCGCGACTTTCGACATGCTGATGAATCCGTGGTTCGAGAAACTGGTTCGTGTGCGTGGAATGCGACCGGCAGGGGCTTACTTACTTGAGATCCTTCACGCCCTTCTTCCCGGCGACCGTCTTCTTCGGGCCCTTCCGCGTGCGGGCATTGGTCCGCGTCCGCTGGCCGCGAACGGGCAGGCCACGACGATGCCGCAGGCCGCGGTAGCTGCCAATGTCCTTGAGCCGCGAGATGTTTTGGGCCACCTGGCGACGCAGCTGCCCCTCCACCGTGTAGTCCTTGTCGAGGAGCGCCGCGAGGCGGGCGAGTTCGTCCTCGTGCAGGTCGCGGGCCTTACCGAGCGGATCGACCCCGGCCTTGTGGCAGAGTTCGCGGGCCACGCGCTGGCCCACACCGTAGAGGTATTGCAGCGAGTAGATCGTCTTCTTCTCGGAGGGGATGTCAACGCCCATCAAACGAGGCATGGTGTGATTTCCGTTGCGTGTGCCCGGCGACCTTCATCGCCACTTGATTGTTTCGTACCCGTTCCGAATCCCGTACTCGCCGGCCGTGGTCGGCCTCGGGGCGGCGATCGACGCCATCCCTGAAGCACTCCCGTCCGCACGCCCCGGTGTTCCGGGACGCGGGCCGCTCCAGTCACGATCGCCCTTCACCCCTGCCGCTGCTTGTGCCGGGGGTCGGCGCAGACCACGAAAACGACGCCGCGGCGCCGGACAATCTTGCACTTCTCACACATCCGACGGACGCTGGCGCGGACCTTCATGGACGAACTCGTGACGACGGCCAAGGATGGCCTGGAACCGGAAAGGGGCTTCGAACCGAGCCTCAGACTATAAGATCGCCGCAGAGGGGTCACAAGGGGGTGGTGAGAATCCTGCGATCCGCACGAATTTCGCCTGCGTGCGGCGGGGCCGGCCTCAGCCTCCGGCCTGAATCGGCTCCAGTCGCTCCCCCGCAGCCGGCGGGGCAGTGAGCACCATCGGCCCGCCCTCCGTGATCGCCACGGTGTGCTCGAAATGGGCACTTGCTCGACCGTCCACGGTCGACTGCGTCCAGTGATCGGCGAGCGGCCGCACTTTCTTGGAGCCCATGTTGACCATCGGCTCGACGGCGATCACCAATCCCGGCTCCAGGTCGAAATCGTGGTTCTTGCGAAACGCCGGGGTGCAGAAGTTGGGCACCTGCGGATCCTCGTGCATGCCCCGGCCGATGCCGTGCCCCACGAAATTCTCGACCACGGAAAAGCCGTGATCCCGCACGTAGCGGGCCATTTCCGTGGCCACGTCGCTCCAGCGGTTGCGACTGGCCATCAACTCGATCGCCAGTTGCAGCACTCCGGACGTGCAATCGAGCAGCCGCTGCACGTCCGGCTCGATCTCGCCCACCGGGTGGGTGATCGCGGAATCGCCGCACCAGCCCCCGAGGCTGCAACCCGTGTCGATGCTCACGACGTCGCCAGGCCGCAGTTGCCGTGGCCCAGGAATCCCGTGCACCACCTCGTCGTTCACCGAGATACAGCAGACGGCCGGAAAGGGCACCTTGCCCGGCACACCCTTGAACAGCGGCACCGCCCCGTGCTCGAGAAAGAACCTCTCGACCGCGGCGTCGATCTCACCCGTCGTCACGCCAGGACGGACCATCGATGCGGCGACCTGATGAGCGCCCCAGACCACCAGGCCGGCCTTGCGCATGAGCGCGATTTCCCGCGGAGACCGAAGATTGACCACGACGCACTCACCTCCAGACCGACCCGCCGGATGACACTGCCACAGCCCTGAAGTATACCGCCGCGACCGCGCCGAGCGACCGCGTTCACCGCGTCCGGGCGGCCCGCTCGAAACGCTTCACGGCGGCCTTGACCCGCTCGAAGATCTCTTCGGCCGTGCCCAGCCCGTCGATCGAGGCGAGCTTGCCCTGATGCGCGTAGTAGTCGAGCAGCGGCGCCGTCTGCACCTCGAAGCTCGTGATCCGCTTCGAGAACACTTCCGGATCGTCATCCTCCCGCTTGCGGGCCAGCATCCGCCGCACGAGTTCGTCTCGGGGTACCGCCAGTTCGATCACGCCGTCCACGCTCATCGCCCGGCGTTCGAGCAGGTCGTCGAGCGTCTCCGCCTGGATCAAGGTCCGCGGAAAGCCGTCGAGCAGGCAGCCGGTGCGGCAGTCGGGAGCCAGTAGTCGCCGACTCACCATGCCCACGATCAACTGGTCGGGCACCAGTTTGCCCTGGTCCATGTAGGACGCGGCCTCGATGCCAGCCGGCGTGCGGGCCTTCACTTCCTCCCGGAGCATCTCGCCCGTGGAGAGATGCGGCACCCTGAGCAGATCCACCAGACGCTGGCACTGGGTGCCCTTCCCCGCCCCTGGTGGCCCGATGAGCACGATCCGCATGGCTGGTCCAGGTCGCTCTCGGGAAGGTGCCTCGGCATCCGGCCGCCGCTCCCATCGACGCATCGGCCCGGCCACGGCCCGCGTCACCCGGGACGGGCCTCAGTTCTTTTCGAGCAGGCCGCTGTAGTTCCGCATCACGAGGTGGCTGTCGATCTTCTGCACGAGGTCGAAGGCCACGCTCACCGCGATCAAAAGCCCCGTGCCACCGTAAAAGCTCGCGATCTGCGCGGGAATGCCGAGCGCCCCGCCCACGATCGTGGGTATCACGGCGACCAGCGAGAGGAATCCCGCCCCGACGTAGGTGATCCGCTCCATCACCCGCTCCAGGTAGTCGGCCGTCCGCTTGCCCGGCCGGTATCCCGGAATGAAGGCCCCGAAGTTCTTGAGGTTGTCGGCCATCTCCTTCGGGTTGAAGGTGATCGCCGTCCAGAAGTAGCAGAAGAAGTAAATCAGCGCGATGTAACAGAGGTTGTAGAGGAACGACTGGCCACGCATGAAGGAGTCGTGCAGCGTTCGAAGCAGGTCGCTCGTGGGAAACGCATTGCTCAGGTACTGGAACAGCAGCTGCGGGAAGAGCAGCAACGAGCTGGCGAAGATGATCGGCATCACCCCCGCCTGATTGACCCGGAGCGGGAGGTACTGCCGCGTGCCTCCGTAGACGCGGCGACCGCGGACGTGCTTGGCGCTCTGCGTGGGAATCCGTCGCTGCCCCTGGGTCATGAACACCACGCCGGCCACCACGCCGACGAACAGGGCCGCGAGCACGAGCAGCGTCTCGACGCCCATCTTGCCCCCGCCACCGCCGAGCTCCCAGGTCGTATCGCTGCCCAGTTCGACCAGCGCACTGGGCATGCCCGCCAGGATGCCGGCCATGATTAGCAGGCTGATGCCGTTGCCGATGCCGAACTCGTCGATCTGCTCACCGAGCCACATCAGGAAGATCGTGCCCGCCGTCATGGTCATCACCGCCACGAACTGCCACGCCAGCGGCAGTCGGCCATCCACGAGGAAGGCGGGCGAGATCAGCGACTGCTCGCCGACCCGCTGCGACGCCAGGAAGGCCACGTAGGCCCAACTCTGCACGATGCAGATCAGCACCGTCGCATAGCGGGTGTATTCGTTGATCTTCTTGCGGCCGGCCTCCCCTTCCTTCTGCAGCCGCTCGAGCGGCGGCCATACGGTGCCGAGCAGCTGGAAGATGATGGAGGCAGAAATGTAGGGCATGATCCCGAGGCCGAAGATCGTCGCCTGCGAGAGCTGGCTCGCCGAAAACACCGCGACCGTGCGCAGGAGTTCGCCGATCCCGCCCGATTCCTTGGCGAACTGGTTCATCACGTTGGCGTCGATGATGGGCAGGGGAACCTGCCAGCCCACCCGGTAGATCGCCAGAAGACCGAGCGTCAGCAGAATCTTCTGCCGCAGTTCGGGGATCGTGAAGATGACACGCAACTTCTCGAGCACGGGATGGACTCCTGCGAGGAACGCGACAGCCGGAAGCCCTAACCCTACCCGGCGACCGGCTTTTTCCGCGATGCCTTCTTGACCTTGCGGACCACGGGAGCGGGTCCGGGCAGTTCCGTCACCGTGCCACCGGCGGCGAGAATCTTCGCCTTGGCCTGCTCGCTGAAGTGGTGGGCCGAGACCTTCAGGGCCTTCCCGATCTCTCCGTTGCCCAGGATCTTCACCTGCTGCCAGATTCCCTTGGCGAGGCCGGCCGACCGCAGGGTGTCGGGCGTGACCTCAGCCCCCGCCGCGAACACATCGCCGAGGCTGCCGACATTGACGGCCTTGACGATCATTCCATAGGCGTTGTGGAAGCCGCGCTTGGGGATGCGACGGATCAGCGGCGTGCCGCCGCCTTCAAAGACCGACGGAGACGACCAACCGGCGAGCTGGCCCTGCCCCTTGTTGCCGCGGCCCGCGGTGCGACCGCGGCCGGAGCCTGGGCCACGGCCCACGCGGAGCCGCTTGGTGTGCTTGTGGATGCCTTTGTTGACGTCGTTGAGCTTCATGGCTGGATGCCTGGATGGGGGCCGCGGCGAGCGGAGTGGATCAGGAGAGCGAAATACCGCGGAGCCGTTCGACTTCCGCCTTGGTCCGGAGTTGCTTGAGGGCCTCGAGCGCGGCCTTCACGAGATTGACCGGGTTGGTCGAGCCATGGGCCTTGGTGAGCACGTCGTGGATACCAGCCGACTCACAGACGGCCCGCACCGCCGCACCGGCGATGATGCCCGTCCCGGGACCAGCGGGAAGCAGGATCACCTTGGCGGTTTCGTAGCGGCCTTCCACGCGATGCGGGATCGTGCCCCGCTCGACAGGGACTTCGATCAGGTTCTTCATCCCGTCCTTGATCGCCTTCTCGACGGCCGGCGGCACCTCGTTGGCCTTGGCGTAGCCGCAGCCCACCTTGCCGCGGCCGTTGCCCACGACCACCAGGCCGGCGAAGCTGAAGCGGCGCCCACCCTTCACCACCGTGGCGCAACGGCGGACCTTGACCACCTTTTCGGCGAACTCGCCGCCGGTTCGGGATTCTTTGCCAGTGGACACGAGGATCGACCTCCGAAAGTGTGCGAGCGGACTTGCCGACGAGGGGTGAACGGGATCTGGATGGGGAGGATCAGAACTGCAGACCGGCAGCCCGGGCGGCTTCGGCGAGGGCGGCCACTCGACCGTGATACCGGAAGGCGCCACGATCGAAGCAGACCTTGCTCACGCCCGCGGCCTGAGCCCGTTCCGCGACGGCCTTGCCGATCGCCTCGGCGGCCTGCTTGTTGCCACCGAACCCGAGTCCGTCGCGCAGCGTCTTGTCCATGGAACTGGCCGACGCGAGGGTGCGGCCGGTCGAGTCGTCGATGACCTGGGCGTAAATGTGCTTGTGGGTCCGGAACACGGTGAGCCTCGGCCGCTCCGTCGTGCCACGAATGGAGCGACGAACGCGGAACTGACGACGCTGCCGCTGGCGGAGAATGCTGCGGGAATGATCCATGGATGGTGCCTTTACTTCGTGACCGCCTTACCGGCCTTGCGACGGACTTGTTCGTTTTCGTAGCGAATGCCCTTGCCCTTGTAGGGCTCCGGCTTGCGGAGCGACCGCACCTCAGCCGCGAACTGGCCGACGAGTTGCTTGTCGATCCCCTTGATCGTGATGTGGGTTTGGTCGGGGCAGGTGACGGTCAAACCTGCGGGAATCTCGACCTGCAGTTCGTTGGCGAACCCGACGCGAAGCTGCAGCATGTTCTTCTGCAGGGCCGCAAGGTAGCCGACGCCGACGATCTCCAGCTTCTTCTCGAAGCCCTTGGAGACGCCTTCGACCATGTTGGCCGCCAGCGCCCGCGTCAGCCCGTGCACGGAGCGGGCCAGCCGCCCGTCGCCATCGCGGCTCACCTTGAGGGCACCGCCGGCCGCATCCACCTCGACCGCGACGGTCGGATGGAGCGCGTGCTCGAGTTTGCCGAGCGGACCTTCCACCATGAGCGTGCGGCCCGAGACGGACGCCTTCACACCCTTGGGGATCGACACGGGAGACTTACCGATACGCGACATCGCCTGCCTGACCTTTCGGACTACCAGAGCTCACAGAGAACTTCGCCGCCAAGCTTCTTCTGCCGGGCCTCGCGGTCGCTCACCACGCCGCTGGAGGTGGAGAGGATCGAGATGCCGAGCCCGCCGAGCACCGGCCGGAGACGCGCCGACCGGCTGTACACGCGCCGGCCGGGCGAACTGACGCGACGAATGTGACGGATCAGCCGCTCGCCGTTCGGCCCGTATTTGAGTTCGAGTTGGAGCCGTGGCACGGGGTCGGACTCGACCTCCCGCCAATCCCAGATGAAGCCTTCTCGCTTCAGCACTTCCGCCAGGCCACGCTTTACCTTCGAACTCGGCACCTCGACGGTGGCGCGTTCGACGCGCACCGCATTGCGGATGCGGGTCAGCATGTCGGCGATCGGGTCGGTCATCATATCAGCAGGGCCCTTTGTCTAAATCCAGCCTGGAATTTGGCCTGAAATCTCGCTCGTTGCTTTCGTGTCGGCGTCGGGCGGTTCGTCCACCCACAGGTCTCGTGGCTCACCAGCTCGCCTTCTTGACCCCCGGGATCAAACCCTGATCGGCCAGCTTGCGAAAGCAGATTCGGCAGGTGCCGAACTTCCGATACACCGCTCGCGGACGGCCGCAGAGCATGCAGCGGCGGACGACCCGCGAGGAGTACTTCGGCTTCCGCTTGGCGGCGGCGATCTTGGATTTGCTTGCCATGGTTCAGCGTGCTCTGAGGACGTGTTCGTTGGTTGGAGGCAGGTAACGGTGGTGACTCGGTGCCGGGCGGCCGCCGTCAGGCGGCGTCGCCCTCCTTCTTGAGCGGCATGCCCATGGCGATCAGGAAACGCCGGCAGGCGTCGTCCGTGCGGGCCGTGGTCACGAAGGTGATGTTCATGCCTTGGGGACGCGTGTACTTGTCCGGGTTGATCTCGGGAAACACCATCTGCTCGGAGAGCCCGAGGCTGTAGTTGCCGTGGCCGTCGAACGCCGTGCTCGACAGGCCGCGAAAGTCACGAACTCGCGGCAGGGCCACCGACACGAGCCGGTCGAGGAACTCGTACATCCGCCGTCCGCGGAGGGTCACCTTGCAGCCGATCGGCAGGTTCTCGCGGAGCTTGAATCCAGCCACGGCCGCCTTGGAGAGCGTCGCCACCGGCTTCTGCCCCGTGATCTGCGTGAGGGCCCCAATCGCCTCTTCGAGGAACTTCTTCTCCGTCACGGCGACGCCCACGCCCATGTTCAGCACGATCTTCTCGAGCTTCGGGATCGCGTGCGGATTGCTGGTGCCGAGCGCCTCGGCCAACTGGGGCCGAACCGTGTTGGTGTAGTGGTCGAGCATCCGCGGATTGCCCGCGGGCTCCACCGCCGTCGCCTCGGCCGTCTTACTCTTCTTCGCCATCATCTCCGATCCCTTCTCAATCCCAGCGGATGCGTTCTTGATCAATCCCTGCGGACGCGTTCGTGATCACTGCGAATGTCGTGTCGATTCCGTGTTCCAGCCTGCTCCAGCCCGGTTACGCCCCGGCCGCCTTGCGAGCCTTGGCTCGCCGCAGGGTTCCCAGGTCGGCGCCGCAGGAGCGGCAGACCCGCGTCTTCCCGCCATCGGCAGCCACCTTGGCCCCCAACCGGGTCGCCTTGCTGCAGGCGGTGCACACCACCAGCACGTTCGAGGCGTCGATCGGCATTTCCTTGCTGAGCCGCCCGCCCTGCGGGTTCTTCTGGCTCTTGCGGATGTGCCGGTACACGCGGTTGATGCCCTCGACGACGATCCGTCGACGGCCCTCCTTCTCCGGCAGGACCTGCAGCACCTTGGCCCGGGTGCCCTTGGCGTTGCCCGTCCGCACCTCGACCGTGTCTCCCGATCGGATCAGCATCACACCACCTCGCTCGCCAGGCTGACGATCTTCATGAAGTTGCGGTCGCGAAGTTCGCGAGCCACCGCTCCGAAGATGCGCGTGCCCTTGGGGTTCTTGTCGTTGTCGATGATCACGCACGCGTTCGCGTCGAACCGCACGTAGCTACCGTCGTCGCGACGCGTCGGCTTCTTGCAGCGCACGATCACCGCCTTCACGACCGCCTTCTTCTTGACGTCGCTGCCCGGGATCACGCTCTTCACGCTGCACACGATGATGTCACCGAGGCCGGCGGTCCGCTTGCGGCTGCCGCCGAGCACCTTGAAGCACATCACTTCCTTGGCACCGGTGTTGTCCGCGACGTTGAGTCGCGTCTGCATCTGGATCATGTCGCGCGTCCTTCCGTCGTGGTGGCAGTGCCCGTGGCCGCAGCCTCTTCAGCCTTCGCGGCGGTCTCTCGAAGCTGGGTCGCCCGGGCGCCGCTCCGCAGCGAGGCCACGTCCACCGCCGTGCTCTTCTTGACGATCCGCACGAGTTCCCACCGCTTGAGGCGGCTCTTCGGCCGGCACTCGATGATCTCGACGAGATCACCGACGTGCGACTCCTCGTTCTCATCGTGCACGTGGCAGATGGTGCGGCGGTGCAGGATCCGCCCATACTTCGGGTGCCGAACGATGCGCGGAATCTCCACCCGCCGCGTCTTGCTCGCGGCGTCGCTCGTCACGGTGCCCGTTTCCACTCGCTTCGGCATGAACTCGTTCCTGGGTAGGCCTCTGGGGTCTCGTCGTTCTCGCTCAGTTGCCGCTCTGCGTCCGCTTCTTGAACTCGCGCCGCGTGCCCACTCGGCCCTTGGTCACGGACCGCAGCTTGGCGCGGCCGCTGGCAGGGTGCTTCTTGGCGTGCTTCTCGTGCCGCGGCGACGCATCGACGGCCTCGGCCTCAGGGGCCGGGGCCAGCGTGCCGCGCTGGGCGAGGATCGTCTGGCACCGGGCGATCGTCCGGCGATACTTCTTCATCTCCGTGGGCGCCGCGAGTTTCTCCGTCTGCGCCTGGATTCGCAGCCGAAACAGCGTCTCGGCGGCGTCCTTCCAGACGAGCCGGATCTGCTCGTCGGCCATGTCACGAATCTCTTTTGCCTTGGTCATCGGTGTCCCTTACATCACCCGTCGCTTCACGAATCGCACCCGTATCGGCATCTTGTGCGCCAGCCGCGCCATGCAGATGCGCGCCGCATCCTCCGTCACGCCACCGATCTCGTAGAGGATCATGCCCGGCTTGATCACCGCGGCCCAATACTCCGGCTCTCCCTTGCCCTTACCCATTCGGGTCTCGAGCGGGATCGACGTGATCGACTTGTGGGGGAACACGCGCACATACAGCCGCCCCTCCGTACGGAGGTACTGCTGGGCCGCGATACGGCCTGCCTCGATGGTCGCCGCGGGAAGCCATCCCGGCTGTTCGGCCTGAAGACCGAAGTCGCCGAAGACGACGCGGTTCCCGCGGGAGGCGTCACCTCTTATACGACCTCTTTGGCTTTTTCGGTGCTTGACCCTCTTGGGCATCAGCGCCATCGCCAGTCTCCTCGTACATGCCTTGGTTGACCCACACCTGAATCCCGATGTTGCCCTGCGCCGTGGGAGCCTCGCAGAACCCGTAGTCGATCTTGGCCCGAAGCGTTGAAAGCGGCATCGCACCGGCGATGGCCTTCTCGCACCGCGACATCTCGGCGCCGCCGAGGCGGCCCGCCAGCTGGATCTTCACGCCCCGCGCGCCCGCGTCCATGGTCGTGTCGAGGGCACGCTTCAGCGTGCGGCGGAAGGCCGCCCGCTTCGTCAGTTGGTCGGCGATGTCTTCGGCAATCAGCTGGGCCTGGATTTCCGGACGGCCCACTTCCTCCACCTTGAGGTTGACCCGCCGCCCGAGCAGCTCCTGGAGTTCGTCCTGGAGCCGATCCACTTCCTGCCCCTTGCGGCCGATGATCACACCCGGCCGGGCGCAGTGGAGGATCACCTTGACCTCGTCGCGGGTCCGCTCGATCTCCACCTTGGGGATCGCGGCGGCGCGGTACTTGGTCTTGAGGAACTTCCGAACCTTCACGTCCTCCAGAAGGAGAACCTTGAAGTCTTTCTTGGAGGCGTACCAGCGGCTCTTCCAGGGCTCGGTGATGCCCGTACGGAACCCGGTGGGATGGACTTTTTGACCCATGATTTACTCCCTCACTCCCCCGCGTCCTGGGCGGCCGCCGTGGCGACCGTGTCGAGCGACACCTTGATGTGCGACATCCGCCGCTTGATCCCGAACGCCATACCGCGGGCCCGGGGCCGGATCCGCTTGAACATCGGGCCGCCGTCGATTCGGGCATCGACCACCACCAGGTCGTCCACGCCGGGAGCCTGCTGGTGCTCGGCGTTGCCGAGGGCGCTCTTGATCACCTTCTCCAGCATCCGGGCGCCCCGATGGGGCTGAAACCGCAGGATGTCGAGTGCCTCGTCGGCGAACTTGCCGCGAACGAGATCGGCCAGCGCCCGCACCTTGCGGGGGCTGATCCGGGCGTATTTGTGGGTCGCTGTGTAGGCCATGGATCACCTCGTCGCCGCGGTCACTTGCCCGCCGGCGCCTCCTTCACCTTGCCACCGTGCCCACGGAACGTCCGCGTGGGCGAGAACTCCCCGAGCTTGTGGCCGACCATGTCCTCGGTCACGAACACCTTCACGTGCTGCTTGCCGTTGTGCACCATGAACGTGAGCCCGATGAACTCGGGCACGATCGTGCACGACCGCGACCACGTCTTGATCGGGTCCCGCTTGCCGCTGGCAAGCTGAGCCTCGACCTTCTCGAACACGCGGGGGTCGACGTACGGCCCCTTTTTGGCACTGCGTCCCATGGATTACCTCAGCTTCAACTGGCCGTAGCGGCGACTCTTCCGCCGACGAATGATGGCGGCGCCCGACGGCTTGCGGGGTTTCCGCGTGCCGCCACCCTTGGCGCTCTTGCCGGTCGGACTGACCGGATGACGACCGCCCTTGGTGCGACCTTCACCACCACCGTGCGGATGGTCGATCGGGTTCATGGCCGTGCCGCGGACGTGCGGGCGAATGCCCATCCACCGCGACCGTCCGGCCTTGCCGAGACGGACGTTCATGTGCTCCGAGTTGCCGATGGCGCCGATCGTGGCCCGACAGGCCGCCGGCACGCGTCGAATCTCACCCGAGGGCAGCGTGATCTGGGCCCACTGGGCCTCACGGGCCACGAGCACCGCCGACGAGCCGGCCGACCGGCACAGACGACCACCGCGGCCCTGCTGCAGCTCGATGTTGTGAATCTGCATGCCGAGCGGAATCGCCGACATCGGCAGGCAGTTGCCCACCTCCGGCGGCGCCGTCTCACCGCTCATCAGCGTCACCCCGACCTTCAGCCCTTCGGGTGCGAGAATGAACCGCTTCTCGCCGTCGGCATAGTGGAGGAGCGCCACGCGGCAGGTGCGATTGGGGTCGTACTGAATCGAGTGCACGACGCCCGGGATGCCATCCTTGTTGCGCCGGAAGTCGATCAGCCGGTAGTGCTGCATGTGGCCGCCGCCACGGTGCCGCGCGGTGATCTTGCCCTGGTTGTTGCGGCCGCCCTTCTTCTTCTTGCGCAGCCGAAGCCCCTTGGGCGCCTCGGCTCCGGCCGTCAGGTCGGCGAAGTCGGAGACGCTGGCGCCGCGGCGGCCGGGACTCGTCGGGTTGTAGGTGCGGATGCCCATGGGATGGTGTCGTGCTTGGGGGGATGTGCGGTGCGGCGACTCAGAACAGGTTGATCTTGAAATCGGGCTTGAGCGTGACGATCGCCTTCTTCCACGCCTTCGTGCTCGTCCGGCGGACGCGACTGCGCCGCATCTTGCCGACGCGATTCTGCACGGCGACCTTCTCCACCTTGACGTTGAACATCTCCTCGACGGCCCGACGGATGTCGGCCTTCGTGGCCTCCCCGACGACCTCGAACGAGTAGGCGTTGTGGCGGTTCGCCCGATGCATGCCCTTCTCGGTCACGAGCGGGCGGACGATCACCTGATGCGGGCCGAGCCGCGGCGAGAGAGCGGGTGCGGGTGCGATGGGAACAGCCATGGACTACTTCCCCTCCTTCTTCGCGGCGCGGGCCGCGGGCTTCTTGGCGGCCTTCTTCTTCGTGCCATCGGCGGGCTTGTTGGCCGCGACGGCCGAGGCACGAAACGCGTCGATCGCCGCCTTGGTCATCACGATCGACCGGGGCTGGAGGATCGACCAGGCGTTCAACTCCGCGACCGGCGACACCGACACGCCTTCGATGTTGCGAGCGCTCTTCCAGAGGGCGGCATCGTGCTTCTCGGGAGAGACGAGCACGGTGTTTTCTCCGACCCCCAGCTTCGCGAGCATCCCGGCCACGACCGAGGTCTTCGGCTCGCTCACGGCCAGCGTGTCGATGAGCTTGACCTCGTCGTCGGCGATCCGCGAGGCGAGCGCCATCCGGGCCGCCTGCTGCAGCGCCTTGCGAGGCATCCGCCAACCGAAGTCGCGAGGCCGCTTGGCGAAGATGTGGCCGCCGCCACGCCGCGTGCCGCTGCGCCGGGCGCCGGCGCGGGCGTTGCCCGTGCCCTTCTGCCGGTAGAGCTTGCGGGTGGAGCCAGCCACCTCGCCGCGCGTCTTGGTCTTCTGCGTGCCCTGCCGCTGATTGGCCTGGTACATGACCACGGCGTCGTGCAGCAACTGCTTGCTCACGCGGGGAGCGAGTTCGGCGGGGTCGATCTCGTACGAGCCCACCTGCTTGCCCGACATGTCGTAGACGGCGATGTTCACTTGCCACCAGCCTTCTTCTTGCCGGTCGGGGCCGCCGGGCCGCCGACCTTGCGGAACTTGTTGGTCTGCATCACGGTCACGTAGGAACCGATCGGCCCCGGCACGGCACCGCGAATGACGAGGAGGTTGTTCTCCTTGTCGATGCGAACGAGCTTCACGTTCCGCATCGTCGACCGCTCGTTGCCGTACCGGCCCGCCATCCGCTTGCCCTTGAACACGCGGGCCGGCGAGGTGTTCATGCTGGTGCCACCCTGATGACGGTGCACCTTCTTCACGCCGTGGCTCGCACGCTGGCCCTTGAAGCCATGCCGCTTCATCACGCCCGCGGTACCGCGCCCCTTGGTCGTGCCCGTGACGTCGACGAAATCGACCCCCTCGAACAGGTCGACCGTGAGCACCTGGCCCACCTCGACGCCCTCGTAGACGCCGCGGAGTTCCTGCACGAACCGCTTGGGCTCACAGTCAGCCTTGGCCACGGCCGTGACACCGGCCTCGGCACGCCGCTTGGCTCGCCGGCTGTCGAGTTTCGCCACCTGGCCGCGAACGCTCTTGCTGGCCAGACGCCGCGGCTTGTCGAGAAACCCGATCTGCACGGCGGCATAGCCGTCGCGATCGGGGGAACGGACGAGCGTCACAGGACACGGACCGGCTTCGATCACGGTGACCGGCACCACAGCGCCGTCGGCGTCAAAAATCTGGGTCATGCCGACCTTGCGGCCCAGGAGGCCCTTGCGGCCGGCTTTCTCAGGACTTTTTGTCGATGTAGCCATGATGTTTGGTCGCCGTCGCGACACCGATCCTTCCGGAGGCCGTTTTGACGGCCGCCGTGGCTCGGTGCCTCGCGTTCACGCTCGAAGCCGTTGGCTGCGGGAGCGAAGGAAACCTGGGTTTCCAGCCTTACCCGCAACGCCTTCCAAGCATGCCCTGTCGTGCGCTCCTGTAAATGAACCTCGTATGACACGCGACGGCCGCAGCCGTCGCCAACCTACCTCGAAGAAGCCTTGATCTTGATGTCGACGCCAGCGGGCAGGCTCAGCTTGTTGAGCGCCTCGATCGTCTTCGCCGTCGCCTGAATGATGTCGATCACGCGCTTGTGCGTGCGGATCTCGTACTGCTGCCGGGCCTTCTTGTCGATGTGGGGACTCGACAGCACGGTGTAGCGCTCGACCCGCGTGGGGAGCGGAATCGGGCCGTGAACCTCGGAGTTCGTCCGCTTCGCGGTGTCAACGATCTCGGCCGCGCTCTGGTCGAGCACGGCGTGATCGTAGGCCTCCATGCGGATGCGGATGATTTCCTGTGTCGGACCGGCCACGGCAATACTCCCAGTCGTCTCTGTCTGTCGTCTCTGTCGCCGAAGGCCCGGATCGGCAAACGCGATCCCGGACCATCTGCATCGTTCGATTCGCAGCCGGACTTTCGAATATCCTCAGCGGATATCGCGTCCAGGCCGAAAAGCAGCCCCGCAAGGAGCCTTCTTCCAAGCCTGCCCACGCGAAAACCCGGAAAAACCGAGGCCGGCGGACAGAACTGCGGCGAGACGCGAAATCTAAATGTGAGCAGGGGTGATGTCAACACACTGGAAAAATCGGCTCGCCCGCTTCGATCCTTCTCACCGGACCTCGCGCCATGCCGCCGCATGAACAAGCCCCGGTGACCCTCTTGATGGGGGTGTCGGGCTCCGGGAAAACCGCGATCGGCCGGCGGCTCGCCGGCCGCCTGGCCGTGCCGTTCCTCGACGCCGACGACCTCCATTCCCCGGGGAACTTGCAGAAAATGCGGGCCGGAACGCCGCTGACCGATGCGGACCGCGGCCCGTGGCTCCAGGCCGTGGCGGCGGAGCTCGTGCGCGCGACCACCGCGACGGGCGGGATCGTCGTCGCCTGCTCGGCGCTCAAGCGGGCCTACCGTGATCGGCTGCGGGCGGCCACGCCCTCGCTCCGGGTCGTTCACCTGACGGCCGCGACCGACGTGATCCGCCGTCGGCTCGAGGCCCGCACCGGCCATTTCATGCCGGCGGCCCTGCTCGACAGCCAGCTTGCGACGCTCGAGCCGCCGGGGGCCGACGAACGGCCGATCGTGGTCGAGGTTTCGCGGCCCGTCGACGCGGTCGTAGCCACAATCGTGGCGGCGCTCGACGGTGGCGCGTGAGGCCACGGGTGGGGGAAGTGCGGCCCAGAAGGCAGGGCACCGCAGGTTGAAAACCTGCGGCCACTTCTAGGCAGTCCAGGCTGAAAACCTGTCTCCGGCTCGACGAGCGAGGGGCTGCCCGTGCCCGAGAGCCGGGCTGTGGAAGCAAGCGCAGGCACGACCAATCCACCTTTGGCGGATCGGTGCCCGCCGAAGCGCAGCGGACATGCAGAGAGCCTCGGCCGGGAGGGCCGAGGCGAACGTCCGGCGACGGGCATGGGCAGCCCCGAGCGGGGCAGCGCATGAGATCCCCATCGCTGACGCGATTGGGCTTCCTGATCGAGGCGAACGTCCGGCGACGGGCATGGGCAGCCCCGAGCGGGGCAGCGCATGAGATCCCCATCGCTTACGCGATTGGGCTTCCTGAGGCATGGCCCCTTACATGAAGGCCTCGGCCGTTTCTGCCGGTGCCGGCCCGTACTTGAGCGGGGCCATCGTGAAGCTGGCCCGACCCTGGCTCACGCTCCGCACCGCGGCCGAATAGCCGAACATGCTTGCCAGCGGAGCCTCGGCCGTGAGCACCGTCGCCGGTCCGCGGATCTCCGTCGCCGTGATGATCGCCCGCCGCTGCTGGAGGTCGTTGATCACGTCGCCGAGATGCTCCTCCGGCACACTCACCTCGACCCTCATCACGGGCTCCAGGAGCACCGTGCCGGCCGCGGCCAGCATGTTTTCGATCGCGTCGGCGGCGGCGATGCGGATGGCCACGTCGCCCGGCGGCGGCTCGGGAATCGGGCTCTCCAGCACCGTGATCCGCACGCCCCACAGCGGGCAGCCCTTGAGGCCGCCCCGCTCGGCGCTCTCGCGGACCGACTGCGTCATCGTGGCGGCGATCTCCGCCAGGGCCTCGTGCTCCGGAAACCAGCCCTGCTCCACGGTCACGGGGCCCTGATCGTCGGTCGGCTCGGCGGCCAGCGTGACCGTGGCCACGAGCGTCTGGCCGGCCACCTGCCGATTGGCCTCGCCGCTCACGCGGACCGCCTTGCCGAGCGTTTCCTTGTAGCTCACTCGCGGCTTGTGGACGCGGCACTTGAGGTTGAAATCCCGCTCCAGACGGTGGCGGATCACCTCCAGGTGGAGTTCGCCCATCCCCGAGATCAGCGTCTGGCCGGTCTCCTCGCTCTCGACGGCCCGGAACGTCGGATCCTGCCGCTTCATCATCTCGAGCGTGTCGGCGAGTTTCTTCCGCTCCAGGCTCGTGTCGGGCTCGATCGCCATCGAGATCACCGTCTCGGGAAACTGGATCGTCTCCAGCACGATCGGCTCATTGGCGTCGCAGAGCGTGTCGCCGGTCACGCTGGCCCGTGGCCCGATCACGCCCACGATGTCCCCCGCGAAGGCCTCCGCGATCTGCTCGCGGCGGTCGGCCTGCACGTGCCAGAGCTGGGCGACGTTTTCCTTCTTCTGCTTGAGCGGGTTCCAGGCCCGGCTGCCCGCCTTGAGCGTGCCCGAGTAGACCCGCACGAAATACAGGTCGCCGTGCTTTTCCGCGATGATCTTGAACACGAGGCCGCAGAAGGGGGCCTTGGGGTCGGGGTTTCTCGTGATCGTGGTGGGAGTCTTGGCGGCGGGATCCTGCCCCTCCACCGGCGGTACGTCGGCCGGGCTCGGGAGATACCACGCCACCGCATCGAGCACCGGCTGGACGCCGATGCAGTCGAGGGCCGAGCCGGCCAGGATCGGCACGACCTTGCGTTCGATCGTCGCCTGGCGGATCGCCTTCCGCAGGAGCTCCGGCGGGATCGGGGCCTCCTCCATCGCCAGCTCCGCGATCTCGTCGGAGAAGTCGAAGAGTGTGGACACCAGCTGCTCCCGGTAGAGGGCCGCCTCGTCGGCCAGCTCCTCGGGAATCGCCGTGGCCGTCACCCGAGTGAGGGCCTCGCCGCCGGCGAGCGCCTCGTCCTTGGGGGGGAAGGTGAGCAGCTTCATCTCCACGAGATCCACGATCCCGCGAAATGAGTCGTTCACGTGGGGCGGGCCGAGCCCCTGCGGCAGGTGGAGGATCAGCGGCTTCGCACCGAGCCGCTTCTCGATCTGGCCGACCGTGCCGAAGAAGTCGGCCCCCTCGCGGTCGAGCTTGTTGACGAGCGCGAGCCGCGGCACGCCGTACTTGTCGGCCTGCCGCCAGACCGTCTCGCTCTGGGCCTCCACGCCCTCGCGGGCCGAAAACACCACCACCGCGCCGTCGAGCACCCGCAGGCTCCGCTCCACCTCGGCGGTGAAGTCGACGTGGCCGGGCGTGTCGATCAGGTTCACCGTCACGTCCCGCCACTGAAACGACACGGCGGCCGAGTAGATCGTGATCCCCCGCTCCTGTTCCTCGGGGTCGAAGTCGGTGATCGTGGTGCCGCGATCGACCTCGCCGAGGCGGTGGCTCGTCTTGGTGAAGAACAGCATCCGCTCGGTGAGCGTCGTCTTCCCAGCGTCGATGTGGGCGACGATGCCGATGTTGCGGATGCGTTCGAGCGTGCGTGCCATCACATCTTCTCGACGGTGCCGATCCCGAGCAGGTCGAGGCCGCGGCGCAGGACGCGGCCGGTCAGGTCGCAGAGCGCCAGGCGACTCTCCCGCTCCGCCCCCTCGGCCTTGAGGACGGAGAGCGAGTCGTAGAAGGTCGAATAGCAGCCGGCGAGATCGTAGAGCCAGGCGGTGAGCACGTTCGGCCGCGAGTCGGCCTCGACGTCCTCGAGGGCCTCGCCGAAGCGGAGCAGTTCCAGGGCCAGGGCCCGTTCCTTCAGGTCTGACAACAGCACGCCGTGACACGCCCGGCGCAGCTGCCCGCGATCGATGCCCCCCTTCGTGAAGATCCCCTCGACGCGGGCCACGGCATACTGCATGTAGGCCGCGGTGTTGCCGGTGAGCTGCAGCATCTTGTCGAAGCTGAAGACGTAGTCGGTGGTGCGGTTCTGCGAGAGGTCGGCGTACTTGATCGCCCCGATGCCCACCGTCTCGGCGACGTGGCGGCGATCCTCGGCGGTCATGCCCGCCCGGCCCTCGTCGCCCGAGCCCACCACGGCGGCCGCCCGCTCCACCCCCTCGTCGAGCAGGGCCTCGAGCCCCACGGTGTCGCCCGCCCGCGTCTTGAAGGGGCGGCCGTCCTCGCCGAGCACCGTGCCGAAGCCGACGTGCACCAGTTCGACGCCCTCGATGCCGGGCAGTCCCCAGCGGCGGGCCGCCTCGAACACCTGCTCGAAGTGCTCGCTCTGGCGGTGGTCCACCACGTAGAGGATCCGGTCGGGCCGCCAGTTCTCCAGCCGCCAGCGGATCGTGGCCAGGTCGGTGGTCGCGTAGAGAAACGCCCCGTCGGCCTTGCGGATCAAGAGCGGCGGGGCGTCGTCGCCGCGGAGGAACACCCCGACCGCCCCCCTGCTCTCCCGCGCGAGGCCCTTGGCGGTGAGGTCGTCCACCGTCGCGGCCAGGAGCGGCTGGAAGAAACTCTCGCCGAGCGTGTGGTCGAAGCCGACGTGCAGCCGTGCGTAGATCCGCTCGATCTCGCCGCGACAGACCGGCATGAACTGGCTCCAGAGGGCCCGATTCTCCGGGTCGCCCTCGTGGAGTTTCGCCGTCTCCGCCAGCACCTCCCGCGCGGCGTCCGGGTGCTTCGCGGCGAGGTCCGCGGCCACGGGATCGGCGGCGAGTTCCTCGGGCTTGGCGTCGGCCACCTTGCGGACGAGCCGATAGAGCCGGCCGAGTTCCGTCGTGGGATCGGCCGCGAAGGCGGCGGCGTCGCGGCAGTGCTTCCAGCCCCAGAGGATCATCCCGAACTGGGTGCCCCAGTCGCCGAGGTGGTTGTCGGTGATCACGCGGTGGCCGCGAAACCGCAGGATCCGCGCGACCGCGTCACCGATCACGGTCGAGCGAATGTGCCCCACGTGCATCGGCTTGGCGACGTTCGGCGAGCTGAAGTCCACGACCACGGTCAGCGGCGGCTCGACCTCCGCCACGCCGAGTCGGTCGTCGGCCACGGCCCGCGCGACCGCCGCGGCCAGGGCCTCGTCCTTGACGCGTACGTTGATGAACCCGGGCCCCACCGGATCGCCGGGCGGCTCGAAGAGATCGCCGTAGCCTGGGGCCGCCTCCAGCCGCCGCGTGATCTCCACGGCGACGTCGCGGGGCCTCTTGCCGGCCTTCTTCGCCAGGGCCATCGCCATGGTGCCGGAGTAGTCGCCGAACTTCGCGTCGGCCGTCTCCCGGACCTGCTCGACGAGGCCGTCGATCTCGTCCGGACCGATCGCCACGAACTCATCGGCCGCGAGCCGTTCCAGGGCGTGCCGGAACGCCTGCCGCAGGGCCGACCGGAGATTGAACCGGTCGGCGACACGCGCCTCGGCCGTCATCGGGAACCGGCCCCCGCGGTCGGCACGGGCACCCGCGCGGCGTCACTCCAGAGATGCTCGAGGTCCCAATACTCGCGGGCCTCCGCGTCGAAGAGGTGCACCACCACGTCGCCGTAGTCGAGCACGATCCAGCGACCCTCCTCGTAGCCCTCGGCGCCCCGCTTGCGGTCGTGGTGCTCCTTCTTGAGCACCGCCTCGATCTCGTCGGCCATCGCATGCAGCTGCCGACGACTCGCCCCCGTCGCGATCACGAAGTAGTCGAAGACCGGCGTGATCTCTCGCAGATCCAGCACGCGGATCTCCGTGCCCCGCGTCTCGTCGGCCACCCGCGCGGCGGCGAGGGCGAGAACGCGGGAACGGTCGGTCGCGGCTTCGGGGCGGGCGGTCATGGCCGGGATTGTAGCCTTCCGGCCGCGAGAGCGATCCCGTGCAGCACGAGATCGGGGATTTCCGAGGCGTCCCCCAGGGCGTCGCGGACGATGCCCCGGGAACCGCCGGTGAGGAAGAGCTGCGGCCGACCGCCCACCACCGCGGTCGCCTCGGCCACGAGCCTCGCCACCGCGCCCCGCATGCCGAAGCCGATGCCCGCCGCGATCGCCTGCTGCGTGTTTCGCCCCGGCATCACGGGGATCGCCCCCGTGTCGAGGTCGGCCACGGCCGGCAGACGGCTCGTGCCCTCCGCGAGCGCCCGGGCGAGCAGGCCCGGCCCCGGCAGGATCGCTCCGCCGAGAAACCGCCCCTCGGCCGACACCAGGTCCACCGTCGTCGCGGTCCCGCAGTCGACCACCACCGCCGGCCGGCCAGGCTCCTTCGCCACGGCCACGGCGGCTGCGGCGGCCACGCGGTCGATGCCCACGCGGCCGGGCTCGTCCACCTCCACCGCGATCGGGAGGTGCTCCCGCGTCACGCGTCGTTGCCGGAGGGGCCGCGGCCCCGTCGCCGTCACCTCGGCGATCGCCGCCTCGAACCCGACGGCCGCCCGGTCGTGCACGCTCGCCACGAGCACCAGCGCCGGCCCCGCGGCCACGCGCTCCAGCCATTCCCGGAGGTTCTCCGGGCGAAACTCACGGCTGAGCAGGTCCAGGCGGCGCGACACCTCCGGGAGCTTCGTCGCGGTGAGGCCCGCGCCGACGACGGCCAGCTTGATCCGCGTGTTGCCCACATCGGCCACCACGATCGTCTCGCCCGCGGCCGTCATGCGGTCTCCTTGCGGCGATCGAGCTCCGCGACGACCGCCCGCAGGAGCAGGTCGAGCCCCTGCCCGGTCACGGCGCTGACGCCGATCACCTCGCGGCCGATCTCGCCCGAAAACCGCGTGCGCATCTCGGCGGCCCCCGGCAGTTCGCTCTTGCTCATCACCACGATCTCGGGCCGCTCGCCGAGCGCGGCGTCGTAGAGGGCGAGCTCCTCGCGAATGGCCCGGTAGTTGACCAGGGGGTCGCTGCCGTCCATGGGCAGCGGCTCGACCACGTGCACGATGATGCCCGCCCGCTCCACGTGCCGGAGGAACTCGTGGCCCAGGCCCACGCCCATGTGAGCCCCTTCGATCAGGCCCGGCAGGTCGGCGAGCACGAAGCTCCGATCCCGCGACACGTCCACGAGGCCGAGGATCGGGGTCTTGGTGGTGAAGGCGTAGTCGGCGATTTCGGGCCGGGCCCGCGAGAGCCTGGAGAGCAGCGTGCTCTTGCCGGCGTTCGGCTTGCCGACGAGCCCCACGTCGGCGATCACCTTGAGTTCCAGGAGCAGCCGGCGCACCTCCCCCTTCACGCCCGGCGTGGTCTGCCGGGGGGCGCGGTTGATCGACGACTTGAAGTGCATGTTGCCCCAGCCGCCCGGTCCCCCCTTGGCGGCCACGATCCAGTCGCCGGGCGTGGCGAGATCTTTGAGCACGAGCCCGGTGGCCTCGTCCATCACGATGGTGCCCGGGGGCACGAGGAGCACGAGGTCCTGCGCCTTTCGTCCCTGGCAGTTGGCCGGTCCGCCCGACTCGCCATGGGCCGCCCGCCACTGCTTGCGGTGGGCGAGCGCGGCGAGCGAATCGACGCCCGGCTGCGCCTTGAGGATCACGCTGCCGCCGTCGCCGCCGTCGCCGCCGTCGGGGCCGCCCAAGGGGATGTATTTCTCGCGGCGGAAACTGCAGATGCCACGACCGCCGTTGCCGGCGGCGACTTCGATCTGCACGCGGTCAACGAACACGCCGGCACCTTCGCAACGTCAGCGGGTTCGCCACCCAACTCGTCAGGCCGAGGGGCTGGACACCACGTTCACGCGGCGGCCTTCGCGGTCGAACGAAACCACGCCGTCGGTGAGCGCGAACAGCGTGTAGTCGGTGCCCATGCCCACGTTGCGGCCCGGCTGGAACTTGGTGCCAACCTGACGCACGAGGATGTTGCCGGCCCGCACGGCCTCGCCACCGAACTTCTTCACACCACGCCGCTGCGCGTTGGAGTCGCGACCGTTGCGGCTGGAACCCTGACCCTTTTTATGTGCCATCGACGGAGATCCTCGTGCTGAGCGAGAGGCCGGGCCTGCCGTCACTGGCGGCACCGGAGAGTCGCGAGTGTACACCCGCCGCCCGTCCGAGGGCAGGCCGGCTGCGGTTTTGGCCCGAAAAAGGGGCTAATCCCACGTCAGAGCCCCGCGGCATCGGTCTCGTAGCGAAACACCCAGGCGTAGTCGACGCCCTCCTCCTGCTTCACGGCCGTCGCGTAGAGCGCGGGCCCGCGCGGCCCGAACAGCCCCTGGAGCACCAGGTCGCCCAGCGCCCGCGGGCGGAGGTCGTCGCCGAGGGCGGCGATCCGTTCGCGGCGGGGATCGTCTGCGGGGAAGCTCTCCAGGATCCGCTTCTGGTCGTCGGCATCGAGGCCGTCGATCGCGGGCCGGGCGTCTTCCAGGGCCGCCCGCGCGTCGCCCCGGCCGATCGCCGCGACGTCGGCATCGATGGCCCGGAGCGTGGCCAACCCGCGTGCCTTGGCGACGGCGTCGGTCAGCCAGGGAAGCCGCCGCGCCGACGCCCCGAAGATCTCGGCGGCCGCGGCCCGCTGCGTGGCCACGTCGGGCTTCGCTTCGAGCGCGCGGACGATCGTGGCCAGCGCGGCGAGCGGTTCCCGCGCGACCGCGTCGGGCGTGAGGCCGATCGCGGTGAGGGCCGCCTGCCGCCGGGCCGCCTGCCCCGGATCCACGGGCCCGGCCGCCGCCGCCACGAGCTCCTCGACCGAGGCCACGCCAAGGTCGCCGAACAGGAGTCGCAGCCGTGCGATCGGATCGCGGGCGGCGTCCACCGCGGCCGCCTTCTTGAGCACCACCTCGAGCGGGATCAGGCTCGTCGCCGCGCCGGCGCCCGTCGGCTCGAGCAGGTCGGTCCAGGAAATCCCCAGGGCATCGAGGCCAGCCACCGGCTGCGCCTGGGCATGCCGCGGCCAGCCCGCCGTTGCGAGCAACCGCCCCCCCAGGGCCATCCGCTCGAACAAGCCCGAGAACCCGATGCCCATCTCGGGCGCGCCGCCCGCCCGCTCGTCGCCCGGCCGCCAGAAGTCGAGCCGCAGGCTCTCGAGGGTCTCCTCGATGTGCGTGCCGGGGGGATCGGCCGGCTTGATCACCGACCCCGGCCGCTGCCGCCAGCGAATCGCATTGGTCAGCCCGCGGACGTAGATCGAGAAGAAGTCGATCCGCGGATCGATGTCCTCCCAGATCGCCACGCCCCAGCGCTCCTCGCCCGGCTGGAGGTCGGTGGCCGACATCTCCACGCTGTCGAAGAAGCGGCGGTTCGGATCCTCGCGCTTCCGGATCGTCTCCATGGCGGATGGCACCAAGCGGTCGAGATAGCCGCGGTACGACGACAGGCCCTCGCCGTCCGCGACGGGTTCGAGGCTCTCCAGGACGAAGTGGGGGAGGAAGCGGATCGGGGCCTCGAAGGCTTCCGTCTGCCGCACCACCTTCTCGGCGGCCCCATCGGCCGGTGCCGTGACGAGCCGGCGGCCACCGACGTTCTTGACGCGATAGACCAGGTACCAGATCCGCTTCCGCTGCATCTTCAGATCGGCGGCGGGCACGTCCACATCGAGTAGTCGCGGGGGCTTGAAGGCGAACTCCAGGCACCAGATGTCGCGCGGGTACTCGCGGCCGCGGCCCCGTTCCACGAAGGTCGCGTTCTCCGGCGCCATCTTCGGCGTCCAGGCCAGGGCCGCCTGCCCCTGCGTGATCTCCACCACGTCGGCCCGCTGCAGCGCGTCGTCGGTGGTCTTGTCGGCGGGAATCACGGTGATCGCGCCGGGGGCGAGGCGGCGGAATCCCGTGGTGTCTGCGGCGTGCCCGCGCGGCGCGGACGCGACGACCGCCAGCGCGAGCAGGGCCATCAGGACGCGCGGCGACCGACGCGCATCGGGGCGGCGCCTGGCCGTCAACTCAGTCCGCAACAACGCCTCGATCCTCGCCATGCAACCCGCCGGACTCGTGGGGACGTTCCTTCCGCGCAAGCATAGTGAACATCGGCAGGTCCCACCCCAAAAGCCCACGCCTCGCGCCGCGTTCGGCGTTTCTTGCCCGGGCAACCCGCCCAGTCCACACGACCCGCAGGGTCGGCCGCGGCGATCCGGGCTCGTGCTCAGGCGACGCGGCGGACGAGCCCGCTCGCCGCGGCCCGATCCACTTCGCCGGCCAGGGCGGCGTAGTCTTCGGCCCCGTTCGAGTCGGGGGCGTAGTCGAAGATCGACTGGCCGAAACTCGGCGCCTCCGCGAGGCGGATGTTCCGGCGGATTCGCGCCTCGAACAGCCGGGCCTCGCGCCAGGCCGGATGCCCGCCGCTCCCCCCGCCGCCGCCAAGGAATGTCCCCACGTCGCGGCCGATCTCGCCGGCCAGCCGGGTCGAGGCCTCGTACATGCAGAGGACGACGCCGAGCAGTCGGAGGCCCGGGTTCACGTGGTCGGCCACCAGTTCGATCGTCTCCAGGAGCTTGCTGAAGCCATGGAGCGCGAGGAAGTGGGGCTGCAGCGGCAGCAGCACCTCCCCCACCGCGGCCATGGCGTTGAGCGAGAGCAGGCCGAGCGACGGCGGGCAGTCCACGATCAGATAGTCGAACCGGCCATCATCCCGGCCGGACGTCGCCCCGTCCGCGGCAAACCGCGGATCGGCCGCGAGCCGCTGGCGGAGGATCGTCTCGCGGCCATGCGTGCCCGCCAACGCGAGTTCCACGGCGGAGAGATCGATGTGGGCGGGCACCACGCTCAGGGTGTCGGTCACGCGCACGCTCGCAGCGGCCAGGGGCTGCCCCGCGGTGAGCACGTCGAAGGCGGTCGGTCCGTCGGCCCCCGGGACGACCCCCACGTGCAGCGTGGCATGGGCCTGCGGATCGAGATCGATCAGGCACACGTTTCGGCCGGCGCGCGACAGGGCCACGGCGAGGTTCACCGACGTGGTGGTCTTGCCGACTCCACCCTTTTGGTTGGCCACGGCGATGGCGCGCATGCTGAGTCGTCCTCGAAGCCTGGGGGGCAGCGAGGGAGGATAGGATCGCCCCGTCAGACCCGAAAGACCGGTTTTGGCCGCTGTTTTCTGCGGATCACGGGGCCGACGGCCGCGCGGCGAGCGTGGCGGCCATCCACTTCCTCAGTCCCTGTGCCAGCCGCCCCAGGCTGATGCGCCCGGGCCTGCCCACCACGGTCACCGCCCCGGCGTCGTCGAGGTCGAAGGCGAGCACCGCCGTGGGCTCGGCGGCCCCGGCGGCGAAGAAGGCCAGGGCAACGTCCCACGAGGCGGGCGGGCGGCCCGAGGAGGGCGCGGCCGTCGAGGCATAGTTGGAGTCTTCCACGAGGCCGTGCCGGAGGTGCACGAGCCCGGGCGCCTGCGAGACATCGGTGCGAGACGTCGCCAGAGGCCGACCGCCGGCACCGGTCGCGGTCAGCCGCCAGGCTTCCACCCGCGGCGCCACCTGGATCGCGGTCGCGACCTCCGGGCCGAAAAACGCCAGGCAGCGCCGGGTCTGGGTCCACTGAAACCAGACGGCGAAGGCGGCCAGGCAGGCGGCCAGGCCGAGGATGCCCACCACGAGCAGGGAGCCGGGAAGACCGCGTCGGTCGGTGGCCCGCGAGCGTTGCATGGCTCCTGTTTCCCTCGGGGTTGCGGGCCGCGGTCGCGGAGCCGCTGGAGGCACACGAACGCGGCTACGGAGCACTGTATACTCGGATCGTCCTTCGGCCGCCCGGCATGGCGGACCGAGAACGTCGCGGAGATCTGGCATGGCGAACTCGTTCGATCCCTACCGTGAAGCCCTGGTGGTCGAAAACCACACGATTGGCCGGGTGAGTGCGAAGACTGGTCCGATGCCGACAAGGCACGCGTGGCGCGGCTCCTGCATGGGAGCCCCCAGGAGGCTGCCGATCTGGATTACCTCCGGCAGCACACGGGGTTTGCCCGCGTGATCACCGTGACGCCGGCGGACCTTGATCGCGTGAGCGTCACCTGACCGTGAACGCCATTCGCCTCCACCTCCCGGGGGAGGATTCCAAGGTCGCCGCGGACCGCTCCTACGACATCGTCTGCGGCCGAAATCTCTTGGATTCCGTGGGCGAACGCGTCCGCAGCCGGGGTGCCACCCGGGCGGTGGTGATCGCCGACGCCGCGGTCGCCGCCACCCACGCCGACCGGGTTGTGCGGAGCCTCCGTGCCATCGGCATCGAGCCGCCCCTGCTCACCGTTCCATCGGGCGAGGCGTCGAAGTGCCAGGCTGAGGCGGGGCGGCTCTGGAACGCGTTTGCGGGCCTCGCCGTCGATCGCCACACCCACGTGGTCGCCGTCGGCGGCGGCGTGGTGGGCGATCTCGCCGGGTTCGTGGCGGCGACGTTTGCCCGCGGACTTCCTCTCTGGCATGTGCCGACGACCCTCGTCGCCCAGGTCGACAGTGCGATCGGGGGCAAGACCGGGATCAATCTCGACGCTGGCAAGAATCTCGTGGGGGTGTTCTGGCAGCCCGTCGGCGTGCTTGCCGACATCGACACGCTGGCGACCCTGCCGGCCCGAGAGTTCGTCAGCGGCCTCGCCGAAGTGATCAAGTACGGGATGATCCTCGACCCCGAATTCTTCGCATGGCTCGAGAAAAACGCCGCTTTTCTCGTGAGCCGCGACCCGGCAGCGGTGGCCGAGGCCGTGGCCCGCTCGGCCGCGACGAAGGCGTGGGTCGTCGAGCGGGATGAGCGCGAGACGACGGGCCTGCGGGCCGCCCTCAACTACGGCCACACGTTCGCCCACGCCTACGAAACGGTCGCGGGCTACGGCACACTCCTGCATGGGGAGGCCGTGGCGATCGGGATGGCGCGGGCTGCCCGGCTCGCGGCTCGGATGGGACGGATTCCGGACGGGATCGTGGCCCGCCAGGACGAGCTCCTGAGGGCCGTTTCGCTCCCGGTGGCCCCTCCCGCGACCCTGCGGGAAGCCGCCCCGTTGATCGCGGTCATGGCCCGCGACAAGAAGACGGTCAACGGGCGGTTGCGATTCGTGCTGCCGTCACGCGTCGGAGCGGTCGATCTCGTCGAAGGGATCGACCCGGACCTCGTCCGGGCAGTGCTCGAGGCCTAGTCCAGGAGCGGCCGCGAAACCGGCCCGCGGGGCATCTCCCCGCCCCTCCAGCCCTCCCGAAGGGCGCGTCTTGCCGCCGCCCCTGCACCAAAGGGGGGTGGAGCGAATCGCCCCACCCCCTGGTCGGATCGCCCCAGCGCCTGGAGCGAATCGCTCCACCCCCGGCCGATCAGCCCCACCTCCCTCTGGCCGGCCGAGAACGGAGGAAATGCGTTTTTCGGCCGCGAAACAACCAATTCCGGTTTTTTCACAAAGCCACGCCCCAAGTGGCACGCGACGTGCATGTTCCTCTTCCGGCGGCGTGAATCGCCCCACGACAGCTTCGGTGGCTCTCCAGCCTCCGGGGTGAAGCGTGGGGAGTTCCGTACGCCGCTGTCCGAAATCCATGCACTCCCATGCGAAGGAGATCGCTCATGAATCACGTCCATGTGGTCGGCAATGGCCGGCCTGGCGGCACGTGCTGGGCCCTCACGCAGGCCGACGTCCTGCTGTGTGCCCTTCCGATCGCCCTGTTCCTGTCGATCGTGTCGTTGGTGTGACCACACACCGTTTTCGTTCCTGACCCTAATCGGTTCCCGTCCCGCCCACCTCGTCTCTGAAAGAAGAAGTCATGATCTCGCCCCTGTCGTCGTCCACCTCCCGTCCCGTCCGCGTCATGTCGTCGCTGCTCGTGAGCTGCTTGATGGCAGTCATGGCGGTCATCGTCGTGGTGGTCGGCTGAGAACCAGCTCAACGTCAGGCCCGATCAGTTCGTCCATATCCGTCTGCCCAGCCTATGCGGCTGCGTGATGAGTCCCGAGTCAGTCACAACCTTCAGGTAATGCCATGCGATCGCTCTTCGGATCCCTCGTTTTCCAGGCCTCGTGCTCCGCGCTCGCCATCGTCGGCGTGGTAGCGGGTGGTGCCGACGCAGCGGACGTGTCGCCTCGCTACGCCTTGAACGGCAGTAGCGTCGTCGGCGAGTTCGCCGTCATGACGGACCTCGAGCCCCTGTCGCAGATCGCCGCCATGCGTCACGACGACGTCTTGGCCTCGCCGTCGCTCTCCAGGGCCCCCGTGGCTGCCGCTGACACCGAACTTCGGACCTCGGTGCCGGCTGCCAATCGTTCGCGCTCGCTGTTTGGCAGCGGCGAGGTGTTCGCTAACTCGGCGGCCGTCCTGCCGCTGCTGGTCAGCGACCTCGAGCCGGCGATCAGCCCCGTGTCGCGGCCCCTGTCGGGCCGACTCGTAGGTGCCCGTCCCTCGCTTCCGATCAATCGTACTCCGCTCACCAGCCCGCTGGCGCAGCGTTCCGCCAGGTAGGCATCCGAGGCTGGCTCGGCATCTCCTTCACTTCAACCATCGTTTCGCACAACCCATCAACACCAAGGCAACCGGTCATGGAACTCCATACGGCAATCGGCTCGCTGCGTTCGATCGGCATCAACGAGATCGTGATCGTCGATGCGACCTGCGATCGCTACGGCGACTTCGTTCAGGCGGCCCAGGCTGGTGAGGTCGGCGTCCACTTCTGCGTCGATGGCCGCTCGGCCGTCCGCCTGTCCCGGCGGTTCCGTGCCGATGCGTGGCTGGTGGCCGCGGAACTCCCGGACATGTCGGGCTTCGATCTGCTCGACATGCTGTCGCCGCACGTGCTTCAGGGTGACGTGGATCCGCTGCTCTCGGGCTCGCGGATCTCGCTCGACCGCGTCGGGCACGGCATGCGATCCGGGATCTTCATCGTCTCCGACCGGTATTGCCTCGAGGACGAGCAGCGGGCGCTGGCGTCCGGCGTGGCTGGCTATCTCGTGCGTCCGATCACGCTCGATGTGATCCGGGCCACGCGGATGCCGACCGACGTGCCGACCGACGCGGGCGTGTGCTGATCCTAGCCAGCGTCAACTGACCAAGCATCAATCCACACCACCAGTTCTTCCTTCTGTTCGCGGAGTTCGACGATGAGTCCTGCAGCCCCCTTCGATGCCCACGCCGGCAACGTCCCCAGCGTCGTGGTCGTGGATCCCGAGTTCAGCTCCTACGCGACCCTGGCCGCGAGCGCACGGCTCGGCAATCTGCAACTCCACCTCCGCTCAGCGGGCACCGATGCGATTCGGCTCAGCCGGCGGATTCACGTGGATGCCTGGATCGTGGCGGCCGAACTCGACGACATGTCGGGGCACGACCTCGTGGAGTTGCTGAAGGGCGAAAGCCACGGCACCCCGGTGGCCATGGTGGTCGATGCGGCCCGCGGCCGGCGAAACACGGTGGACACGGCGGCGGCCACGGAGGTCGGCGCCGATGTGGCCCTGTCGCATCCGATCAGCCTGGCCGATCTCGAGCGGCTGCTCGGGCTGCCTTCCGAAGACCTGGCCCGCGAGTTCGGCTCGAACGGATCAAAGCCCTTCGTGACGCTCCCGGTA
>Ga0208864_1000044_pt1 | contig 35047 bp, 37 predicted proteins | sample CryBogmetaGMA05M_FD_184542 | JGI IMG/M metagenome (GOLD analysis project Ga0208864, IMG submission 184542) | Freshwater microbial communities from Crystal Bog, Wisconsin, USA - MA0.5M (SPAdes) | ecosystem: Environmental > Aquatic > Freshwater > Lake | place: Crystal Bog, Wisconsin, USA...
CGTCACCACCCTGTTTATCGGGATGATGAAGGACGGCAAGGCGGCGGAATGCTTTTTTAATTTCATCCGCCGATGCGTCTTTAGAAACGCCTAGTACTTCGTAGTAATCCCGTTTTGCCACAAGCGCGCTCCTTACATTTGCTTACTTATTTTTTGTCTTTCTTTTCTTTCTTGTCTTCTTTTTCTTCTACAACTTCGCCTTCAACTGGACCATCTTCTTCTTTTTTCTCTCCATCAGCTGTTTTTTCAGCAGACTCATACAGCTTTGCACCGATTGGCATCATTGTATCAGAAAGTTTTTTAGCAGCTTCTTCTAGGGTATCCTTTTCGTCGCTTTCAAGAGATTTCTTCGCTTCTTCAACGGCTGCGTCGAGCGTCTTTTGATCTTCTTCAGAAACCTTGTCTTTGTTATCTGACTTTAGTTTTTCTGCCTGGTAAATTGCATTTTCAAGCATGTTGCGTGCATCAACTGCCTCACGTTTTTTCTTGTCAGTTTCTGCATTTGCTTCAGCTTCTTTTCGCGCTTTTTCAACATCTTCCTTGGATAGATTTCCGCTGTTTTGAATCGTAATACTTTGTTCCTTATTCGTTCCTTTATCTTTAGCAGTTACATTTAAGATTCCATTTGCATCCAGATTAAAAGTAACTTCAATTTGCGGAACACCGCGTGGAGCCGGAGCGATACCATCAAGTACAAATCGTCCGAGCGACTTATTGTCTGCAGCCATTTCACGTTCACCTTGTAGCACATGTATTTCTACTTGTGGTTGGTTATCTGAAGCAGTGCTAAATACCTCGCTCTTTGATGTTGGAATAGTAGTATTTCTCTCAATTAGTTTTGTACTTACGCCACCCATTGTTTCAATTCCAAGGCTAAGCGGTGTCACATCAAGAAGTAATACATCCTTAACGTCTCCAGCAAGGACACCACCTTGGATAGCGGCACCAAGAGCAACTACTTCGTCAGGATTGACTCCCTTCATCGGTTCTTTTCCAAAGATCTTTTGTACTTTTTCTTGCACGGCAGGCATTCGTGTCATACCACCAACAAGAATTACTGCATCGATATCACTTGCCTTGAGACCCGCATCCTTTAATGCTTTTTCGCATGGTGCGGCGGTTCGATCAACAAGATCAGCCACTAAGCTTTCGAGCTTTGATCGAGTAAGCTTAGTTTCGAAATGAACGGGACCATCTGCAGTTGCAGTAAGAAATGGAAGGTTGATGGTTACTTCATTTGTTGTACTAAGTTCAATTTTAGCTTTTTCACCTTCATCGCGAAGTCGTTGCAGCGCAGCTTTATCATCTGAAATATCTTGGCCATTTTCTTTTTTGAAAGTTTCGATAAGGTAATTAACGATTACACGATCAAAGTCTGCACCGCCTAAATGTGTATCACCATTGGTACTTTTAACTTCAAAAACACCATCACCGAGTTCAAGAATTGAAACGTCAAACGTTCCACCACCAAGATCATAAACGGCAATCTTTTCATCTTTGCCACCTTTGTCTAATCCGTAGGCAAGTGCCGCAGCTGTTGGCTCATTAATAATTCGTTTTACTTCAAGTCCAGCAATTTTACCGGCATCTTTTGTTGCCTGTCGTTGAGCGTCATCAAAATAGGCAGGCACCGTAATAACTGCTTCATTAATAGTTTGGCCAGTAAATGCTTCTGCGTCAGCTTTGAGCTTAGAAAGCACCATTGCACTTAATTCTTCAGCGCTGTAGTCCTTATCACCCATCTTCACCTTAACGCTTTGTCCACTCTTGACCATTTCGTAGCCCATGAGCTTAATATCTCGCTGCACTTCTTTATCTTCCCAACGTCGTCCAATCAAACGCTTCATTTCATAGATAGTATTTTTTGGATTTGTTACACTTTGACGTCGTGCTAATTGTCCAACTAAGCGTTCGCCACTTTTATTAAGTGCGATGACGCTTGGCGTTGTTCGATTTCCTTCAGCATTAGCAATAATCTCTGGGTTGCCACCCTCCATTACTGCCATTGCGCTATTAGTTGTTCCTAAGTCTATTCCTAAAATTTTTCCCATATATATTCTCCTTATTCTATTGTTTCGTTACGTTTACCATGGCAGGGCGAATGATTTGCTCACCAAGCTGGTAGCCCGGCTGCAGCACTGCTGCGACAACTTCATGTTCACCCGTTGCTTCTTCGTTCATACTGACTGCCTCGTGTCGATTGGGATCAAATACTTCTCCTTCAACACCAATTTTCTTAAGTCCGATAGAAGCGAGTTGCATCTCAAGCTGCAAAGCAATTGATGAAACTCCCTTTACCCAGGCATGATCTTTAATATCTGCTGGCTCGTGAGCGATTGCTCGCTCAATGTTATCCAACACTGGAAGGAGGGTCAGTACTGCCTGCTCTTTTCCTGCTTGGATAGCACGAAGTTTTTCTTCTTCACTTCGTCTTCGAAAATTTATAAAGTCAGCTTGAACTCGCTGCAAATCAGCAGTGAGCTCAAGCACTCTTTCATCATTCTTTGATGTCTTCTTTGGTTCTTTTGTCATACTCTACTCCTTTTTCTTTAAAATAATGCAGCCTCAAGCGTAATACCGGTATGCCGAACGAGATTCATCACTGACTTGTAACTTTGCCTCGTTGGACCAACGATTCCAATGTAGCTTCGATCGCTATAGGGGCTGCTGAATCGGCTAATAATTAAGGTACATCCACTTGTTTTTCCGATGGGATTCTCTTGCCCGATATAGACGCTAAGCGGCTCATTTGGTTGTGCCTCGCGAAGCCACGGCTCTAGATTATCGAGCAGCTGGGCTACTTCATGTATGGCGGTACCGCTGGCAAATTCCGGTTGTGAAAAAAGATTTGAAATACCACTCATATACAACTGATCACCAATGGTCGCTATACCGAGGTTTTGTGTTATTGATACCAGGCTATCGACTGCAGACTTAATAGCCTGCACTGCTTCACCGGCACCATTAACTCTAGTGTCAATCGCTCTCGCATTGCGATTGATCTGTGGAGCAGTGAGCGCAAACTCATTTGCTTCATTCACTTGATTTACGTAAAACCTATACCCTTTATCTGTCGGTACTCTTCCAGCTGAGGTATGTGGTTGTTCTATGAGACCCATTTCTTCCAAGCGTGACATTTCACTGCGTATTGTTGCTGATGAAACGCCAAACATGTTAGCTAAGAGAATTGAGCCTACTGGCGCAGCAACTTCGGCATACTGCTCAACGATGGCGTTTAAAATCTTAACTTGTCGTGGTGAAATCTGCATAGTTTTTTTCTAGTACCATTACTAGTTTAGAAAATTAGCACTCTACTGTCAAGAGTGCTAACTATTTTATTCTTCCCTGTTAAATATTATTTTTTTACCATTAATTCGCGTAAAAGTTGTTTCGCGTGCTTAATTGCAGCCTGTTGGTATGCTTTGTCGTCGGTCTTTTGAACGATTGCATCAAGTTGTTTTGCGGCACCTTCAAGAGAATCATTAATAACGAAAGTAAACTTACCTGAAAGTAGGGCATAATCTATTTCAGAGGCGGCGCTTGCAAGCCTTCTTTTTTTCTCTACTTCATTCATCGCACCCCTGCCGTCAAGCCGCTGCATCCATATCTCATAGCGTGGCGGCAAGATAAAAATAGGGATGATGTTGTCACTTAATGTTTCAAGTGTTCTACAGCCCTGCACATCAATATCTGTTATAGCTATTTTTCCTGCTTGGTGTGCTTTTTCAATTTCTCGCATACTTATTCCAGATACCTGCTGATCATGAATGATGGCAGCCTCTAGGTATCTACCTTTATCGAGATCTTTTAAAAAATCTTCCTCACTCCTAAACCAGTATTCCTGCCCATTTTGCTCCGCCTGGCCATTATTTATTCGAGGAGGACGGGTTGTGTCAGAAACGATGTAATAGTATGTATCCTCTTTGAGCAATGTCTTAATAAGGGTATTTCGTCCGGCGGCAGTTGGGGCGGCAAGGAGCACAAAGGGTGTTTGACGTAGAATGGTAAGCTGCTCTGGATTGGGAATATACTCTGCCAAAACTCTGGTGAAAGAATCTATTAGTTTGAGTGGCGCATCATCGATAATCATAGGTATACTATACCTTGTATACTAACTAGTTAATCAAGGATTTTTTCATGAAAGCACCAGATTTTTCACTACCCGACCAAAACGGCACTATGCATTCGCTATCTCAATACAAAGGAAAATGGGTTGTGCTGTATTTTTACCCAAAAGATAATACTCCGGGATGTACCAAAGAGGCCTGTAATTTTAGAGATGGCCGCGCGTACCTGGAAGATAAGGGAGCAGTTGTACTCGGTATTTCTAAAGATAGTGTCGCAAGTCATAAAAAATTTGCTGATGCCCATAAGCTGACCTTTACACTCTTAAGCGACACTTCAACCGATACTATTAAAGCCTTTGGTTCATGGAAAAAGAAAAAGTTTATGGGACGAGAGTATGAAGGAATTAATCGAGATACCTATCTGATTAATCCAGAAGGTGAAATTGTAAAAAAATATGAGGGAGTTAATCCACTCACGCATGTTGGTCAAGTAACCAAAGATCTCACCGAACTTAGTCACGCTTAAGGAGTACTGTAAAGGCGTCAGAAGGAATATCCACTTTACCGAAGCGCTTCATGCGCTTCTTTCCTTTTGCTTGTTTAGCAAGAAGTTTCTTCTTACGTGAGACATCGCCACCATATAAATATCCCGTCACGTCTTTTCGAAACGCACTAATATCTTCGCGAGCTAAAAAGCGGGCACCGATTGCTGCCTGTAGGCTAATTTGGAAGTTTTGTCTTGGTATAACATCTTTTAGCTTCTTCACTATGTCACGACCAATTCCAGTGGCTTCTGATTGATGCACCATCAGGCTGAGGGCATCAATTCTTTCGTTCGCTACATAAAAATCTAAACGCACTAATTGCTCGGCCCTATATTCACTCAAATCATAATTAAATGATCCATAGCCACTTGTTACACTTTTAAGCTGATCATAAAAATCGGTAAGCAGGTTTGCGAGCGGTGCATCAAAACTAACAAGCGCAAGTTGCGCATCAACATAACTAAGATTTTTATGAATACCTCTTTTTTGGACAATTAATTGAATAACCGCACCGACATATTGTTTTGGACAGACGACTTCACCTTTAATCCAAGGTTCTCTAATCTCAGCAATCTGCGCTGGATCAGGCAGTTCACTGGCACTCTTAATATCCAGCTCTTCCCCATTAATGAGCAGGATATGATAATCCGTACTTGGGTTCGTTACCACGAGCTCTAGATCATATTCACGCTCAAGCCGCTCTTTAACAATATCCATATGAAGTAATCCCAAGAAACCGATTCGAACACCATAACCAAGGACTGGAGAATTTTCTGGTGTAAACTGCAGAGCTGAATCGCTGAGACTTAATTTTTCGATTGCATCTTTAAGCAGCTGATAGTTTTCATTACTATCGGGAAAGAATCCTGCATACACGAAAGGTTTCACTTCCAAATAACCTGGAAGCGGACTCGTTGCCTTGTTTTTTTCAAGGGTGATCGTGTCACCGACTCGAGCTTCTCGGGTGCTTTTTAGATTCGTAACAATATAGCCGATTTCACCAGACCGTAAAACTCCGGTTGATTTCATTTCAGGAGTTAAACAGCCAACCTCAAGAGCGATACCTTCACTTTTAGTCCCCATCATTTCCATGATATCGCTTTTTTTAATGATACCGTCAAACACCCGTACATACAGAACAACTCCCCGATAATCATCATAATAACTATCGAAAATGAGTGCACGAGGAGGCAGAGTTTCATCAACGGTTGGTGCAGGAATTTTTGCGACAATCTCATCAAGTAATTCTGCTACCCCCAGCCCATTCTTGGCTGAGATGTGCAAAATATCTTCTTTCTTGCAACCAAGTAGTGCTACAACTTCTGCCGAGACACGTTCAACATCAGCTGCGGGCAAATCAATTTTATTAAGCACCGGCAAGATAGTAAGATCAGCGGCGAGGGCTAAATACACATTTGCTAGTGTTTGGGCTTGAATTCCCTGACTTGCATCAACCACTAAAATAGCACCCTCGCAGGCCTCTAAGCTTCGAGACACCTCGTAGCTAAAATCAACATGGCCGGGTGTATCTATAAGATTAAGTTCGTAATTTTTGTATTGCATTCGTACGGGTGCAAGTTTGATGGTAATTCCCTTTTCACGCTCAAGATCCATCTTATCCAGCAGCTGTGCTTTCATGTTACGTTTTTCAACAGTACCAGTCAGCTCCATCAAGCGATCAGCGAGCGTACTCTTACCGTGATCAATATGGGCAATAATGCAAAAATTTCTAATTTCTTGTGGTGTCATGTCGCGCTATTATACCTGAATTATTCTATTTTGAGGCGTCCAAATACAATCTTCCTCAATTTGGCAACAACTATTTTTGCTTCTTCAATTTCAAAAAGGTACGAAACAACTAGATGTACAAAGAAAGTAAAGAAAGTAATGATCGAAACATTCGTGAATAAAGTGAGTCCCTGTGCGCTCTGATTTAGTGGCAGGAATTGAATAGAAATAAGGGCGGCAAGTGCACTGAAGCCGGTTGCTGAAAGAGTCTTATACGTATCTTTAAGAAAAATTTTAGAAAAGAAATGGCGGTCTCGTAGTGCCATAATAAATACCAGTATAGCTACTTCGACGAGTGCAACGATGCTCTGCGCTATTGCCAATCCTTCGACTCCATAGATACTTGGCTTAGAAAGTTTCCAAGCAAGAAGAATATTTAAGACGATGACTAGGATTGAAACATAGAGTGGTGTCTTAGTGTCTTTGTGGGCATAAAAATATCGAGAAATAATAGTATAGATAATTCTAAAAAATATCGCCACACATAAGAACCCGAAAATAGCTGCAATATCCTGGTTACTCCGCGCAAAGATAATACGCGCAAGGTAGCCTCTAGTGAAAAAACAAACGACAACGACGGGAAGTGAGATCCAAATCATAAGTCGTAAAACCTTTAAGAACTCTTCTTTGAAAAGATCAACTCTACCCTCGGCGAGCCGATGCGTTAACTTTGGAAAAGCGGCTGTTGAAATAGCATTTCCAATTAACATAACTGGTGCATTATAGAGTACTAGTGCATTGGAGTAATTGGTCACTGAGCCAATCGATAAATCTGAGGCAAAGCGTGTTTCAACGATACTGTTAATATTGTCGATTCCTTGATCAATTGAACGAGCCGGCATGATCCTTAGAATTTCTCGGAAACTTTTATTCTTAAAATCTATCGTTGGTCGGTACCTGAAATTGAGCCCCTCCATTCCGAGTGCGATTACTAGAAGTTGCAGAACTGCCCCGATTGCAATACCAAGACTTAATCCTACGATTCCGAAGCGCGTTCCAAATATATAGATACTTGCGATGATGGCGCCGTTATACAGAAGCGGTGCCACTGCAAAAAAGAAAAACCTCCCAGTGGCTTGTTGTACGGTTGAGAGCACTGTTGAGATAGAAAATAAAAATATGTTGACCGAAATAATTCGCATAATTGCAACAGTCAGATTTAATTGCTCTGGCAAGAAACCCGGGACAACGATGTAATGAAGTAAGGGACGAGCGAATACCATAATTATGATGGCTGACACAAATCCGACAATTGCGAGCGCATTCAATACATAGCTAGCAACCTCCCAGGCAGACTGCTTATTCTGCTGTAAACGTTCAGATAAAATTGGCAAAAATGCTACACCAAGTGCACCTGATGCGAGCGTGAAAAAAACAAAATCAGGAATTTTGAATGCCGCGAAATAAGCATCTGATTCAAAGTTAATGAAGTTTGCATTAACGAGCTTTGTACGGAGTATGCCGAGCAATGCCCCAATCAAAGATGCTCCCGCAAGAAGCAGTGCGGCTGATCCGAAAGATACTGGTTTGTTTGCTCGACGTAATATGCGGCTCATAATCGTTACTGCTGATTATAAGTGTTTCAGTTCTTTGTTTCGAGCTGAGACACTAGTACAGCGCTGCCTCTTTTGGCATTTTTGTTCCTTTTAATATTTTTGCTACCTCATCTGCTTCTACTGTTTCTTTTTCCAGTAGTACATCTTTTAGAGATTCAAGATATGTTCGGTTTTGTTTGATAACTTGACGGGCTCGTTTCGCAGCTTCAGTGATAAGCGCCTCAACTTCATCATCAATGACCTTCGCTGTTTCATCAGAATACTGCCGCTCATGAACAAGTCGTTCCATCATCATGCCATCTTCAATATGGAAAACTTGATCTCTCAGCTTCTTACCCATGCCCTGATTTACGATCATCTCTCTTGCAAGCTCTGCGGCTTTTTGAAGATCGCTTCCAGCACCAGTAGTTACACGGTCTGGGCCATAGACGACTTCTTCGGCAATACGTCCACCAAGCATTCGAGCTAATACGTCCTTGTATTCAATAATGCTGTGGTAGCTCTTATCTTCAGGTGGAATAAACCAGGTGACACCGCCAGTTCCACCACGAGGGATGATGGTAACTTTATGTACGACATCACTATCGGGAAGAACCTGTCCGACTACAGCATGTCCGGCTTCGTGATAGGCGGTAAGCTCTTTTTCTTTTTCATTCATAATCTTACTCTTACGTTCTGGCCCAATTGCAACTCGTTCAAAAGCGCTCGTAACATCAGCATCAGTAATTTCTGTTCTATTCTCACGGGCTGCAACAATCGCTGCCTCGTTTGCAATATTTGCAAGATCAGCTCCGCTGGATCCAGCAGATTTGGCTGCAAGCGCGTCAAGGTCGACGTTTTTCGCGAGTGGCTTCTTTTCAAAATGTACTTTAAGAATTGCGAGACGATCCTTTCGGTCAGGAAGTCCAATCGTTACCCTTCGGTCAAATCGTCCTGGTCGCAGTAGGGCTGAATCGAGCACATCCATTCGGTTTGTAGCCGCTAGAACGATAACATTCTGCCCCTGTTCGAACCCATCCATCTCAACCAAAATTTGATTGAGTGTTTGTTCTCGCTCGTCATGACCACCACCCATACCACTGCCGCGCTTTCGTCCAACTGCATCAATTTCATCAATAAAGATAATGCACGGAGCATTCTTTTTAGCTTTGGAAAAAAGATCTCGAACACGACTTGCGCCAACACCAACAAACATTTCTACGAACTCAGACCCTGAGATACTAAAGAATGGAACATTGGCTTCGCCTGCGACTGCTCGAGCCAGCATCGTTTTACCAGTTCCTGGAGGACCAACGAGCAGCACACCCTTTGGTATCTTTGCGCCCACGCTTAAGAACTTCTTTGGAAACTTTAGAAATTCTACAACTTCTTCTAAATCTTGCTTCGCTTCTTCGTTTCCAGCTACTTCACTAAACTTAACTGCTTCCTTGTCGCTTCCATAGAGCTTTGCAGAACTTTTACCAAAGCCAAGTGCCTGGTTTCCCTGACCTTGGGCTGATCGAAGAATAAATATAAGGACGAGAGTGATAATAACAACGGGAAGTAAATTAATCGCAATCGAAGCCCAGGTTGACCCGGTACTCGAAGACGGCTTAAAGGTAACTGAAACATCTCGACTTGTAAGTCCACCAGGACCATATAGAGGAGTACCGTTTTCTTTTACTGCAGTTTCAGTAGGCTTGCTATTTCCCTTGAGGGTCAGCTGAATAGTATCTCCATTAACTAAAATATTGCTAACGTCACCCTTATTGGCGCTATTCATAGCATCACTGAAGGAGACACTTGTTAGTTTAGCGGGTTGGTTATAGCTAAGAAGGAATACTGCTGCAAATGCACCAATGATTACTATAAAGCCAACATTTTTAAACCATTTCTTTTTTTGTGTCTTTTTTGGGGGGCGTGATTGTTTTTTCTCCATAAGATGTGATTATAAAGGTTTTGAACCTCCTTGACTACCGCGAGATTGAAAACGGGCTGATCTTTTCGTGAGAAGAACATCAACCCCGCTTGCTTGCAATGTTTTTCCATGAGGTAGTGTTTTAATTTGTACACATATTCTTTCAATAGTTTTTCTATCCAGCTCTTTGGCTCCCGCTTTCAGCAAAATACTACGCACCACTTCTCGCCCAATATCGTGGGGTAACATAATGAACCACCTCCGGTTTAATACGAGTTGGTTTTTATGAAGTCCGCGTCGGAGAAGATGTTCAATCTCTTGATCGATCTTCGTATTATGATGCGCTGAATGATCTAGAATCGTAAGCCATTTTTGTCTGGTGGCGTCATCCATTTTATGGACGACATTATGCCTAATCCTGTTCCTCAGATATTTTGTATTTTCATTAGTACTATCTTCGCGCCACTCAAGATCATTTTCTTTTGCGTATTTCAGCAGGTCACCTTTTGCCATCGAAAGAAGCGGTCTAACTAACTCCTTTGTGTCCTTCAATGAGTTAAGTCCACTTCTGCCCGTACCCCTTAAGAGATTAATCATGCTCGTTTCAATAACATCATCCTGATGGTGTGCGGTAATTATGGCAATCGCATGATGTTCGGCAGCAACTCTTCTTAAGAATGCATATCGATAATTTCGCGCAACTTCCTCACTTGCATCAGGACCGAGCTCTACTCGTTCTGTTTCAAATTCGTACCCATATTTTTGCGCGAGCGTTTCGACGAATTTTGCATCAAGCGCAGAATCGCTTCTAATACCGTGATCAAAATGAGCAACTACAAGTTCTAGCTCTTTTTGCTTGGCGAGAATATCCAGAAGCACAACTGAGTCAACACCTCCGGAAACGGCAAGAACATAAGTTCCGGGCTGTAAGTGGGCACTATTTTGCATATTCACAAATGATATCAAAAAAGATCACCTAATTGTTGGTGATCTTATAAAACTGGTAGCGGCGCCGGGGATCGAACCTGGGACCTTAGGCTTATGAGTCCTACGCTCTAACCAACTGAGCTACGCCGCCGAATTTAACCTCGATACTATAGCATATTCTTCTCTGTTGAACCAGAGATTTATAAACAAAAATATCTACGAAACCGTAGATATTAATGTTTTTGCGTACCCTACCCGCTAGCCTAGAAGAGCATCAATGCTCAAAATGGCTTGGTCGCTTGTAGGAGTAAGCTCGTAGCTAATACCAATATCGCTCATTGGTTACTCCTTTTTTATTGTTTTTGTTTTGCTTTTTTATAGCAATGATTACATTATATGTTTATTTTTTGATTTTGTCAAGAGCCTTATGCTTAATTTTGTTGTATAAAATGCGCTTCAAAATGAGTGGTGATTCTTTCGGAGAGATAAGATCGGCGCAGCATATCGCGTGATCAGATAGTTGCTTGCCGAACAGCATTGAAACAACATGCTTATCATGTGAGGCAAACACTTCTCTTCCGTCTCCAACAAGCAGCATAATTTCACTCCGCTCAATGAACAGTGTGCTGACGCGTGATAACCAAGCTTGCTTTTTATCTGCAACTAAAAATTGCGCCCCTACTAAATCTTCAAGAGAAATACCTTCTCTGAGGATGACAACCTTACCGCCAAGCACTTCGCTCAAGTGCTTGGCCTGTTTTTCTTCAAGAATAAATTTAGTAGTGAGCTTATGTGTCATTTGTAGATGGCGAATGAGCTCCAGAATCATTTCATTAGACAAGGAAACTTCAAACAGGGCTATGCTCGCCTCAAATACAGACGATGCCTTCTTTGTATTATTAACGATCACCCCCAGATCATTCAGTAATTTGATACTTTTTTTGGTTGCTCTTTTAACTCGTTGTTTGAAAAAAGAAGCATGTTTAAATAACTGCGTTTCTTCATTTCTAGCAACAACTATCCCTTTACCCTTACCTTCAGTGACAAAGCTTCCCATAAAAGCCATGCACTTTTGTTTTCGTAAATCTGCATCCTGTGCCAGTGGTAAGGTATTTTTTGATGCGGATAACCCTTCATTTGTAAAAAAAGATTGGTCAATCTGTAACTGATCAACTTCAACTAAACGTATATCTGCGGGAACTCGATCACCTTTTTTAAGAAAAACAATATCGCCTTGGACGAGGTTTTGTAGTGCAATTTGTTGTTCTTGGCCACTCCGAATTACCGTTACTCTTAGTAAATGCGCAACCTCATCTCTTAATTCAGGATCAGTATTTTTTCCAAATTTCGCTAGACGCTGTAAAGCCTCTTTTTCATCAAGGCCTTGCGCTGATTTCACTAAAAAGAAATCTTCTATTTCCGCTTGCGTCTTTTTATACCACTCCATGCTTAATAACTTTCTTTCAAATCTGTTTTCTAAATTGCGATTATGCTTACACCAATGATATAGTTTTTAGTAAAAGAGGGCAAAGAAAATCATGCATGTGGGACGAATTATAAATGAGTGAAACTTATTTCTATATCTTGGCTGTAGTTGTTGGACTCTTTCTCTCAACTAATCCCTTTTCTATTCATTTATTTTCAAAATTACTTATTGCGCATAAGGCAAAGGGAACGCTAAAGCATAAAGCATCTCTTTACGGGTTTTTATATCTTTTCTTGGTATGGCTATGGCTTTCAGTCATTGCGGTCATTCTATATGTATCATTTCTTTCCTTAAGCACTAAAAATCTAGAGTACGTTTCCATTATGGTAGCGGCTCTTGGAATACTTGCAGGGTTTATCGAACTTAAGAAATATAACTGGCCAAAGGCTCATTCCGAGAAAAAAACAACGCGCATTCACAAATTACTGCTAAAGGAAATGACCCTGCCTGCCGTGGTAAAACTATCCTTTGAAACAATCTTTGCAAACATCGCTAGCTATATTGTCCCCGTTCTTATATTTAGCGTTCTGGTCTGCTTTTTAAGCGATCCCCGGCTTAGCTTCTTATTCATCTTTAATCTTGCACTAATTCTGAGTTTAATTAAGGTGTATTTACTCAATCTAATGAATGTAAAAATGACTGCCATTCTTGAGTGGAATCAAAATAGTAAAAGTATTTTTCGTTTATGTATTGGAGCGGCCCTCGTCATGCTCAGCTGGCTACTTCTACTCGTTATATCAAAGGTAGTGAGACTTAATTAATGCTACATATACTCAAAAATAACGGCGAGATAGTTTCTTATCAGCTTAAACGAGTTGCAAGAAGTGTGCAGCTCAGTTGCCAAGCAGCAGAAATAGAATCATCAGAAGCAACCGCTGCAGTAAAAAGTGCCGTGAGGGCACTTCATGAATGGCTAAAGGGTAAAGAAGAGGTCACGACGAGTGATATTCGCTTTCAAGTCACAAAAGCCCTCAAAGAAACGCAGCCCCAGGCAGCTGTAATATATGAAAATGCTAGAAGTTTGGAATAAGAATGATAAAAAAGCATAAAAAACCAAAAGTCTTCGATTTCGATCTCCTTATTATTGGCAGTGGCCCTGGTGGCGGTGTAGCTGCACATCTTGCAGCTAACGCGAATAAAAGAGTTGGCCTGATTGAACAAGGTGATCCGGGTGGTGCAAATGCCTTTTATGGCACTATCCCAACAAGAGCACTGCTTGATGCAGCCAATCAGCTATGGCAGCTAAAAACAATTGGAAAATATGGTATTCGTTCAAGTACACAAAGTTACAATTTTCGAGCGGTACAGCTTTGGAAGCAAAAGGCAATGTATGCAACGGGAGTGCTGGAGGAAAGTGATGTTTTTAGTCACGATAAAATTACCCTCATAAAAGGTCGGGCTCATTTCGTTTCCCCCTGGACATTAAGCGTTGGGATGAAGCGCTACAGTGCAAAAAATATTATTATAGCGACTGGTAGCGTACCAGTTATTCCCGCTATTCCTGGACTTGACGAAGCAGGCTTTTTAACCGTCAAGGAAGCGAGCAATCTCGAGAAGCCTCCTCGCAGCATTTTTATAATTGGTGGTGGAAAAATTGCCTATGAATATAGCCAGATTTTCAGTGCTTTCGATAGTCGTGTGCATATTGCAGAGACTTCGAGTTCGTTGATTCATCATGCTGATGAAGAAGTGAATGATGGCGCTGTATGGGCACTTGAGGGCAAAGGAATACGCGTACATCTGAAGACGCAAATTATGTCGGTAGCGATGCACGGTGGTAGGAAAATAATCAGTTTAGTTAAGAATGACCGGATGCATCGTATTGTAGTCGAACAAATACTTATCGCAGGAGAAGAACACCCAGCTCTAGATATGGGGCTCGAGAACAGCGGCGTTAACTACGGCCCAAAAGGTATTAGAGTTAACGATTTTCTTCAGACAAATAAAAAACATATCTATGCAATTGGCAGTGTTATTGGTAAGCATAGTGAACCACACACGGCATCCGCAGAAGCAAGGCTAGTAATTCATAACATATACGCCAAAAAGCCAATAAAATATCCCTTCGATGTCTCGCCAACTATCTATTACGGAACTCCTGAAATAGCAGTAGTCGGCAAAAATGAGCAAACCTTGCGGCAAATTTCTAAAAAATATCAGGTAGGAATAGCTCCAATTGAACTTATCGGTAGCGCTCGAACAAATGATTATAGTGGCGGCTTCGTTAAGTTACTTACCTCAAAAGAAGGAGTAATCGAGGGTGCGGCTATCATCAGTTCACACGCCAGTGAAAACATAAGTGAGCTTTCTCTCTCTGTTAATAGCAAGATTCAGGCGAAAGCGTTGACCGCTATTCCCCACCCTTATTCATCAGAAAGTTCGGCAATACAAATCGCTGCCGCTCAGATTACTTCCGCGGACTAATAAAACCCCCTATTTGTCTCTGTACAGTTATTGCTTTTCGTGCTTAACTATGCCTAGCAAGGTTTTGTCTTCTCTTATGACCTATTAGATCTTAAGGCTCAAGGACAGACAGGGTCGTACTTGCATTTATTTATAAGAACACAAGGTAAGAAAAGTACATGGCATACAAGTTATTTATCGGAAGCCTCGCATGGGCAACCGACGACGCTTCACTCGAAGCTGCATTCGCTCCTTTCGGAACTGTTGTTAGTGCTACTGTCGTGAAAGATCGCGATAGTGGACGAAGCAAGGGATTCGGATTTGTTGAATTCGCAGACGACGCTGAAGGAAAAGCTGCTGAAGCTGCAATGAATGGCAAAGATCTTGATGGAAGAGAAATCGTTGTAAACGAAGCTCGACCACGAGAAGACAAGCCACGACGCGACTTCGGTGGTAACGGTGGCGGTGGCTATCGCGGCGGAGACGATCGCGGTGGTTCATCATTCCGTAAAAAAAGCTGGTAATTAAAAAATCCACTTAACAAAAAAGGCCTTCAGTAATGAAGGTCTTTTTTGATTATTATTTTGGTGGGGCCGGCTGGATTTGAACCAGCGACCAATCGGTTATGAGCCGACTGCTCTAACCACTGAGCTACGGCCCCACAAATAACTAGTTAATTATACCCTAGTCGAGTACAAAAGTTATAGAGTGTACTATACTATAAAAAGGTATGTACGAAAAAATAAAAAATAGCTCTTTTACTAAATCACTTTTTAATACAAGAAATCTTGGCTTGTATGTGGTGCTCTTAATTGGCTTATCGGTAACGTGGAGCACGATTAAAACAATTCAAAAAAACTATTCCCTGCAAAGACAAATTGTCACTCTTCAGCAATCAGTTGCAGTCCAAACTCAAATGAATAAAAATGAAACGCTGCTTATTAATTATTATAGTTCTGATTCCTATCTCAGTCTTGAGGCAAGAAAATATTTCAATAAAGCGCTGCCAGGAGAAAAGCTAATTCTAGTCCCTACGGCTGTTTCAAATAAATACATTCATCAAACAGCCGTAATAAATAGCGATATTTCGAAAAATAAGTCTAAGTCTAAGGTACTACAAAATTGGCAGGACTGGGTTAATTTCTTTTTTCATAAAACCCCTACCTCTTGACCAGTAGATGAATACAGGGTATTATACCCTTCGGTCTTAATGCGGGGTAGAGCAGTGGCAGCTCGTGTGGCTCATAACCACAAGGTCGCAGGTTCGAGTCCTGCCCCCGCGACCAAGAAAGCATCCTCAAGTACAGCTTGAGGATTTTTTCTTTTTTTGCCTTTACATTTAAGTACGTAAATTTTTTGTAGCATTTGCCCATCTTACAAGTTCTGAAACCTGCCCGGTTGGTTCACCGCGAAAATCAGTTACTTCACCCGCTTCTGTAACATTAGCCCACGGCTCATTAACCCAAACTCGTTCTCGCAATGGAACCATTTGAAGTTCGGATGCAACTGAAACAAGATGTTCAATGGCTCGAGCAGCACCTACGACACCATACCCTAAAAAAGCTACTGGCTTGTATTGCCATTCATTTTTAAGAAAACTGATCGCGTTAAGTAGGACTGGGCTCGGTGCATGATTGTATTCTGGTGTTACCCATATATAGCCATCAGCCTTCGCAATAATTTCAGCAAATTTCTTGGTGTGATCATTTTGGTATTGACCCATACTTGCCGGCATAGCTTCGTCTAAAAATGGAAGATTAATATCTTGTAAATCGATTAATTCAATAGTTGTGTCGGCGGGTAATACAAGTTTTCCCATATACCAATCAGTAATCTTTTTTGCTACTCGTCCTGGTCGAGTGCTTCCTATAATAACTTGAATGTGTGCCATTTTTCCCTCTTTTCTTATTTACTATACTAAGTATAGTTACTCACTATATTTTGTAAAGTCTTTATTTTTAACGTAAAATAAATTGTAATATGGAAAAAAATAGCGCCAACTCTCCTGACTGCATACTTTATACCCTCTCAACCCTCGGAGATAAATGGTCTCTCTTGATTGTTAGAGAAATGACAGAATGCCCTCAAAGTTTTAGCGATCTTGAAGCTTCACTAGACGGAATAAGCCCACGCACGTTATCTATGCGCCTCAATAAACTACTTTCGGATAAGATTATTATAAAAAATCTCTACTGTGAACACCCTCCACGATACCAGTATTCGCTTACAGAAAAGGGCACTGACTTAAAAAATATCCTGAAAGATATGTCAGTATGGGGAAAAAAGTACGTCTAACGTATCTTTGATTCAATCACTTTGAGCATATCGTCGAGTGTTTCACTTCTCATGAGTTGATCGCGAAACAAACTGGCATTTTCAATGCCATGAACATAGACTTTTGCCATTCGCTTCAACCCCTGCCAATTTCGCTCTCTGTTATGATAGGTCTGTTGAAAAAGTTCAATGTGTTTTTTGAAAAGCTTAAGCCGATCTTTCTCGGATGTTTCGACCCATGGAGATTTTTTAGAAAAAATGTAAGGATCAGTAAAAATTGCGCGGCCAATCATAATGCCGTCGAGCTTATATTTCTTTGCAAGCATTTCTCCATGCTCTCTGCTTTCTACGTCTCCGTTGCCCACTATAAGTGTTGCAGGAGCTACCTTGTCACGAATTTTCACAATCGCTGCTATGTCTTCCCAACGAGCAGGTACTTTACTCATTTCTTTTGTTGTGCGACCGTGTACCGTTAGCATATCTATTCCCTGTTCTAAAATAAGCTCAGGCCAAGAGAAATCGACCTCATTCCAGCCAGTACGAATCTTCACACTTACTGGAACGCGTCCATTTACTCCTTTTTTTACCGCAGCAATAATTGCAATCGCGAGATCACGATCATTAATGAGCGCCGAGCAGCAACCATTCTTAACAATCGTCTTATCGGGGCACCCCATATTGATATCTATCCCATCAAAACCCATAGCAACAAGTTCTGCTGCCGTCTTCTCGTAATTAGCCGGTACCTTACCCCAAATTTGTGCCACCACTGGCTTTTCCTTTTGAGTGAGTGCCACTTTATGAATGAGCCGAGGCCTTCCCTTACTTTGCAATCCATCGACATTCACAAATTCTGTAAAGAATAAATCAGGCTTAGCACAGTCAGCTATCACCTGCCTAAACACTGTATCAGTGACATCATCCATAGGAGCAAGAACAAAAAAGGGCTTTTTGAGATTTAGCATCATTTATTTGTATTTTAAATCGGTAAGTAGCTTGGGAACAAAAGAATATTTATTCTTTGCTTCTTCAATTTGTTTTCGATGAAATTGTTCACGGTTAAAAAGACTGATGTACGCTTTCTCGGCCGTATCAACGTACTCTTGATCTGTCATAGCTTTGACTATCGTCATTTTTTCCGCCTGCATAACGTCATAAGAATTTGGGCTATGCTTATCTACTGGTTGCGGCCAACTTCCAGCGCGCAGGCTTTCGTTAAACAACAGATAATCAGCTAGAACGTGTGCTGTAAAGCGAAATTTACGGATACTCGGATTAACTTTAAAAACCAAAGATCCATCCTCTTCTCTTTTTCTTTTTTCAACCCATGTAGGATTAAAAAGAACAGTTTTGTAAATTTCAGCATCATTGACAATACTAGTACTCTTTTTCAAAAGCTTACTTATATACTTTGAACTAAAATTTCCACTACCTTCTTGAGATTTTGAAAAATGTTGGCCTATTAAATCTGAGAGGGTCACTCCTACAAGTTTCGCTTCCTCGCGGCTATAGGGAACAAATTGTTCGCCACTCTCCAAAAAAAGTAACTCTGGTGATTTTGTATCAGATGCAATTGTTTCGCTTATTACAAGCGAACCCAAAGTGTCAGGAATAATAAATAATTCTTCGCTTTTACTAAATTCTGGATTCGACATAAGAATTGCTCTCCTGCTTTAATCCTTAAAAAGCTCTAGAATCTTTTGTTGAACTTTATTTAGCTTTTTTCTCTTTTTAGCGTCCACGCCCTTACCGCCAATTGTCTTATCGTAATCTTCAAATGCGCTCGCAGACATTGCAATAGCATCTAACCGTGACATACCACTTGCAACAAGTTCATCGACACCAAACGCTTTTTCAAAATGTTTTTTAGCAGCCATGTTTGCTGTGTTATAGCGCATCATAGGCTCACCATATTTTTTGTTATCTTGTTTTACTCTTCCTTCGGCCATATTACGATTTGAAATTTCAAAATTGGCACTGATAAGATTTTTAGCTCTTTTTTTCAAAGATACACTTGGGCCATCCTCAAAACTTAATGCAGCTGGCTCTGCTTCAGTTTTACTATTATCCACATCAGCAGCTTGTAATCCATAAAAACCACAGCCGCAAATGATTTCAGCTTGCATATCTATAGGTAATTTACTCAGTGGTGTTTTTTCATAAGGGGCTGCATCAAAAAGAGAGTCCATATTTGTTGGTGCTAGGTTTCTTGCTTTATTCATAGGTGTTATTATATCACACTTATGCTTAATTGTCTAGTATATGCTACTCCCAGCTAAATACACGGAAGGCTATGAGGTAAATGATCACCGACCAACCAAGCAGCAATCCCATTTGCGGCAGAACATCCAAGAAACCCTTACCCTCTGTTACGATGAGGCGAATGCCATCAACTACCGGTGTGAGGGGTAAATAGCCCGACACAGTTTGCAACCATTCAGGCATCAGATATCGGGGAAAGAATGTACCTGACAAAAAGAGCATCGGGAAAGTAACAAGGTTACTGAGCGGCGCTGCTTGGCGTTCATTCTTCGCCCAGCCCCCAAGCGCAAGGCCAATACCATATATCGTGAAAATACTTAACAGCACGAAAAGTATAAAGGTGAGGTAGCTTCCCTTCATATGAAGGTGGAAGAATGTAACTGATGAAATAAATAGTGCTGCGATTGCAAACAAACCGACGAAACCCTGAGAAATAACGTTTGCCACAAAATACTGCCAAACCCGAAGTGGTGTTGTATGAAACCTACGTAAAATTCCCTGCTTCTTCAGTTCAGGAAAGACGTTTACTGGCCCGAACACTCCAAGACCCAGTATTGAGAACCCTAAAAGTCCAGAAAAAGTATAATCAAAACGATTGAGACTGGGCGACTGCGTAGATTTGGTGGCTACGCTTAATGGTGCAATCGTCTTGATGTGCCTGGCATTTACGACATCAAACTGTTGTTGAAGGATTAAGGCAAGCGTTTGCGCGCCTTGCTTACTATTTTCATTGTAATAAACATCAGCTTGACCCGCCGGATAGTCTGCCCCTTGGACTATATCCCCAAATCCCTTTGGCAGCACGATAGTTGCGTCAAGCTGACTACGCTTCATTTTTTCCTTTGCTTGGTCAAGCGATGTAGTCATCTTGTCTACCTTGAGTATTTTTGAGCTTTTTGCCTGATCAACAAAATTCTGGGCAAAACTTGAATTGGACTGATTAATAAGCGCAACGTTAAATGAAACAGTGCCATTATTTTTAGTTAAAGTTCCGAAGACAAACAAGAACATAAGGGGAAAAACAATGGTAAAAAATATGGCTAATTTATCTCTGAAAAACCGCTTAGCGTTCAGTCGAGCAAAGGTCGAAATAGTAAATAAAGATTTTCTCATATCAGTCTCGTAGCTTCTTTCCCGTTAAATCTATGAAGACATCTTCAAGGTCAGCCTGTTCAACGTGTCGTTCTTTCTTGAATCCACGACCAAGTAATTCTTTGATCAGATTATGTGGTGAATCAAGCGCAATAATCTTTCCTTGATCCATAATAGCAACTCGGTCGCAAAGCATTTCTGCCTCCTCGAGGTAATGCGTCGTTAGGATGACGGTGATTCCTTTTTTCTGGATCGACTTAACGAGATCCCATAAATTTCGTCGTGCCTGTGGATCTAGACCGGTCGTTGGTTCATCCATGAAAAAAACTTTCGGATTGTGTACGAGCGAGGCTGCAATACTGAGGCGCTGACGCTGGCCTCCTGAAAGATTTTCAACGTATTCGTTGGCCTTTTCCTCCAAATTTACACTCTTAAGCATTTCCATAGGATCTACTTTTTCACCATATGCAGCCGAAAAAAGTTCAATAATTTCCTTTAACTTAGTTTTATCTTGAAAAGCGGGCGATTGAGGCTGAACCCCGATAATATAGCGAACCTTCTGGGGGTGCTCACTGACGTCAATATGGTTAATGCTGGCGCTCCCGCCATCAATCTCTCTAATTGCTTCGATCATCTCAAGGGTTGTTGTTTTGCCGGCTCCGTTGGGACCCAAGATTCCAAATATTTCACCTCGCCTAACACTAAAGCTAATGCCATCAACAACTTTTTTGTCAGCATATTTCTTCGTAAGATTCTTTACTATAACTATATTGTCTGCCATATATGACTGTAATGTATCAGAAAAATGAGCTACAACAAAAAAACACTCCCATTTCTGAGAGTGTTTTTGAATAATTTTCGAAGTAAATCTAAATTATTTAACGTTCTTTACAGTAAGAAAACCGTTTCGTGGGTTTTCGCCAACTTCTTTACCTGCAGGAAGCGCATCGATAGTCTCTGCTCGCTGATCCTTGCTGAAGTAATAAATAGTTTGCTTTTTTCCGCCTCTTAACACTACATCCTTTGAGTTTAGGAAGTATGTTACCCCTTTTGAATTCGTATGTTGATAAGCCATTGCTTCTCCTTCTTACACTGTTAGTAGTACTCCTACCATACCCTGAGTGAATTTAGATTGTCAACAGATTTATAAAAATCTTAAAATACTTGCGCTTACCTGTTGGAGTACGCTACACTTTATTTACAAGCATTAGCAATGATAAAAAGGGGTGTAAATAATAATGAATGAATATTTGAATAAAGTATCAAATCCTTCACAAGCAATTAATCGTGGCTCAACTGAGGGTATGGTACAGCCAACATTAGCTAGCCCAAATTCTAGCAAAAAGATGAAGAAACCACGCCGTAATTTTAGCGTTAAAAGACTCGGATTTGTTTTATTTATTTTCGTTCTTGCTGTTATTGTCTCAGGAATTATCTTCCTCGTAATACGTTCATCTGGAACAGGAACAGCTACTAAGATAAATACCAAAGAATACCAGGCAGTATTCTTAAATAGTAGCGATGGACAAGTTTATTTCGGTAAATTAAGTTCATTGAACTCGCAATACTATATGCTTACAGATATTTACTATGTTCGTGTGCAACAAGTTCAACCAGGTGCTGCAAAAACAGATACCTCATCGAACATTTCACTCGTAAAATTAGGTAACGAGATTCATGGACCTGAAGATGCAATGTATATCAACAAAAGTAACGTTATGTTCTGGGAAAACCTCAAGAGCTCAGGACAAGTTGTTAAAGCAATTCAGCAGTATCAGGCAAACCAGTCTAAAGATACAGCTAAATAAATACCGATAACTTCACTAAATAACCTCACCTAGCGTGAGGTTATTTTTTATTCCTTTGAATTTTTATCACCAATTGTTCTGGCAATCTTTATCACTAAGCTGAAGCCGATTAGCACACTCAGCACAACTAACCATCCCGCAAGATCTGCTGACCACCAAGGACTTACGAAATTAAACTGATACATCTCCTTTAAGGGAAGGTTTTGGTTCTTCAGGCCGCTTCCGTGCGTCGTCAGATAATTCTCCACGCAAGTAACATTTTTGTATAAGTCGCCCTCTTGGCTATTGCATCCCTCAACTGCTCTATTGTAGAGGGCTTGTGAGCCATTCTGAGAAGCGTCACGCGCTTCAACCTGCAAGATTGCTCTGTAGTAGGTATTTACGAGCTGTATAGGCGCCTCAAGGGACCCGCCCGTATTGACGTTCGTATTCATATGACCAAAGACGTAGCCGCGTAAGTTATTTAAAGAATTCTCTACATTAGCCCCCGACACATCGGCCGCCAAGAGCTCTTTTCGAAGTTTAAGCATATGAACATTATTTTGTCGAAGCTCATAGCCCGCACTGAAGATACAGATAAAAAAAATAACAATAATCAAAGGTACTGAGAAGAAAGAATCTACCTTTTGTATCAATTCTGAAGATTTTTTAGTTTTCATACTTTTGTTTTTTTGATTTCCTGTTTCATAGTAGCAGATATTTGCAGTAGAATTAAGGTTATGCATGTATATTTTTCAGGAATAGGCGGCACCGGAATAGGCCCACTCGCACTTATCGCTCTTCAAGCTGGATATGATGTTTCTGGATCAGATATGCAAGAGAGCCAATATACGCACTATCTAGAGGAAAAAGGTATTCATTTAACGATAGGGCAATCCGAGGAAGCAATTCAAAAGATTAATAACCAGAAACCAATCGACTGGTTCGTCTACTCTTCAGCACTCGATCAATTTAAAGATTCCCATCCTGAGTTACGGTTCGTCAAAGCAAATGGCATACGCCTATCTAAGAGAGATGAGTTCATCGCTCAGCTTATTGAAGAAAACAACCTTCAGATGATTGCAGTAAGTGGTACGAATGGTAAAACTACGACCACTTCAATGCTGGTATGGCTCTTTAAAAATATTAGTCTTCCAATTTCCTATTCCTTGGGTGCAAAAATTTCTTTTGGTGATATGGGAGCCTACACGAAAGACAGCAAATATTTCGTCTATGAGTGTGATGAATATGATCGAAATTTTCTCTACTTTTTCCCTACTTTCAGTATCGTCACTTCAATCGCATGGGACCATAGAGATATTTACCCAACGCGAAATAGCTATAATGAGGCATTCGCGCAGTTCATTAATCAATCAGAAAAAGTCCTCCTTTTTGACAAGGATGCAAAGCTACTTCATCAGCCTAGCGATAATAAAAGAATCATTATGGAAAACTCCAGTAAGCTTATTGACAGCATTACGCTGCACGGACTACACAATAGACAGAATGCAGCACTGGCAGTTGAAACCGTTCATCAATTGACGAACCATGACTATGAATCTCTTATTCAAATAATTAACAACTTCCCTGGCTCAAACAGAAGATTTGAAAAGATCATAGATAACGTCTACTCAGACTATGCACATACACCTGAGAAAATTGCAGCCACACTACAATTAGCCCATGAAATTAATGAAAACGTTGTCGTTGTTTATGAGCCCCACAATAATGATCGTCAAAAAACCATTATTGATGAGTATCACTCACTTTTTGAATCGGTAAATAAATTGTATTGGCTTCCGACCTATATCGCACGTAAGGATGCTGATGATGTCCAGCTATCGCCAAAAGACTTCCTAGGAAAGCTAAACAGGAAAACTAATGCGCAAGAAGTAGCTATGAATGAAACCCTGGCAACAGAAATAAATAGAGCTATAGCTGAAGGTAATCTGGTTCTTTGTTTATCGGCAGGAGGTGGTGGAAGTTTAGATGAATGGATTCGCGAAACGTGCCATAATGGAGTCATACATGGATAACACAATAAGTACCTTTCTCGGCTTTAGCTCAAATAGACTTTTTGCTTCCATTTTCGTAATTATTGTTGCGGTAGCACTACGGTATGTCATTAAAATAGTATTGAAAAATATATTCAAAGTTCCACTTAATGTTGATCTGTTTCCAAAAAGGAAAAAAGATCATGAGCGACGCATTAAGACACTCAGTAGCGTTGCGCTAGCGGTTTCTAGCCTAGTTATATGGTTTGTAGCCATAATGGTAGTAATGGGTATCTGTAATGTCCCTATAGCTCCCCTGCTTACGAGCGCCGGCTTAATCGGTGCTGCAATTGCGTTTAGTATACAGAGTTTAATCAAGGATTTTGTGAGCGGCCTATTTATTATTGCTGAAAACCAATATCGTGTTGATGATTATGTGGAGATGGTGAACAATTCAGGGACTCAGAAGAGCGGCATCGTCCAGGCAGTCACAGTTCGAACTACCGTGATCAAAGATGTTACGGGTGCAATACATCATATCCCTAACGGTAGTATTGCCATTAGCACTAATCACAGTATGAGTAACGACGTGATTCATGAGATTTTAACCCTTTCTTCTAGCTATAGTATTGAACGTTTTGAAATCGCGCTCCATGAAATAAGCGAAAAACTTTTAACGAATGAATCAACGATGAAATTCTTTAAAACAGAACCAAAACTTTACGACGTTCTGGAAGTGACCGGCAGTGAAACGAAAGTCGATATTACTTTTGAAACAAATGCCTCCAAACGGGTCAAAGCATCTACGATATTCTTAAAAGCAGTAAAAGAAAGTCCTATTAAACTTGCCTAGTTAGATGGCAGCCCCAACGTTTGGTTGCTAATATCATTTTGGTTAAAGTCAGCCGAATTATTAATCCCAGATAATTTCTGCTTTAACGCCGCTTCATAATTTGCTATGTCTATAGCATTTACCGGGCTAGTTACGTCATAGGAACTATTTAAATTTGCTGCACTAAGCTGAGTGCCGATTTTTATTTGTTTTACAGTATCATAGGCACTTGAATGCAAAAACATTACGAACGGAACGAGCACCATTAAAAAAGAGATAATGACTGCACCTATGATCGCAGTTATGGGATGAAACCCTTCTAACTTTTTTTCTATTTCTCCGTGCATTATGCAGATAACCTCTTAACAATTTGGCTGAACGTTGAGGTTGGAGCGTTAGTGAGTAGCTCCTCGATCTGCTTAGCACTTTTTTGCACTTGTGAAAGTTGGGCTCGTGCTAACACTATACCCGCCATAAACTGTTCAGGTTGATTAACGCAATCGATACCTGCTATAGCATTTAACGTACCCGTGTAGGCTGATCCTGCGACTGTCAGATTATCCATGGCGCCACGCATCTTTCCAATAAGAAGATCAATTTCTGAGCCATCAACTCCTTGGCGCGCAAGGCGTAGCTCAAAAGCTTGTAAATCATTAATCGTCGATCCGTAGGTATCAAGATCAAGATGGATAGTGGCCGCGGTTCGGCTACTTAAGTGAGATAATTGCGCCTGTAGAGGAACACATTTAGCAACAACAACCGCTTTACTATCCACAGAAAGAGATAGCTGCTGGTCATTTACCGCTTGAGACAAGATATTTTCAGGAGCTGTAACCGACTGAGCGCTTACTTCAAGGGGAAATAAAATAGCCAGGATTGCTAGTGCAAAAAGTACGATTCTTTGTATCTTCATCTCACTCAGTATATCACTCTTCTATCGATAGATTATATACTTTACCCCTGTTTTTTTTATTAATTTTTCGCTTTCAAGCGTTGCAAGTATTGTCTCGAGTCGCTCATCAAAAAAGGTACTTTCTTGTAAATCTCGGAGCGTACTTTCTTTCACTAGTAAAAGTTTAAGGACGCTTCCGCGAAGCTGGCGAGCTGAACCTTCAAACTTGCTCTGCTTCGTATAGTGCATAGAGTTTTTCGAAATATTGCCAACTGATTGTTTGAGGAAGCTTCCGTAATCCATTAACGCCCAGTACCATTCTCGCGGGTTTACCCTGTCCATAGATTGTTCAATCAGAGGCACGAGTTGCGCATCACTCACCTGAGTTGTATAGCGAAAAAAATGATGAATAAAAACAGCTCGAATATTAGTTTCTATAAAAACAAGCGGGAGGTTGAATGCGTAGACGACAATAGCCGCGGCAGTGGCTTGACCTATCCCAGGTAACGCTACAAGCTTAGATACTTCTCTTGGAATATGTCCATCAAACTCGTTAAGTAGTAGTATCGCTGATTCTTGTAGATATTTTGCTCTACGATTATAGCCAAGCCCGCTCCAAGCACTTAAGACTTCATCAAAGCTTGCATTTGCAAGACTAGAAATTGTAGGAAATACTTCCATCCATTGGTTGAATTTATCTATTACGCGGTTAACCTGCGTTTGTTGCAGCATCATCTCGGATACGAGAACTCTGTAACCAAAATTTATATCATCAATGTTTTGACGCCACGGTAAATTTTTTCTTTGGTGCGCGCGATAATACTCCCAAACAATTTCCTGGAATTGGTCTATTTCTGAACCTTCAGGCATTATGACTTAGAGGATGCGAACCATTGCATTACTACACCAACCGCAATATAGAACGGAAAAAGGTGTATGAGTGATGCTCCAAAGCTTTCTTTTGTATGCACTTCCCATAAAGTTGCGCCGACAAGAATTCCGATAAAAGGAATGTATGACAACCACCCTTTCCAATTACTAGGAAGATAACTTCCTCTTATAGGGATAAACCACGCACCTTTTTTTGGTTTTGGATATTTTTTTTGTTTCATAAATAAAGTATACCCTATGGAGCGAGCCGATTAATATCGCGCGGAAAGAGCGATGCCTCTTTTACGTTATTAAGCCCAATAATCTTCTGAACCAGACGTTCAAGCCCCATTCCGAAACCACCATGCGGCGGAAGACCATACTTGAAAGCCATAAGATAATACTTGAAACCAGGATGCTCAATATCTGCCCCAATTTTATGTAATTGATCTACGAGAGCTTCGTACCGGTTTTCCCTCATACTACCTGTTGCTATCTCAACGCCCCGGAAAAGTAAGTCAAAACGATCTGCAATCTCAGGATTGTTGTCATCGAGCTTGTGGTAGAATTTCGCTTCACTGGCTGGCCATTCAGTAATAAAGACTGCTTCGGATCCAAGCTGTTTTTTAGCCCATTCGCAAATCCACTTCTCTTCTTCAGGACGCAAATCCTTTTCACCTATCGTTGAAGTACCAGTAGCTTTCGAATACTGCTCGTGTACTTCATTTAGGGTAATTTTAGGAAATTCTTTAGTAAGCACTGGCCTGGACGCATTCCATCTTTTAAGTTCCGTATCATACGTAGTCCAGGATGCTTCAACGGCGGCATGCACCATGCGACTCATAATGCCCATAAGATCATCAAGATTAACGAAGCCCGCTTCAGCATCAATGTGAATAAATTCTGTCATATGGCGAGTTGTGGCACTTAACTCAGCTCTATAGGTCGGGTTAATTTCAAAACTTCTTTCGAAAACACCAACCATGATTTGTTTATAGAACTGTGCGCTTTGAGCGAGAGTTGCTTCTTTGCCGAAGTAGTCTAACTTAAACACTTCCGCACCACCTTCTGTTGCTCCTGGTAAAAGTTTAGGGCTATTAAATTCAATAAAATCTTCACTCTGAAGTTGTTTTCTCACGGTATCTTTTACAAGGGCTTGAATTTTAAAAATAGCAGTTTCCTGTAAGTTTCTAAGAGATATCGGACGGTACTCAAAAAGCGTATCTAGATTATCTGGTTTGTGATCAATCGGTTTATCTATTTCAATAGGAGGTGCATCCACGACAGGCACAATAACCTCAAGCGTTGCATCATGCAGCTCCGCTCCGCCAGGAGCTCGCTCGTCTTTATATACATCTCCCTTAACGCTAACTACTGTTCCTATTTGCAGACCACGTAATTTTTCTACCTCATCCTTGTCTTCGACAAGAACTTGCACAATACCGCGTCTATCTCGAATGGTAATAAAATTAAGACCACCGAGTAATCTCTTTTTATGAATCCATCCTTGGATTGTAATTTTTTTGCCGTCATGATTTGCGACATCGTCGGTAAGTATTCTCATATCTACAGCATTATAACAGATAGAGGCTGGCTATTTATACAAGTTCTTTATGATGTTCTTGTTTTTTTGTTTTGGCAAGCTGTTTGGCGACTTCACGCAAATCTTCGTGCTGATCAAATTCATCCATTATTGGCTCACCAAGAATCTCGCGAATTACATCTTCAAAAGACAGAACACCTACTACGTCTTCGAATTCATTTACGACGACAAACATATGGTGCTTAACCTTCAAGAAAGCTTTCAACGCATACCCCAAATTTTGCATTTCATTGCAGTAATATACATCGTGACGCATAACATCATGCGCACTCTTAGGCTTTTTAAGCGCCAGAGCATCCTTTAGATACAGCGTTCCAACGATAGATTGATTTGTTCCTTTAAATACCGGAAAGCGAGAGAAGCCGCTGTCGTGTAGCTCGCTCAACACTACGGGGCTAAGTACTTCGTCCTGATTTACAAAATGTACTGCAGCGAGTGGCGTCATGGAGTCGCCAACCATGCGATCACTGAATAAAAGTGCGTTCACCGCAATGGTTAATTCTTCCGGTTTAATTTCTTTTGAATTTTCAGCGTTCAATCGAAGCATTTCAATTAGAGAATCTCGACTTTCAAAAACGACGGGTTTTTCTAAAATGATGTTTTTGCCGACAAATGAAGTTATTGATCGAAATACCGGATGTAAGATAATAAGCATTCTTTCAACCGCCACACTTATTTGAGCTGCACGGTGAAGATCTTTTTTCGGTTTTCTTGAAGAAAAAATACAAAAAAGTGCAATCCCTAGGAAGAATGCCAGAAAACCACCGAATAGAAAATACAACTCAAGAAAAGTTATTACTAAAAATGCACCTTCAACAATACGAAGTAAAAACCATAGTTCAAGGCCGTAGGTTCTAACGGGATACACTCGGGCCGCGTCAGATGACGTATCTTTGGCCCGACGTTTTAATTCTTCAAGGCTCATGAATTCAAAACTCGTAAGCACTGAAAGCCCGTAGATACTCAAAACTAAAAATAGAATAAATAAAATAAAATGAACCATAACTTTACTTGTAGTCTAATCTTGATAATGCTAAAAAGCTAGAGCGTTTTTTTGCCTAAAACTGCTACAATATTAAAATAATTAAATTGGAGTTTTATGGATAAGCGATTCTTGGCAATTCTGGCAGTAGTAGTTATAGCACTTGGCGGCATTTTCTTTTTTGGTAAGCATAACGACAAGGGCACTACTGGGTCTGGAAAAGGTCAGCCAAGCAATCACACCGAGGGAACAAGTACTAAAAACATTAATTTAACTGTTTTCGGGGACTTCGAATGCCCCGTTTGTGGATCCTACTTTCCTATCGAACAGCAACTACTCGCTAAATTCCAAGGTCAAATCACCTTTACCTTTCATAACTTTCCTCTCGTCAGCGCTCATCCGAATGCATTTGCAGCAAGCCGGGCTGCTGAAGCGGCAAGTCTGCAAGGTCAATTCTTCAAGATGCACGACCTGCTCTACCAAAACCAGAATACTTGGGGAACTGCTTCTGATCCAACTCCATATTTTCAGCAATATGCCACCCAACTCGGCCTGAATATTACCCAATTTAAAAGCGACTTCCAGAGCACAGCAGTGAACGACACTATTAACGCTGACGTTGCACTCGGCAACTCAAAAAACGTCACCGGAACACCAACCTACTTTTTAAACGGTCAAAAACTCGATAACACAAATATAAATTCAGCTACAAAATTTGAAGCAGTAATTCAGTCAGCTCTTGATAAAGCAAAATAGCTCAGCCTAATATTCAATGTACACTTGCCACGACGGACGAGTTTGTCTTATGGTTACTTTTTGAGTGCGCGAACGAACAACTTTTACCTTTATTGGCATCTAACTTCTATCCTCCTGCAAAAACCTGATTTTGGGTTTTTACTTTGATCTTATTTTTGTCTCACAAGCAAAAGCTTTTTAAACGACAAGATTGATAGTACCAATAGCATTAATAATCGTCAAGCTTTTGTTAAGTCGACGATTTACTGTATGATAAAAACAGTCAAAACATAAGAATAAAAATGGAATCAAGTATCTTCTCACAACTTAGCATTATTATCGCAATCTGTGCCGGTATTTCCCTTTTAATGCGTTTTGTTCGCCAACCCCTTATTATTGGGTATATTTTAACGGGAATCTTAGTCGGCCCTTCATTTTTAAACCTTATTAAAAACGAAAACACTATCAATGTTTTTGCTAATATCGGCATTGCCCTACTGCTCTTTATTATTGGGCTCGGTTTGAACCCAAGAATCATTAAAGAAGTTGGTAAGGTTGTACTTATTACTGCTGGCGTCCAAACCCTCGTTGTTACATTGATGGGGTATCTATTCTCAATTGCATTTGGTTGGTCAAAAACCGAGGGACTTTTCGTAGGACTAGCGCTCGCATTCAGTAGCACCATTATTATCTTGAAACTTCTAAGTGATAGAAAAGAAAACGCTCGTCTACATGGAAAAATTGCTATTGGAATTCTTATAATGCAGGACATGGTTGCTGCCATCGCGCTCGTCTTTGTGGCTGCTCGAGCACAAGGTGCATTTTCTTTTAGTACGCTCGTTCAATTAGGCATAAAAGGGCTTTGTTTAGTTGTACCCCTTTATCTAGCAAGTGTCTATTTACTTCCAAGACTGACAAAAGTAATGGCTGCGAACCAGGAGTTACTTTTTCTCTTTGCTATAGGTTGGGGATTTGGTACTGCCACATTATTTGAACATTTTGGATTTACTCTTGAAGTTGGTGCACTTTTTGCGGGAATTGCCCTGGCGAGCCTGGCTTACTCGCAAGAAATTGCCTCAAGACTGAGACCCCTTAGAGACTTTTTCGTGGTGGTATTTTTTATTGCACTTGGTACAAGAATGAGTTTCACGAATGGTATGAGTCTCATTGTCCCTACAATAATCTTCTTAATTATAGTTATCGCCATAAAACCTCTTTCCGTTCTTATATCTATGGGCATTCTTGGCTACACTAAAAATACAAGTTTCAGAACTGCCTCAACACTTGGTCAAATAAGTGAGTTTTCATTGGTATTTATTCTACTCGGCGTGCAACAAGGCCTCGTCCGAACCGATATCTCTAACATTATGACGCTGGTGGCGCTTATCACGATTGCAACTTCATCGTATGCAATATCATTTAGCTCACAAATTTATGCGCGCTTCGAAAAAAGTCTTGCTATGTTTGAAAGAAAGAAAACATTGCAAGAAAAAGTTAAGACGGATCGATTTGATATGGTCTTATTTGGCTATAACCGTGGTGGACAAGAATTCATTCGAGTTATGGGTCAGCTTAAAAAACGGTTTGTAGTCATAGACTATGATCCGGAGGTCATCGATACCTTAGAGAGAAAGAATATTAACTTCCTCTATGGGGATGCAACTGATATGGAACTACTTACGGAAATAAATATGGAGAAGGTGCGAATGGTTGTCTCGACAATTGGCGATAATGAGATCAATCTCTTTTTACTTCGATGGCTTGAAAAGAATAATCCTTTGGCTGTTTTTGTTTGTGCAGCCGACACTGCTGAGCAAGCTTCAAAACTATACGAGGAAGGTGCTTCATACGTCATGATGCCCCACTATATTGGTAGTGAAAAAATAAGTTCATTTATTAAGAAAAATGGATTCAATAAATTTGAATTTAGGAAATTTAAAGAAAAGCATCTACTCTATCTAGAAAATCATTTTGACTAGCACTAGCGTCAAGACAAACTCATAAATATTTCTAAAACAAAGTCTGCAAAAGATTTATTCTTTTTTTTATCTTTAGCTCGATCAATTCTTTTGCCACTACTGTTAATTTTTGCTCCACATTTCTTATTTAAACATTCTATTGTTTTTTGGGCTGCACTAAATCGAGCTGATACCGTTTTTTTACAGAAAGGACATGAAACGCATGAACGGATACCCTGCCCAAATAACTCTTGTTGCATCTGCGCCTGATTCATTCTATTTACTGGTACAACGTTCATTCCGCAGGAGACAAATACCTCTCTTCGGCTTAGCATTTCTTTGCCCGCCTGCTCCATGACGACTCCCGGTGCCGTACCTTCAAGATAGCGTTGCTTCCCTGCATCATTTCTCAAGCGAATGGCAGACCAGAAATTGTATCGTAGTGTATTAAGCGCTTCTTTTAGCTCGGTACCCTCCAGGCTAGAGTTACTAAGCTTTTCAATTTCTGAAAAATAATGCTGAGATAGCTCTTTTTGGTTTTTCAAAAAATCCCATACATTTTCCCTAGGATCAGTATCTTTTATCGGTGCATACTGATTTTCAATTTTATCTAAAACAATGTGGGCAGGCTCTGCATAATAAAGCTGACGAGCCAATGCCTCATCGGTGCTTTTAATGTTCCCCTCAAAGCAAGTATCATTCCAGCGTCGCAAATCAGAGTTCTCAATGACACGGCTATGCATCCGAATGCCGTTATCAGTTTTTTCAATAGCTCGCAAAAGAGCTGCACTACGCTTTGGATGATAGCCAATAGACTGCATGAATGCATCACCATATTTTTGGGCTGCTTCTTCAGGATAAGGTGAAATGGTTATTATTGTTTGAGCGTTAATCTCTCCATTCGCCAGCCGCTGTGCGAGTACAGCTTCGGCCTGTTCGTGGCAGGCCCTTTTGTAGGCAAATTCATAGCGCTCATCTTGCTGCGATTTGTTATAAAAATAATCAACGCCTTTTTGTGCAATATCCGTGAACGATTCTCCATCGGCGGCGCGCAGTGAGTTTCCTGAGTAGATAAAGTCAAACGAAGTCGTAACATTTCCTCGCAAACCCTCCGCTACAAGGCTCATCTCCTCGTCTATCACGCGTTGCCATACTTCAGCACTAATGGAACCGTTTTTTTCAATGTCATGCCGTAGCCGCTCAACACTTGCTAGTGCAGGATCTGCGAAAGTTTGTATACGCTCCATGGTTCGTTCCATTAAAAAAGACTCCCTCGAGGAAGAGTCAATCAACTACAAAAAAGTAATAGAAAGATCTTGCCCGAGATCATTTACCATACTTATTTTGCGATGTATCTGACTTATTCAATTATATTGAATTCACAGTTGCGGCACAGCTCACGATTCACGCGTGATTCCATCATTACAAAACAAGCTTTAATTATTAATACTTTTTAAGTATACTCCTTTTTTTAAAGGGGCTGGAAAGTTTTAAGAAACGGACCAAAAAGCGTGTAATTAGGAGCCGAATTTTGATCTATATATACAAACACATACCGATGCGTCCCTGATTTTGACCCATAAAGTGGTATACCAACACCATTTGAAACAGTTGCGGCAGCAACATAATTTCTTGGCTGATTAACTGAACAGTTGAATGAAACTCCTTGCCAACTTGCTATCCATTGACCTGCTGCAACCGCATTCACCGGCATGCCATTAAACGAAGAACAGTCATCGGATACATTATCTGAAGGGACTAATTTGTTATTCTCAATTTGAACCGGCAACACCCTATTGAACGAAAAATTAGTTGGATAATTGTCTACATATATTTCGAGTAATCGGTTACTGTATTTCGGATTCTTATCCTGGTATTTATAGTACGTTTGGTCAGCTGCGGGCTGCAACTTGCCTATAAATACCCAGGTACTTGGCAAAGAAATAGAAAAGCTTTCAGTAGAAAAAAGCTGCGTAGCTTCCGCTATCGTGGCTACCTGCCCATTTGCCTGAGTAAAATTACTCGTGGTGGTTTTATTACTCTTAAGGACTAGAAACCATACGCCTCCCGCAAGCAGTCCTACTAAAGGAATATAGACAAAAAGAATTATGATGATTTTATAGTTGTTGCGTCGTCTTTTATTTATCTTGTACATATGATTCTGCTACTGCTTATTATAGAGCAACAAATGAATATGTATATCTAGTCGTACATTTTTTCAATTTGATCAATCACCTTCTCCTCTGCAACTTGGAGATATAACTCTACTCCGTTCTGCAAACCTCTCTCGAAACCCTTTATATGCGTTTCTATCAAGACTTGCTCGTCTTTTTCACGGTAGTTTATCGAAAGCATATCTGAAATATTTTGCTTTTCTTTGTTAATCATTTCCTCAAGCGCTAAAGATTCGAATACATAATCCCAGGTGTCATAATATGCAATATCCGCACTTGTCTCTGCATAATCGCCGTGTGATCCATGATCAATAATTGCACCTCCATTCATAACGCTATACAGCCTATCTATTTCTTTTCGTCCAAGCAGGGGTATATCACCTCGACCCGGCCCATCTCTAAGAAAATCTTTCATGCTACTGTAGTCTCCTCTGATATACCGAAAGGCTGATATGGTACCAATAATAAACGAATAGCCTGCTTCTATGCCGGCAGTAAATTCTCTAGCACTTTGAACTGACTGCATGCGAGCATCAATAGAATCCATCCATTGATCTATATCGCGCTGGATAGCCATACTTAAATACTTTCCTCGTTGCAAAATAGCAAAAGCCAGTAAATCCGTCCCAAGCGCTTCACCTGGCATATCAAAGTTTTGTTCAATTTGCAGCAGTAGCACCTCCTCGTTATCGGGAAGCGGCAGCCCGCAAAAATTCTCTTTTATTTTCTCAGACATTGCAGCTATTTATAGCATGCCAATAAATACTTAAGCAAAAGCGCTTAACTTATCTACTTCTGAGTATTTTATTTCTTGTCTTCAAATGCTTCGATTGTAAATCTAGCTAACCGCTGAATTATTTCAGCTTGGCCCATAAGATCAGCTGTACGAAGCTTTTTTTCAAAGCCATCCTCAGATAATTCAA
>Ga0208864_1000045_pt1 | contig 34871 bp, 39 predicted proteins | sample CryBogmetaGMA05M_FD_184542 | JGI IMG/M metagenome (GOLD analysis project Ga0208864, IMG submission 184542) | Freshwater microbial communities from Crystal Bog, Wisconsin, USA - MA0.5M (SPAdes) | ecosystem: Environmental > Aquatic > Freshwater > Lake | place: Crystal Bog, Wisconsin, USA...
CTCCAGCTGCCTGCGGCACCCCCGCCGCCCCGGCCGGGGTCACCGGGGGTGCCGCAGGCAGCTGGAGCGACCGCTTCGAGCAGGGCCTGCATCCGATGATCGAGCGCTTCAACGCCTCGATCGGCTTCGATCTCGAGCTGCTCCAGGAGGATCTCGACGGCTCGGTGGCCCATGCCCGCATGCTCGGCTGTTGTGGGGTGATCAGCGGCGCCGAGGCCGACCAGCTGATCGGGGGCCTGGAGCGGGTGCGCGCCGAGGCCGCCGCCGGCGAGTTCAACCCCGGGCTGGAGGCCGAAGACGTCCATTTCGCCGTTGAGCGGCGCCTGATCGAACTGCTCGGCCCCCTCGGCAAGAAGCTGCACACCGGCCGCAGCCGCAATGACCAGGTCGGCACCGATCTGCGCCTCTGGCTGCGTCGTCGGATCGATCGGATCGATGCTGCCCTGCTGCGCTTCGAGCGGGCCCTGCTGGGCCAGGCCGAGACCCATGCCGAGGTGCTGATCCCGGGGTACACCCATCTGCAGCGGGCCCAGCCGGTCTGCCTGGCCCACCATCTGCTCGCCTACGTGGACATGGCCGAGCGGGACCGCCAGCGCCTGGCCGATGTGCGCCGGCGCGTCGATATCTGTCCGCTCGGGGCGGCCGCCCTGGCCGGCACGCCGGTGCCGATCGACCGGCGGCAGACGGCGGCCGAACTCGGCTTCGCGGCCATCTACACCAACAGCCTTGATGCGGTGAGCGATCGCGATTTCGCCGTCGAATCCATGGCGGCGATCAGCCTGGTGATGGTGCACCTCAGCCGGCTCAGTGAGGAGGTGATCCTCTGGGCCAGTGAGGAGTTCGGCTTTGTTGGCCTCAGCGACCGCTGCGCCACCGGCAGCAGTCTGATGCCCCAGAAGAAGAATCCTGATGTGCCCGAACTGGTGCGGGGCAAGAGCGGCCGTGTCTTTGGGCATCTGATCGGCTTGCTCACCATGATCAAGGGTCTGCCCCTCGCCTACAACAAGGACTTCCAGGAGGACAAGGAAGCGCTGTTCGATGGGGTGCGCACCTGCCTGGACAGCCTGGAGGCGATGGCGATCCTGTTCGAGGAGGGTCTGCAGTTCCGGCCGGCGCGGCTGGAGCAGGCCGTGGCCGCTGATTTCTCCAACGCCACCGATGTGGCCGATTACCTGGTGGCCCGGGGAGTCCCGTTCCGTGAGGCTTATCAGCTGGTGGGGGGTCTGGTGAAGTCCTGCCTTCAGGAGGGTGTGTTGCTCAGGGATCTGCCCCTGGAGCGCTGGCAGGGCCTGCATCCAGCCTTCGAGGCCGACATCCACGCGGCAATCGCCCCGCGCCAGGTGGTGGCCGCCCGCCGCAGCGAGGGGGGCACCGGCTTCGACCAGGTGCGGCGCCAGCTGGAGCTGGCCCGCCAGCGCCTGGGCGACTGAGGGTCCCTATCGATGGACTACAGGACGTTCATGGCCAACGGATCAGAGCACAGTTTCCGTCTAATCTTGAAAGCCTCAGGGACGAACAGGCCCCTGGTCATTTCCCCTTCTTGTCGGTTGTCCCCGTCAGTCTGTGAGCATTTTCGTCGGTAACCTCCCCTTCCGTGCTGAGCAGGAAGACGTTGCAGAGTTGTTCGCCCCTTTCGGCGAAGTGGTCAGTTGTTCCCTCCCCCTGGAGCGCGACACCGGCCGCAAACGGGGTTTCGCCTTCGTGGAGATGGCTGATCCGGAAGCCGAAACCCGGGCCATCGATGGTCTGCAGGGTGCCGAACTGATGGGCCGACCGCTGCGCATCAACAAGGCCGAACCCCGCGGTGGCGGCGGTGGTGGTGGCGGCGGTGGCCGCCGGGGTGGCTATGGCGGAGGAGGTGGCGGCTACGGCGGTGGCGGTGGTGGTTACGCCGGTTCCGGCGGCGGCTACGGCGGCGGCAGCCGGGGCGGTGATTCCGGCGGAGGCTATGGCGATCGGGGTTCCGGCGCCCGCGGCTGGGAAGATCGCAGCTACGGCGGTGGTGACAGCTTTGAGGCGGGCCGTGCCCGCCGCCGCCGTGGTGGCGGTGGCGATGCCGGCGGTGATTACGGCGGTGCCGAGGTCTGAGCGTTCCGCCGGCAATTTTCAGTAGCCCCGTTCCTCCAATTGCCGGGCCGCCGCTTCCAGCACCTCCGGGCCCGCCAGGCGTTGGCCTGCGGCCTGGGTGAGGGCTGAGCGCCAGTGGCGTGCCCCGTTCACCCCCTCCACGAGGTGCACCAGGTGGCGCGCGATGGCCCAGAGCCGGCCGCCGCCGCTGCACCAGCGTTCGGCATGGGGCAGCAACCCGCGCAGCACGCCGGAGGCCCGCACCGGTGCCAGGTCGTCCTGGCGGAAGATGGCCCCGTCCACTGTTGCCCAGCGCAGCGGGTGGGCGTAGGCCGCCCGCCCGACCATCACCCCGTCCAGAAGTTCAAGCTGGGCCAGGCAGTCGCTGAGGGTTTCCAGCCCACCGTTCAGCTCGATGCAGAGCCCCGGGCGTTCCCGTTTGAGCCGTTGCACCAGGTCCCAGCGCAGGGGTGGCACCGTGCGGTTCTGTTTTGGATCAAGGCCCTCCAGCCAGGCTTTGCGGGCGTGGACGGCAAAGCGCCGGGCACCGGCCGCGGCCACCGTGTCCACGAAGTCGAGCAGCTCCTCGAAGGAATCACGCTGGTCGATGCCGATCCGGTGCTTCACGGTGATCGGCAGACCACTGGCCGCCGCCATCGCCTCCACGCAGCGGGCCACCCGCTCCGGCTCCGCCATCAGACAGGCGCCGAAACGGCCCTGCTGTACCTTCTCGCTCGGGCAGCCGACGTTGAGGTTGACCTCGTCGTAGCCGCGCTCGCAGGCCAGGCGGCTGGCGGCGGCCAGCAGGGCCGGATCGTCGCCACCGAGCTGCAGCGCCAGGGGACGTTCCTCCGGATCGAAATCCAGCAACCGTTCCAGTCGGCGTTCGGCCTCGCCGGCCCGGGGGCCATGGACCTCCTGGCTGATGTGGTGCAGCGCCCGCGCCACCACCATCTCGCTGTAGAGCAGGGCCTGCCGCGTGATCTGACGCATCAGCAGCCGGAAGTGCCGATCCGTGCAATCCAGCATCGGCGCCACACTGAAGCGGTAGTTGTCCTGCATCTGCCCATGCTGCCCAGCCGTGCGTCCGTGGTGGTGGCTGGCGGCGGTCCCGCCGGTTTCATGGCGGCGATCACGGCCGCCGAGGGGGGCTGCCCGGATGTGCTCGTGCTGGAGGCCACTCCTGAACCGCTGAACAAGGTGCTGATCAGCGGTGGCGGACGCTGCAATGTCACCCACGCCTGCTGGGATCCGAGGGCCCTGGTGGGCCATTACCCCCGGGGGACCAAGGCCCTGCGCGGTCCTTTCTCCCGCTTCGCCAGCGGTGATGCGGTGGCCTGGTTCGAGGCCCGCGGCCTCCAGCTGGTGGAGGAGGACGATGGCCGCCTCTTTCCCCGCTCCAACCGCTCCCGCTCGGTGGTGGACACCCTGCGCCAGGCAGCGACCGCCGCCGGCGTGCGCCTGGTCACCGGCGAAGCGCTGCAGCGGGCCGAACGACTGTCCGATGGCGGTTTCCGGCTCAGCCTGCGCGGTGGCGCCATGCTCGACGCCGACCGCCTGGTGCTTGCCACCGGCAGCCATCCCAGCGGTTATCGGTTGGCGGCGGCCCTGGGCCACAGCCTTGTGCCACCGGTGCCGTCCTTGTTCAGCCTGAGCCTGGTCGACCATCCGCTGGTGGCCCTTGCCGGGGTAGCGATGGATCCGGTGACGCTGGAGTTGCTGCCTTGCCCCGATGACCCCTCTCCGCGTCCGCTCCGCCATTGCCAGACGGGCCCCGTCCTGATCACCCACAGGGGCCTCAGTGGCCCGGCCACCCTGCGGCTGACGGCCTTTGCCGCCCGCAGCCTCCATCAGCACGGCTACCGCGGCGAGCTGCGGGTCGACTGGACCGGTGGTCTGTCCGCCGAAGCTGTCGCCGGGCTGTTGGCCGATACCCGGCGTCAGCAGGTCAGGCGGCAGCTGGCCAATGCCCGCCCCTGGCCGGGGCTGAGCCGCCGGCTCTGGCTGCATCTACTGGAGCGCCATCGGATCGCGCCGGAGCTGCGCTGGGCCGACCTCGGCCGGCGGCCTGAGCAGGCGTTGATCGCTGATCTGCGTGCTGATCACTACCGCATCCGTGGACGAGGACCCTTCGGTGAGGAGTTCGTCACCGCCGGCGGAGTGGACCTTGGCGAGGTGAATATGGCCACCATGGAGAGTCACCGCAGTCCAGGACTGCACCTGGTGGGGGAATTGCTGGATGTGGATGGGGTGACCGGTGGTTTCAACTTCCAGCACTGCTGGAGCTCGGGATGGCTGGCCGGAACCGCCCTCAGCGAACGTTCTCAAACACCGAGAACATCGGCAGATACATCGCCAGAAGAATCGAACCCACGATGACACCAACCACGACGATCATGATCGGTTCAAGCATGGACGTGAGTACGCTCACTGTGGCCGACACTTCTTCTTCATAGAAGTCGGCAACTTTCGAGAGCATGGCATCCATCTCGCCGGTTTCCTCGCCGATGGCGAGCATGCTGATCGCGGTATCGGGTAACACTTTCTTCTTGCCAAGGGCGAGGCTAAGAGGTAAACCCTCGCTCACTTCAATCCGGGAATCGACAATGGCATCAGCGATCACGCTGTTGGAGGTGGTTTCGCGCACGATTTCAAGTGACATCAGGATCGGCACTCCGGCCCTGGTCAGAGAGCTCATCGTGCGGCAGAGCTGGGCCGTGGCTGTTTTCTGCAGCAGCTCCCCAAACAGGGGTGTCTTGAGCATCAAGCCGTCGATGGCACGGCGTCCCAGCGGTGTAGCGTAATAGCGCCCCAGCATATAAACGCCAATCAGAATCAACCCCATCAGCAACACTGAAAAGTAGGAGCGCAGGAGTTTGCTGAGGTCCAGCATGAACTGGGTAAATGGCGGTAATTTGGCCCCCAGCTGGTCAAAGATGCCCGCAAAGGTGGGGATCAGAAAGATCGTCATCCCCAAAAACACCATGATGGCGATAAATAGCACCGTCACCGGATAGCCCAGGGCGCTGCGGATCTGGTTCTGCAGCTTGGCGTTGTCCTCCAGCAGTCGCGCCAGACGCTTCAGGGATTCGTCCAGCACCCCCCCGGCCTCGCCCGCTTCCACCATGGCGATGCTGAGGTTGTCGAAGGCCTGGGGCCAGCGGCGCATGCTGCGCCCGAGGCTTTCGCCCTGGTTCACGTCCTGGGCCATCGCCGTCAGTGCCCGCTTGAAGGTGCTGGTCCGCTGCTGGCTGCGCAGCAGATCCAGGCAACGCAGGATCGGCACCCCCGCACTCACCAGCGCCGACAACTTGCTGGCGAACAGGGCTTTGTCGCGGATGGTGATTTTCCCCTCCAGCAGCTGCCGCAGATCCCACCGGCCCGATTCGGTCGCTGGCTCAGCCGCAGGCTTGGCTTTGGCTTCCTGGCGCACCAGGGATTGGGCCAGGATGCCGCGACGGCGCAGGTCGCGCCTGGCTTCGGCGGGGTTAGAGGCCTCTAGGGTGAATTCCCGCTTCTGGCCTGAGCGGGTGACGTAGGTGACGAGAAAGGCAGTCATGGCGTGGGGCTTTTCACGCCTGATCGAGCAGCCGCTCCAGTTCGTCGGGCCGGGTGGTCTTGGTCAGGGCTTCTTCGCGTGTGACTGTACCGGTCTTGACCAGATTGGCCAGGGCCCGCTCCAGGGTCTGCATGCCCATCTGGGCCCCGGTCTGGATCTGGGAATAGAGCTGGGCTGTCTTGCCTTCGCGAATCAGGTTGGCGATGGCCGGCGTATTGATCATGATCTCCTGGGCCATCACGCGCCCGAATTGGCCGCTGCGGGTTTCGGCCCGACGGCAGAGGGTCTGGGAGAACACCGCCAGCAGCGAACTGCTCAGCTGCACCCTCACCTGGGTCTGCTGACCGGTGGGAAACACATCCACCATGCGGTCCACGGTCTGGGATGCGGAGCTGGTGTGCAGGGTGGCGAAGACGAGGTGGCCGGTTTCGGCGGCGGTGATGGCCAGCGAGATCGTTTCCAGATCGCGCATCTCCCCCACCAGAATCACATCGGGGTCTTCCCTGAGGGCGGCCCTGAGCGCGTTGCCGAAACTGCGGGTGTCTTCATTGACTTCACGTTGGTGGATCAGCGAGCGGACGTTTCGATAGGTGAACTCGATCGGATCTTCAATGGTCAGGATGTGTTCAGAGCGGCTGCTGTTGATGTGATTGAGCAGCGATGCCAGGGTTGTGGTCTTGCCTGAACCCGTCGGACCCGTCACCAGCACCAGCCCCTTGGGTTTGCGGCTGATCTCTTCAACCACCGGTGGCATGCCGAGATCGGCCAGGGCAGGAATCGAGTTGCCCAGGGCACGCAGGCAGGCGGCGTAGGTGCCGCGCTGGCGATAGACGTTGATGCGGAAGCGGGCGACGTTACGCAGGCCGTAGGAACAGTCGAGATCCCAGTTCTGCTCCAGGTGTTTGCGCTGGGAGTTGTTGAGCAGCGAGAAGATCAGCCGGTTGCAGGTTTCCTCGTTCAGCGTGAGATCCTGCACCAGGGGACGCAGTTCACCGTTGAATCGGCCATAGGGGGGTTGGCCCGCCGCCAGGTGAAGGTCGCTGCCGCCGGCTTCGACCAGCTGGGTCATCAGGTCTTCGACCAGAACTTCCATGGCGCGTTAACGTCGAATCCTCAGACAGTAGGGACATTCCAGCCACTCGTCCTGGAGTCCGGCCCCGCAGCCGCGGCAAGTGAGGGTGCTCAGGGCCCTGGCTCGGCGTTCTGATTCGAGGCCCGTGTCGGTCAGCAGCATCCGTCCCACCTCCTCCAGGGTGGTGAGGCCTTCACGCACCAGATCCAGGCCATAACCCAGCAGGGTCTTCATGCCCGATTCCAGGGCCAGCCGTCGCAGTTCCTCGGTGCCGGAGCGCCTGGCCACGGCCGAGGAGATCATCTCGTTCATCCGCAGGATCTCGTACACCCCCACCCGACCGCGGTAGCCCCGGCCCTGGCAGGTTGGACAGCAGCCTGGGGTGTCCGCCTCCACCGCTTGGGCCCGGTAGAAGGTGATCTCGCTCTCGTCGGTGGCCACCATCCCGAAGCGGGCCAGCTCCTCGTTGTCGGGGCGATAAGGGATGCGGCAGTCGCTGCAGAGGCGCCGCACCAGCCGCTGGGAGACCACCCCCAGCAGCGAGGCGCTCACCAGAAAAGGTTCCACCCCCATCTCATCGAGACGGGCAAAGGCGCTGGCCGCATCGTTGCAGTGCAGCGTGGTGAGCACCAGGTGGCCGGTCAGGGAGGCCTCGATCGCCGTGCGGGCCGTCTCCAGGTCGCGGGTTTCGCCCACCAGCAGCACGTCCGGGTCCTGGCGCATGAAGGCCCGCAGGGCTGTGCTGAAGTCCAGGCCCTTTTCGCGGTTCACCTGGGTCTGGGTGATGCCCTTGAGGGTGTATTCGATCGGGTCTTCGACCGTAGAGATGTTGATGCCCGGCTCGTTGCGCTCCGAGAGCAGGGCATAGAGAGTGGTCGATTTCCCCGATCCGGTCGGGCCCGTCACCAGGATCATGCCGAAGGGCTTCGACCCCAGCTCCCGCAGGGTGACCCGGGCCATCGGATCGGTGATCAGGTTGTCAAGCCCGAGCTTGGTGGCGCCACTGTCCAGCAGCCGCAGCACCACCTTCTCGCCATGGCGGCTGGGCAGGGTGCTCACCCGGAAATCCATGGTGCGGCCGCGGAAGTTGCGGCGGATCCGACCGTCCTGGGGCAGTCGCCTTTCGGCGATGTCCAGGTCGGCCATGATCTTGAAGCGGGAGGTGATCGCCGGGATCAGGGTCTTCGGCAATTTCTCCACCGTGCGCAGCACGCCGTCCTGGCGGAAGCGGATGAGCAGCCCATCGTCCTGGGGCTCCACATGGATATCACTGGCTCCAGACGTCAGAGCCTCGATCAGGATCCGATCGACGATGCTCATCACCGGCGAGGCCGCGCTCGCCTGGCTGCTGGCTTCCAGGTCCTCGGCGTCGACCTCCTGGTCTCCCACCCCCAGAAGCGCCTGGCCCAGATCGATGTCGCCGATCAGCGAGGTATGGCCAGGATCCGCCGCTGCAGCTGTGCTGCCGTTGCGCTGCAGGCCCTGGGAAACGAGGTCGGAGTTCATCGCTGGACCGCTGCCGGAAGGAACCGGTAGGGGAAGGAAGGAATAAGTGGCGTCTGCGCTGTTCAGCCGGTCGAGCCAGCTGATAAGGAAAGGAGAGTTTACAGATTCTGGCTCCGTCAGCCCTCGGATGGGCGAGCTTGTGAGCAATTCACTCGCTGGCCACTGGCCGATCGCCTGCGGGGATTGGGATTTGCAGTTCGGTCAGGCAGTTCGATCAGGCTGTCCGGTCGAGCTGTCGGTTCAGCAGCTGGTTCACCAGCTGGTTCAGTCGATGGCGCAGCAGCTTGATGCAGCAACTAGAGGTGCGGGCTTCCCCCGCTTGTGGGGAGTGCGCTCGGCCCATCAACATACCGGCAACGGATTCACCGACAGGCAGCATGAGCGGCGCCCCCTCCCCGGCCAGCGACTCCCTTTTCGATCCCCGCGAGGATGACCTCACCGCCGCCGATCCAGCGGCCCCAGGCACCGCCGGCACGGAGGCATCGACCGCCGAGACGGGCGACCCCGGCCCTGATGGCGCCGCCCCCGGCTCGGCCACCCCCACCGACGCCGAGGGCCGCACCCAGGACCTCGAGGCCAGGCTGTCGGCTCTCCAGGCGGAACACGACAGCCTGCGCGGTCAGTACATGCGCATCGCCGCCGATTTCGACAACTTCCGCAAGCGCCAGAGCCGTGATCAGGAGGATCTAAGGCTGCAGATCACCTGCTCCACCTTGGGCGAGATCCTGCCGGTGGTGGACAATTTCGAACGGGCTCGCCAGCAACTGAATCCTCAGCATGAGGAGGCCAAGAGCCTGCACGGCAGCTATCAGAACCTCTACAAGCAGCTCGTGGAGGTCTTCAAGCAGCTGGGAGTTGCGGTGATGCGGGTGGAGGGCGAGCCCTTCGATCCCAATCTCCATGAGGCGGTGCTGCGGGAGCCCAGTCACGACCATCACGAGGACGTCGTAATCGAGGAACTGCAGAGGGGCTACCAGCTCAATGGCCGTGTGCTCCGCCACGCCCTGGTCAAGGTCTCGATGGGGCCCGGTCCCGCCGGCGGTGCCCAGCCGGTCCAGGACCAGCCGTCCCATGACGCGGAGCAGGCCGGCTGATGGCCGACTACTACGACCTGCTGGGGGTCAGCCGCGATGTTGACGCCGACACCCTCAAGCGTGCCTACCGCCGCCTGGCGCGCCAATACCACCCGGACATCAACAAGGATCCCGGCGCCGAGGACCGGTTCAAGGAGATCGGTCGGGCCTACGAGGTGCTGAGCGACCCCCAGACCCGTTCCCGCTACGACCAGTTCGGCGAGGCCGGTCTCGGGGGTGGTGCCGGCGGCGTGCCCGACATCGGAGACATGGGTGGTTTCGCCGATCTGTTCGAGACCTTCTTCAGCGGTTTCGGCGGTGGGGCGGCCTCGGCCGGTTCGCGTCGCCGCGGGCCCCGCCAGGGCGACGACCTGCGCCTCGATCTCAACATCAGCTTCAGCGAGGCGGTGTTCGGCATCGAGAAGGAGGTTCAGATCCGCCATCTGGAAACCTGCGGCACCTGCAGTGGTTCCGGTGCCCGCTCCGGCAGCGGCCCCACCAGCTGCGGCACCTGTGGTGGCGCCGGTCAGGTGCGGCGGGCCACCCGCACCCCGTTCGGCAGCTTCACCCAGGTGGCCCCCTGTCCCAGCTGCGACGGCAGCGGCCAGGTGATTGCCGATCCCTGTGCCGCCTGCAATGGTCTGGGCCTGCAGCAGGTGGCCAAGAAACTGCGCATCAATATCCCCGGTGGCGTCGACAGCGGTACCCGCCTGCGGGTGGCCAGCGAGGGCAACCACGGCCAGCGGGGTGGTCCCCCCGGGGATCTCTATGTGTTTCTCAGCGTCAAGCCCCATCCCCAGCTGCGACGGGATGGGGTGACCATTCACTCCGAGGTGTCCCTCAACTACCTGCAGGCGATCCTCGGCGACACGATCGAGGTGGAAACCGTGGATGGCCCGGAACCCCTGGAGATTCCCGCTGGCACCCAGCCCGGTGCTGTGATCACCCTCAAGAACAAGGGGGTGCCCCGGCTGGGCAATCCCGTCGCCCGCGGTAATCACCAGTTCACGGTGAAGGTGCAACTGCCCACCAAGCTCAGTGGTGATGAACGCAAGCTGCTGGAGGAGCTGGCCAGCCACCACACCCGCAAGGGCCAGCGCCCCCACCACAAGAGCGGGCTGTTCGGGGGGCTGTTCGGCTAGTCGCGTGCCCCCCTCCTCCGCTGCCCCCGGCGCCGCCGGTGAGGCCCCTCAGGCCTGCCTCGATCTGCGGGGCACCCCCTGCCCCCTCAATTTCATCCGCACCCGGCTTGCCCTGGAGAAGATCTCCCGGGGCAGCCTTCTGCAGGTCGATCTCGACCGTGGCGATCCTGAACACATGGTTGCCGAGGGTTTGCGGGGCGAGGGCCATGCCGTGGCGCTGGTGCCCCTGCCAGGAGCCGATCCCGAGGGGGCCGTGCGGCTGCTCGTCCGTCGTGGTTGAGCGCCGCCACGGCCTCGTCGTGGCCCTGCAGGCCAACTTCTGCCGTGTTGCCCTTGATGCCCCCGGGCCCGGGGGCATCAAGCATCTGCTCTGCACCCGGCGCACCCGTCTCGGCAAGAGCGGTCTGCAGATCTGTGTGGGCGACCGGGTCGAGGTCGATGGCATCGACTGGGTCGCTGGCCGGGCTGCGGTGGTGGCCCTGGAGCCACGGCAAACATTGCTGACGCGACCCGCCGTGGCCAACGTCAGTCGAGTGGTGGTGGTGGTCTCCCTGGTGGAGCCGACGCTCGATCCCCTCCAGCTCTGTCGCTTCCTGGCCACGGCCGAAGCCACCGGGGTGCCGGTGGAGCTGGTGCTCGCCAAGGCCGATCTGCCGCCGGCCGAAACCGTGCAGGCCTGGCTGGAACGCCTCGAGACCTGGGGCTATGCCGCCCTGGCGGTCTCCAGCCACCGTGGCGACGGCCTGGAGTGCCTGCGCGCCCGCCTCTCCCAGCCGGGCATCGTGGTCGTCTGCGGCCCGTCCGGAGTCGGCAAGAGCAGCCTGCTCAACGCCCTGTTACCCGCCCTGGCCCTGCGGGTGGGATCGGTCTCGGGGCGGCTGCAACGGGGGCGGCACACCACGCGCCATGTGGAGCTGTTTCCGCTGGCCCCTGCCCCTGGTCAGGCGGAGCTGGCCCTGATCGCCGATTCTCCGGGTTTCAACCGCCCCGAGTTGCCGGCCGATCCCCAGGCCCTGGCGTCCCTGTTCCCCGAGCTGCGCTGGCGGCTGGCCCAGCAGTCCTGTCGGTTCAGCAACTGTCGCCATCAGGGAGATCCCGGCTGCGCGATGGGCACCGACTGGGATCGCTACGCCCTCTACGGGCAGTGTTTGCGGGAGGTGGAGCAGGCCGCCCTCCATGCCCAGCGCAGTCGCAGCCCGGCGGCGGGACTGCGTCAGCGGGCCGGCGGGCTGGAGCCTCGCCTGGATCCCGGGTTGCGGCGTTTCTCGCGCCGGCGCAGCCGCCAGCAGCTTGATGCCGATGGATCGGGTCTGGGTGAGGCCCTCAGCCCCCCAGACCGGGAAGATTGAGGTCGAGGCCGCCGGTGAGGGTTTCCATCCGCTCCCGCATCGTGCCGGTGGAGAGGGCATAGGCATTCTGGAGAGCCTCCAGCACGGAGGCCTCGGCGGCTTCCGGGGTCTGGCTGAGCAGCTCGGGGGCGATGCGCACCCGCAGGGGTTGTTGGTTGCCGGAGAGCCAGATGCTGACGCGACCGTCGCCACTGGTGCCCTCCAGCTCCATGGCGTCGAGCTCCTCCTGGAGCTTCTGGGCGTCCTGCTGAATCTGCTGGGCCTTGCGGAAGGCCTCAGTGAGCTGACCGAAGTTGGGAAGTCCGAAGCCGGCCATGCCGCTGAAGAACAATGCTGCGGCAGGCTAGGGCGCGGCGGTGGCTGAGAAGCCCAGCCGCATCACCTCCGGGTGCAGGATGATGTCATGACCTTCTGCCACCCGCTGTTGCACTAGCTGGATCAGGGCGTCGATGTCGGCCGCGCTGGCGTCGCCGGTGTTGACGATGAAATTGGCGTGGATCGGGGAGACCTGGGCGCCGCCGATGGTCAGTCCTTTGAGGCCCAGGGCTTCGATCAGCTGCCCCGCCTTGCGGGGCTCCGGATTGCGGAAGACGCTGCCGCAGCTGGGTTGCTGGTAGGGCTGGGTGCTGGTGCGGCTGTGGAGGTTGGCGCTGGTGCGGGCGGTGACGACGGCCGGCTCGTGGCCGGCCGCGAGCCGGAAGCGGGCGGAGAGCACCAGCAGCGGTTCCTGCTGCAGGCGGCTGTGGCGGTAGGCGAAATCCAGGTCGTCGGCGAGCAGCTCGAAGGGTTGCTCCGGCCGGGCCGGGTCGAGCACCCGCACGGAATGCAGCCATTCGGCGGTGCAGCCGCCTTGGGCGCCGGCATTCATCACGGCGGCACCACCCACCGTGCCGGGGATGCCAACGGCCCATTCCAGGCCGCTGAGGCCGGCCCGGGCGGCCTTGCGGGCAAGGGTGGGGATCGGTTCGCCCGCTTCGGCCTCCACCCAGCCGTCGCCGCTGTCGAGGCGGCTGCCCTGCAGGCGCCGGTTGCAGAGGGTGAGGCCCGCCAACCCCGTGTCGGCTATCAGCAAGTTGGAGCCGGCGCCGATGCAGCGGAAGGGAAGGCCCTGCTGCACCGCCCAGGCCGCCAGGGCGATCAGGGCGTCCTGGTCAGCCGGTTCGGCGAACCATTCGGCGGGGCCGCCGACTTTCCAGCTAGTGAAGTCGTGCAGGAACACCGCCTGGCGCAGCCCTGCCGGTGCGGCGAAGCCCCCTGCCATCAGGCCACCAGGGCCGGCGACCGGTCGCTGTCGCCCAGTTTGCTGAGCCGATCCCAGAGGCTGTTCACATCCCCGGCGCCCATCGCCAGCACCAGGTCGCCGGCGCGGCTATGACCGGACACCTGCTGGGCGAGTTCGTCGAGACTGGCGGCCACGAGTACGGGCAGGCCGGGGGCCATCCGTCGCACCGCCGCCGCCAGGGATTCGCTGGAAATCCCCTCAATCGGCGCCTCCCCGGCGCTGTACAAGGGGGCCACCAGCACCAGATCCGCCCGGGTCAGGGCTTCGGCGAACCCCTCGAGAAACTGCGCGGTGCGGCTGTAGCGATGGGGCTGGAACACCGCCAGTAGCCGTTCGGGGGTACGGGGCAGTGGGCTGCGGCCGCTCTTCACCATCAGCCGGGCCATGGTGAGGGTGGCCGCGACTTCGCTGGGATGGTGGGCGTAGTCGTCGACGACGATGCGGTCGTTCCAGAGGCCGCGGCAGTCGAAGCGGCGCCCGGGGGTACGCAGCTGGCCCACCGCTGCCGACAGGGCGGCGAACGGAATCCCCTCCAGCAGGCAGGCAGCCATCGCTGCCACCGCGTTGCTGAGGTTGTGGCGGCCGGGCAGGGGCAGCTCGAAGCGGCCCAGCCACTCACCCTGCTGGTAGAAGTCGGCGCTGGTGCCATCGCCCCGTTCCTCCACAGCAATGGCAGCGAAGTCGACGCCCGCGGGATTTTCGATCGACCACCAGCTGTCAGCTTCGAAGTGTTCGCGCAGGATCGGGCAGTCGCGGTTGGCGAGCAGCCGCTCTGATTGCCCGGCGAAACGCTTGAGGGTGTTGATCAGGGCCTCGAGATCGGGGTAGTGGTCGGTGTGGTCGAGCTCGATGTTGGTGATCACGCCCAGGTGGGCGGCGAATTTCACCAGGGAGCCGTCCGATTCGTCGGCTTCTGCCACCAGCAGCCGGCCATCGCCGTGGCGGCCGTTGCTGGCGAAGGCTGGTACGATGCCGCCGATCACGGCGGTGGGGTCGTGGTCGACCGCCTCCAGCAGGGTGGCGATCAGGGTGCTGGTGGTGGTTTTGCCGTGGCTGCCGGCCACCGCGATCGAAGGCTGGGAGTTGATCAGAGCCGCCAGGACGTCGGAGCGGTGCACCACCCGTAGGCCGCGGCTGCGGGCCGCCATCAGTTCGGGGTTGGTTGCGGGAACGGCCGTGCTGATCACCACCAGCGGCTGGGCGGGGGCGACGCTGGCGCACAACTGCTCGATCGAGTCGGCGTCCTGGCGGGGATGGATGGTGGCCCCCTGGCGGCGCAACTGCTCGACGACCGGGGTCTCGCGGGGATCGGAACCACTCACCCGGAAACCTCTGGCCGCCAGGATTCCAGCTAGCGCGGACATGCCGATGCCACCGACGCCGATGAAATGCAGCGGCTGTTGGCGGTCAAGCAGCAGGGTCAAGGTCGCCTCCGGGACTGCCCGAAAATAGGGCGCCGTCTCCCATTTGTGCTTTACGACTTGCTTCGGCAAGTGAAGCCGTCGCCGTTGTCCGCCGTGCCCGTCGCCGGCGGACCAGTTGGGGCGTGGCGGGATTCGGGCTTGGCAGGGCTCCCAGCCCAGTCGCCATCGGCAGTTTCCGGCAAGGGACCCCTATTTCTGTATGATCGGCAGCCGAAATCCCCCCTGCGGCTTGTCCGCGTTCCTGCCATGACCTTGCGCGTTGCGATCAATGGATTCGGCCGGATCGGTCGCAACTTCATGCGCTGCTGGCTGAGCCGCGGGCAGAACACCGGCATCGAGGTGGTCGGTCTGAACGACACCTCCGATCCCCGCACGAACGCCCACCTGCTCCAGTACGACTCGATGCTGGGCAGGATCCGCGACGCAGAGATCAGCCACACCGACGACACGATCATCGTCAACGGCAAGCCGATCAAGTGCTTCTCCGACCGCAACCCCCTCAACCTTCCCTGGAAGGAGTGGGGTGTGGATCTGGTGATTGAGGCCACCGGCGTCTTCATCGACAAGGACGGGGCCGGCAAGCACATGCAGGCCGGTGCCAAGAAAGTGCTGATCACGGCCCCCGGCAAGGGTGAGGGCGTGGGCACCTTCGTGGTGGGCGTCAACGACGGCGACTACCGGCACGAGGACTGGGACATCGTCTCTAACGCCAGCTGCACGACCAACTGCATGGCGCCGATCATCAAGACCCTCGATCAGGCCTTCGGCATCGTCAAGGGCACGATGACCACCACCCACAGCTACACCGGTGACCAGCGCATCCTTGATGCCTCCCACCGCGACCTGCGCCGCGCCCGCGCCGCCGCCATCAACATCGTGCCCACCAGCACCGGTGCCGCCAAGGCTGTGGCCCTGGTGTATCCGCCGATGAAGGGCAAGCTCAACGGCATCGCCCTGCGGGTGCCCACCCCCAACGTGTCGGTGGTGGACATGGTGTTGGAGATCAGCCGCGACACCACTGCCGAGGAAGTGAACGGCGTGCTTAAGGCTGCCTCTGAGAACGGCATGAAGGGCATCATCAAGTACTCCGATCTGCCCCTGGTCTCCAGCGACCATGCCGGTACCGATGAGAGCACCATCGTTGATGCCGACCTCACCCTGGTGATGGGCGGCAACATGGTGAAAGTGATCGCCTGGTACGACAACGAGTGGGGCTACAGCCAGCGGGTTGTCGATCTCGCCGAAGTGGTGGCTCGCAACTGGAAGTGAGCCTTGCGGCCATCGCCATGCCGCCCGACAGCCGCCTTCAGCCGGATCCTGGCGGCGGCGTCTCCAGCAGCGGAAAGCGCAGGGTCACCTCGGCGCCTCCCAGCTGGCTGGATCGGCTGAACATCACTTCGCCGTGGTGGTTTTCCACAGTGGCGTCCACCAGGTACAGCCCTAGGCCCATGCCGGTGCTTCTGGACGACTGGAACGCCCGTTGATCTGCTGGCTCCGCCGTCAGCCATGCCGGTGGCAGCCCGGGGCCGCTGTCGGCCACGATCAGTTCCACCCAGCCGGCGCGTCGCTGCAGCGTCAGCTCCAGCTGGCGCTGTCCCAGGGGTTGATCGACCAGGGCTGCAAGGGCATTGCGCAGCAGATTGGTCACCGCCATCTGCAGTTGCGCCTGGTCCCCATGGATCCAGGCCGTGGTGTCATCGAGCCCCCTGGTCTGCAGGGACACCTGTTCAGCGGCCAACAACCGTCTCAGGTAAGTGAGGGCTGCCCTGGCCGTCTCCACGAGCGCCACTGGCCTCTGCTCGCTTTCGACACTCCGCAGCAGCATCCGCATCTTCTCGATCAGCTCCACCACCCGCTGGGATTCGGTCAGCAGTCCCTGCAGTAGTGGCAGGGCTTCCGCCAGGCCGGGGGCGGCATCCGCCTGGGCGATCAGTCGCTTGCTGATCAGGATGAGGCTGCTGAGGGGCTGGTTGATCTCATGGGCCACCGCAGCAGCGGTCAGGCTGGTGCGCAGCTTCTGGCGCAGCAGCCGGCGCTCGCGTTCGAGGGACCCGCGGACGCTCTGAAGCTCCCGGTTGCGGCGTCGCAGCCGCCGCACTAGCTGGCCGTTGACCAGCAGGCTGCAGGCCAGCAACAGCAGGCTGGCCACCAGGAGGCCGATCGCCAGGATCCCCCGGCCGCCGCTGTCAGCTGCCATGGCTGCTGAGGGCCGCCAGCCGCACCAGTTCGCCTCCGGAGACGCCCAGCTTGCTGCGCAGGGAGCGGCGGTGGGTGGTCACGGTCTGCTCGGAGATCCCCAGCGTTTCGGCGATGACCCTGCTGCTGCAGCCCTGGCCGACCAGGGCCAGCACTTCAAGCTCCCTCTGGGTGAGGCCTTGGAGCTGAGGCGGTGTGGGGGCAGCAGCAGGCGGTGCCAGATGGCCGTGGTTCATTAGGCCTGCGGGGCTGGAGAGTGGCGGCTCGCCGATCAGCCGAGCAATCTCCAGGCGCAATTCCTGGAAGGCGCTGGTCTTGTCGACCACGGCATGGAGCATGGGTTGCAGCTCGAAGGGGCAGAGAAAGCTGCTGGCCTGACCTGACAACACAATCATTTTTGCCTGCGGCCGTCGCTCCTGCAGCACCTCGGCAACCTTGATGCCCGGCAGATCCGGCAGATTCAGATCCAGGATCAGCAAGTCGGGTTCCTGCAGCCCAACAGCCTCGATGGCTTCCGACGCGCTGCCAGCGGTGCCCACCATCGCCAGGCCGGGGATGGACCGAAGCACCGGCACCAGTAGTTCAACAAACATGTGTTGATCCTCAACCAGCAGACAGCGCAGATCGGGCATGAAGATCAGGCTGGGGCGTCATTTGCAGGCAACCCATGCATAGTTGCAGACTGCCAGTGCATGCTGCCATGGACCCCCCCTCCCCAAGGGATCGGCCAGGCGAGGATGATCAGCTGCTGATAATCTTGCAATAATCCACAGATGATCAGGTCTAGGCGCTTTGCCGAAGGTCTTTTTTGATTGAACTTGTCTCGGATCAGTCCCCTCGCGCTCCGTCCAGTCCGTGGCCCTTTCCAGTAGGGCCACGATCAGGCTCCTTGTGTTTGTGGCGATTGCCACAGCCTTCACTCTGGCCTGGAGTCAGTTCAATCAGATTCGTTTGCTTGCGATCGGCCAGCCCACGACCACGGGCAAGTTGCAGCGAGAGATGGAGGCTCCCTTCTTCGCCAATCTCCAAAGGATCACGGGTCTACCCCTGAACGTGATCTATAAGCCGCTTGATTCCACCGGTCTCAAGGACACCTTCCAGCTGCAGATGCTGAAGGAGGGCTCTGTTGATCTGGTCTCGTTGCGATTCATTCAGAACGCCCAACAGGAGCCCGTTCTGTCCGGGATTGATCTGCTTGGCCTAATTCAGGACTTCGCCCAGGCCAAACGGGTGACCGCCGCCTATTCCCCTACGGTTGATCGTTATCTGCAGCAAGCCGGTAATGCCCGTCTGCTGGCGGTATGGACGTTTGGGCCCCAGGTGCTTTTCTGCAACACGTCCATCCGCCGACTGGAGGACATCCGGGGCAAGAAGGTGCGAGTGGCCAGCGACTCGATCGGGGTTGTTTTCAAGGAGCTGGGCGCCACTCCTGCAGTGCTCCCCTTTGATCAAACAGAAAATGCCTTGGCGATCAGACTGATCGATTGTGCCGTGACCAGTGCGGCGTCAGCAAACCATGCCGGCTGGCTAAAACATGCCAAGGTTCAGTTTCAGTTACCCTTTCAATTTGGTTTGAACGGCTATGCCATCACCCTGGGCAAGTGGAATGCCCTCAGCCCAAGTCAGCGCCAGGTGCTGGCGAGCACATTCAAGGCCTATGAGAAGCGACTCTGGACCTATTCCGAGACTCTTGAGGCCGATGTGACCCGCTGCAACACAGGCGGGCCCTGCCGCCGAGCCATCCCATACCACTTGCAGCTGGTCAGGCCCTCACCCCAGGACTTTGCATTGGTGCGGGCGATTGCCCACCGCAAGGTGATACCGGCTTGGGGCGAATCCTGTGAGCGGATCCATCCCGGCTGCCTGCGGGAATGGCAGCGAATATTCTTGCCCCTGTCCCTTCAATCCCTTTCAAGCAGTCCGGCTCCCTGATGCCCTTCCAGGCTTTCTCGCCCATGCTCGCCAAGGGCTCACCCATTGCCGTTCCCCTGCAGGCAGTTGGTTTGCTCTCGGCCCTGATCTTCCTGATCAGTTGCTTGTTTGAGGTGATGGTCATCAACGGAATGTATGAAGGGCAGCATGTTCTGCTGTCCCTCCTGTTGATGAGTCTGTCGATCTGGGCGATCGTCGAGATTCAGCTGGTGGTCAACAAGCGACTGCAATTGCCGATCCGTGCCTTGAGGATTGTACTGGTTGCCCAATTGCTTGTCATTTTTGTTCGTGGCTTCGCTGATCTCACAAGTACTCCCCACTCGGTTTCGGAGTCGGGCCTGGCTGGCGGGCCCCAGTTTGGCTTCGCCTTGGTGTTTTTGCCGGTGTATCTGGCCTTGTTCATGTTGATCAGCAGGCTGATCATCAACGCTTTTTCCTATGCTGAATTTCTGCGTGCCAACCAGTTACAGCTCCAGATGGTGGCCCTGGAGCAGGCCAAGCAGGCTCTGCAGCTCAGCGAAGAACGTTACCGGTTGATCACTGAATGGGTTGAGGATGTTATTTGGACACTTGATGGTTGGGGTTGTTACAGCTACTTGAGTCCCTCTATCGAGAAGCTCACGGGCCTCAGTCCCGAAGCCTTTCTCCATCAGCCTTTGGCTGCTGGCCTTGCCGATCATTCAGCCCAGATGGTGGAGCGGTTCTTCGAGGATTCCCTGGCCCTGCAAGAGGCAGGGCTGTCCGTAGAACCCTTCCGGGCCGAGCTTGAGTTGCTGCGTCAAGACCGCCCAAATCTTTGGTGCGAGGTGACGATGACAGGTCTGTATGGACCTGAGCGGCAATTTATCGGTTATGTCGGTGTCACTCGCGATATCAGTGAGCGCAAGACCTATGAAGTGGAGTTGCGGGATGCCAGGGATGCTGCCGAAACCGCCAATCTGGCGTTGTTGTCCGCCAATGCGGTGTTGCACGGCCAGGCCACGACAGACCCGCTCACAGGTGTGTCCAATCGCCGCCATTTCGAACAGGTGATTGAGATGCAGATTGCCCAGTCACGTCGATTTGGCGAGAGCCTGTCTTTGGCAATCATCGACATTGACGATTTTAAATCGATCAATGACCGCTTTGGTCACCAAATGGGTGACCTGGTGCTTGTCGCCCTTGTCCGGTTGTTGCGGGCGCAGCTGCGAAAAGGTCAGTTGCTGGCCCGTTGGGGTGGTGATGAGTTTGTGGTAATGCTTCCCCACACCTCCGCCGAGGAGGCCAGGCAGCTGGCGGAACGACTGCGATTGGCGATTTCGGTCCATGTGTTTCCAGTCATGACCAGGCTCACCGGCAGTTTCGGGGTCGCGGGGTTGCAGGCTCAGGAGTCTTCCGAGGACCTGTTCGCCCGAGTGGACGGCGTGCTCTATGCCGCCAAGGCCGCTGGTCGCGATCAGGTCAAACTCAGTGAATAGTTCTTTTCGCGGCTGATTGCTCTCCCTTGCCATGGAGCAGGGGTGCAACTTTCGCCCCTTTGCCATGGGGCTCGAAGCCGGCGTGAGAGACGAACGGTGCGAAGGATTCGCGCGAATTCTGTTCGTCAGTCAGGCTTTTTTCATTTGGATGAGGCGTGCATTCAGTTTTGGTCGTCCTATGGTCAGCATTGTCTATCGGATCCTTGGAATTGCATCACCAGGCCTGGTCCCCCTTGGTTGTCGGGCTGCCCCATGGGTGAGGTTCTGCTGCATTCGTTGCTGCAGGCCCCTCCCCGTCGCGGGCTGATGGCTTTCCAGTGGGAGATCACCTGCGATGGCGGTCAGCGATTCACCTGGGTGGGGGCGGGTTGTGCCGATCTCCTCGGTGTCGAGCCCGGCGAGCTGATGGCTGATGCCGCCCGCTTCTGGCAGCTGGTCCATCCCGACGACCGAACCACCCTCAAGCTGGCCCAGCTTCAGGCCCAGGTTGGCGGCAGACCGCTTGACCACATCTGCCGGATCACCACCGCCGACGGTGAAGCCAGGTTGATCGAGATTGTGGCGTCACCCCTGCCGCCAGCGCTGAGCGTCTGGAGCGCCTTCGCCCTGGACATCAGCGAGCAGCAGCGCCGCCTCAATGAGCTGGGGCAGTTGCAGCTGGCTCTCCATCAACAGCAGGAACGGGGCCAGAAACAGCAGCAGCAGCAGGCCCGCTCGCTGGCGGAAGCCCATGCGGCCTTGGCCAGGCTCACCACCATGGATGGGGCCACTGGCCTGCCGAACCGGTTGCATTTCGAGCACAGTCTCATGCGCGCCGTCTCGCTGGCCCAGCGCCATGGCCGGCCCCTGACGCTCCTGTTGCTGAAGCTGCGCGGCCTCCGCCACACCAACGCCAGCCATGGTTACCTGGCCGGCGACCAATTGCTTCAGGCCTTCGCCGGCCTGCTCCTCGCCAGCCTGCGCCAGGGCGATACTGCCGGTCGCCTGGGGGGCAGCGAATTCGCGGTGCTGTTGCCAGAAACCGATGCCGCGGCCGCCCGGGAGCTCCTGACCACCATCAGGGTGGCCATGGCTGCCAGCGAGCTCCTCAACCGTCCCGATCTGGAGCTGGCCCACGGGCTGGCCGAATGTCTGGCTGACGACAGCGCCGATCAGTTCCTGCTCCGGGCCGATGCGGCCCTGGGCGGCCCCGGCGACGCCGCAATGGCACTGCACCCTCACCGGCCTGAATCGCCGAAGTGGCTGTAACCCCCGGTGGCCCCTGATTGTCGATCTCCAGGGGTGACCTTTTCCCCGCCTGTCCAGCGCAGCTCCCCCGCTTCCGCCGCCACCAGTTCGCCGATCAGCGTGCTGCCGGGCAAGGCAGCCACCAGGGCCGCGGCCCAGGCGGGCTCCAGGGCCAGCACCAGTTCGAAATCCTCGCCGCCCCCCAGGCACCAGGCCTGGGCTTCGGCCATTGGGGCCATGGCTGTCTCCAGGGGTAGGGCCGCCCGATCGAGCCAGGCGCCGCAGCCGCTGGCGGCGGCAATCGCTGCCGCCGCCGCCGCCAGGCCGTCGCTGCTGTCGCAGCCGCCCACCCGCCAGGGCAGCGCCGCCGGCCGGCAGGCGCTCAGGGTCCGTACCGCATCCAGACGGGGCCGGGGTCGCCGGTGGGCCGTGATCGCTCGCTGCCTCAGGGCGGCATCGGCGATCACCATTCGCGAGCCCGAGCCCGAGCCCGGAGTCTTGCCGCCATTGCCCTGCAGCAGCGCCAGCCCCAGCCGGCTGAGGCCATGGGGACCGGTGCTCAGCAACCGGTCGCCGGGGCGACCATCGCCGCGGCGGATCACGCCGCCGCTGCTGATCCGGCCGATCGCCGTGACCGCCAGCAGCCGCTGGGCACCGGCGCTGCAGTCGCCCCCCAGCAACACCCCGCCGTAGCGGGCCAGCGCCTCACTGAGGCCGCCATACACTCCCTCCACCCACTGCCAGGTAGTGCTGGCCGGGGCCACCAGGCCCACCGTCAGTCCCACCACCTCGCTGCAGCCCATCGCCGCCAGGTCCGAGAGGTTGGCGGCGGCAGCCCGCCAGCCCACATCCGCCGCCGCGGTGGTGCTGTCGCTGAAGTGGATGCCCTCCACCAGCACATCGGTGTTCACCACCAGCGGTCCTTCGCCCTCGATGGCCAGCACGGCGGCATCATCGTTGAACTGGCCGGCTGGGGCGAAGGCCGCCAGGCGCCGGATCAGCTCCCATTCCCCCAGATCGGCCAGGGTTGTTTCCCTCGGGTCGGCGGGGCTGCCCTCAGGCATGGGGCCGCAGGTTTTCGGCCCCAGTCAGCAGCTTCGCTTCCACCACCCCGTCCTCGGCGGTGAGCTCCTCGAGCACATCGAAGCCATCGACCACGTAGCCGAAGGCGGCATAGCGGCCGTCGATCAGGTTGAGGCCGGCGGGGGTGAGTTCAGGCTCGAACAGGAACAGGAAGAATTGGGAGGAGCCGTCGTCGAGCCCCTCGTCGGAGTGGGCCCAGCCGAGGGTTCCCTTGGCGTTGAAGGGCAGCACCGGCTCCGCCTTGAACAGGCCCAGGTCTTCGAAGGTCTGGTTGTAGAAGGGGGCCTCCTGGCCTGGCACCTTGATCTCGAGGGGCACGTGCCGCTCGGTTTTGGTCGTCGGAGCGATGAACCCTTCCGCCGGACCCTCGGGATCGCCGGTCTGCAGCACGTAGAAGTCTTCGGCGCGGATGAACGGCAGGTGGTCGTAGAAGCCGCGCTGCACCAGATCCACGAAGGCCCCGGCGGTCAGGGGGGCGTTGTAGCCGTCCACCACGGCGGTCAGGTCGCCCTTGGTGGTGCGCAGCAGCACGGTGGCCCGCCCCAGCAGCCGCGGCAGGCCGTCGAATTCCGCCGGGATCTCGAACGGAAACCCACCCACCAGCAGCGCCTCGGCGCTGCCGATCGTGGCGAGGGCGGCCCGGCGGGCTTCCAGGAAGGCGTCGCGCTGCTGCTGTTCCGCCGCGCTGGCGAGGCTCTGCAGCTGCTCCTCAAGGCTGTCCAGCAGGGCCGTAACCCGTTGCTGGTCGGCGGCCGGGAAGCTGGCCAGGATCGCGGCCCTGCCGTTGGCGGCCTGGGACTGGCTGCGGTGGGCGGCCGTCGTCAGGGCGGACCAGCGCTTGGCCCGCAGGTCGTCACTGGTGTTTTCGAGGCGGTGCTGCAGGTTCTGCAGGGCGGGCTGGTCGATCGGCAGGGCGTTGCGCAGCAGGGCAGCCGGATCGGTCACCGCGTTGCCCCTGGGCAGGGCCGCCATCGCCGGGGCCGCCCCGGGCAGCCACGCCAGCAGGGCCGCCAGCAGCAGCCCCAGCAGGTGCGACGGCCTGACAGCCGTTGCGGCGCGTGATGGCCTGCTACCCATGCCTTACCCAGTGTCTGTGCGGACTTTGGCATAACCGCTGCGCTGGGAGGAGGGGATGGCCGTGACGTCCGACGGAGGAACGCGGTAGCCAGCCGTACAATCCGCCTGATCCGAACCGCCGGAATGATCTCCAGCAACGATTTTCGTACCGGGACCACCATTGAGCTCGATGGTCAGGTCTGGCGGGTCGTCGAGTTCCTGCACGTCAAGCCCGGCAAGGGCTCGGCCTTCGTGCGCACCAAGCTGAAAGCGGTCCAGAGCGGCAACGTCGTCGAGAAGACCTTCCGCGCCGGCGAGACCATGCCCCAGGCCCTGCTGGAGAAGGCCACCCTCCAGCACACCTACATGGAGGGCGACGACTTCGTGTTCATGGACATGGCCTCCTACGAGGAGACCCGCCTCACCGCCAAGCAGATCGGCGATGGCCGCAAATACCTCAAGGAGGGCATGGAGGTCAGTGTCGTCTCCTGGAACGGCAAGCCCCTGGAGGTGGAGCTGCCCAATTCGGTGATCCTCCAGGTCACCCAGACCGATCCCGGCGTCAAGGGCGACACCGCCACCGGCGGCACTAAGCCCGCCATCGTCGAAACCGGTGCCCAGGTGATGGTGCCCCTGTTCATCTCGATCGGCGAGAAAATCAAGATCGACACCCGCACCGACAGCTACCTGGGCCGGGAGTCCTGATCGCCATGCAGCTCGACCACGACCAGCTCCGCCAGCTTCTCTCTCTGCTCGGGGAGAGTGACATCCAGGAACTCCGCCTCGAGGGGGATGATTTCCGTCTGGAGGTGCGCCGCAATCTGCCCGGGGTTGCCCCGGTCACCGTGCTTCAGGCCCCTGCTGCTGCCCAGCCACCTCCGGCCGTGCCGGTCGCCGCTGCGGCCCCTTCGGTGCCGCCTCCGTCGGCCGCCGCCGCCCGCAGCGATCTACAGGCGATCACCGCTCCGATGGTGGGCACCTTCTACCGTTCTCCCGCCCCGGGTGAGCCACCTTTCGTCGAGATCGGCAAGCGCATCACGGCCGGCCAACCCGTTTGCATCCTTGAGGCCATGAAGCTCATGAATGAGCTGGAGGCTGAAGTGAGTGGCGAGGTGGTGGAGATCCTGGTGGAGAACGGCACCCCGGTGGAATTCGGGCAGGTGCTGATGCGCATCAAGCCCGCCTGAGCCGTGCTGTGGGGGCTGATCAGCCCAGCTCGATCGCCGTACTGATCGCCGCCACCATGCTGGCGGCCCGGGCCACCCCCCGCCCGGCAATTCCAAAGGCCGTGCCGTGGTCGGGGGAGGTGCGCAGGAACGGCAGCCCCAGGCTGGTGTTCACGGCCGCGTCAAAGGCCAGCAGTTTCACCGGAATCAGGCCCTGATCGTGGTACAGGGCCAGATAGCCGTCGGCGCCAGCGGCCTGCCCCTGCCAGGCGGCGGCCGCCTCCAGCCAGCAGCTGTCCGGCGGCAGGGGTCCCTCCAGCTCGGCGTCCGGATTGGCCCGCCGCCAGCGTTCCAGGGCCGGCTCCAGCCAGTCCCGTTCCTCCAGGCCCAGCTGGCCGCCCTCGCCGGCGTGCGGGTTGAGTCCGGCCACCACCAGCCGCGGCCGTCGCCGGAAACGCCGGCAGAACGCCAGCAGCACATCCAGCTTGCGGTTCACCAGATCGGCATTCAGCTGCTGCGGCACCGCTGCCAGGGGGATGTGGGTGGTGGCCAGCAGGGTGTTCAGGCGCCATGGGCCCGCCGGTGATCGGGCCGTGAACAGCATCGAGGCCTCCGCTGTGCCGGTCAGTTCCGCCAGCCGCTCGGTCTGGCCCGGGTAGCGGTGGCCTGCTGCATGCCAGCTGCTCTTGGCGATCGGTGCCGTCACCAGGGCGTCGCAGTGGCCCCGCTGAACCAGCCCACAGGCCTGGCTCAGCCAGTCGAAACTGGCGGCTCCTGCCGCCGCGTCGCTGCGCCCGGGCTCGACCTCGCTCCCCAGGGGCACATCCAGCAGTTCCAGCTCCGACGGATCCGCCAGGGGGCCGGCCCCGGCCCCCCGCAGTTGCCGGTGGCTGTGCTCCAGCCAGCGGCGGCAGCCCACCAGAACCACCTCGGCGCTGGCTGGATTCAGGCTGGCCAGCGCCTTGAGGGTCACTTCGGCGCCGATGCCGGCCGGATCCCCCAGGGCGATGGCAATCCTTGGGCGGCTGGGCGAAGGTGGGTGAGGCCCGCCCCTTGATGTTTCCATGATCCGCTGGCTGTTGCTGGGTTTGCTGCTGTATGGCCTTGGCATCGGCCTTCAGCGCGACTGGATCCGATTGAACTGGACCAAGCTCGGAGAAGATCTTCACCTGCCTTTCTCGGATCAGCTGGAATCGCCCCCTGCGGCTTCCTCGCCAAGGCAGGCTCTATAGCCCTCCCGGTAGCTCGGATACTGCAGCCGGTAACCGAGGCTCTCGCGTAGCCGTCGGCTGCTGGCGCGGCGGTTCTCGCTCCAGAAACTGCGGGCCATCGCCCCCATGCTCGGGGCGATCCGCTCGAAGGCCATCACCTCCGGCAGCTTGCAGCCCAGCAGGTGGGCCGCGTAGCCGAGGGTTTCACTGGAGGGGCAGGGGCAGGCGTCCGCCAGGATCAGAGTGTCGGGCCGTTGCTCGGCAGGCAGGCCGAGGCAGTGCAGCAGGGCGCCGACGATGTCGTCGACGTGGATGCGGGAGAAGACCTGCCCCGGTTTGTGAATCAGGCGGGCGCTGCCGTCCCGAAGGGCCGCGAACGGGGTGCGTCCTGGGCCGTAGATCGCCGGCAGCCGCAGGATCTGCAGCGGCAGACCTGTGTCCCGCCAGGCCTGTTCGCTGCGCAGGCGCGCCTGGCTGCGTCCCAGGCCGGCATTGGTGGGGCTGCCCTCATCCACCCAGGCGCCGCCGCTGTCGCCATAGACCCCGGTGGTGGAGAGATAGCCGAGCCACTGGAGCGGCAGCCGGCCCAGCAGGTCGCCGAGCCTGCCCAGCACAGGATCCTGGCCGCCGCTGTCCGGTGGAATCGTCACGAGCACATGGCTGAAGCCGACCAGCTCGCGGGCCGTGGGCAGCGCGCCCGCCTCAGGATCAAAGCGCAGCCAGCCGGCTTCGCCTTCGGGGGGGGTGCGGCTGGTCAGGCTCACCTCCACCCCGGCCCGGCGCAGGGTCGCCGCAAAGCGGCGGCCGGTGTAGCCGCCGCCGAACACCAGCACCCGCATCGCTCCGGGGTTGACAGCTGCCGCAGCCGTGAGTACATCTGTACCAACGTCTGCCTGTTCTGCCGTGGCGACCACCCTGTTTTCCCCGTCCCTCCCCTCGTCCCTCGCTCCTGGCCTTGCCGTGCCCCGTTCCAGGGCGTTCTCCGCGCCAGCTTCCCGGCCAGCTTTCGCGCCAATGTCCACGTCGTCCTGCTCCGCTCGGGGTCTCTCGGCACCAGCTTTCTCTACACCCGCTGCCCACGCCCTTCCAAAGCTGCGGCGTCCGGTGGTGCGGCCGCTGCGCCGGGGGGGAGCCACCGGGGCGGCTCCCGTGGCCCTGGCGGGCCTGATCCTGTTTCTGGCCCTGTTGGTGGCCCCGGAGCAGCCGGGCCTTCAGGCCGCCATCTGCCATCGCCATATCGGCGTCGAGGCCTGTCGGGTCTGGTGACGGTCGTGCTGGCGGCCGCTGCTCGCCCTGGCTTCGGCCGGCCGCAGCCACTCCAGCAGCCGCATGGCCAGTCGCAGGTCCCCTTCCGTCCAGGCCCGCAGTGCCATTGCCCGGCGCGGGTCATAGAAGCTCTGCTCCCGATACCAGGCGAAAGCCTCCTGGTCGCCCTTGAGCCCATTGCAGGCGAGGCAGGCCGGCACGCAGTTCTCGGTCACGCTCAGGCCGCCGCGGCTGCGGGGGTGCACGTGATCGATCGATTCCGAGGGGTTGCCGCAGTAGAGGCAGCGGTTGTCAGTGCAATCATGCAGGCCCCGGCGCCAGTGTCGCGCTCGTACCTTCGGGCAGAGGTCCTCAAGGAACACACCATCCCTGGCCTGCATGGCAACGCCGCAGTTCAGGGCAGTCTGTCTTGGTTGCCAGGGGTGTCAATGTGTCGATGAACGCCGTCCTGGGCATTGGTGGCTGCGCTGGTCCAGATGCGGCTGGGTCCGACCGGATTGATCGAGGTGGTCTGCCCCTTCGATGCCGTCACCCATGCCCAGCTGCGGGCCCTGCGCCCTGCGGGCCGCTGGCTGGGCCGTCGGGGTTGCTGGGAGTTTCCCCTGGAGGCCGCCGCCGTGCTGCAACGGAGCCTGGCGGGGCGTTTTCCCACCAGTCCGGAGTTGGCCCAGTGGCTGCTGTGGCTGGGGCAGCCCCTGCCGCCCCTACCCCTGCACCGGGCCCTGGTGACCGCCGCCGCGGCGCACCAGCCCCTGCCGGATGGGCGTCAACTCTTCGCCCATCAGCGGGCTGCGGTGCGTTGGTTGTTGGCCCGGCGCGGTGCGGTGCTCGCCGATGCCATGGGCCTGGGCAAGACCCTCACGGCCCTGGTGGCCGCCCGGGCCCTGGTGCGCTGCGCCGAGGTGCGCATCGTGGTGGTGGCTCCGGCGGGCCTGCACCGCCATTGGCGCCAGGAGGGGGCTTCCCTGGGCCTGCGGCTGGAGCTGCACAGCTGGGCCCGGCTGCCGGATGGACTGCCCGAGGCCGGCAGCCTGCTAATCGCGGATGAGGCCCACTTTGCCCAGAGCCTCAGTGCACGTCGCACCCAGGCTTTCCTGCGTCTGGCCCGCCATCCGCGCCTGCGGGCCATCTGGCTGTTGACGGGTACGCCGATGAAGAACGGACGACCTGCCCAGTTGTTCCCTCTGCTGGCCGCGATCGGCCATCCCCTCGGGGCCAACCAGCGGGCCTTTGAGGAGCGCTACTGCCTGGGTCACTGGCGCGAGCAGGGCGGCCGTCGGCTCTGGCAGGCCAGTGGTGCCACCCAGCTGGAGGAATTACAGCGGCTGGTCCGCCCCCTGCTGCTGCACCGCAGCAAGCAGCACTGTCTGGATCTGCCCCCCAAGCAGCGGCGCCTGGTGCCGGTGGTGCTGGCCGCCGCCACGGCCCGCGGCTTTGAGCAACAGCTGGAGCGACGGGTGGACGACTACCGGCGCCGGGCCTCCCGGGGCGAGGTGCGGCGCGATGCTGAGGCGCTGGCCGTGTTCACGGCCCTGCGCCAGATCGCCTCCCAGCACAAGCTGCCGGCGGCTGCGGCCCTGGTGGCCGAGCTGCTGGAGGCCGGCGAAGCGGTGGTGGTGTTCACGGTCTTCGTGGCCACGGCCCGGCTCCTGCATCGGCACCTGCAGGATCGTTTCCCTAACGGCGCCGCCGGCGCCGCCGGCCCTGGCGGCCTGCTCACCGGGGCCGTGCCCGCGCGCCAGCGTCAGCGGCTGGTTGACGACCTGCAGGCGGGCCGCAGCCCCTGGCTGATCGCCACCTTCGGCAGCGGTGGCCTGGGCTTCACCCTGCACAGGGCCCGCCATGTGCTGCTGATCGAGCGCCCGTGGACTCCGGGGGATGCGGAACAGGCGGAGGATCGCTGCCATCGCATCGGCATGGGGGCCAGCCTTACCTGCCACTGGTTGCAGCTGGGTGTGGCCGATCAACTGGTGGATGACCTGATCGCCAGCAAGGCGGAGCGCATTGCCCAGTTGATGCAGGGTCAGGAACAGGACTGGCGACGGCGGGCCCTGCCGGATCTGGTACGGCAGCTGCTGGAGAGCTGGTGACCCTGGTGGTCGCGGCCCACCGTCATGGGCTGTCCCGGCAGCTCGCCTGACGCAACTTCAGATCTTCCCGCAGCAGGCGGTCCACCTCGGCCGGCGGTTGCCGGGCCGCCAGGGCAGAGGCCAGGGCGATGTCCCGACAGGCGGCGCGGTCGTCCCCGGCCAGGGTGTGCAGTAAGAACCGTTCATTCAGGGGCAGGGGATCCTGAGGGAAGGTCTTCACGATTCGGTCGCAGCGGGCGATCGCCTGGGGTAGCTGGTCCATGCGTACCTCCTGCAGGCAATCGTCGCTCTGGAGCCGCCGCTGGGGCAGGGGCTCCTCGGCGCAGCCAGCAAGCAGGCCGAGGGCCAGGGCGCCCGCCAGCAGCAGGGCCCGGCACTGCCCCCCTTGATCAGTTGTTGTACCGCTCATTGCGGGTGAGGCCGGTGCTGGTGGGGCGGGCCTGGTTCTGGCTGGATGGGCTGGTTTCGACCGGGGCCGTTGCCGCCAAGGTCTTGCGGTTGAACAGATCACCCAGGTAACGCCCGCAATCGGGATAGGAGCCCGGATTCTGCACAACAGCCTCGGTGATCAACACCGCGGCGTGCTCCGGGGAGGTCTTGAACATGCCTGCCCCCTGGCGCTTGATCAGGGCATAGGCGGCTGTCCAGCTCACCTGGTGATCGTTGCCGTTGTTGCGCATGAAGCAGTAGACCTGCGCCCCCTTGCCTCCGGCCCCGTCGTTCTGGGCATGGGCCGCCGGGGGGAGCAGGGCCCCTGAGCCCAGCAGGGTGCTGCAGCAGGCCAGCGCCAAAGCGCTGAGCCGGTGCCGGGAGAGATGGAAGCGGGCGGCCATCGGGCGTCGTCGGCGGGAAACGGTTGTCCAACGTATCGACCCTGGAGCCCCTGTCCAGACCCGCTGACCTCAGGTTGCCGGGGGGCCGCCGCTGCGCAGCACCAGCCTGACCACCACCGGCACCACGAGCAGCACGGTGATCAGCCGCACGGCATGCAGGGCGGCCACGGCGGCACCGACCCCGAATTCAGCCCCCACGAGGCTCATGCCGCTGATGCCCCCGGGCGCGGCGCCGAGCAGGGCCACCACCGGGTCGATGCCCAGCAGCCGGCCGCACCACAGGCCCACCACGATGCCGGTGAGTACCAGGGTGAGGGTGATCAGCAGGGCCGGTCGCCACAGCTGGCGCAGTTCCGTCAGGGCCGCGGCCGTGAGGCTGGTGCCGATCACGGTGCCGATGGCGATCTCCAGGGCGGTGCGGGTGCCGCTGGGCCACTGGGCCACCTCAACCTTGCCGCTCATCGCCACGATCGCCGCGCCGAGCAGCGCTCCCACCAGGGGGCCGGCGGGAATGCCCGTGCCGAGGGCAAGCAGCCCGCCGCTGAGGCCCGCCAGGGCGTAAAGCGCCAGCTGCACTGGGTGGGACATGCGCTGTGGTGCCGACTTCCATGTCTGGCCAGTCTGCGAGATCCAGCCGGTTCGTGGTTGAGCGGTCGCTGTTTGTGTGTTGTCATTCGACCCATCCGTCCTTTTGTCATGACCTCACCGTCGGTTTCCTTCCGCATCAGCCGCAACACCGAGGATCTGGCCGAAACCATCCATGCCCTCTCCCAGCGACTGGTGAGGCTGGAGCAGCGACTGGCGGCCGTCGATCTGCTGATCGCCCGCCGCGACGAGAGCGACCCTTCCGAGCTGGAAAGTCTTGACAACGTCGAACGGCTGCTGCGCGATTGCCGTGATCTGCTCGAAGCTGATACCGGAGCGGAATCGACCCCTGATCAGCCGCAGCTGAGCGCCGAAGGTCCGCAGGTGGCTGGGGACTTCGCCGATGAGGATGACGACGAGCGCCAGCTGGAGGAGCGCTATGCCAGGGCGGCCTGACCGAGGTTGGCGGTCAGCTGGCGGAAGATGTCACAATAGTAAGAAAGAGAGCGATGGCTTACCCCTCCTCCTTCTCCTCCCATCTGGCGGCCCAGGGCTCCGGTTCCCATGGTGCTTCCCCGTCAGCGCCGGCTGGGTCTGCGCCGACCGTTGTCCGCTCCAGCCACCAGGGCGGCGCCCCATTCCCAAGAACTGCGGCACAACTGGATGGCGAAACGCCAGGTGATCATCAGCTTGAGAAGCTGGAATTTGCCTTGGCTGTAGCGCTAACCCGGGGCGACCAGCAGCGTTCGAGTCTGCTGAGGGAACAGATCGCTGCTCTGGGGGGCAACCGGGAAGAACCAGGCACCTGAGATTCGTGATTCTTTTTCTTGATCTTCCTCATCTGGTAGGCGATGTCTAGCACCACTGGCTAGGATCAGCGCAACAGGAAGACTGCTCGGCAGATCTTCCATCAGCGCAATCAACAGGCTTTCCTGGAATGGATCCTTCATCCTGACCCCTGGTCAATCCTGATCCCGCTGAGTTTCCCTCCCTGTGCGCGCTCTGAAAAGGGCTTTGTCCTACACCGCCATGACAGGCATGAAGTCCGCTGCGACATTGCCCCCAAAGCCAACGTCCCTGAAATCAAGTCCGTTGAATTCAGCACCATTGCAGGCATCGTTTAAGTCGTTGCGGCCCGAACTGCGGCAAGCCACCCCCGCAAGCCATGGAGGGTCTGCTGACCGTGAGCGGCTGCTCCAGAAGGCGGCCGCGCTGGAGCCTGATGCCCGCAATGCAGCGGAACGGGGCGACATCGCCGCTTCGGCCCGTCTGATTCTCGATGCCCTGGATTTGGAGCGTCGTGCCGGTGGTCTCGGCCCCCAAGTTCTGCAATTGATCAAACCTCGTTGAAAGGGGGTCCAGAGCGGTGGCTACGACCCACGCCAGGGGTCGGAACCGGATTTTTCCAGCTGTACGAGCACCCCGTGCTTCTGAATCCCCTGTGCCCTTCAGCATCGCTGTAAGCACAACAAAGCCCGGAGCGGAAGCCCCGGGCCTCTGTCTGTTCAGCCGTGCTGCCTGCCTGGGCGGGAGCGGTGCGGCTCTGCGATTGTCTTGCCTGGCGATTGCCGTGATCGTGAGATCAGGGGGTCTTCGGTTTTGGAGACGGTGTTAAGGACGGTTGCGCGATGGTCTCTTGATGGCTGGGAGTTTGGCCTGGGGGCGGAGATGCTGACGCTGGCACCTGGGGCCAGGGGTCCAGGGGGACGTTCCGTGGGTCCGGGGCACCTATCGGCCTGGATTGGCTGGATGGGGCGGTGCAATGGACGACCCGGGATCACCAGGTCAGGAACGTCAGAGATCCGTTGAGATTGTTGGAGCAGGGGCCGGATCGTCAGCGCACTCCTCGCTGCTGCTCAGGGGGGGTGTCTTCCATCGTTGGAGCCTCCGAATCCCGATGCATCCACGATGGAACTGCCCGCCGCCCCAGGCAAGCTCCGGCCGGCGATTCACACCTGTCTTCATCGGCGGCAACGGGCCTTCATGAAGCTGCTTCATGGCATCAGCTCCAGCCCCTCTCCGGGACCTGCGGAGCTGGTTCCCCTGGCCTTGAGCAGCCGCATGGCCAGCTCGATCGCCTCGATACAGCGCTGGGCGCTGCGTTTCGATCAACGCCAGCCGGCCAGCTGTTTTCGTTCCCAGGGAGCCTCGGCTGAGCAGGCGGCTCACCAGGCCCTGCTCCCACAGCTGCTCGCCGCCGGTGGATCCGGGCGCAAACAATTGCTGGTGCAGCGCCTTCAGCGTTGAAGCGCAGCGGGCCGAAGCGGGTGGAGCGGCGAAAGCGGAAACCCATGCTGATCAGCAGTTTTTCAGGCAGCAGGAGCCGGGACCGCACGGGCTGTTCCGCCGGGGCCCCAGCGCCACTGCCGGCGGTCAGCGCCACGGCAAGTGGGGGGAGATCTCGATGGATTCCCAACCCGGCGGTGCTTCCAGGGTGGTCTGTGCCAGCCTCCCTGCGCCAATGCAAGGCACCGGGTATGGGCATGGCTCCCAGGGCAGCTGATCCAGCTTGGAGGGCCTGGAATCGACCATGGGGTGAGGGCCTCAGCTGCGCTTGATCGGCTCTATGGCGCTGATGAAGATCTCATCGGGTCTCCAGAACGCGTTGTCCATGGCCTTGGCGTTGCCGAAGTGCCAGGGGATCGGTCGCTGACAAGGTCGCAACAGTCCCCTGAAACAACCTTCCTTTTCAGTCAGCCTCTCGCACGCCGCCTGCGCATGCAAGCTGATTTCTCAGCTGATTATCGAAGATTCTTGGACCAAAAATTTAAGCGGGTGACCGGACTCGAACCGGCGACGTTCAGCTTGGGAAGCTGACATTCTACCACTGAATTACACCCGCAAATTGCAATCGTGGGATCGCACTGCCTTTAGAGTAGCAAAGCCCCGCGATGGCAGGGCTTTGCTGTCGTCGGATCGGATCAGTCGGCGGCCAGGGCTGCCGCGGCCGCGGCCACGCCGGCGCCGGTGCTGCCCTTGTGCAGCCCCAGCTCCTGCAAGGTGGCTTCGATCGCGGCCACGGCGGTGAGCACGTCGCGATCGCAGACAAATCCCAGGTGGCCGATGCGGAACACCTTGCCCTTGAGATGGTCCTGGCCACCGGCCAGCAGGATGTCAAAGCGCTCCTTGACCTTCTTGCGCAGGGCCTCGGCGTCGATGCCGTCGGGGGCGACCGCCGTGATCGCCGGGCTGCCGTGGCCTTCGGCGGCGTAGAGGCGGATGCCGATCGCCTTCATGCCGGCCTGGGCGGCGGCGCGGTGCCGGGCATGGCGGGCGAAGATCTTCTCTAGTCCCTCCTCCTTCATCATCCCGAGGGCCGCTTCGAGGGCGAAGTAGAGGTTGATCGCTGGGGTGAAGGGGTTGCTGTTGTCGGCAGCCGATTTGCGGTATTTGCCCAGATCGAGATAGAACTTCGGCAGATCGGAGCTTTTGTAGGCCTCCCAGGCCCGATCACTCACGGCCACGAAGGCCAGGCCCGGCGGCATCATGTAGCCCTTCTGGGAACCTGAGCCGATCACGTCCACCCCCCAGGCGTCCATCGGCACGTTGCAGGCCCCAAGGCTGGTGACGCAATCGGCGATCGTGAGCGCCGTGCCGTGGGCCCTGACGTGGCCTGCAATCGTCTGCAGATCGTTGATCACCCCGGTGGAGGTTTCCGAGTGGGTGAGGATCACAGCCTTGATCGCCTTGCCGGAGTCCGCCTCGAGGGCCCGGCGGAAGTCCTCGGGGTCGAGGGGTTGGCCCCATTCCGCCTTGATCACCTCCACATCCAGGCCATAGGCCTTGGCCACCTTCACCCAGCGCTCGCCGAATTTGCCGTTGTCGCCGCAGATGACCTTGTCCCCCCGGCTGAGAAAGTTGATGATGCCGGCCTCCATGGCCGCGGTGCCGCTGCCGGCCAACACGAGCACGTCGTTGCTGGTCTGGTGCAGCCAGCGCAGCTGCTCCGTGGTGCGCTTGACGATGGCCTGGAAGTCGGCGCTGCGGTGACCGATCGGATGGCGACTCATCGCCAGCAGGACCGTTTCCGGCACCGGGGTGGGGCCGGGGATCATCAGGGTGAGCTTGTCCTGCATGGAAGGCTGGGCTGGGGGCGAAAGGCGAACGCCGAAGGCGCGGCGCAATCGACCACCATAAAAAACGGTGCCCCCGGCCCGCCCCCATCACCCGCCGCCGCTTGCGTCCCATGGCTGAGATCGCCCCTGCGGGCTACACCCTGCCGGTCTGGGTGGCGGCGGCAGCCCGGGCTGCCGTGGGGCAGCTGCTCGGGGAGGACTTCCAGCCGGAGCAGCCAC
>Ga0208864_1000047_pt1 | contig 34566 bp, 26 predicted proteins | sample CryBogmetaGMA05M_FD_184542 | JGI IMG/M metagenome (GOLD analysis project Ga0208864, IMG submission 184542) | Freshwater microbial communities from Crystal Bog, Wisconsin, USA - MA0.5M (SPAdes) | ecosystem: Environmental > Aquatic > Freshwater > Lake | place: Crystal Bog, Wisconsin, USA...
CGGCGACGGGCACGGTGATGGCTTTGTTCGAACCGCGGCAGGCGCCGAGGTTCCAGAGCCGCTCGTAGGCCTGCTGAAGCTTCGCGGACTTGTAGAACGTGCCCCAGTGGATCGTCCCGTCAGCCGCGAGGGGAGGCGGGGCGGCATGGGCCTCGGCGTACGGGTTGTAAGGGTCCACCTGGCCGCAGGCCGATGATGCCCAGGCGACGGTCACGAGCAGCAAGGAATGGCGGAGGTGGCGTGTCATGGTGGCGTCGAGGTGGATGGTGGAAACCTTCCTCACTCGACACTACATCGACATCGCCGCAGCTGCAAAAAGCCCGAAGGCCCGGTCATGACGGCAGCACCGGATATGACGACGGGCGTGGCAGGGCTCCGCGCCACTGGCCACGCCCGCGCGCGTGCGATCGGGACTCGCGGCTACTCGTCGCCGCCCGCGTCCAAGGTGGCAACACCACCGTCATCCGGAGCGGCAGCACCTTCGACGGCCGCGTCGGCGGAGGCGGCGGCCTCCAGTAGCGGGAACTGGCGGGCCAGCACGTTCTCACGGTCCATCCGCAACGACTCCAGCGCCTCGGGCCGCACCCGGACCTCGGCGGACTGGAACGTGTTGAAGCCCGTGCCCGCCGGGATCAAATGCCCGAGGATGACGTTCTCCTTGAGGCCGACCAGGTTGTCGGTCTTGCCGGCCAGCGCGGCCTCGGTCAGGACCTTGGTCGTCTCCTGGAAGCTGGCTGCCGAGATGAAACTCGAGCTCTGCACGCTCGCCTTCGTAATCCCGAGCAACTGGGTGCTGGCCGTGGCAGGCTTCGGCTTCGCCCCCTTGGCAGCCGCCCCACCGAGCGTCTCGATCTGGGCATTCGCCTGGGCGAGCACGTCCTTGGGAACGATCGCGCCGACCTCGAACTCGCTGTCGCCCTTGTCGGTGATCCTGACACAGTCGGCGATCCGATCGTTGGCCCCACGAAACTCGAACTTGTCCATCACGCTGCCCGGCAGGAGCGTCGTGTCGCCGACGGTCTCGATCTTCACCTTCCGCAGCATCTGCGAAACGATGATCTCGATGTGCTTGTCGTCGATGTCCACCCGCTGGCTGCGATACACGTTCTGAATCTCGCGGGTGAGGTACTGCTGCACCGCCTCCTCCCCCGAGATCCGCAGGATGTCGTGCGGCACGAGCGGCCCGTCGACGAGCGCCTCGCCCGCCTTGACGATGTCGCCGGCGTGCACGCGGAGGTGCTTCCCATGAGTCACCAGATGCTCGCGTTCGATGCCGCTCTCGTTCTTGACCACGATCGTCCGCTTGCCGCGGCGCTTCTCGCCGAGCAGCTCCACCTTGCCGTCGATCTCGGCCATGATCGCGGGATCCTTCGGCTTGCGGGCCTCGAAGATCTCCGTGACCCGCGGCAGACCGCCGGTGATGTCCTGCGTGCCCGACGCCTCGCGGGGCGTCTTCGCGAGGATGTGGCCGGCGGCCACCATCTCGCCCGGCGACACCTCGATGTAGGCCTTTTCCGGCAGATAGTAGAAGTCGAGGATCTTGCCCGACTCGTCCTCGAGCACCACCTGCGGGTGATACACACCCTTGTGCTCCATGATCATCCGCCGCAAGTGACCGCTCGGGTCCTTCTCGATACGAAGCGTCTCGTTCTCGATGACGTCCTCGTAGCGGACCTTGCCCGCCACTTCCGACAGGATCGGGATCGAGTGCGGATCCCACTGCACGAGCACGGTGCCCGGCTTGACCTCCTCGTCGTCCTTCACCTTGAGGATCGCGCCCGCGGGGATCTCGAACTTCTCGAGTTCGCGGCCCTTCGCATCGACGATGGCGATCTCACCGTTGCGGGCCAGCACGACGGCCTCGCCCTGCTCGTTGGTGACGGTGCGGAGCCGCGTGAACTTCACGGTGCCGGCACGCTTCGCCTTGCTCTCGCTCTCTTCGATGGCTCGCTGGCCCACGCCGCCGATGTGGAACGTCCGCATCGTCAACTGGGTGCCCGGCTCGCCGATGCTCTGGGCGGCGATGATTCCCACGGCCATGCCCTCCTCGACGAGCGAGCCCGTCGATAGATCCATGCCGTAGCAGAGCCGACAGACGCCCAGCGGCGCTTCGCAGGTGAGCGGGCTGCGGACCTGGATCTTCTCCAGTCCAAGCTCCTCGACCTGCCGGGCCATCTTCGGCGTGATGAGGTCGTCTTCCCGGACGATCACCTCGTCGCTGATGGGATTGCGGATGTCGGACCGGCTGACTCGCCCCCGGATGCCGTCCGCGAGGCTGACCTCCACCTTTTCACCGCGGTAGATCACCCCCTTGGTGATCCCCTGGGTGGTGCCGCAGTCGTGCATGGTCACGACCACGTTCTGAGCCACGTCGGCGAGCTTCCGGGTGAGGTATCCCGAGTCGGCCGTCTTGAGGGCCGTGTCGGCCAGACCCTTGCGAGCACCGTGCGTCGAGCTGAAGTACTCCAGCACCGTCAGGCCTTCGCGGAAGTTCGCCTTGATCGGCGTCTCGATGATCTTTCCCGACGGCTTGGCCATCAGCCCGCGCATGCCCGCCAGCTGTCGGATCTGCTCGACGCCGCCTCGGGCACCCGAATGGGCCATGAGGTGGATCGGGTTGACGTAACCGGGGCGACGGGTGGGCTTCGCATCCGTGTCCTGCTCGAGCTCCGACATCATCTCCTTCGTGATCTGCTCGCGGGCGTGCGTCCAGGCGTCGAGGACGGAGTTGTATCGCTCGCCGTCGGTGATCACGCCCTTCTGGTACCGCTTGAGGATCTTCATCACCTCCTTCTCGGCATCGCCGATGATCCGCGTCTTGCTCACGGGGGTGATGAGGTCGTCGGTCGCGAACGACAGGCCGCTCTTGGTGCTCCAGCCGAACCCGATGCGGTTCATGTCGTCGAGCAGGTCGATCGTCTTCCGCCGGCCCAGGGTCTGGTAGCAGTCGGAGATCACGCGGGCCAGTTCGCTCGACCGCATCGGGATGTTGTAGAAGAGCATCCCCTCGGGCAGGATCGAGTTGAAGAGCACGCGCCCCGCCGTGGTCTCGATCACCGCACCCGGCTTGCCCAGCGCCTCGACGTCGGTCTTGAGCCGCCGCTTGGCGGGCAACTTCACCTTGATCTTGGCGTGCGTGTCGACCTTCCGCAGCGAGTGGGCGATCTCCACCTCGGCGAAATCCTTGAACACCATCCCCTCGCCCTTGCGGCCCGGGATGGCCATCGTCAGGTAGTAGCACCCCATCACCACGTCCTGCGACGGCGAGATGATCGGCGCGCCGTTGGCGGGGCTGAAGATGTTGTTAGTCGCGAGCATCAGGGTGTGCGCCTCGACCTGGGCCTCGATCGAGAGCGGCAGGTGGACAGCCATCTGGTCGCCGTCGAAGTCGGCGTTGAAGCCCTTGCAGACCAGCGGGTGCAGCTTGATCGCGTTGCCCTCGACGAGCACGGGCTCAAAAGCCTGGATGCCCATGCGGTGCAGCGTCGGGGCCCGGTTGAGCAGCACGGGGTGGTTGCGGATCACCTCTTCGAGGATGTCCCATACCTCGGCGTCCTTCCGCTCGAGCATCTTCTTGGCACTCTTGATCGTGTCGGCATGGCCGAGTTCCTTGAGCCGCCGGATGATGAACGGCTGGTAGAGCTCGAGGGCGATCTTCTTGGGGAGGCCGCACTGGTGGAGGCGAAGGTTCGGGCCCACCACGATCACCGATCGGGCGGAGTAGTCCACGCGCTTGCCGAGCAGGTTCTCGCGGAACCGACCCTGCTTGCCCTTGATCATGTCGGTCAGGCTCTTGAGCGGGCGGTTGCTCGAGGCGAGCACCGGCCGCTTGCAGCGGTTGTTGTCAAACAGCGCGTCCACCGACTGCTGCAGCATCCGCTTCTCGTTGCGGATGATCACTTCGGGCGCGTTGAGATCGACGAGCTTCTTGAGGCGGTTGTTGCGGTTGATGATCCGGCGATAGAGGTCGTTGAGGTCGCTGGTGGCGAAGTTGCCGCTGTCGAGCATCACGAGCGGCCGGAGGTCCGGCGGGATCACCGGAATCACGTCGAGGACCATCCACTCGGGCTTGTTCTCGCTGTCGCGGATGCTTTCCACGATCTTCAGCCGGTTGACGAGATCCTTCTTCTTCTGCTTCGAGTTGGTCGTCGCGAGCTCCTCGCGAAGCTCCCTCGACAGCGTCACGAGATCGAGGCCCAGGAGGAGCTTGCGGACCGCCTCCGCCCCCATCTCCGCATCGAAGCTGCCGTCGCCGTAGTCGGTCCGCGCCTGGCGGTATTCCTCCTCGGTGAGCAGTTGCTGCTTCTTGAGCGGCGTGTCCTTGGGGTCGAGGACCACGTAATCCTGGAAGTAGATCACCTTCTCGAGGCTCGACGTCTTCATGTCGAGCAGCGCGCCGAGGCGGCTCGGCATCGCCTTGAAGAACCAGATGTGCACGACAGGAGCGGCAAGCTCGATGTGGCCCATCCGCTTGCGGCGCACGCGGCTGTGCGTGACCTTCACGCCGCAGCGGTCGCAGATCATCCCCTTGTACTTCATCCCGCGATACTTGCCGCAGGAGCACTCCCAGTCCTTCTCTGGTCCGAAGATCTTCTCGCACATCAGCCCGTCCTTCTCCGGACGGAAGGTGCGGTAGTTGATCGTCTCCGGCTTCTTGACCTCGCCGAAGGACCAGCTGCGAATATCGTGCGGCCTGGCCAGGCTGATCTTCACGGCCGAGTAGTCGTTGACGCGATCGTAGGTGGCTTCACCGATGCTCACGGGAGATTCTCCTGGTGCCTGTCGAGGCGACTGCTGATCGACCTTAGGTTCCGATTCCGGGCGACTGACGGTCCGGCAGCCGTCGGGCGCCGGAACGCCGAACGGCTTCCTCGCGGGCGAACGCCGTCACGGCTTCGCCCGCGTGGATTTAGACGCGACGCTTTTCCAGTTGCATGTTGAGGGCGAGGCCGCGGATCTCGTTGGTGAGCACGTCGAAACTGGCGGGGGTACCGGCCTCGAGCGTGTTCTCACCCTTGACCATGCTCTCGTAGATCTTCGTCCGGCCCTCCACATCGTCGCTCTTCACGGTGAGCAACTCCTGGAGGATGTAGGCCGCGCCGTAGGCCTCGAGCGCCCAGACTTCCATCTCGCCGAACCGCTGGCCGCCGAACCGCGCCTTGCCGCCGAGCGGCTGCTGGGTGATCAGAGAGTAGGGGCCGGTGGACCGGGCGTGAACCTTGTCGTCGACGAGGTGATGGAGCTTCAGCATGTAGATGTAGCCCACCGTCGTCTCCTGCTCGAGCGGTTCGCCGGTGCGGCCGTCAAACAGCTGAGCCTTGCCGTGCCTCGGGAGGTTGGCGTCGTCGAGGACCTTGTTGATGTCCTCCTCGCTCGCTCCATCGAAGACCGGCGTGATCGCCTGGAAGCCCAGGATCTTGCCGGCCCAGCCGAGATGGGTCTCGAGGATCTGGCCCACGTTCATGCGGCTCGGCACGCCCAGCGGGTTGAGCAGGATCTGCAGCGGCGTGCCGTCGGCCAGAAACGGCATCTCTTCCTTGGGCAGGATCTTGGCGATCACACCCTTGTTGCCGTGGCGGCCGGCCATCTTGTCGCCGACGGAGATCACCCGCTTCGCGGCGACGTACACCTTCACCATCTGGAGCACGCCGGGCCGCAGCTCGTCGCCGCGCTTCATGCTGTTGAGCCGCCGATCCTTGCCGTCGATCGCCTCTTCGACCGCGGGCCACATCGTCTTGATGATCTTGTCGACGTCGGCCTTCCGCTGCGGCGAGCGGATGTCGAACTCGTCGGGCTTGAACGCCACCGCCCGTTCCGCCACCACCTTGTGATCCTGGTTGCGCACCAGCGGGCTGCCATCCTCGGCCGTGAGGGGCTTCTGCAGCACCTTCTCCATCTCGGCCACCATCGCACCGAAGGCCTCGGCGATCTTGAGGTTGCCCTCGCTCTCGGCCTCCTTGAGCTGCTTCTGGAACTCGCGGCGCTCGTCCTCGGAAAGGCTCATCTGCCGCGAGAACTTCTCGGTGGCGATGACGATGCCCTCCACGCCCGACGGCACCTCCAGCGAGTCGTTCTTCACGTCCTCGCCGGCACGGCCGAAGATCGCGTGCAGCAGTTTCTCTTCCGGCGTCAGCTCCGTCTTGCTCTTGGGCGAGACCTTGCCGACGAGGATGTCGCCGGGACGCACATACGTGCCGATGCGGACGATGCCGCTCTCGTCGAGGTTGTGGAGGGCCCGCTCGCCCACATTCGGGATGTCGCGGGTGAACTCCTCGCGGCCCAGCTTCGTGTCGCGGATCTCGATGTCGTATTCCTCGATGTGGATCGAGGTGTAGACGTCGTCCTCCACCAGCTCCTCGCTGATGATGATCGCATCTTCGAAGTTGAAGCCGTCCCAGGCCATGAAGCCCACGAGCACGTTGCGGCCGAGGGCCAGTTCGCCCTTGTAGGTCGCCGCCCCGTCCGCCAACACCTCCCCCTTCTCGACCTTCTGACCGAGGGTCACGATCGGCTTCTGGTTTTGGCAGGTCCGCTCGTTGAGGCCCACATACTTCCGGAGCGGATAGACATCGGGAGCCATACCGCCCGGCGGCGTGACCTCGATCGTCTCGGCGTCCACGTAGGTGACGACGCCCTTCTTCGCGGCCCGCACGAGCAGGCCGGAGTTGATCGCCACGTCGCGCTCCATGCCCGTCCCCACCACCGGCGGCTCGGTGACCAGGAGCGGCACGGCCTGCCGCTGCATATTGGAGCCCATGAGGGCGCGGTTGGCGTCATCGTGCTCGAGGAACGGAATCAACCCGGCCGACACGCCGACCATCTGGCTCGGAGCGACGTCGATGTACTCGATGTCTTCGGCCGGCACGAGCACGAAGTCACCCTTGTATCGGGCGATGATCGTGTCACCCACGAGTTTGCCGTCCACCACGGTGGCGTCGGCCGGGGCGAGGTGGGCATCGTGCTCCTCGTCGGCCCGCAGCCAGACCACGTCGTCGGTGAGCTTGGACTTCGACACCTTGCGATACGGGGTGACGAGGAAGCCGTAGGAGTCGACGCCGGAGTAGATCGCCAGGCTGGAGATCAGGCCGATGTTCGTGCCTTCCGGCGTCTCGATCGGGCAGATACGGCCGTAGTGCGAGATGTGGACGTCGCGAACCTCGAAGCCGGCCCGCTTGCGGTTGAGACCCCCTGGGCCGAGCGCGGACAGTCGCCGCTCGTGCGTGAGCATCGAGAGCGGATTCGTCTGGTCGACCACCTGCGAAAGCTCGCCACGGCCGAAGAAATATTCGATGGCCGCCGAAATGCTCTTCGGGTTGATGAGCGTACGCGGCGACATCTCCGCCACGTCCTTGAGGCTCATCCGCTCCTGCACGGTGCGGCGGAGTTTGAGGAAGCCCTTGCGAAGCTCGTCGCTGGCGAGTTCGTCGATCGTCCGCAGCCGCCGGTTGCCGAGGTGGTCGATGTCATCGACCTCGACCTCCCCTTCGCCCTCGCTGAGTTGCAGCATGTAGCGAATGGCCGCGATCATGTCTTCGGCCCGCAGCGTCATCTCAGTCTCGGGCACGTCGAGCCCCAGCTTGCGATTGATGCGGAAGCGGCCAACGCGACCGAGTCGATACCGGTTCGTGTCCTTGAACTTCTCCTCGAACAGCGCCTTCGCCTTGTCGAGCGCCGGCGGGTTCCCCGGGCGGAGCCGCTGGTAGATGCGGATGAGCGCGTCCTCGTGGCTCGGCGCCACGCCGGTCCGGCGCTTCGACTCGTCGGCGTCCTCGCGGAGGCTATTGACGATCAGCGGCACCTTCTGCTCGAGCATGACCTCGACGGCCTTGAGGCCCGAGGTGCAAATCAACTCCGCCTGGTCGTGCGTGATCTTGCACCCCGCATCGACGACGATCTCGCCCGCACGCTCGCTCCCCTTGGGATAGACGATGTCGTCGACGGCGATCTTGCCCTCGACCTTGGCGACATAGCGACCGCCCTCCGTCTTCACCTTCTCGGTCTTGTAGAAGAGCTTGAGGATCTCGGCATCGGACGTGTACTTCGGATCCATCGCCCGCAGCAGCGTCAGCGCCGAGAACTTGCCGCTCTGGTCGATGCGCACCTGCAGCGTGTCCTTCTTCGACACGTTGAGTTCGATCCAACTGCCGCGTTCAGGGATGATCCGGCAGTTGTGGGTCTTGCGGTCACTCGACTCGGTATCGGCGACGAAGTCGATGCCCGGCGACCGGTGCAACTGACTCACCACCACGCGCTCGGCACCATTGATGATGAACTCGCCACCGCCGAGCATGATCGGGATGTCGCCGAGATACACCTCTTCCTCGATCGGCTGCTCGCGGGTGAGCCGCAGCCAGACCCGCAGCGGCCGGCCATAGGTGAGCCGCAGCTGGCGGCACTCGTCGGGGCTATACCGCGGCTTACCGAGTTCGTACCGCAAATACTCGATCTTGACCGTGCGGTCGTAGCTCTCGATCGGGAAAATCTCCCGGAGCACGCCCTCGATCCCCTCGTCCTTCCGCTTGGCCGCGGGCACGTCGTACTGCAGAAACTTGTCGTAGAACCGCGTCTGAATCTCGGTCAGGTCTGGAATGTTGTGGCTGGCGCGACGGCTGCCGAAGTGGCGAACTTCACGGGGCTGGAGACGACGGACGGCGCGAGTTGCCATTGACAGAAAACTCCTCGGGATGATCTCGTCAGACCGCGACCAGAGCGCGTCCTGCTCGGGGCACCATCAAGAATCAGAGCCACCGCCGACGCGACGGACCATCGACCCAGAGGGCGTCGATGCATCCCACGGCAACGCGCAGGCCACAACTCACAAGGCGACCTTCACGGGCGGGCAACAAACAGGGAAAACTGGAGAGCAGGCGGGACCGGCAGGATGACTCAAGTACAGGCAAATACTATACCGTTTGGCGACGAAGGCACAAACCTCCCGTCGCCAAACGGCGTATTTACAGCATTTACTTGATGGCAACCTTGGCGCCGGCGTCTTCCAGTTCCTTCTTCAGCTTCTCAGCGTCGGCCTTCGAAATGCCTTCCTTCACCTTGGACGGGGCACCCTCGACCATGTCCTTGGCCTCCTTGAGACCCAGGCCAGTCGCGGCACGCACCACCTTGATGACGCCGATCTTGTTGTCGCCGAACGCCTCCAGAACGACGTCGAACTCGGTCTTCTCGGCGGCAGCCTCGCCACCGCCCGCCGCGCCACCGGCGCCGCCGGCACCCGGGGCGGCCATCATGACCGCGCCGCCGGCAGCCGGCTTGATGCCGTGAACTTCGTCGAGGTAATCCGACAACTCCTTCGCTGCCTTCAGAGTGAGGCCGACGATCTTGTCGCCGAGGTCCTTGGTGTCCTTCGAGAATTCACGCGTCGCTTCAGCCGTTGCCATCGCTCGAGATCCTTTCCCTTCGAAAAATGCGGTCGCGCCGGACGATCCGGCGGCCGTTGGATGTGATGTGTGAGTTGCCGAGTCGGTTTGCCAGTCCGCCGGGCCATGCTGCGGCGGTCGCCTCAGCCGAGCCCATTGTCATACCATGAGAAATCGTCGAGTGAAGCCCGCCCCAAAAAATCTCGGGGCAGACTCGCTCAGGAGGCGGCTGCCTCCCCGCCGCCGGCCTTTTCCAGGTCTTCGACCCGCGACTTGAGCTGGCCCGCCAGGGCGCCTCCAGCCGACAGGATCTGGCCCGACAGCCGACCGCCGAGCGAACTGATTTGGCCGGAGAGGATCGAGAGTTGCTCGGCTCGGGTCGGCCACTTGGCGACGAGCTTGACGTCGCCCGCGTCGAGTCGAGCCCCATCGAGAGCGCCACCGCGACACTCGAACCCCTCGAAGTCCTTCACGCCCTGCAGGCGATCGAGTTCCTTCGCCAGATCGACGACGTCTTCGCCTCCCCAGGCGATCGCCAGCATGCCCTCGGACCGCTCGAACGCCGGCGCGAGCGGCGTGCCGGCCATGGCCCGTCGCGCCAAGCTGTTCTTCACCAACTGGAGGCTGATCCGCTTCTTGCGAAGCGACTGCCGCAGCTGGGTGGTCTTCTGGGCATCGAGCTTCCCGAGGCTGACGACGATCACGTCGCCGACGCCCGTCAGGCGGCCCTTGAGGTCATCGACCAGCATGTCCTTGATGGCTTTGCTCATGGCGATAAATCCGGAGAAACGGGGAGTGGGAGGGGGGCGTGATCAGCCGGCGACCATCACGCCGGGCGTCATCGTGCCCGAGATCGAGATGCTCTTGAGGTACTGGCCGCGAACACTCGACGGCTGCATGCCGGCGATGTGGTCGATGAACGCGCGGATGTTGTCGGCGAGTTTGGCGGCATCGAAACTCGCTTTGCCGACCACCGCGTGCACGATGCCGGTGGGGTCATTGCGGAACTCGACCTTGCCGGCCTTGTATTCGCTCACCGTCTTCTTGATGTCGGCGGTCACCGTCCCGGCCCGAGGGCTCGGCATCAGGCCACGAGGGCCGAGCACTTTCCCGAGAGGACCGACCAGACCCATCATGTCGGGGGCGGCGATGCAGACGTCGAAGTCCGTCCAGCCTTCCTTGATCTTCTTGGCGAGGTCATCGGCACCGACCTCTTCCGCGCCAGCAGCCTTGGCGTCGTCCGCCAGATTGCCCTTGGCGAACACCACCACCCGCTTCGACTTGCCGATGCCGTGCGGCAGCACGATCGAGCCGCGGATGATCTGATCCGCCTGCTTCGGGTCGATGCCCAACCGCATGTGGATCTCGACCGTCTGGTCGAACTTGGTGGGAGGAAACTTCTTCAGCACGGCGACCGCCTGCTCCACCGGGAGCGCGTCGTCGGTCTTCGGCTTCACGGCGAGCATCGCCCGCATTCGCTTGGTGGTGGCCACGGTCATGATCCTCGAATCTGGCTGGGGAGTGAACGAATGAGCGGTGAAAAACGGGACGGAAGCGACTGAGGTCAACCCTCGACGACGATGCCCATGCTGCGGGCCGTGCCCTCGACCATCCGCCGGGCATGCTCGCCGTCGCGGGCGTTGAGGTCGGCCCCCTTGAGACGGACGATGTCGTCGACTTGGGCCTTGGTCACCTTCCCGACCTTGTCCTTGTTGGGAACGCCGGAACCCTTCGCGAGCCCCGCCGCCTTCTTGAGCAACGCCGCGGCCGGCGGGCTCTTGGTGATGAACTCGAACGACCGGTCGTTGTAGACCGTGACCACCACCGGAATCGGCATGCCGGCGGCTTCACGGGTGCGATCGTTGAACTGCTGGACGAACTGTCCCAGGTTGATGCCGAATCGGCCGAGCGAGGTGCCCACCGGGGGCGCCGGGGTCGCCTGACCGCCAGGAACTTGGAACTTCGCCTGACCCACCACCTGCTTCGCCATCGCTTCGACCTTTCTTCCTCAGCCGTCGTTGAAACCGGACCCTCGAGGCCCGCCGCGGGCCCGACTGTACCTTCGAACCAATCTCCCTGCCGTTCACACCGTCTCGATCTGCCAGTACTCGATATCCACGGGCGTCGAGCGGCCGAAAATGCTCAGCATCACGGTCACGCGGCCGTTCGCCTCGTCGATCTCCTCGACCTCCCCTTCGAAGTTCTCGAAGGTCCCCTCGTTGATCTTCACGCGGTCCCCCTTCTTGAAGTTGATCTTCAGGCGGGGCTGCTCGTCGGTCTTCTCCTCGGCCTTGTTGAGGAGTTTCGCGACGTCCTGCGGAAGCATCGGGCTCGGACGGCCGGCCGAACCGGTGAAGTCGCCGATGCCGCCGGTCTCGCGGACCATATACCACGTCTCGTCGTTGAGGATCATGTTGACGAGGATGTAGCCCGGATAGAGCTTGCGGGACACGACCCGCTTCTTGCCCCCCTTGAACTCCGTGACCTGCTCCTTGGGCACGATCACCTCGCCGAACCACTTGTCCATTCCCTGCATGGAGATCCTGCGGAGGAGCGTTTCGCGGATCGAGTCTTCGCGATTGCTCTGCACCTTGAGGATGTACCAGTGCCGCTCGCCCACCACCGGCGACTCGTCGTCGACGGCGACCTCGACGGGCTTGGCGTTTTCGTCGCCGGCAAACGGATCGGCCACCTCGGCCGGGGTGCCGTCGTCCTCGAGATCGTCGGCCACCGGCGCGCTTGCCGACGCCACCACCTCGTCGGCGGGCAGCTTCTCGTGCTCGTTTGTCGCGTCGTCGCTCATGGCCATCGGTCCGGCGTAAGGGAAAAGAACAGGGTGGTGATCAGCTCGTCCGCAGCACGAGACGGAGGACGAACCACCAGAACAGATCGTACGCGGCGAGGATCGCCGCCAGGGCGAAGATCAGGAAGATGATCACCGCAGAACTGCGGATCACCTCCTCGGCCGACGGCCACGATACCTTGGCCACTTCCGACTCCACGGCGATGAGGAAGTCGGCGAACTTCGGGATGTTGACGAGCCTGTAGCAGAGCCAGAGCCCGAGGGCGAGCAGCCCACCCGGCACCAGGAACCTCACCACGCCGAGGTCGGCACCGCCGGCGAGACTCGACAGCGGACTGTCGCCGCCGCCGTACTGGATCGCCAGCAGCTGCGCGAGCCGCCACACGCCGACCGCGACGATCGTCGCGAGCGCCGCGAACGTCACCTGACGGGTGACGCGCCCCTGATTCCGCTTGTACACGGAAAAACTGAGGACGTCCCCCCAGATACCAGCGGATTTGACGTTTTCCTGCATGGCGAACCTCACGCGCTCCGTCGCCCGAATACCATCCGTTGAATATCGAACCCGATCCCGAAACTGAACCCGACGCCTACACGACCCCTCATGGCCGACGGCGGCCATGAGCAGGGGCGGCGGGGATCGAACTCGCAACCTCTGGTTTTGGAGACCAGCGCTCTGCCAGTTGAGCTACGCCCCTGTAGAGAAGGAGGGGGCCCGAGACCGGGCCCCCTCCCCTCGAAATCAATCAAGAATCTTGGTGACCACGCCCGAGCCGACCGTCTTGCCGCCTTCGCGGATGGCGAATCGAACGCCGTCGTCCATGGCGATCGGCACCATCAGCTCGACCTCCATCTTGACGTTGTCACCCGGCGAGCACATCTCGACGCCGCCGAGCAGCTTCGTCGAGCCGGTCACGTCGGTCGTGCGGAAGTAGAACTGCGGGCGGTAGCCGGCGAAGAACGGCGTGTGACGGCCACCTTCCTCCTTCGACAGCACGTAGACCTCGCACTCGAACTTCTTGTGGGGCTTGATCGAGCCCGGCTTGGCCAGCACCTGACCGCGCTCGATGCCCTCGCGAGCAATGCCACGGAGGAGGCAGCCGACGTTGTCGCCCGCCTGCCCCCTGTCGAGCAGCTTCTTGAACATCTCCACGCCGGTGACGGTGGTCTTCTCGGCCTTGTCCTTGAGACCGATGATTTCCACTTCGTCGCCCACCTTCACCTCGCCACGCTCGATACGACCCGTGGCCACCGTGCCACGGCCTTCGATCGAGAACACGTCCTCGATGGCCATCAGGAACGGCTTGTCGAGCTCGCGAACCGGCTCGGGGATATAGCTGTCCACCGCGTCGAGCAGGTCGGCGATGCACTTGTTCTTCGCCGGGTCGGCCGGGCTGTCGTAGGCCGGCTTGCCGGCGCCACGAATGATCGGCACGTCGTCGCCCGGGAAGCCGTACTTCGTCAGCAGTTCGCGGATCTCCATCTCGACCAGGTCGAGCAGCTCCGGATCGTCGACGAGATCGACCTTGTTCAGAAACACGACCAGCGCGGGCACGCCCACCTGCTTGGCAAGCAGGATGTGCTCACGGGTCTGGGGCATGGGGCCGTCGGCCGCGCTCACCACCAGGATCGCGCCGTCCATCTGGGCGGCGCCGGTGATCATGTTCTTGATGAAGTCGGCGTGACCCGGGCAGTCGATGTGGGCGTAATGCCGCTTGTCGGTCTCGTACTCCACGTGACTGACGGCGATGGTCACCGTCTTCGTGTCGTCACGGACGGTACCGCCCTTGGCGATGTCGGCGTAGCTCTTGGCGACGGCGAGGTTCTTGGCCGCCTGCACCGCGACGAGAGCGCCCGTGAGGGTCGTCTTGCCGTGGTCGATGTGCCCGATCGTGCCGACGTTGACGTGCGGCTTGCTCCGCGTGAACGTGTCCTTTGCCATCTTTTATCCCGGTGGGGGTCCTCTTCTGGTGGTTAGGGGTGGGGTACGAACGAACGATAAAGCTGCTGAAGGGACTTGAACCCTTGACCTCGTCCTTACCAAGGACGTGCTCTACCAACTGAGCTACAGCAGCGTGGTGCGTCGAAACGCCGCGGCCGCCGCGGCCATGGATCCTGAGTGGTGTGTGGTGTGGTGGACGGTGATTCTGGTTTGGGGTGTATCGGTGAGGAACGAGCAGGCGGTTGAGGGAGGGCCGTTTACTCCGGGGAACCGCCGAAGCGGGTAGAGGGAATCGAACCCTCGTCTTTAGCTTGGAAGGCTATTGCTCTACCATTGAGCTACACCCGCGCGGGGATAAGACTGGGGAGTGCAGGATTCGAACCTGCGAAGGCAGAGCCATCAGATTTACAGTCTGACCCCTTTGACCGCTCGGGAAACTCCCCTCTCTGGTTGAACGCTGGACTCCTCCGGATCTTTCCGCTGCGTGTTCTGGTGGTGCCGCGGCTGGGCCGCGCGACGGCCTTCTTGGTGAGCTAGCGGCGGGAGTTGAACCCGCAACCTGCTGATTACAAATCAGCTGCTCTGCCAATTGAGCTACGCTAGCGGCCGGTCGGAACCGCGAAACCTCGAAGTGTACGGATTCGATCTTCGCCTGCAAGATGGCCGTTTTCCCCGGCCCGGACCGGCGTTTCCGGGGCCTGGGCCCCGGATTCCGGGGCGCGGTCGCCGGCCGTCCGCCAACTCAGGAAAAGACCAGCTCGACCATCGAAAAGTCGTCGTGAAAGTCGTCCCGCCCGGAGACCGCCCGCACCCGGGTGACGAGGGCGTCAATCGGGCTCTCGGCCCCCTCTTTCGGGGCCGTGAGCGTGGCCACGAACTCCTCGAATGGCCACATCGACCCATCGGGGCGGCTGATCTCGAAGGCCCCGTCACTGTAGACGAAAACCCTTCCTCCGGGGGGTATCGTGGTCTCACTGGAGCCAAACTCGAGGCCCTCCACGGCCCCGATCAGCGGCCCATCGGAATCGAGTCGCTGGGGCGCCGGCGACCCCGCGGAGACGAGCAGCGCCGGCGGATGGCCGCCGCCGGCCCAGCGGAGCATCCGCGTGCCGCGATCGAACACCCCATACCACACCGTGAAGAACATGTCGTTTTGCCGTTCCATCGGGAAGGCCTTGTTGAGCGCCGCGAGCACCGCCCCGGGATCGTGGAAGTCGGTGTGCGGCAGGGCCTCGCTGCGGATCGCGTTGAGGGCCGACACCGACAGGAGCGCCGCCCCCACCCCGTGACCGCACACGTCGAGCAGATAGACGGCGAAGTGCTCCGCGTCGAGGTCGTGGTAGCCGAAGGCGTCGCCCCCCAGGGCGGCTGACGGGATGAACCGCCAATCGGCCCGCACGTCTCCCCGTTCCTGCGGCTGGGGCAGAAGCGAGCGGACGTAGTCGGCGGCGGTCGCCAGGTCGTTGGCCAGCACCTGCCGGCTCGCTTCCAGGGCCGTGAAGGCCTCGTTCCGCTCGACGAGCGCCACGTAGCCCCGCGAGTGGTAGCGGACGCGGGCGATCAGCTCGAGCCGGTCGGGCAGTTTCACGATGTAGTCGTTGGCCCCCACAGCGAAGGCCTCCGCCTTCACGGCCGGCTCCTCCTTCGTCGAGAGCACGATGATCGGCACGTCATGAAACCGGTCGTCGGCCCGAAACTGACGCACCAGCGTCAGCCCGTCGATCTCGGGCATGACGAGATCCTGAAGGATCACCGTGGGATGCACTTCGGCCGCTTTGGCGAGCGCCGCCGGGGCATCCTTGCAGTAGTGGAAAGCGATCCCCTCCTCGCCGGCGAGCATGCGCCGCACGGCCTCGCCGATGATCGGCTGGTCGTCGACGAGGAGCACGGTGACACCCCGGGGGGTTGGGGCTTTGGAGGCGGCCACGGGGCTGTTTCCAGGTGGATTCGGGACCGGCTGGAGATGCTAGCACAGCCGCCAGGTTGCAGGATTCCCGGGGGCGACGTTGAATCGTGGCGGTGAGTCCGGGCCCCCGAGGACAGAGGAGAACGAGCCGATGGCAGCCGACAAACACCCGCCGCGGTCGAGGAGCAAGCCGCAGGATCCGCTGCCTGCCGCCATCGAGGGCCTCGGTGTCTTCTACCTGGGCCAGAAGGTGGACGCGGACCGTGGCATCCCCACTGGCGAACCCGTGCTGGTCGACGCCAAGCGGTTTACCACGCATGCGGTGTGCGTCGGCATGACCGGCAGCGGCAAGACGGGCCTGCTCATCGGCCTGATCGAGGAGGCGGCCCTCGACGGCATCCCCACGCTCGTCATCGACCCCAAGGGAGACCTCGCCAACGTCCTGCTCTCGTTTCCCGACCTCGCGCCGGCCGACTTCCTGCCCTGGCTCGAGCCCGAGGCCGCCAAGCGCGAGGGCATCTCGCTCGAAGAGCTCGCCACCCGCACGGCGAAGAAGTGGTCCGACGGCCTCGCCGCCAGCGGTCAGTCGGGCGAGCGGATTCGCCGCCTCCACGAGGCCGCTGAGATGGCGGTCTACACGCCGGGCAGTCGCACCGGCCGGCCGCTGGCGATGCTCGGCAGCCTCGACGCCCCCCCCGCGGCGATCCTCGACGATCCGGAGGCCCGCCGGGAGCGGATCGAATCGCTCGTCTCGGCGATCCTCGCGCTGGTCGGCATCGAGGGCGAGCCCGGCCGCAGTCGCGAGCACGTGCTCCTCTCCACGATCCTCGACACGCTGTGGAAGAGCGGTCAGAAGGTCGATTTCGGCACGCTCGTGCGGGCCGTGCCGGCACCGCCGATCGAACGGGTCGGCTTCCTCGACCTGGAAAACTTCTTCCCGGCCGGCGACCGATTCGCGCTCGCCAGCCGGCTCAACACGGTCGCCGCAGCCCCGGGCTTCGATGCCTGGGTGGACGGCGAACCGCTCGACTTCGGCCGGCTGCTCTGGACGCCCGAGGGCAAACCCCGCGTGGCGGTCGTCTCGATCGCCCACCTCGCCGACGCCCAGCGGATGGCGTTCGTCACGCTCTTGGCGGGCGCCGCGGTCTCGTGGATGCGGTCGCAGGGGGGCACGTCGTCGCTGCGGGCCATGTTCCTCATGGATGAGGTGTTTGGCTACCTCCCGCCCACGGCCAATCCGCCGAGCAAGACTCCGCTGCTCACGCTCATGAAGCAGGCCCGCGCCTACGGCCTCGGCGTGGTGCTGGCCACGCAGAATCCGGTCGACCTCGACTACAAAGGCCTGTCCAATGCCGGCCTGTGGTTTCTGGGTCGGCTGCAGACCGCCCGCGACAAGGCCCGTGTGCTCGACGGTCTCGAGGGGGCGGCCCAGGCCTCGGGGGGCTCGTTCGACCGCGGACGGCTCGATCGCCTGCTCTCCGGGCTCGAGCAGCGTCGGTTCCTCATGCACAGCGTGCACGGCGACGAGGAGACGCTCTTCCAGACCCGCTGGACGATGGCCTACCTCCGCGGCCCGCTGCTCCGCGAGGAGATCAAGCGGCTCACCGCGGCCGGACCGGCGGCGGCCGCGGCGGCCCCCGTCGCGGCGGCGACGCCGGCGTATTCGTCTGCAGCCTCGTGGCACGACGGCGGCCCGCGGCCGATCCTGCCCCCCGGGATTCGCGAGGTGTTCCTGGCGCCGCGGGCGGCCGTGCCGCTCGAGGCCTCGATCCGTTATGAACCGGCGATCCTCGGCCGGGCCCGCGTCCGCTACGCCAAGCCGACTGCCGGCATCGAGGTCGATCGCGAGGTCGTCTGCCTCGCACCCGCCGGCGACTCCCTGGGCGAGTCGGCCTGGGAGTCGGCGGAACAGTGCGCCGAGTCGCCGCCACTCGAACCCGCCGCCCGCACCGGCTCGTTCGCCCCCCTCCCTTCGGCCCTCGCCAACCCGCGAAGTTACGCCACCCTCGCCACGTCGCTGAAGGGCCATCTCGGCCGCACCTCGAAACTCACCTGCTGGTCGGCGCCGGCGATCGGGGCCGTCTCGCGGCCCGGGGAAAGCGAAGGCGACTTCCGCGTGCGGATCGCTCAGCGGGTGAAAGAGTGGCGTGACGGCCAGATCGAGAAGGTCCGCGACAAGCACGCCGCCAAGCTCACGACCCTCGCCGACCGGATCGACCGGGCACGGCAGAAGGTGGAGAAGGAGAAGGCCGAGGCCCAGAACAAGTCGATGCAGACCTACGTCTCGATCGGCACGGCGGTGATCGGCGCCCTCTTCGGCCGCAAGAAGATCAGCGCCACCACCATCGGCCGGGCGGCCACGTCGATGCGGTCGGCGAGCCGGGCCACGCGGCAGCAAGCCGACGTTGCCCACGCCGAGGAGAGCCTTTCGACCCTGGAGGAGCGGCGGCAGCAGCTCGAGGAGGAGGTCGAACTCGAGCTCGATCGCATTCGGCTGGAGGCGAGCCCCGACTCGATCGCGCTCGAGGAGATTGACGTGCCGGCCCGGAAGACCGACATCGCCATCGACGAGGTGGCCCTCGCCTGGGTCCCGGCCACGAACTTCGGCCGGCCCCAGGCCGAGCGCGGAGCCTGGGGATGACAGTGCCGTCGGCCCGCGAGATCGTGCTGGTCGACTGCCCCGACGAGGTCGGCCTGATCCACCGGATCACGGGCGTCCTTCAGGCACGGCGGCTCAACATCGAGAGCAATCACGAGTTCGTCGACACCTCAGCCCGGTACTTCTTCTTTCGGGCCGAGGTCGCTCCCGCGGCCGAACCGGTGCCGGCCGACGCCCTGCGGGCGGCGCTGGCGGCGGTGCTGCCGGCCGCGGCGCGGGTCCGCGTCACCCGAGAGGAACGGCGGCCGATCGTGGTCTGCGCCACCCGCGAGCCCCACTGCCTCGGCGAGCTCCTCCTCCTCGATGCCGTGGGCGAGCTGCCGGGCCGCATCGTCGGCGTCGTGGCCAATCACGAGGATCTCCGTGGGCTCGTCGAACGGTTCGGCGTGCCGTTCCACCACGTGCCTCACGAGGGCCGCTCCCGCGAGGATCACGAGCGGGCGCTGCTCGCGGCGATCGACGACCACACGCCCGACTACGTGGTCCTCGCCCGCTACATGCGGGTGCTCTCGGCCGCCGCGATCGCCCGCTACCCCGACCGGATCGTCAACATCCACCATTCCTTTCTGCCGGCGTTCGCCGGGGCGAGCCCCTACCGCCAAGCCTTCGCCCGCGGCGTGAAGCTGATCGGCGCCACCGCACACTTCGTCACCGAGGAGCTCGACGCCGGACCGATCATCGCCCAGGACGTCACGCCGGTGGATCATGCGTTCACGCCCGAGCGGATGGCGCAGGCGGGCCGCGACGTGGAAAAACTGGTGCTCGCCCGGGCCGTGCGGCTCGTGCTCGAGGAGCGGGTCTTCCTCCACGGCAAGCGCACGGTCGTGTTCGACTGACACCTGCCACCGCGGCCGACGTGCCGGTCAGTCGCCGAACCCGAAATCCTCGTTGTAGCCCTGCTGGACGACCGCGTTCTCGTTCCGTTCATGGGCGAGCAGATGGTCGGTGAACGTGGCGAAGCGACGCGCGGCCTCCTGCCACACCTCCGCGCGAAGATTCCGCCCGGGAAGGCTTGCGAGGAGGGCGTCGATTTCGGCGAGCAGCTGTGGGTGCTCCGCCACCACCTCGCGGGCCGCCGCGGAGAGCCGCGGCATCCGCGCGATCGACTCCTCGAGAAAGCCCCCGGTCTCCTCCTGATCGAAGTGGTCGCGAAGGTGGTCACGCAGGTCCACCAAGCGGTGGCGGATCGCGTCCAGCGGCGGGGGCGTGGCGGGATCGGCGGCAAAGTCAGCCCGCAGGGCGAGCAGCCGCGCATGCAGGTCGCGGTGCTGGCACAGCAAGTGCCCGAGAATGACGGGATCGACGCGTCCGGCGGGGAGCATGATGGTGACTCGCGGGGGAAATCAGCCTTCCTCACGCCCCATTGTTAGGCTGGAGGAGACCGCCCGGCCCGATCGCGTCTCCGGCCCGCTCGCGACGGCCAGACGACGCCGGACACTTGCCCATTCCCACGACTCGCTGCGGAGCACCGTTTTCCATGGCCGACGAGACCTCCACCGCCATCGCGGGCCCCCTGGGCCCCGGACGGCTCGGGTTCCAGGCCAGGGCCGTCCTGGTGGGCACCGCGATCGACGTCGCCGCCCTCGGCTCCACCGACCGCACCGGCAACGCCCCGCTCGTCGTGGAACTGATCGGCTCGGCGCTCGGCGCCGCGATCGCCGGCCAGCGGCCCTCGGGTGACGGCGTGGCGGTGATCTTCCGCTACGGCGCGATCGTGTTCTTCGACGTCTCTCCCGCGGCGGTCAACGAATACCTCCGCCAGCTCGCGCCGCACATCCGCCAGCCCTACCCGGCGGCCGACCAGGAGACGGAAGTGCTCGACATCCGCGTGGAGCCCACCGCCAAGGAGACGGTCGAGGGCAGCACGCTGATTCTCGCCGACGTCAGCCGTGAGAAGCTCCAGCTCGTGGCCGACGTGCTCGCCAAGAGCGTGTCGCTGGCGCACCACGAGCGGGCGATCGAGAGCCAGTTCGAGCGGATCGAGCCGTTCGCCACCAACCTCGACCACTGGGGCCGCGGCGGCCGCGCGGCCCACGAACTGCTCCAGCACCTCGGCGGTGCCCTGCTCGCCGAGCACCGCGTGGTGGCCGGCGCCCGCATCGAAGACTCGCCCGAACTGCTCTGGGACCATCCCGAACTCGAGCGGCTCTGGGCGCGGCTGCGCGACGACTTCGAGATCCGCGAGCGGTCGGCGGTGCTCCACGGCAAGCTGGGCCTGATCGCGAAGACCGCGGAGACGGCGCTCGAGCTGATGCAGAACCGCCGGGCGCTGCGGGTGGAGTGGGCGATCGTCGGCCTGATCGTGTTCGAGATCGTGCTCACGCTCGTGCAGTGGTGGTTCGGGGCGGGGGGCCACTGAGCGTTTTCCGGGTCGCCCCCGCGGCTCCGGCTCGGGTATAACCGCCGGCTCACCCGAGGAATCCCGCATGCTCCGCTTCGCGTCCGCCGTCGCGCTGGTCCTGTCGCTCGTCCCTCCGGCCCTCGCCCAGAAGGTGGAGGTCGAGGAGTTCACCCTGCCCAACGGCATGCAGTTCCTGCTCGTGCCGCGAAGCGACCAGCCCAACGTCGTCAGCGCCGGCTGGATCGCCCGCGTGGGGAGCGTCAACGAGCGGCCGGGGATCACCGGCATCAGCCACTTCTTCGAGCACATGATGTTCAAGGGCACCGACACGATCGGCACCCGCGACCCGGACCGCGACGGGAAGTTCCGCGGGGAACAGAAGGCGATCCGCGACGAGATCAATCGGCTCGTCTGGACGCGGCAGTACGACCGCTTTTTCAAGGGGGAGATCGACGACCCCTGGAATCCCGCCAACGACACGCAGGAGCTCCGCGTGCTCCGGGCGCGGCTCGACGCCTTGATCAAGGCGCAGCAAGGCCGCGGCGAGGGGGGCCCGCAGGCGGGCACGATCGTCAAGGACGAGTTCGACCAGGTCTACACGAAGGCCGGCGGCAGCGGCATGAACGCCTTCACCACCTACGACCTGACCTGCTACTTCATCACCGTTCCCTCCAACAAGCTCGAGCTCTGGGCCTGGATGGAGAGCGACCGGCTCCACGACAGCGTGTTTCGCGAGTTCTATTCCGAGCGCGACGTCGTCCACGAGGAGCGGCGGCTGCGGACCGACAGCACGCCGACGGGCAAGTTCGAGGAGCAGTTCGACTCGATGTTCTGGGCGTCGAGCGGCTACTCGTGGCCCGTGATCGGCTGGCCGAGCGACCTCAACAGCTACACGTTCGAGCAGGCCCAGGACTACTGGAACATCTACTACCGCCCAGGCAACCTCGTCGGGATCGTGGTGGGCGACTTCGATCCCGTCCGGGCGAAGCAGCTGATCACCAACTACTTCGCGCGGCTGGAGCCGGGCAAGACCCAGCCGCCGCCGGTCGTCACGCTGGAGGTGGAGCAGCTCGCGGAGCAGCGGATGAACGCCGTGGGCGAGGTGCCGCCGGCCGTGGAGATCCGCTACCACACGGTGCCCGCGGGCCACGTCGATTCCTACCCGCTCGACATGCTCGCCGAGATTCTCAACGACCGCACCGGCCGGCTCTTCAAGGGGCTGGTGGAGGGCCGCGGCATCGCCGCCACCGCGCAGGCGGCGAGCGACACGCGGAAGTATGCCGGACTGTTCGCCGTCTCGGCCCAGGCCCGCGGTGATGCCACCCCGGAGGCGCTCGAGGCGGCGTGGTACGAGGAGCTGGCGAAGCTTCAGGGGGAGGACCTCCCCGAGCGGGAGCTCCGCAAGGTGAAGAACCGCGTGGCGGCGCAGAACTACCGCAAGCTCGAGAGCAACATGTCGCTGTTCGTGCAGCTCGCCTTCTCCGAGGCGGTGCTCGACTGGCGGGAGATCAACGAGGGCCCCGCGAAGTACGAGGCCGTCACCGCCGCCGACATTCGCCGCGTGGCGAACAAGTATTTCAAGGCCACCAACCGCAGCGTCGCCACCTACCGCCGCCAGGCGGAGTGACGGCCGCCCACCCGGCTTCCTCGGCATCTCGTCCTCTTGTCCTCCCGTCCTTGTGGATTCGCCATGACCATGCGTTCGTTCGCCGCCTTCGCCCTGCTCCTCGCCACCGGCTTGCCGGTGCTGGCCGCCGACACGGCCACGATCCCGAAGCGGCCCGAGGAGATCGCCTTCGAGCCGCTCGCCTTCGAGCCGCCCGACGCGAAGACCTTTCGCCGCACCCTGCCCGACGGCACCGTCGCCTACCTCGCCCCGGCACACGAGCTGCCGCTGGTCACGGTCTCGATCACGTTCCGTGGCGGCTCGTCGCTCGATCCGGCCGACGTCCCCGGGCTGGCGTCGATGACCGCGCGAATGATTCGTGAGGGGGGCACGGCGAAGCGGAAGCCGGCGGAGTTCGACGAGGCCCTCGACTTCCTCGCCACGGAGGTGGGCGTGTCGGCCAACGAGACCTTCACCACGGCCACGATGAACTGCCTGAAGAGCAACCTCGACGAGAGCCTCGCCCTGTTCGTGGAGATGCTGCGGACGCCCGGCTTCGACCAGGATCGGCTCGTCACGGGCAAGGCCCGCGTGCTCGAGAGCCTCAAGCAGCGGAACGACGACGCCGCCTCGATCATCGGCCGCGAGTGGAAGCGGCTCGTGTACGGTCCCAGCCATTTCGAGGGTGCCGAGCCGACGGCCGCCACCGTGGCCGCCATCGACCGCGGCCGGCTGGCCGCGACGCACCAGCGGATCGTCCATCCCGGCAACGCGATCGTGGCGGTGTCGGGCGACTTCGAGGAGCCGGCGATGCTCGCCAAGCTCGCCAAGGCGTTCGACGGCTGGGAGCGTGGCGCGTCGGCCCCGGCTCCGACACCTCCCACGGCGACGCTCGCTCCCGGGCTCTACCACGTGCCCAAGGAGATCCCGCAGGGCAAGGTGCTGATCGGCTCCCGGGGCATCACCCGCGACGACCCCGATGCGATCCCGCTCGTGCTGCTCAACGAGATCCTCGGCGCGGGCGGATTCACCAGCCGGCTGATGCAGAAGGTGCGGAGCAACGAGGGGCTCGCCTACTCGGTCCGCTCGACCCTGCAGCCGAAGGTTGACTACCCCGGCGATTTCCGGGCGGGGTTCGAGAGCAAGAACGCCACGGTGGCATTGGCCACGAAGATCGTGCTCGACGAGATCAAGGCGGTCCGCGACGAACTCGTCACGGAGGACGAACTCGACACGGCCAAGAAGAGCGTGATCGAGACCTTCCCGCGGCAGTTCGAGAGCAAGCCGCAGATGCTCCGGGTGTTCGTCAACGACGAATGGACGAAGCGGCCGGCTGACTACTGGAAGACCTTCCGCCAGAAGGTGGCGGCGGTGACCCGCGAGGATCTCCAGCGGGTGGCGCGGAAACACCTCGACCCCGCGACGATGGCGATCCTGGTGGTGGGCGACTGGGATGAGATCGCCAAGGGCGACCTCCAGGGCCGCGCCACGATGAAGGAGTTTTTTGGCGGCGCCGTGCAGCACCTCCCGCTGCGTGATCCGCTCACGCTCGAGCCGCTCCCGGACGACAAGAAGGCGCCATGACGCTCCGCCGCCACGCCCTCGCCGCTCTCGTCGCGACGTCCATCGGCTGCACGCTGGCCGCGGCCTCACCTCCGACGATCGTCGTGGCACCGCCAGGCAGCGGCCCGGTGGCCCAGGCGCACACCCGCACCTGGCGGCATCCCCGCAAGACGGTGCGGATGATCCGACGGACGCCCGACGTGATGCGGGAAGACGCCGCGCGGATCAAGCGGGGCGACCTGTTCAGCACGTGGTCGAATGCGGCCGCGAACTGAATTCAGCGGGAAACGCCCTCCTGGCCGTTTCCCTTGCCGTCGAACGGCGGGAACGCCAAGGGTTCCCGCGTTCGACCGCGCATCGCCTCCTGCGATGCGAGCGGGAAACGCCCTCCTGGCCGCCGTCCCCATCGCGGACGCGATTGGGCTTCCTGGAGGCGCAGCGAGGGGCTGCCCGTGCCCGAGAGCCGGCGTTGCTGACAAGCGAAGCCAGGATGGCGAAGCGCGGTCAGCATCGAGCGAGCGGAGGGCCGGAGCCCGGAGCGAGCGTCCGGCGACGGGCATGGGCAGCCCCTCGCGGGGCGGACCGCACGGCTGTGCACCCGCAGGTTGAAAACCTGCGGCCACTCTTAGGCACCGTAGGTTGAAACCCTGCGGCCACTGTTCGGGCAACGCGACCTTCCGCCTGCTGATCCGTTCAACTGTTTCGGAAGGACATCCCATGCCCCGGCCCCACTCGCTCCTGCTCGCCCTCGCCTTGCTCGCGGCGCCCGTCCACGCCGTCGAGCCGGAAGTCATCGGCGGCCACTGGTCGCTCAAGCCCGGCCACGAGAAGCCCCGGTTTCTGTTCCGCGATGCCGACCGCACGGTCGATCTCTTTTCCTATCACCAGAGCGATTCGAATAAAGACGGCACCGACGAAGTGCGACTTCGGCACGAGCCGGGGTTCCTCGTGATCGAGAGCCAGGGCTGGCCCAATCACCCCACGGCCACGTTCCCCAACAGCGGCAACCCCAACCAGATCCGCGTGCAGGAGTTCACCTTCCGTCTGCCGCTCGAGCCCCGCGCGGCGGCCGAGATCACGCGGCTGCCGATGGGGCCGATCGGCGTGGCTCTCAACGGCGTGGTGTTCTTCAACCCGTTCGAGCAGGGAGGCATGAACGCCGTCGAGGGCTACTCGGAGGTCTGGCTCGACAGCTGCTGCGGCCATCCGCAGCAGACCGGCGTGTATCACTACCACAAGTATCCGACCTGCGTGAAAAGCCCGTTCGCCGACGACGGGAAGCGGCATTCGCCCGTGATCGGCTTCGCGTTCGACGGCTTCCCGATCCACGGGCCCTACGAGGCCGACGGCTTGATGGCGAAGGATCTCGAGGGGGACCGGGCGCTCGACGTCTGCAACGGCCACGAGGATGCCGAGCGGGGCTACCACTACCACGTCACGCCGGGTCGCTTTCCCTACGTGATCGGCGGCTACCGCGGCGTGCCGGAGCCGTCCAACAACCGGGGCATCCGCCGGATGGGCACGGGTGCGATCGAAGACAACGCCGCGGGGGAAAGCCGCATGGAGGGGGTGATCGCCGAGGTGCGGCCCGGGAGCGTGGCTCGCGGTGGTCGTCGCGAGGTGACGCTCGTGCTCGATCCCGCCCGGGCGACCCGCGGCCCGATTCCGAACGAGAAGCCGACGTGGGCGCAGTTCGGCCCCTACGAGGCGGTGGAGGTCGCCCGCAAGGGCAACACGATCACCGTAACGCTCGACGTGCCCGCCGACGCATCGCTCGGCATGCTGCTCGACTGCCACCTCGAGTTCGAGGTCGGCCCGCGGGTGCGGGCCGTGAAGAAGAACGACGTCCTGAGGGTCGTGGAATGAACCGCTTCGTCGCCGTCCTCGTTGGCATCCTGTCGGCCGCAGCCGTCGCCTCCGCCGCCGACTGGCCCCGATTTCGCGGACCCGGTGGCCTCGGGCGAGGGGCGTCGGCCGTGCCGCTCCAGTGGAGCGACGAGAACAACCTGCGCTGGAAGACGCCGCTTCCGGGCCCGGGGTCTTCGAGCCCGGTGATCCATGGCGACGACGTGTTCGTGACCTGCTACTCGGGCTACGGCGTGCCTGGTGACCGCGGCGGCGCGCCGGCCAAGCTGGTGCGCCACCTCCTCTGCATCGACCGGCAGAGCGGGGCCGAGAAGTGGCGGCGGGACATCGCCGCCGAACTGCCGGAGGACGCCTACGAGGGCTTCCTCACGGAGCACGGCTACGCCAGCAGCACGCCGGCCGTCGATGCCGATGCGGTCTACGCGTTTTTCGGCAAGAGCGGCGTGATCGCCTTCGACCGCGCGGGCGAGGAGCTATGGCGGGTCGCCGTCGGAAAGGAGTCGAGCAACCGCCGCTGGGGCTCGGCGGCGAGCCTGATCCGCCACGGCGACCTCGTGATCGTCAACGCCGCGGAGGAGAGTCAGTCGATTCGGGGCCTCGACCGGCGGACAGGCCGTGAGGTCTGGAAGGCCGACGCGGCGGCGCTTGAACTCGCCTACGGCACGCCCGCGATCGCCCGGCTGGCCGACGGCCGCGAGGAACTCGTCGTCGCCGTACCGGCGGAGGTCTGGGGCCTCGATCCGGCGACGGGAAAGATCCGCTGGCATGCCAGCCACGCCCTCACCGGCAACATCTCGCCGAGTGTGCTCGTGGACGGCGACGTCGCCTACGTATTCGGCGGATTCCGCTCGGCGGGGTCGCTCGCTGTGCGGGCGGGCGGCACCGGCGACGTGACGAAGTCGCACGTACTCTGGACGAGCAAGGCGAGTTCCTACGTGGCCACGCCGCTCCTGCATGAAGGCCACCTCTACTGGATCGACGACCGCGGGCAGGCCTTCTGCTCCAGCGCGAAAACGGGCGAACAGGTGTATCGCACCCGCGTGGCTGAGATCACCGGCGGCGGTCGGCCCGTCTATGCGTCGCCGGTGCTCGCCGATGGCCACCTGATCGTGGCCTCCCGCTGGAGTGGCACACTCGTCCTGCCCGCCAAGCCGGAATACGCCGTGCTGGGCTGCAACCGCTTCGCCGCCGACGACAGCGATGTCAGCGGCACCCCGGCGATCGCCGACGGTCGGCTCTATCTGCGGTCGGGGAGATTTCTCTTCTGCGTGGGCACACCCGAGCCGTAACCTTTTTCGCCGCCGGCCGTTGAATCCGTCGGCAAGGCAGCAGCTTCGATTTCACGTTCACGGTTTCCAGGAGACCACCCATGAGAATCCGCCTGACCTTCGGCATCCTCGCCATGACCGCCGCGTGCGGCCAGTTCGTCACGGCCCAGCCTCCGGAGCGGCGCGATGGACCGCCTCCCGAGCGGCGCGACGGCCTTCGCGACGCCCTCGACACCAACGGCGACCACGAACTCGACGCCGACGAGATCAAGAACGCAGCCACGAGCCTCGCCAAGGCCGACCGCAACGGTGACGGGAAGATCGATCACGAGGAGTTCCGCCCGCCACTGCCGCCCATCCCGCGCGGCGAGGGAGGCTTTCGGGGACCGCCACCCGCCGAGCGCGATTCCGAAGGTCGGCCGCCGCGTGAGACCGGCGACGAGCCGCGTCGAGCCCGCGAGGGGCGGCCGCTGCGCGACGGCGCGGTGCGAGGCGAGCCCAGGCCATTCGCCGAAGGCGGCCCGAGCCCGGAGCGGTTCGTCGAGCGGGCGATGACCTTCGACGCCGACGGCGACGGCAAGCTCGATCGCGCTGAAATGGAGAAGTTTGCCGTCGAGGCACTCGAGCGGCTCCGCAGCGGCATGGCGGCTCGCGGCGTGGGTCCGGCGGCCGAGCGGGGAGGCGGATTTCGCCCGGCGGACGGCCCGCCGCGCCGCCCGGCCGCGGGCGAAGGGGGCCAACGTCCGGAGCGGCCGCGTCGGCCGGAGTGAGGCAGGGTATGCTCGGCGGGACATGAACCATCCCGCCGAGCTGCTCCCCGCCCGTCCCGCCGAAGCCCACGCGCTCGCGATCGCCCGCACGCTGCCGGGCCGCCGCATCGTCTGCACGACGGCCGGCCGCGGCCAGGCGGCCCATGCTCTCGCCAGTGAACGGCCGGATGCGACGGTCGTGGCCTGGTTTCACGACCTCCATCCCTGTTCGGCGGCGCGGGCCTCCTGGGCACCGGCACCGGCGAACCTCGCCGCCGAATGCGTGCCCGACATCCCGGCCGGGCCCTTCGATCTCGCCGTGGTGCCGATCGCGAAGGACGGTGAAGCCGAGTTCTCTCGCGACGTCCTCCAGGCGGCCCTCGAGAATCTCGCGATCGGCGGCCATCTCGTCGCGGCCATCGACAATCCTCGCGACAAGTGGCTCCGCGAGCAGCTCGCCGAGACGGGCGAAACGGTCCGCGTGCGGCCGGTGGAGGGGGCCGACCGCAAGGCGAAGTCGGGCACGATCGCCTACGTGATCGAGAAGACTCGCGAGCTCGCCAAAGTTCGCGACTTCACCTGCGAGGTCGTGTTTCGCGATCGCGATCGGCTCCTCACCGCGTTCACGCGGCCGGGTGTCTTCGCTCACCGCCGGATCGACCCCGGCGCCCGGCACCTGCTCGGCGCGGTGGACGTCGCCGCGGAATCGCGGGTGCTCGACATCGGCTGCGGGTCGGGCTGCGTGGCTCTGGGCATCGCGGCCCGCGACGCGAGCGTGCAGGTGCACGCCCTCGACTCGTCCGCCCGGGCGGTCGATTGCACGCGGCGGGGCGTCGCCGCCAACGGGCTCGCGAACGTCACGGTCGCGCTCGAAGCGGAAGGCCGCGTGCCGGAACCCGGTTCGTGGGATCTGGCCTTGGCGAATCCGCCGTACTATTCCGATTTCCGGCTCGCGGAGCTGTTCGTCGAGGCGGCCCGGCTGGCGCTTGCCCCCGGGGCCACGCTCTTGGTGGTGACGAAGCAGCCGACGTGGTACGTCGAGCACCTGCCGCGGATGTGGTCGAGCGTGGCCCGCGAGGAGGTGAAGGGGTATCACCTCATCGAGGCGGTGCGGCCGTAGCCCGCATGGCGCCGCCGTCCCCGGAAGCCCAATCGCGTCAGCGATGGGGATCGCGGTCAGACATGATGCCGGGCCCCGGCGTCGCGCGATCGTACCGCTTACGCGGTTACGCTTCCTGACGCGGCCGCCTACCGGTTCACGTGCACGACGGTCGCCGGCGGGAAGCCGTTGAAGTGGGTGCTGCTCGCGGCCGAATAGGCACCGATGTTCTCGCTGTAGAGGTAGTCGCCGATCTCGAGATCGGGCAGCTGCTCCGAGAGGCTGATCGTGTCGAGGGCGTCGCACGTCGGGCCGAAGACGGCGCAGAGCTGTGGCGTGCCCTTCTTGAAGCTCTTGAGGTGGTAGGTGCAGTGGTCGAAGATCACACCGGAGTAGGTGTGGTAGACGCCGTCGTCCACGTAGTAGCCGAGCTTCTCGTTGCGAAACGCCTTGCCGATGATCTTGGAGACCGCCGTGCCGGCCGAGGCCACGAGGAACCGGCCCGGCTCCGCGAGAATCTCGATCTCCTTGGGGAACAGCCGGTCGAGCTCGTGGTTGATGGTCTTGGCGAGGGCCGAGAACTTCGGCACCGTGGCGTCGTAGGCCGCGGGAAACCCGCCCCCGATGTCGAGCAGCTTGAGGTTGAAGCCCCGCGACTTCGCCTCCGCGAAGATGTTCGCGCAGAGGTGGATCGCCTGGATGTAGTTCTGTGGATTGGTGCACTGGCTGCCGACGTGGAACGACAGCCCCTCGACGACGAGGTCATGTTCGTGGGCGTATTCGATCAGGTCGACCGCCTCTCCGGGCAGGGCACCGAACTTGCTGGAGAGCTCCACCATCGAGCCGGTGTTCGGCACGCGGAGCCGCAGCGCCAGCCCCGCATGCGGGGCGTGCTTGGCGATCTTCTTGACCTCCTCGTGGTTGTCGTAGGTCACCAGCGGCTTGTAGCGGTCGAGTTCCTCGAGCGTCTCGACCGGCTTGATGGGATTGGCGTAGATGATCTTGTCCCAGATGAAGTCCTGCCGCTGCTTGGCGGGGAGCTTCGCGATGTACTGGTAGACGGTGCGAAACTCCTGGATGCTTGCCACGTCGAAGCTGCCGCCGAGCTCGTAGAAGGTCTTGACGATCGCCGGGTCGCTATTGACCTTCACGGCGTAGTAGATCTGCACGCGGGGGAAGTGCTTGCGAAACAGCGCGTAGTTCTTCCGCAGTTCGGCGTGATCGACGACGAACAGGGGGGTGCCGTGCTGCTTGACGAGATCGAGGAGGGTCTTCTGATTCACGGGGGGAGTGCACCTTCGGGGGTTGAAAACGTCTGGCCGTCGCTCAGGCCGCTTCGTGCCGGTTCGCCGGCCGACAGACGAGATACATGCCGAGCCCGAGCAGCATGCCGACGAGGGCGTAGGAGAGCACGTACTTCATACCCCCGTAGCCGACCGACGGGGCCGCCGGCTGCGCTGCCGCCGCAGGAGCCTGCGGGGCGGCGGCCGCGGCCGCCTCGGCCCCGTTCGCCATCATCTGGTTGCGAGCCGCGTTCGCCGCGCCCAGTTCGGTCAGCGACACCTGACCCAGCGCGACGGTGGGCCAGAAGACGAGGGCCAGGATCGCTGCGTGCTCGGTCCGAAGTCGTCGGTTCATCATCGGTCGCCTTCGCGGGAGGTCGTCGGGGACATCCGCCACGCGGCTCGTGGCGGGCTGCTTCGTCACGCGGAGTCGGAGCGGAGAGATTCGAACTCTCGACCTCTTGGTCCCAAACCAAGCGCGCTACCAACTGCGCTACGCTCCGATGCTTGCCAGAGTCTAACGACCAGCGGCGGCCCGGGCCATCGGCCGCCGCCGAACCGCGCAGCCTCCGACGGCCGCCGCGACCGGCCGGCGGCCGCTGAACGACCCTATTCGCAGATGTGGTCGAGGATTCGCTGGAACTCGTCGAGGTCGGTGAACGGGATCACGATCCGTCCCGCCCCCTTGCCGTTGGCGTGCACCACCACCTTCACGCCCAGCGCCTGCCGCAGCTGACTCTCGACCGCCGCCACCTGACTCGGCCGCCGCGTCGCCGGACGCCCCGGCTTCCGCTTGGGGGCCGACGGCACGCCGGCCGTGCCCGGCTCGGCGGCCGGCGGCTCGACGCCGACGTCAGCATCGCCTGCCTCCTCGCGGCGAATGATCTCCTGGATCTCGGCCTCGACCGCCCGCACCGAGAGCCCCTCGGCGGCCACGCGATCGGCGAGCCGCACCTGCTCCTCCTCGTCCCCGAGCGGCAGGAGCGCCCGGGCATGGCCCATCGAGATCGTGCCCGCGCGGAGCTTCTGCTGCACGCTCGCCGGAAGTTCGAGGAGCCGGATCAGGTTGGCCACCGTGGAGCGATCCACCGAGAGCCGCTTGGCGAGCTCATCCTGGGTGCAGTTCCAGGTGGCGAGATACTGCTTGAAGCTCGCCGCCTTCTCCAGCGCGTCGAGGTCGCGCCGCTGGAGGTTTTCGACGATCGCGATCTCCGACATCTGCCGGTCGTCCACGTCGAGCACCCGGACCGGCACCTTCGTCCAGCCCAGGCGGCGGGCGGCCGCGAGCCGCCGCTGGCCGGCGATCAGTTGGTAGCGGTCGCCCCGGGCGCGGACCACGATCGGCTGCACGAGCCCGTGCGCCCGGAGGCTGTCGGCGAGTTCCGCCAGGTCGGCGTCGTCGACGACGGTCCGCGGCTGCCAGGGATTCGGGTCGATGGCGGTCGGCGACACGTCGCTGGTCGGCAGCGTGGCGGCCGCCTGCTCGACCTCTTCGGGCGCATGAAGGATGAGCCGCGCCGCCCCCGAGCCGAGGCCGGCGGGAGGAGTGGGCCGCGCCGGCTGGGCGGCGAGCGCCGCGGTGCCCTGCGTGGCGGGCGCCGGGTCGAGCCCCGCGCGTCCCAGGAGTGCTTCGAGCCCGCGGCCCAGGCGGCGTTCCTTACTCACAGTCGCGTACCTCCATGCACAGTTCCGTGTAAGCCCGCGCTCCCGGCGAGCGCGGCGCGTAATCGAGCACGCTCAGCGCGTGGCTCGGGGCCTCCGAGACGGCGACGTCGCGGGGGATCACCGTCTCGAAGACGATCTCCCCGAAGAAGTCGCGAACCTCGGCTTCCACTTCGGCCGTGAGTTCCAGCGAGGCGTCGTGCATGGTCAGCACGATGCCGCTGAAGGAGAGCCGGCCGGGCTTCTCCTGCATCACGTCGCGGATCACCTCGATCATCTGGGTGAGTCCCTCGAGCGCGAAGTATTCGCATTGGATCGGCATCAGCACCTCGGTGCTGCCGGCGAGCGCGGTCCGCGTCAGGTCGCCGATGCTGGGGGGGCAGTCGATCAGGCAGTAGTCCCAGGCCGCCAGGCCGAGGCCGAGGTGCTGCTCGAGCACCGCGGCGCCCGCCCGAGCCTGGGCGGCGATCCGCTCCACGTCGCGGACGCTCCGGCTGCCCGGCAGCACGAAGAGGTTCGCCAGCGACGTGGCCGCGATCGACTCGGCCAGCGGTGTCTCGAGCACGAGCGGGTGCGTGGCCGCGGGCACCACCCCGAGGCCGGTGGTCGCGTTGCACTGCGGGTCGAGGTCGACCAGCAGGGTTCGCATGCCGCCGTGGGCCAGGGCCGCCGCGAGGTTCGACGCGGTCGTCGTCTTGCCGACGCCGCCCTTCTGGTTGGCCACGCAGAGAATCCTTCCCACACGCAGAATCCTCGCCGCCGCTTCCCGACGCACGTCGGGCACCATCCCGGTATCGGCCACTTCAGGCACAATCGTCACGTCGCGCACGAAGCATCCGAGAACCACCCCCGTGCGCAAGGTCGCCGAGGGTGGTTTCACGTGAAACCGCCAGGTTTGCGCAAGCCGCGCAGGGGCCGCAGCCCACGCGGACTGCCACGTTTCACATGAAACGGCGCGTGCAGAAGTGGGTGCAGGTGTTCAACCTGCACAAGCAGTGGCCTGGGGCCAGGGGAACCGCAGGTTGAAAACCTGCGGCCACTCTGAAAACCTGCGGCCACTCACGTCAGTCGAGCGGGTTGAACACCAGGCCGCTGGCGAGCTTCGGATAGAAGTAGGTGCTCTTCGCGGGCATCCGCTCGCCCGTCTCGCTCACCTTGCGGATGTCCTCCACGGTCGCCGGCATCACGAGCGCCGCCAGCGGATACTTCCCGGAGCCGAGGCCTTCCACCACCTCCCTCACGAGGTGCACGTAGCCGGGCGTCGGGATCTCCTTCGCACCGAGCAGGTCACCGATCACGAGCCGGTGGAGGATCGACACACCCAGGCTCCGCCAGGCGGCGCCGTGGTCGCTCGCCACCTGGTCCATCCGGGCCCGGCCCGCGGGCGTGATCCGGGCGATCGTCCAGGCCTGGTCGCCGGCCGTGTAGAGGCCGATCGTGCCCTGGTCTTCCTCCAGCTCGATGTTCGACCAGACCGCCTCGGCCGCCTCCGGCCCCTTCCAGGAGGTCCGCGTGTTGAAGCAGTCGCCGAGCTTCGCGCACAGGTCCGCGGCCGTGGCGACCGACGGCTGAACGAACAGGCGATGCGTGGGCAGCACCACGAGGCCTGGGTCGCTCATCCCCACGAGCATCATGAGCACGAAGTTGGCGGGATGGTCCGCCGGCAAGGGCTGGCCGCCATGGTCGGCCGACCAGGCAGCCGCAACCTCGTCGCGGTAGTTGCAGGCGGTCTCGTAGCGGTGGTGGCCGTCGGCGATGAACACGGGCTTCGGGCCCATCAGCCCCGCCACCTTCGCCGCCACCGCCTCGTCGGCCAGGGGCCACATCCAGCTCTTCACTCCGAGGTGGTCGGTGGCCTCCACGGGCGGCTGACCAGCGACCGCCTGGTCGAGGATCGCCTGCACCTCCCCCTGGGGGTCGGGATAGAGGCCGAACACCTGGCTGAGGTTCGCCCGGCAGGCCCGCGTGAGCAGGAGGCGGTCCTGCTTCGGACCGCTCATGGTCTCCTCGTGCGGGTGGATGTTGCCGGTGCCGAACCGCTCGAGCCGGACCCGGGCCATCACGCCCCGGCGGACGAACGTCCGCCCCTCGACCTCGAACTCCTGGTGGTAGACGTAGAGCGCCGCCGCGGGCTCCTGCATCACTACCCCCTGCTCCCGCCACTCCTTGAGGAACTTGGCGGCCCGAGCGTACTTGTTGCTGCGCTCGTCGTCGCCCGGCTCCTCCCGGTTGAGTTCCAGCCGGATGACGTTCGCCGGGTGCCGCTCGTAGAGCTTCGTCTGCAGGGCCGCATCGATCACGTCGTAGGGGGGCGCGATCACCTGCGACAGGGTGCCGACGTGCTTGGGGTCGTAGCGGAGGCCGCGGAGCGGGGCGACGGTGGGCATGGAGTGGGATTCCTCGTGCGCTTCGGGGACGGGATTTGGGAGTCGGAATCGTAGCAAAACG
>Ga0208864_1000048_pt1 | contig 34546 bp, 45 predicted proteins | sample CryBogmetaGMA05M_FD_184542 | JGI IMG/M metagenome (GOLD analysis project Ga0208864, IMG submission 184542) | Freshwater microbial communities from Crystal Bog, Wisconsin, USA - MA0.5M (SPAdes) | ecosystem: Environmental > Aquatic > Freshwater > Lake | place: Crystal Bog, Wisconsin, USA...
AAAAATCCTTGTATAAGTTCCTGATACTATATCAAATGATGCATTCCATCCATTAGGAAGACTGAATGTATTAAAATAGGATTCAATCAGAGTTTCATCAGTCTCGGTTAGGCTATAATTAATAACCTTCTCCATTAGGCTGATGCAGTACCTATCCTCAGCAGTCTGAGCAGCAACATTGAATGTCCTTGCATTCTGCTTAGGCAAAGTGTCGGCAGGAAGCCTTGTATAATTTCCTGAGGAATCAAGCTGCCAATTCTTGCCTCTTGCCAAGCCACTTGTGGCAATTCCAGTAACAGAATCATAAGAGTAAGTCATTGGGAAGAAAGCTGAACCATTCTGCTCAACAATCTGCAATGCCCGATTAACTTCTGCCTCAATTGGAATGGCTGAAAAATCAAATGTGCCTGAATAACTGCCCGGAATAAATGCTATCACATTCCCATTAAGGACTTCTTTGGTTGTATTATTAAAAAAGCCATTGACTACTACAACCTGAGTATTATCAGTTGCACTTAAATCAGCATTCCTAATATTGATGTTATACTCCCAGTTAGGAAAGTCTGAAATAGTTTGATAGGTTAATGTAAAGCCTCCAAAGTAAGGAGAGACATTGAATAACTCCATCTGTTCTCTTACTCCTGCAACCAATTGACTTAAGGTCTTACCAGGAAAATAACCAGGCAACCAACCATCAATAGTTGTAGCCAATTCATTAAGAAGATTGGCAGTTATTTGATTGTCAGGGTAGAATCCTGTATTCCAAGCAGGCTGAAATCGATAGAATGAATTAGGTTTATTCATTAAAATAGAATGGTTCTAAGACTTCTTCCACAATATCCCAAGGATTTTGCTTTGCAAAGTCTGAAGGTAGTATTTGGCACAATTCTGCATAATTCAAAGGAATAAATTCAAAGACAACTTCCTTGTTTAAAAGTTCCTTGTATGCCTTTTTGAATGCTCTCTCTCCTTCGGCAGTAAACTCATAATTGCCTTGAGCATCCCTTGTGATTTTATTGTTTTCCTTGTTGCAATGCTCAATTCTAAGATCATCAATGTCTTCATTGATTTGCTCAAAAATTAATTGCAACTTTTTCACAAGCTTCCCCAATTGAATTACTGGAGCATAGTCAGCCACATCAGGAATTGATTTAATCCCTTCGTGAAAGTTCTTAATGTTTAGTGCCTTTTTGTAAATTATCATAAATCAATTGAATCTTCCTTGTTGATCTGCTTCTTCAATTTTGGCAATTACTAAGTCTTGAATGACAACTGGTTGATCAAGCAGACTCATGTAATAATCAAACTCTACACCAACTGCAATCAAATTGACAATCTTTGGAGGGATGATTGTTATAGGAACATCTGTAATTGGTTCAAAGTAATTCACTTGAACCGTAAGATTGACATTTTCACCCATAAATGGCAATGCATTAATTAAAATGGCAGCCATTGTTGCAGTCCGCTTGAAACCGTATATAGGCTCGTTGCTAATTGGTACTATAATTAAGTTGTTGCTCATAATTTTTTATGCTTTAGCAAGCAATTTGTAAGTTGTTCCTCCAATATTTACAGTAACAGAAGTATCTGAAATCAAAAATTCTGTTGTTACAGCAGATTGTGTTAATACACCCTCTCTTACAGCCCCTGCTCTTGTAAAAAATAGGTTTGTACCATTGTACTCCATCGACCCATTAACAGGTGTTGTTAGATTAGTGCCGGAAGTAAATGCTAAAGGAGCAGATCCTGCTGCGGCAGCCCCAGCCCTTAAAGCTAAAGTGCCAGTTAAAGTTAATACACCATCCCCTCTCAATCCCATTATTTGAGTGATTCCACCATACCAAAAGAAGTTAAAAGTATTATTATTTCTTGGAATAGATGCCCACATTGCACTCCCTTGCATGCCATAGGCATAATCAGCATCATTTGCTCCCACTAATGAATATAATACTAATTTAGTTCCTGATGATCTATTTGTAAAAGTAGGAGCATTAATATTCCCTGCACTAAAATTAATCCATTGAAAAGATGCTCCATTAATAACTATTTGAGCAGCACTATTTGAACCTGCTGCTCCTAAAGTTATTCCTGAGCCTGTAAATTGAGCCAATCTTGTTGTTCCTCCATAAATTGAAACATTTGATGAAGTACTTTCTGATCCTATCCAAAGTTCACTTGCAGTAGTACCATTTAAACCTATTGCGAAGTCGGTAAGAGTAGCACTATTATTTTTATATAATACTAATTTTGTTCCAGTCGACCTTGTAGTTCCACTTACCCCAGTTATAGCTGGTGCGTTTCCTAAAATTGCTCCAAAATCTATCCATCTAACAGTTGAACCTGTAAATGTTATTTGAGCAGTGTTAGAATTACCAGCTACACTAAATGTAGCAGCATCACTGAATGTCTTTGCACCTGCAAAAGTTTGAGTTCCAATGCTTACTAATCCAACATTGGTGGCATCAGCAGTTTGCATTATTATGTTTGAACCTGATATTACTGCCCCATTTGGATTTTTGGTGGCAGAGTTTATAGTTCCAATGCTACTTACTCCAGTAGTTGTTCCTGAAGTCCATTGAAGAACTCCACCAACTCCGGTTGATTGTAAATATTGTGCGCCACTTGGAGCAGCAGGAGGCAAGGTAATTGAATAGTCGGCAGTAGTGGCTTGAGACTTTAATGCCACATAATTAGTTCCATCTCCTGAAGGCTCAAGAAACCTGATCTCTCCTGCACTTGTGCCATTTCCAAAGGTCTTAACTCCCTTTAAAGTCTGATTTCCAGTAGTAATTAATCCTCTTGCAGTATCTGAAGCATCAGGCAGATTCAATGTGTGAGAAGTGCCTGAAGAAACAACTGCGAAGTCAGTTCCAGTTGTGCCAGTTGCAATTGTTTGCGCTGCTCCAGTAAGTGAGTTTATTGATGTAATACCACTACCGGCCATGATCCCTGATTGTTGGGTGACAGTTAATATTACTGATGGAATTGCAGGATGAGGAGATGCGGCAGCAGATGCTACAATTTCAACATTAGTGTTAGATGTAGCCCACATCAATTGAATGTAATCTCCTGCTGATAAATCAAGAACATAATTCCAAGCAGCAATAACTGGAGAAGCATTTGCACTTCCAGTTAAAACTACTTTACCAGTAGTCGAAGGGATATCTACACCATTTTTTCTGATCCATACATCAGCTATCATATTCCCACTTCCTCCAGTTTTTTCTAATTGAAGTGAGAATTGTATGTTATAAATTCCTGCATTAGCTAATGTCACTCTTGTTGGATTTCCGCCTCCATCATTTACAACAGTTACATTATTGGATAAGTCTGTCGTATTTAGCTTAACAGAATAGGCTGTATTTATAGCTGCTGCTGATTGTGTAGTACTATCTTGAAATGCACCATAATAACCTAAAGGAGTTGGTGTAGCAGTGTTGTTTAATGTGCCTGCTCCTGTTAGAGTTAAACCTGAGCCAACTGTTATCTCCTGCATTATCCCGGTAGTTCCTGCATATCTTCCAACAAGCTTTTGGTCAGCCATTGATGTGGTGATTGTGCCAGTTGAAGTTATTGGACCTCCTGAAATCAAGCCAGCAGTTGCTACTGATGAAACTCCTCCTCCTGTACCATTGGCAGCAGCAGTAATCCGACCTTGAGCATCAACAGTAATATTTGCATTTGTATAGGCAGCAGGAGTAACAGAAGTATTGGCAAGGTCAATAGTTCCTGAACCAGTTATTGTGCCTCCATTTAGGCCAGTGCCTGCCGTTATGCTTGTTACTGTACCACCACTTGATGGACTTGTATTGGCAATTGTAAATGATGGATAAGTACCAGTCACATTGATTCCAGTTCCTGAAGCTAAGGAAACTGTCTGATCCGGAGCAGTATTAGTAACTGTGTTACTTAAAATACTAATTCCAGTTCCTGCACTAAGTACATCTTGCTTACCAGCAAATGTTGCAAAGTCAGCATTGTCTAAATATCCATCTGTTGTGGCATCAGCTTTTGAAATGCTAATATTAGGTGTTATACCTCCAGAAGATGCTAAAGGAGTTGAGGCAGTTACAGTAGTTACTCCTCCTGGTGATCCACTTGATGCAGCAGTAATCCTACCTTGTGCATCAACTGTAATATCTGCATTGGTATAAGATGTTGCACTAACACCAGTATTAGTAAGATTTAAAGTAACTGAACCACTTGTTCCGCCTCCTGATAATCCAGTTCCAGCAGTTACTCCAGTAATTGTTCCTGCACCTATTCCTGCTCCAACAAAATAGCCAACAATGCGCCAATTGCCTGATCCTTCAGAAAGTATTAATATACAATCTCCTCCTACAACAGTCTTGTTAGTCCCTCCTGGAATAATGAGGCTTGTCGCATTATAGGTCAATGTAGCAGCATCCTCAAACATGATGATGAACCTTGCGCCTGCTGGACAAGTGCCAAAGGAGTTGATTGTTCCAGTGCCTGAAATATGCAAATAGTTTCCTGTTGCAAGAGCCAAGTTTACTGTTGCTCCTGCCACTAATGTTGAGGCTTGAGCCTCATATATGCTATTCTCAAGAGTTGATTTATCCTTTTGAGTTACAAAGGATGTAGTGCCATCTTCAATCCACTGCCTTAGATCAGCAGGTGAAATCTCCTGAGTATTATTATCAGGGAAGAGACTTGAACTCTCTGTGATTAGATTGGCTCTATTGTAGTTTGTTGGCATTATTGACCTATCTGATAACCATCATCAAAGCCTTCATCAAATGCTGCACCAGTGTTGGCAAGTTGATTGGCCTGAAGAAGTGTAAATTTTGTTGTACCTCCGGAAGCATCCTCCGGCTGATTGGTGGCCTCCTGAATAAAGCCTTGAATGTCCAAACTGCCTGAAGTGAGCCTGACTTTCCGGTATTGCTCATCTTGTGACAAAGTTAAGAAATCGCATAGACTTTGAGGATAACTAAATTCAACACCAATAGGCTTGAATAAATATTCAGCAGCTTCAGGCACAATTATGTCAGCATAAATATCAGAGTTCTCTGCAATGGTAACCTCAGAAGGTATCTGAATGCATGGCTCAGAAGAGTCTGATATTGCGCTGGCATAGGCTGTCTGATACTCTCCAACCTGAAATTGAAGTCTTGGATTAGTCAGTCCATAAGTATGCATGCCTAAAACCTTCCACCATCGGCATGCAATCCGAGCAGGAGTATGAAAGATGTTGTAGAGATTACCTACCTCACTATTTGAGAAAGTAATGAGATTGCTTGTAAGGCTTACTGTTCCTGGGTTAAAGACTGCTGTTCCAACTTGTTCAGGCAATTTGTAGCATGTCAATTCAACATCTTCAATAGTTATTTCATACCTATTGAGCCAAATGATAAATGTTTCATAATCATTAGGTCTGTCTGAACTACCTGAATCATCAAAGAAAGCCTGAAGCCTTCTGCTGAACTCAATTGCATATCCTTCACCAATTATGCCACTTCTGATATCTAACTTGGCTGAAGAATTCTCATTCATTGCCTTATTTGCAACAAAGTAATTGCGATCAGTGTGGATGGCATAAGTTCCTGACAAGGCTATGTTCTTCCACTTCTCATCATAGCCAAGCTGGATATTGTTGGCAAGCAAATCAACCTTAGCCATTGTGGTTACTTCACCGACATTCTCAAAGGCTTGGCTAATTGAGTTCTCATAAAAGTATTCCCTTGGCTCAACTCTTATCTTCCATTCTGTGCCTGTCCACTCAAATGCCCATCCAAGGCAGAAGATTCTATCAAGTGCCTCAAATGTTTTCTTGAATGAAGTTTTATAGGCATTTAGATTGTTGCTTGTCTGTGCTTGCCTCAATCTAACTCCATTAGTCAAGGCATTATTCCAATAGCAACCATCACCAGACTCACTGAAAACATCTGAAAGCAATCCATCATCATTCCCAGTAGTCAAGTAGATGCATCTTCTCAGATACTCCTCAATTGTTAAAGTTTCAGCAAATGAAGCCCATGAATCAACATTGATTTCCTCAAGAGCAAATTTATTTCCAAGCGCAAACTCTGCCTTATAGCCTCCTGCACTTCCTTGCAGTTCTCCTTCAATCACATAGTTAAGCTTTTCCCCTGGTTGAAGTGTCACAGTCCAAGTGTAAGTAAATTCTACATGCTCAGTGTTGAATGGTGGCAGTGATGCTGTTGTGTAAAGGGTTTGAAATGAAACCAATGTTGAGCCTGAAACCACACCAAGAGTAATAAACATCTGATATGGATTTGATGCATTCATATTTGTCAAATCAACATTGACATCAACAGTGTAAGTAAAAGTCCTTGCAATGCTTCCATTGTTTACAAATATTGGACTATCTCCCCAAGCACTTATCAAAGTTGCATTGACATCAAAGGTGCTTCCATAAGAGCCTTTAAAATCTGACTTGTTCCAGTAGATAGGCACAACTGCCGGGTTATTGTAGGCAAATATTACCTCTGATGTTTTTAAGTTGCCTCCATTACCAACCAAGAATAGGTCTTGAATGTGAAGCCTTGTTTGCCTCCAAACTAAAGGATCAATTGTATTCCCATTAAGGTCTTTTGTTGCAGTTAAATCAATCTCTACATCCTCTCTTGCCTTAAACTGCTCCCTGAAGTTGTCATCAATGATGCCTACTGTTATCTCCCAAGTGTCCGTATCACAAACATTATGCTCCTCGTAGATTGCCAGGTTAAGCATGCCATCAAATTGATATGGCTCACCATTGTAGCCTACATCAGAAGTGATTTGGATGCTTATCTCAGCATTTATAAAATATTGATCATAAAGAGCCTTAATAATCTTTGCTCCTTTCTCATAAAATTTGACTTCTGTAGAGAATGGCTGGTCTATGCCATGAGACTCCATTCGTAAAGCAGTAAACTCTATGGCATCCCAGCCAATTGGTTCTTCTACCTCAGTGCCGTTAAGAAAAAAATTCCATCCTGCCATGGTTCAAAAATAGATAAAAAAAAGGGATAGCAATGCTACCCCTCTTTCCTCTATCTAAACCAAACATTAATTCTCAGTCCTAAACCTATTATTAAGAATCTTAGTTGTCCTTCTTGGTGTTCTTATGAACTTCTCAAAGCCTCTCTCATCCATGTTGAGTTGAGTAATTGGCAAGCCTTTTAGTATGCTTCCAAGTTCATCCAATTTGCCAATCATTGGACTTCCACTGCTTGATTGTCTACCCGATTGCATACTGCCCCAATAGATTTCTTGCTTGCTCAGGGCATGGTTTGGAATAACCTGAGAGCCTTTAGGCAAGTCCACCAGGGTAGCAGTTGGTGGAGTGAAGTAAACCTTGCCCGATTCAGTCACAACTTTCTCAACTCCTCTTTCTCCAACCATTGCCTTACCTCCTTTGAATGGCTTTCCTTTAGTCCCTTCTGCAAACTCAGGCACAGGTTGAGCCAATATGAAGCCAATCTGAGCAGCTTGAACTGCTAAAGTCAAAGCAGCTAAGGGAACAGTTACTGGACTGCTTGACCATTTAGCAACTTGTGAGGCAGTCTCAAATATTACTCTTGCCACAGCAGCAGCTTGCTCTGCCTGAAATTGCTTTGTTTTTATTTCCTTTTCTTTTGCTGCTTTTTCTTGCTCAATTTCAGTAAGTCGCTGCTTGTTACCATCTGCAAGTCTTATCTCCTCCTCATATCTTTTGTTGAGTAAAGTCATTTCTTTATTAAGATTTGCTTGATAAATACCAAATGCGCCATCAGTTATTGTTTGACTTAATTCAATTGATTTTTCTATGATAGCATTTTTTTCATCTTCAGCTTCTTTTTTATCTCTGTTTATAATGCGAAGCATCTCTGCATTATTATCCTCAATTTTTTTATTATAGTCAATTGCATTCTTGACACCTTCTTGCATTGTCTTTGCTCTCTCTTTTCTTATTTGTTCCTCAGTCTTTTGAACATCCTTGTAATTATCCATGCGAAGTTCTTTGGCCTTCTGGTTATAGTCTTGTTCAGCATTGAGTCTTTCAAGATTAGTAACTTTTATTTCGGCCTGAGTAATCTTATAACCTTTGCCAGCATATTCTTTTTGAAGGTTTAATTTGGCCTCTTGAAAGGCTTTCTCTGCTCCAATCTTAGCAAGTGGATCGTTATAAAGTTCTCCAAGAAGAATTCGCTGTTGCTTAAGTAATTCAAGTAACTTTAATCTATCATCATATTCTTGTTTTAGTCTTTTGGCTCTTGCTTTCTCATCCTCAACTGGAGGAGGAGGAGGAGTATTTACAATTACTCCAGCAATCTTTTCATAAAGGCTTTCTTGTTCTTTTAAAATGGCAACTTCTTTAGTTGCTGCATCAAGTTTGCGCTTATCTTTTTCAATCCTTGCATCAGATTGCCTTATCATTGCTTGGTCAATCTTTTTATCTATTTCACCAAGCATAGCTCTTGCAGCTGATTGCCTACTAATCCAAATTCCTTGCTCAATACTTATATCAAGAATCTTTTGAGCTAATTCAGCCTCTACTCTTTTAGCTGCAATCTGTTCGTCAGTTGCTTTTTTTGCTTCTCCTCCTCCGGCAGCTGATTGTAATTGTTTAGCAATCCCAGCAGCTAAATCATAAGCATCTTTAAGGAATGGATTGAGTTTGTTACCTATAGCAAGTATTAAGCTATCAATGGATGAATTAAATCTGTTTTGGCTTGCAGCAAGTGTAGTAACCTGAGTATTGCCTTTCCCAAAAGTGTTTTCAAGTTCGGTCGCAAACTTTGGCAAGAAGTCAGCAGCTAATACTTGACCTTTTTGAAGCATCTTGTTAAGTTCTCCGGTTGTCACCCCCATTGCCTTAGCAGCAATACCAAATGCGCCAACAAGTCTTTCACCTAATTGGCCTCTAAGTTCTTCAGCCTGCACATTCCCTTTTGACATCATTTGTCCAAGTGCTAAGAATGCTCCTTTAGTATCCTCAGCAGATAAGCCCATTACCTGAGCAGCCTTAGCAACTGCTGCAAATTGTCTGTTTGTTTCTTGACTGCTTTGGCCTGCTAAGTTAGAGGCTGATGCAAAGGTCTTATAACCTTCAGCCGTTGCTCTTAAATCAAGTCCAAGTCTATTGGCTAAGTCTCTGATAAATTCAAAGTTCTTTGCACCTGCCTCCATTGATCCTGATGCAAAATCAATAGCCTTTCTCATTGACTCAAACTTGACAGTTGTCTCAACCACAGCAGAAGCAAACTGTTTGATTTGACTAACCGCAAATAGGCCACCAAGAACACCACCAACTTTGCCAGCAATGCTACCAAGTTCTCCCATTGACTTGTTAGTGCTTTGGCTTTCCTGGTTAAACTTCTTTAAGTCAGCAAGTGCCTGCTTTTCCTCATTGCTTAACTTATCAAATGCTTGAGCAGCAGCTTCAAGATTGGATGTCTCAACAACATACCTAATCTTAATATCATTATTGGAAATGGTTGCCATGTCTTTCTATTTGTCACAAAGTTACAATAAAAAGCCCCCCAATTTGGGAGGCTCTTTAACTCGTAAACAAAAACACAAAAAAAAACCCTATTTATGACTTCTTCTGTTCTTCTGCTCAGCAATCCATGCCGAATAAATTAGATAGTATTCATAGATTGGCCTTTCGACCAAGAATTTAGCTCTTTGAGCATCTCCACTTGCGATTCTAAGGACTTCGCTAAATCGCTGTCTGTGCTGTCTGACAACTGAAGTCCAATAATGTGCTTCAGGTTGTTTAGGCTTTGGAGAGTTTCTGCCTGCAAATAAGTCGGAAAATTCGTGCTGTATTCTGTCAAAGAGGGAAGATAAGCGTACTCCGGCAGATTCAAAAAAAAACCTTCTACATCATTGGACTTTATCCAATGCTCAAGTTTTTGCTTGTTGTATGGATATTGGTAGTCTAAAGGATTTTCATTTTCATCAAAATAAACAACTGTTGCAAGCTTTAACTGCCTGAGCAGGCTCACAGACATCTCCATCTGTTCCTTGAGTCTTGAGGCCATAATGCCTACCTCATAAAGCTTCTTATCATCCTTCTTCTTCTTGTCCATCAATAGGTTGATTAGCCCATTGTTCCAGCCTCTCAAGAAGTCAGGATTGATTTGCCAAAGTTCCTCGGTGAATATGTCTCTTGCTGCCACTGCCCTCTGAAATGGCACATTAACCTCAGATACGAATTTAAAGTATTTGACACCTCCGGAAGTGAAGGCATACTCTATCTGATCCCATCTGTCCTTTGGGGCTACTCCCGAATACTTTAATTTTTCCGGATGATTGACAACATCCGTTTCTGAATTAACGACAGGAGGAGGAGGAACAGATGGTTTGCGCCTAAAAATATTGAACATAAGTAGAATGGTTGGTTAAATATTAGACAAGAGATAACCAGGAACTGCCATGCTCCTGAGCAATAAGGACATTCACCAAGTGGCTTGGCCCACAAAGTCGGCAACTTCTGAATTTGGTACAGATACCACTGCCCAATCGGATGGTCTTCCAGCAGATAATCCAAGAACAAGGAAAAAGCTGCACTGATCAGAGCAATCAGAGTCAATGTCAGCAGGCTGAGAATCATGTGGGAGTTCAATAATGCAGCAGCCTCTTCGCTTGCCACCACAACTTGCAATAAGTTCATCATACATAATATGGGTCAGAAATTAAATCGTTGAATATATTTAGGATTACCTCATTGATGCCCTCATCATTCCGATAGGTTGGTGAGAAGCTGAAGCAAATGCTTGAGTAAGTTAAGCCATCAACAGCAGTGAACTCATACACCTTCTGATTGATGGGATTTATGAACATTAACTCATATTGTCCACCATAAGGATTGAAAAATCCATCAGGACAGCCTGCCAAATCAATCTCAATATATCCGAGGTAATCAATGTCAAGTTGCTGGCTTATGCGAGCATTCACCCCAGGCTTATTGATGTTGATAATGATTGAATCCTCCGGATAAGTTGGTGGCACAAGAATTAATAAAGCATCAGGACAACTGTTAAGAGGCTCACAGGCTTTGAAACAATTACTGCAACATTGTGCCATACTTTTCGAGATTAAAGTTACTGGTGATCTCTGCAAAATTAGAGAAAATAAAATAACGAAAGGCATCTAATGCGTGAGACTTATCCGGGTTCTTATTCTTCCAAGGGTCAAGGCTTCCTTGCCTGCTCACTTTGGCTTCCTTAAGGTCAATAACTAAGTCATCACACCTTTTGCCACTAATCTGCACCTTGGCCTTCTGAAGAGTCAGGATGGTTACCAGCCTGCTTGCTATGTGGCTTGGGTTTGACCTTGGCACTTGGATTTGCATGTCACCTATGCCGAGGTAGTTCTTGATGAGAGCATAAGCTGAGATATTATCCTGAGTGAATGCGTTTCTACTTGCACCTGATGCATCACCATTGATGATGTAAGTCATGTCGGGAAACTCTTGCTTGATTGTTTGGCACAAGGCTGCAAGATCACCAACCCGATAAACCTTAATGACATTGATGGTGGCATAAAATAAGCCCTCAGATGAGTTCTTGATGTATTGGCTTACAACGCAAGTGTTAGTGACATTGAAGTCAAAAGCAAGATAAAGATTGTGAATCGGAGAGGCCTTGATGTAGCCTTGGTACACATGCTTACTGAAGTCAAATGAGGTCGCAAAAAGCGACTCCCGATCCCAAATCCCCCACTGCCCCAAGGCATAAACCTCATAGTAAGTTTGGCTTACTTCTTTTAGTGCCTCCATCCTGACAGGGTATTGGTCATCTAAGAAGTCTAAGGCATCAAGGTAAGTGCCATGAAGTCTAAGCACATCATTGGCCTCCTTGGCAGGCACATCATCAAAGAATCTCTTTTTAATCCAGTGACTGTCGGAGACAGGATTGAAAGTCAAGAAGAATCTCTTAGGATGCTCAGATTTGCCACGAAGTCTCAAGGTTATCTGAGTAAAGTCCTCAAGTGTAAGCTCAGTAGCTTCTTCAATCCAAATGTATTTAGCCTGACTAAGTGACTTTAGCTTTTCGGGGTCATCACAACCAAGAAATATAATCTTGTTGCCACCGGATTGAATCTCTAAGTAACCAGTCTTAACTCTGCACAGCTTATTCAAGCCCCATTGAGTTATCTTGTTTTGAAAGTCTGCAAAGACTGAGTTTCTAAGTGTTGAGGCAACCTTGCGGATTACAAAGTAAGTTTGAAACTCATTGTTTCTGTGGTCGCATATCTCAGCCAGTAGCATCTGAATCATTGTCTGACTCTTGCCACTTCCAGCACCTCCCCAAAGGATGTTGTAAGTCTTTGGGTCAGTTACTGCATCAAGATACTTCTCCTGCCAAAGGTCAGGACTTGACAAGTCAATCTTTGCCAAGTTACTTCTATGCTTTAGCCTCCTTTGGACTTGTAGGTCTAATGACCTCTGTCATCTGCATAGTGACTTGCTCCTGATTCATTAGGCCCAAGTCCCTTGCGATAATGTTGTGATTGAATAGGCCACTTGCAGCCCCTTCAAGTTTGCTTGTGTAGATGGCCTGCTCTATGCGTGTAAAGACACTACCAAAATCTTTTGATTTGGTCTTATATTCAGATAGCTTAGTCCAGCAGGAGAAGCCACAAGCAAGAGCAAAACCTTCTTTGGTCAGCAATCTTTTTTTAGGCAATCTAACCTCAGTTGCATCTTTACCACGAAAGTCTACCTCAATCAGAGGAGTCTCTTCTGCCCATTGAACATACTGTTCGAAGTTCTCAAGGATTTCCTCAGGAGTTTTAAATTTCCCATCAAGGCCATGCTTGAGCCTTAACATCCAACATTGATTTCCCTTAGGTGCTGCCATAATTTGTACCGGCCTTTCAGCCTTAGTTTTGTGATTTATTATTTCATTTTCTTTTTAGTGGTCTTCTTGCTTTTTCCGGCAGAAGACAAAGCCATAGCAATTGCTTGCTTTTGAGGATGGCCTTTTTTCATTTCCATAGCAATGTTTTTGCTGATGGTCTTTTTGCTTGTTCCTTTTTTTAACGGCATAGCTTTATTGATTTATTGCAAAGGTAAGTGTTTTAGGATTGATTCGTAAAGATCAAGTTGATTCTGCCATCTTGATTGGTAACCAGGAGTGAGGTTGGTTTCAAGTTTTGCTCTTAGTGCCTTGCATTTGCGATTCAGAAAAAATCTAATGTCTTGGACTGTCATTTCTTGCTTAGGTTGGAAGTAAAACAAATCATTTTCATAGGTTGCAGTGCCTTCCCACATAGATGGCACTTGGCTAATGTTTATGTTATTCATAATTTCTCAGTCGCATTAAAGGGCCATCAAATTTTAAAGGTTTGATTCCGGTTGAACCTGATCTCATCTTTACTTGGTCAATGATACACAAATTTTCATTAGGGTATTCTCTGTCTCCTATTTTGGTAGTACTTGAAGCTTCATAATAAAATTCAGGCCGAAGCATCATCCAAATTACATCGGCATCCTGTTCAATGCTTCCTGATTCCCGAAGGTCTGACATCATCGGCATCTTATCCTGTCTCTCATCAACTCGCCTGCTTAATTGGCTTAAGGCAATGACTGGTATTTGTAATTCTTTGGCAAGCAATTTCAGCCCTCTTGAAATTTCTCCGATTATGTTTACTCGGTTTGTTTCTTTAGGATTGACCGATTCCATAAGTTGGAGATAGTCAAGGAAGATAATTTTAATTCCAAACTTATTCTTCCACATGGTAGCCTTGGTTCTTAGCTTTCTGATGTTTAGGTATCCATCCTCACTTATTTTTAAATTCCAATCTGCCATCCTATCAACAGCCCTTTTTAGTGAATCCTTGTCTAAGTTATTTAATTCATTCTGCTTGATTTTGTAGGCATAAACTTCAGACTCTTGGCTGGCAAGCCTTTGGATTAGTTCAGACTTAGTCATCTCCAAGCTGAATAAGCCACATGGGATGTTTTGCTTGGCTAAGTTTCTCATTATGCTGACAACAAGTGCAGTTTTACCTTGCCCGGGTCTTGCACCTATGATTGTCAATTCTCCAGCATTAAAACCACCGCATAACTTGTCAAGAGATTCTATTCCGGTTGAATAACCTCCTACCGTTCCAGCAGGCCGATTGAACCAATTATCAGAAGTCTCAAACAAAGCTTTTTGAAAGTTCTCTTCTGTTTGATTAATGGTTGAGGCAAGAAGGTTATCAGATTGCAACTGGATTTTTGCAAGGTGTTCAAAAATATCAATGGCATCTGAAGTTGATCCAGCAAGTAAGTCCTGAGCAATAAAATAGGTTTTCATTTTCAGGTACTGTTCAACAAGTATCCGGCAATGAATCTCAATGTGACCAGGATGCTTAAGGCTTGTGAAAATGCTTGTCAAATATCTAATACCTCCAGCTTCATTAATAAGATTTGATTTTTTTAGAGTGACTGCAAGAGTTTCCAAATTGATTGACTCTCCGGCATCATGATGGGCTTGGATGGCTTTTGCAATTACCTTGTTTTTATCAACCTGAAAAACCTCTACTGATGGCAAGATGTTAAAGGCTTCTAATCTTTCATCATCAAAAAGCATCATTGCAGAAAGCACTTGCTTTTCTATTTCTTCATTTTGGAATTCCATTATTGTTTGGTTTTAGGGATACAGTTTGAAAAATCAACTCCTTTCTGATGTGGAGGCTTGTAAGGTGCATTTTCCTGCGGAACATCTGTGCTTGCCTCTTTTTTGTTTGTATGGAAATCAGTAGAATTTCGTTTCCAAGTTGCTAACCTTTTTGAAATGTCAAAGAATTTTTGAGCCTTAAATCTCATTCTTCCTTTTTGGTCAGTTTCTGTCCAATATGCTTTAAAATCTTCAAGCATGTTTTTGCCATATTTAGATTCATACTCTGATAAATCTGATAAATCTATTTTAATTTTTACATCCTCATTTTCATCTACATCTACATCTACATTTACATTAGCTTCTGTTTCGCTTGCTTCTTGCTTCGGTTTAGCTTCTACTTTGCTTCTGCTTTGCTTCTTTTTAGCTTTACATCCGCTTTCCCACTTAGTCCTATTTGCTTCTAAGTTTGGCTTTATAAGAATCCAAATAGTCTTAGAAATACCAGTCAATTCAGACTCAATTCCATCAAGCCCAAACTCAAAAATTTGCTTTAAAATCTCTAATTGATTTTTCTCAGGCAGTTCCTTTATGGCATCATAAAAGCTGCGATAGATCACCATTGAATCTCTTGTAATTTTCATAAAAAGAAAAACCTCATCCAGTTTTCCTTGTTGAGACCAGCCGAAACATAGGCTGACAAGTACTTACCGGATGAGGCTTTAATATTTTTCATTTGTTTCTACTTATAACCCAGGTCTCAATTGGGGTCTTTCGACATGCAAATCTAAGCTTCTTTTTTCAAATGCTCATCAAAATTATTGATGTACTCAATGAACTTATTAACCTCATCCTCTTCCATATCAAAGATTTGCCATATTAAGTCAATGATTGAACTGTTAATTGTATCCTCAGCTTCTGCCATGTCTTTTCCAAGTTGCTTATGCAGGAACTTCTCAAACTCAACAGAATGATGAAGAAGCCTATTAAAGTGAAGCTTCACATCATGTCTCAAGGCCTTATCAGAATGCTTTATGACAAAGCCTGTCTCAATTATGCCCCGAACAAAGCATGTGAATTTGCTAAAGTCGTTTTTCATTTCCTGAGGCAGTGAAAGAATAGAACAGTCATGGCTAAGGCAAAAATGGTGATGGCAAAGGTTACCGATCTCCAATAGAAAAATTCCTTCTGAAGTTTTAGATAGTCTTGATTAGCATGATTCAACTTAATCAGATTATCTTGGTTCAACTGCTTTATTTCTGCAGTCTTTTCCTTGTGGTAGTCTCTTGCTCTTCTGTGATTGTCAGAGATGCGCCTGCACTCAGCAAGCTTGTCATAAAGTTCTTGGCTCATGTTTGATTTATTTTTTTGCAAATAAAAAACCAAATCAACCAACAATCAAAATTTATTATCTAAAAACCATAATGGTATTCTTAAACCACCATAGACTTGCTGAATTACGGAGTGCTTTAGTAGCTACCTCATCAAGGGTGTAGGCTCTCAGGTGCATCTGGTCAATAATGTGTTCATTGGTTTGGCAATTGACATGCCCATCTCCCTTTTGCCCAGGCACAGCCCAAGAAAGGATAATCAAACCTTTGGCATGCTTAGCAACATTATCAAGATAGATGCTTTCAAACTCTGCCGGGATATGCTCACCAACCTCAAGCGATAGGACACAATCAAACTTCTCACCTAAGTCAAATTCAACTGATAGATCTTGAGTTCTTCCTGTGCCTAAGGTGAGAGCATAGGTGTTTGGATTGCCATCATAAGCTTGGCAATAGATTCCAGCAAGCCTAAACTGCTCAGGATAGTAGCCCATGCCACATCCAAAGTCCACAAGAGTCTTTAATTCTTCTTTCTTAAGCATAGCAGCAATTGCTAAGGCAAGCCTTTGATCATGGTGGTGGCCTTCTGAGGTCTTATTTTCCCAAAAGCCTTTCTGATTTATTTTCATTTTTTGAGATGTTATAATACCAATCAATAACAGTAATAACCTCATCAAGTGACCAACTAACAAGCACAAGCCAATTCTGCGCCACTAATTTATCAAGAAAAGCCAATTGTTGTTCTGATGGCTTATTGTAGCCTACCTTCAACTCTATGGCTAATCCTGAGAAGCCTTTTAACTGGTCAAGGATAAGACAGTCAGGCACTCCGGGCTTAGTTCCCATTGCTTTCAGCTTAGTTGCTTCTATGGCATTCCTGCTGCCTCCATTCGGGCAATGAAACCAGTTAGCTTGAAGATTGTCCAAGTATTTAGCAACAGACTTTTGAAACTCATCCTCCTTGCCCACATACTTTTTAAAACCACCGGATAGGTCAATCAGTGGCTTATTGTGTAAAAATTCAAAATAGAACCCTGCCATAAATTTCTTGCAATTACATTTGCAAACCTAAGCCAATAAAACGGAAAAATGATTTCTTTAAAAATGAGTGACTTCTGCCGGAAGTTCAACATACCTCAACATAGATTCAGTAGATACAAGTCTGCCTTTGCTCTGATTGAGATGAATGGCTTTCAGAAGCCTTGGGTTCTTGTGAATGAATATAATAAAGCAATGGTCAAAGAGATTCTATCCATCAAAGGCACAAGGCCTAAGAAGGAAAGGCTGACTTATGAGGCCTACAAGTCAAAGTACAATCTGACTGTTGATCACTTCCAAAAGGTATGGCACAGGCTGCACTTGGAAGACCAGGATGGCAAGATGATGATTGTGGACAGCAAGCAGAATTATGCCCTTTTGAAGTATGGTAGGGTATACAGAAAAAAAACTTAGATTATTTTTGCAGATATATTTGCAGATAAAAAAACAAGTATTACATTTGTATCACTGCAACGGAGCAGCACAAGTTCAAAACATAACCAAACAAAAAAATGGCAACTTCAATTCAGACATTAACCTTCGGACAACTTGAAATTGGTTCAGTTATTAATTATAGCAATGCTATTTATGCCGATGATGTTAATTATGTAGTACTTTATCAGTATCAAGATAAATGGGGTTCTTTTACAAAGGTTTTAAATATGGAAACTTTAGAAAAGGATTCATTTACTCAACATACTCGAATTCAACTTCGTTGGTCTTTAATTAAAGAAGGATAAAAACAAACAAAGGGAGGGTAACACCTCCCATTTTTACCCTTATTATCATGGAACTTCCTGAAACACCTTTTAAAGAGAATCTTTATCACCTCTTAAGATTCTTCGCCTTCCTAATAGGCGCAATGGCACTCACATCCTTTTAATTTTTATAAACAAACCAAACATGGCAATTATTGCAAAATCATCCGGAGAAAGCTCTCAGAGAGAGTTAATTTCAGCAGGCACTTACTTAGCAAGGTGCTATTCAATGGTTCACTTAGGCACTGTTAAACAGTCTTACTTAGGTGAAGAGAAGTGGACAAATCTTGTCCGCATTACTTGGGAACTCCCAACAGAACTCCGCTGCTTCAATGCAGACAAAGGAGAGCAGCCTTGTGTCATCTCTAAAGAGGTCACACTAAGCATGAATGAGAAATCAACCCTCAGAGCCTTACTAACAGGCTGGAGAGGCAAGGCATTCACAGAAGATGAAGCAAAGGAGTTCGATGTCACCAAACTTCTTGGAAAGCCATGCATGATCAGCATCTTCCATCAGGCTTCTAAGTCTAACCCCGAAAAGAGTTATGAAAGGATTGCAAGCATTAGTCCGGTGATGAAAGGCATGGAATGCCCACCACAAGTGAACCCATCCTTCGAGTTCTCAGTGGCTGAATATAACCAGGCAAAGTTTGACACCATGCCGGAGTTTCTCAAGGAGATGGTCAGAGGCTCTAAGGAGTTTCAGCAACTTCTTCAGCCTAAGCCTGTGGCACAAGTGACACCTGTGGCACAACCAGTGAATTTAATTAATGACCTAATTGATGATCTTCCTTTCTAAGTCATGGCAAGTCTTTGGCAATTAACAATGGAAGAACTCTCCTTTATTAGCTTGATGGAGGAGAATGGAGGAGAAGTTACAGATGAGCTTCTCGAAGAGTTAGCAATCAGGAGAGATAACTTTAGCCACAAGGCTGAAGCCTATGCTAAGTTTATCCTCAAGCTTGAATCAGAGTCTGAGCAGGCTGCTGATGAGATTAAACGCATTCAAGCTTTAAAGAAGTCTAAAGACAAGACAGTAGACAGACTTAAAGAGACATTGCTTGCTGCGCTTATGTTATTCGGGCAAGAGGACTCTAAAGGAGTTAGGAGATATGAAACCCCACTTGCCAAGCTAAGTACTCGCAAAAGTGTTTCAGTTGAGATACTTGATGAGGCTTCTCTTCCTTCAGGCTTTTGGCTTGTCAAGAAAGAGCCTTGGAAGAGTGAGATTAGCAAAGCCATCAAGGATGGTGAGCATGTACCAGGGGCGCAACTCAAAGAGAATTTAGGCCTTAGTATTAGATAGTGTTAATTTGGTTAGTTTGAACAGTTTTTCGACAAAAAAAGGGAGGCTTTTGGCCTCCCTCTTTATTTTCCTAAAGATTAGGATTAAGCAGCAGTTGTGAACTGAGCAGTAAAGATACCATTTACTCCTTCGTTGCTGTCTCCAGCAGGGAATAAAGTAGTTGGTGCAGCAAATACATCGAAGTAGCACTCCATCCAAACGGCATAAGTCTCATTGCACTCATCAGGAAGGATACGAACATCACACTTCACTTGTGGCAATCCTGGGATTGGCATAGTAAAGCGGTTCATCACACCAATCTGACCATAAGAACCTACATACTGAAGATATGGAGTGTAAACCAATGAACCTGGAGCAAAAACAACAGCAGAATTTTCATTCGTAAGTGCATCAGCAACATTGGTGTCAAAATAGAATTCAGCAATACCAGTATTAGTACGAACAGTAGAGAAATCAATACCATTTGCACCTTGACCGAAATAGCGAGAATCATTCATCCAAACCCTCTGCAATGAACCTGCACCACCAATGATGATAGGTGCGCCATTGAATCCGGTGTTCATGTAGTTCTGCTTCATTCCAAAAAGGCCAGCAGCACGAATAGCACCATCAGCATTCTCAACTACATAAGTAGGATTAGAAGCACCACCATACCAATTACCAACTGAACCGGAGATTGAAGCAAGAAGGTCAGCATTCATAGCCTGCACAAGAGCATTGGCAGACAATTGAAAGTCTGTAAACATCTCACGAACAACTGACAAAGCACCACCAGCAGCACCGATAGCATTTGCACGAGTTACAATCTGATTTGGATCAGTTGAACCAGTTAGGCTCACAAGTGAAGAATACGCCTCACAATAGGTGCGAAGTTGAGCCTCTGACAAAGTGAAAGAAACACCACGATAGTTGTTTACTTGGAAAGTAGACTCAATGTAGTTCATCTGATCGCCAGGTGTGCAGTTCTTAGTATCAACTGCATCTGATGCAATTTGACGCTGTTTGAAAACTACACGAACTTCACGACTTGTTCCAGTTCCATTGTCATTGGCTTGACGAATGATTTGACCTGAACGAAGATTTGATGGATCATTCAAAGCAGCAAGAGTACCACCATGAATGCCAACATTGGCAGGATTGTTTATTAGGTTGTCCGACAGCGAGGTTAATATCGCTGGACAAACATTAGCTGTGGATAATGACATAATTTTTAACGCATTTGTGCAGCCACATTAGATATGTCTGCGAGTGCGCCTCTGATTGAGGCAGGGATTGGTGTGCCTTGGCTTTGCCCTTGAGCAAAGGCCGGAATTGTGGGTATGCCTGCTGGTACTTGGTTGGAGGTAGTGCCACCTTGCCCCTGCTCCTTTAACAGCTTATTCTCTTGCAAAACTAATGCAGAAAGGTCAGAATATGAAAATTCTCTTCCATTATGTACTAAAGGCAATGATGGGTCTTTGGCATTTACCAATTTAGCAGCATTCCTTTCGGCATCATAAATGATTTGACCATCTAATTGATGCAGCTTTCTTTCAAGTACTGCCTGGTAAGCAGGGATTCTTGCAGCATCAGGTATCTGATCATTCCATTGAATGCCATTAAGCTGAGTTTGTTCCCAAAGTTGCTTCATCTTAGAAACATATCTTTGCTCAATAAGTGACTTATCTGCCTCTGCTTTGCTTACAAGGTCATCATATTTAGCTTGTGCCTCAGCCATCTTTTTCAAGAATTCCTCAGATTGATTAGAATTGACAGAGTTTTTAGCTTTCTCTTCCAGTTCCTTCATCTTTTTCAAGGCAAGCTTAATCTTGTCTCCTGAGTTCTTAGTGACTTTAAGTTCCTCAACGGCATTTCCATCAAGACCGTATTCTTTAGCCATTCTTACAATCTCCTCATCATAGCCCATCATGTAATTGCTGATGAAATGCTTTTTAAGGTCAAGGCTTGTCTTAGCAAGTTCAAAATCATAAAGATTTGTATTGAACTTATTGCTAACTGCCTCCGGTACTTGAATATCATTCAGGACAGATGCCGAAATCATCAAGTTAAACTCAGGATCATCTGATACTCCAGCCCTCTTAGCCTGAGCAATCAAAAACTCTTTAATGTTCATGCTCATATCTGTGGGTTAGAAAATGATTCAAATAACTCTGTTGTATCCAAAGTAGGCTCATCACTTACTTCTTCAACTGCTTTCTTCTTGCGCTTAGGTTTCTCCTCAGATTCAGCAGCCAATTCAGCCTCAAGTTCGGCCCTCACCTGTGCCTTAAGTTCTTCCTTAAGCTTTGTAAGAAGTTCAGGATTGCTAAGAGAATTTTGATCTCCTGCCTTGGCTGCTCTTCCAATGTAAACATCTCCAGTAGGTCTGATTCTTGCCCAACTAAATGACCGCTTATTAACGGGCTTTGACAACTCCCTGAGAGCAATGGCAGCATTAACATTAACATTAAACGGCATGTCTTGTGCGCCTGTTACTGGGTTGATTTCCCATCTTACTACCGTAACCTGTGTCCGATTGCCTTTTTCCTTAATGGCATCACGGATGTACTGTAAATTATCCATTTTATAAATTGTTTAAAAATTACCCTGTGTGATGAATAGTAGAACGGATTTTTCCGCTTACTGTTTCTTGGCTTGCTATTCCTGGCTTAAAGCCATAGGCAAGCATGTCTGATTGAATAACCGATGTCATGCCATCAAGTCCATTGTTTTGAATTCTTGTTCTCTCTTCATAAATCTTAGCCCCATTAAGGCTTAGGATGTATGCATGTGTTAGCCACATCCCATCTCCTTTCCATAAGTTAGGCAAGCCATTAATCTCTACCTTCTCAATTGTCTGCACTCCATAGCCTGCATAATACTCCCAACCAAGATGCAACAATTCAAACTCAGGCAGATGACTCCAATTTGTAGCCAACTCAATAAGCTTATCAACATTAAACCTTGCATCATCTTCCAGCACTAAAACATATTCAAGTTCCTCTACAATCTGTTTTATCCATACCTCACGATGAGAAGCAAAGCATCCAATTTCTGATAGGCTTATCTTACCTCTCTTATGCTTAATCTTAAGGCTATTATCAATCCTATGATTCACAAAATTACCATCATTGGCAACATGGCACTCAGCCTCATTGCCATTCTTATCAACTAAACCAATTGCCTTTAGATGCTGAATTAATTTCAGCTTTCTAATAGGTGTCTTCTTGAGGTTTATATAATAGATTGCATCAACAGGCAACTTCACAATTAATTCTCTCTGTGACTGAGAGATTGATGGTGAAGAAGGCTGTTTCAAAATTCCTTTCTTCGAGGCCGAAGAATTGTCTTGCGATTGCCTTTGAATCATAATCTGTGGATTCGTAAGTTATTCCCTTTGTTCGGTTGATTATAGAAGTGATGGCAAACTCTGCACTCTCTAAAGTGGTATTTGCCACAAGCTTAATTGTAACAGTCCTGAGAAGGCTATTAGCCCTACCTCCTGCTGGCTGTTGTTGTACTGATGCTGATTCCCTTACCAAAAACATTACCAACATGTAGCCATCATTAACAGCACAATAAGTTGTGCCATCCTTGGTCACATAATTTCCAGCCTGATTTTCAATAATGCTCTCAACTGCTTCGCCATAGTTCAGCATTTGATTGCCTGGATAAGTTGCAGACAAGTTATTGCATAGATCAGCAATTGCACTCTCTACGGTTACCTTAGTTAATATCATCGGCTTAGGTATTGAATGGCTAATCTGTTTATTGTTTGAAGGCTCTGATCCAGCTCTTTGTCTGAAAGTTCAAAGGTAACACCAAATCTGCTTTCAAGACTATTTGCAATGGCTAATTGTTCAGCAGAAACAAATGTAACACCATAAGCAGTGTCAGAGATTGGCACAGGCCTCCAAGACTTCCACATGTCTCCTGAGAAAGTAAAGTCAATGTAAGCAGTCTGCAAGCCTAATTTCTGCCTCAGTTGTTTATAGCTATCTGTACTTACAAGAGTTTTTAATCTTCTCTTATTTCCAAAGGATTGAGCCTTCCCAAATGCAGATGGAATAACTCTCTGCCCATACTGACCTATCTGCCCACCATCAGACTTTTGTCCATCCTGTTGCACTCTGCTCTGAACTGCTGGAGCAGCATACAAAGCAGCAGCCCTGAGAACCTTATTAGCTTGTGAGGCTTCTTTAAAGTTCTTGAGTTGTTGCTTCAGGAAAGCAGATGTAGAATCATAGACTGGCATAAATCTTTAAAATATTTTTGCAGATATAAAACCAATGGATTAGTATTGCACTCAAATCTAACCAAAAAAAAAATGAATACACAAAAAGCAAAAGTAATAGATGTCATGGATGGAATATTAATTGACATATTCACAGAGGATTTAAAGGACATCCAAGAGGCTGTTTACCGTTATGGTGGCAATGTCATAGTCTATGAATTGGCTGATGAATTTAGAATCTCTTACACCTTAAATGCTCACCCATTTTCAATGATGATCTACTGCATTCACATAAACAAAGGCCAATATGATTGCCAGGTAAGAGCCTTTGGTGGTCAGGTAAAAGAATTTAAAAAAGGGACTAAATTAGTGCTGATTGACAACCTTTATTTTGTAGAGTCATGAACAGAGAAATCAAAGAAGTTCTTAAACAGGCTTTAGTAATAGGCTTTACATATTCAGTCTATCTAATATTAGCATCATTGTTAATAATTAAATTTGTGGCTTATGTCTTCAAGTAATGTGACCATCTGCTTGACATCTTACAAGCGATTTAATCTTCTTGAAAGGACAGTCACGAGCCTTGTGCAGTTTTGGGATGATGTACCTCCTTACGAGTTTATTATCCATGAAGACTCAGGTTCTGTGCCTTCTGAATTTAGGAGGTTATTAGATCAATGTGTTTATGAGGAGTGGAAGCTGATGCCTATTTGGTTGTTTAGTGAGAATGTTGGACAAGTGAATGCAATTGATAAGATGTATCAGCTTGTTGAGACTAAATACATATTCCACTGTGAGGATGATTGGGAGTTTGATTGTTATGGTTTTATTCAGGCTTCTAAAGATGTCCTAAGTGCTAATTCATCTATTGCTTGTGTTTGGCTCAGGTATCCTGCTGACCGCAATGGTCATCCAGTAATCGGACATCCATTGCAATCAAAAAATGGAACTAAGTATATCTTACTTAAGCTTAATCATCGGTCTACTTGGCACGGCTTTACTTGGAATCCTGGTCTAAGAAGGCTCAAAGATTACAAGGAGGTTGGTAAGTTTAGTGACTTTACTTACTTTTTACCTAACAATCCATGCAAGTCAGAGATTGATGCCAATGCTAAGTATTTAGAGCATGGCTTTAGGGCAGCTTCATTACTCAGAGGTTATGTCAGACATATTGGAGGTCGAAATTCAACATCTAAATTCAAAAAAAATGGCTAAGGAAAGACTATACAATAAGATAACTGCATCCTGCACTGATGAGGAGAAAGACAGATGGCTTGTGGCTGTTGGTCAGCAATCGGCAGCAATGGTGCTGAGAAAAATTATAAGAGATTACTGCATTGAGCAGGAGACTAAAAAGGAGGAATTAAAGAAGCTTAAACTTAGCGATAAGTAAGGCTCATGCTGGTTGGTGTAAGTGCGAATAAATAGCACCTTGGGTAACAGGCTGACTCATAATCGGCAGATGGAGGTTCGAGTCCTTCACCAGCAACTTAATCAGGTAGCCTAATTGGTAAGGCACATACAATGAGAGTTTGCGTAGCTCGCCCGAAAAGTAAGTTGTATGGTGGCATAAATGCAGGTTCGAATCCTGTCCTGATTGCTAAACAATTAAACAATGGCAGACATAGCAATGTGTGAAGGCACAGATTGTCCAATTAAAGAGCAGTGTGAGAGATTTACAGCTACACCTAATGAATATAGGCAGTCTTACTTTGTGACTGTCCCAGGTAAGCATTATGATGGCAAGTTTAGCTGTGAGATGTTTTGGGGAGTGCCTCAAGAAAGGATTATGAACCAACTTAAAGACATTGTCAATGGCAAGTAAACATACAGCAATTGAATGGCTTAAGAATAGTCTTGAGCAACATGGTTCTCCGTCAAGGTTAGATATAGATTGGGAATCTCTTGATGAACTTCTTGAACAAGCCAAAGCAATGGAAAAGGAGCAGATAATGGATGCTTTTTATCAAGGTGAAAATAATAGCGTAGATTACTTTATTCCAGGAAATGAAATACAAGAATCAGAACAGTATTATAACGATATCTACAAGAAATGAAATGGCTCTTAATTGCTCTGCTATTAATATCCTGCAAAAAAGATGATTGCCAAACCTGCACTCAGATGCTTTCTGAGGATTACTATCCTTTAAGGGATGGCTATCCAAAGACTACCTCAAGCAGTTACTATTCTTGTGGTAGAAATAACTCATGGATAGGCAACCAGGTCAATGTGCAGAGGTTCATCTTGAGTGATACCTTAGTAACTAAAATTTTATCAGTGGATTGCAAATAATTATACTTTTGCACTATGCAAGCAACTCAGATTCAGGAACTAATTGACTGGATAATTGACCATGAAGGTCACATTGATTGCAATGATGTCTTAATTAAGGCTGAACTGATTAACATGAGGTCAAAGCCTAAGATTGCTGGCTACTTGCACAACGGAAAACTTTACAAATCAATTGATGACTTTAGGCTCTCTACAATGAATGATGTTGATGATCCTAAACCTCTTTTTTATTCTTGGTAACTATGGGCGCAATAACTGACTACTTCGGGGCAGACATTATACATAAACCTAATGTATTAATTGACCATCCTCAGCATTATGGTGGAGAGGAGAACCCTTATGAGGCCATCAAAGTGATTGAATCTTGGAATCTTGACTTTGCTTTAGGCAATGTGGTTAAGTATATCAATCGGGCAGGCAAGAAGGGAAGCAAGCTTGAGGATTTAAAAAAGGCTCAATGGTATATGAACCGAGCAGTTGAGCAAGCAGAGAAGTTTTAAATTATGGTAAGTATAGAAAAACAACAACAGTACATCATTGATGCTATTAATGAGGAACTTAAAAAAACTCATAAGTTTGATTTGCGCAATTCATTTAGGCAGGCAGTTTGGTTTGAGCCTGCTTCTGGTCGCTTTTTATTTGATGATGAATTTATTAGATATGAAGTGATAGAACCACTGATTACAGATGGTACTCTTGAATTTAAATCATTCGAGATGCACCAAGGAGATAAGATGCTCAAATATGTTCTTGCGTAAGTTTTAATTATACCCTTTCGGATATAGTTTAAGCATAATTGCACAAATTATACCCTTTCGCATATAATTGTCGTTGATTACTGCACTAAGGTCTTACAAATCCCTGCTGGATAAGTCCGGCATTGTCGCAATTAAAGCAAAGACCTTCACCTCTAAGGTTTAACTGTCTTGCCCAAATAGCAAGCGACTGATTGTAACCATCAAGGAAGGTAGCCATTGCTCTCTCAGTGAACTCTCTATTGCCTTGGCTAAAATAGTTAGCCCTTGGTGAGGCAACCTTAGCCCAAAGGATTTGATAGCATAGAAGGTTAGCCCAAGCATCAACAAGAAACTCTTTCTGTTGGCAGATAAAGCTATCAAGTGAGCAAAGAAGCTGAGCATCCATGTAAACACCTGATTGGCTATTGTCCTGACTCCAGCTATCTCCAAAGCCATAGCCTAATGGAGCAGTCACAGGAAAGATACTCCATCCATTGCGCCATAAATAGGTGAACCTTGTTGCACATTCTAAGTCCATCTGATTCCAACCCCAGTCTATAAACATTCCTGTGGTGGTTTCTAAGTTGGTGCAATCAACAGCAGCCATGATGTTTATCTTATCGAAGTCTGAGTAAAACTCATTATTGATAGGAATGTAATTCATGCCTGGTGCAACATCATAAGTGCCTTGGTCAAGTATCTTCCCATCCTGAGTTTGATAAATGAACCAGGGACAATTTGTCACGGTTTGACTTCCTGCATTATAGACAAGCAGTTGCTTGATTCTTAGGCTTAAATATTTACTTCCCTGAATGCTTACAAATGCACCTTTTAGGATTGCCTCTGGAGCAACAGTCTGAATCTGTTGCCACTGCTGAACGAAGTTCTTGCTTGTCTGAAATAAGACTTGATCAAGCTGCGCTTCTGCTGATTGAAATAAGGCAAGCTGAATGTCTCTTTTAATTCTTACATAAGCTACTGCTTGTGCAGAGTTCCACATGCCTATATAAGAAGCCTGCTCAGGAGTGGCAATCTTCTCAAGCAATTCTGAAGACATGCCAGGGTAATCATTAATGTAAAGCCCCGACAAAGGTGCATCAGCAGTGCATCCTTGTAAACCAATGTAATTCTGCAAGCAATTCATAGGTGCAAGTTAGTTAGTTATCTTGAGAAATTGCAGGTGTAGTAATTCGGAAAATCTTATTAGTCAATGCTACCCAAGCACCGAGTACTTGCCCAAGAATGAACATCAGCACGCTGTCAGATGCACTTACTTTCTCTACTTGGTATAAGTACCCAGTGCCAAGGAGCATGCCTACAAGCACAACAGAAGTGCAAGTGTAAGCATAGACTTGCATCCTTTTGGAATAGATATTTGAAGTCAAATACCCGGGAACAGACCTTTTATTAGTCCTCCCACGAATTTGCCTCTTCTCTCCGCTTTGTCTGCTTTTTGTGCCTTGATTTGATTGCATGAATCCAAATATAAGACAGTCTTAGCCAATGCTTCATTCTGCTTATGCATACTATCAACCCTTTGATTAATGTTCGCCAAGTCGATGCCTGAAGTGATGCAACTTTTCGCCAGGTACTGAACATCATCGCTAATTTTTGATTCAACATCATAGGCATGGAATCTATCATAGGCAATGTACCCAACAAAGAAGGCAAATAGCCATATAGTTTCAATTTTTCTCATTGTATAATTTTTTAATCTCTCTAAATATTTTAATATACCCAGTAATCTTAATAGATTCTCCATCTACATAGATGGTCACATGTTTGCTTAATTTGTGATGTAAATCCCAAAGAACATTTCCAAAGCGAAGAACAAGAAGCCAAAGCCATCCATGATCATATAAATACTTTTCAATGTCTGAGAAACTGCTTGTATTAACATCTGCAATCTTGGTTAGCATTATTGCCCCATAAGCAGGAAGGTCAAAACCAAACTTAATCAACTCATCTTTTAATTCTGCTGTCATCAGTATGTCCAAATAACATTGGCTGGCTTAGTAGGGTCACAATCAGCATGAATAAAACTGCTTGAAACACCTATGCGATTTATACCGGATTTGAGAAGAGCATTAATTATTGTCCATCTCTTAGCCCCATCTTTACAAGCAATGTCTGCTGCATATCCTTCAGTATGACTGCTGGAATCAACTCCTCCAACCTTAGCATTATGTGCAACTGTCCTATATCCTGAATTGATACTAAAAGGAATATTGGCAATTGACCGAGCATTGTCAAGTCTTTGCAAAAACTCAGGCTTCATCTTAGCCCCTGAACCAGGTGCATCAGGTGAGTCAAACTCTGAAAGTGTAAAATGCTTCAGTTGCATTGTGTAAAGTTATTAATTTCGTTTGAATTTCTTCTCTGCCATTATCTTCCTTGTCCAATATATTTCTTAGCCCTACCTCCTTTAGGCTTTTTGGCTTTTGAATGCTTGCCTTCTCGCCTCTTGCCAAATGTAATTTTAGCAACCGAACCAGCAGTGGTTTTTGTTTTTTTCATACCCAAATATCATTTTTTTTCGCTTATTATTGCAAACTGATTTATGAAGTGTCAATCAATTTTACAGATAGAGAAATCAAGTTTCTCAAAGTATTAGCATCAGGTAGGCATTATCTAAAAGATATAGTAAAACCAAATAGACATTCTGTTGCACGATGGGGAAACACTCAAGAGCAAGCCGACATGCTTGGTGTTATGGGTGAATATGGAGTTGCTAAATATCTCGGTTTACCATTTGATACAAGCATTAATCTCGATGGAGATGGTGGAGAGACTGATCTTATGCTTGGCTCTTACAACATTCAAGTTAAGTCCACCAAGTATAAGACAGGCCGGCTTGTTTTCAATAACCTCAAAGAAATTATTGCAGATTTGTTTGTGTTGTGCTACTGCTCAGAGCCTGAAATGTCTGTGGAAATATTAGGCTACATCAAAAAGGAGGAAATAAAGAATGTTTCTGAACTTAAAGACTTAGGATATGGCCTTAGAATACTTGTGGAGCAAAGGCATCTGCTTCCAATTTCAGACTTACTTAAATATGACAAGGCACTATGAGGCTTCTTGCTGTGCTTACATTGTGCATACTTTTAACAAGTTGCTATCGAAGATATAAGTATAATGCCACTGCTGAAAGATGGGAGACTTATGTAGGAAGAGGCAGACCATTCAGGAATAAAAAGCATCCAAATAAGGCAAAGCATGTGCCTGCTCCTTATTACAAAGTATTTAGGATTGAGTAATTACTTTACTCCTGTTCTGCCAGCTTCTTTAGCTGCATCATATTGCTCTTTAGAGACAGGCCATAGTTGATGCCTGCAATTATATCCTCCTCGGTAGATAAATATTGTGTTGGCATTAGTGCCTGCCATTCTTCCTTGCCATCCTTTAAGATTAGCCCATTGCTTTACCTGGTCAGTGGTAAAAAATCTGCCGGTTCTTGCTGAACAGAATGGCCTTGTATCTTCAATGATTGTACCGGCGTATAGATAATATTCAACACCTAAGTCTTCACTTACTGTCTGAATGTACTCTGCATTGAAGGCCATTACAGAGTCGTTTGTTGTCTGCTTGATATATCTGTTCAAGAATGGCAAATCATCCTGTGTGCCTTCAATAAACTGCCTTAAAGTCTTGTTAAGTTCTGCCCGATTGCTTACTCCAGCTATGTTGTTCTTTAGCACCTCCTGAATTGCATTGCTGAAATTGTTTCTGATGCCTGAACCTATAAGAGCATCCTTAGTAACTTCAATATTAGTGTCAAGAATGGCTTTATAAAGTTCAGTTTTCGGGGAAAAATCATCAAGAATTAAACTTAAATATTCATTGGATGCTTCTGCAAGTGCCTTGTAGCCATTAATGACAGCCACAACTTCTGTTTGATAGGCTGCATTATTGACTATAGCATCCGAGATGTCCTTCTTAAGCTTGATCATCTCTCTTAAAGTCTTAGCCCTATCTTTAGGATTAAGACTGAGTTCAGATGCTAAGTCAATTACTTCATTGCTTAGAGTCTTGAATACTTTAGGCAAAGCATCAGCCATCCCATTCTCAATATCCAACTGAATCTGCTGGATTTTCCTGATGATGGCTAACTGCTTGTCTGTAGGCATTACATTCCTTGAGGCATGATTGGAACAACAGCAGACTTAATCTGAGAAACCTTGGCTGCTGCCATTGCCTCTACTTGCGCCCTTTGAACTTGAATTGGCAAATCATACCACATAGCATTCTCATCTACTAATTGCATCACAAATGCTGGAAGATTAGCACTCAAGACATAATCCTGAAGTGAACATCCTTGACTATTGAGCAGAAGGGTCTTCTCATCTGTTGTCTTATATGGCAATGGATCAAGCTGCTTCAATATCTTAAGATAAATCTGCTGGATTGAGTTTTCACCATAAAGCTTCTCAACATAATCATCTTCAATTCCTGAGATAATCAATGGGTCAAAATTTCCTTGTCTTGCCTTTGTCAGCATCTCACCAATCATATCAGTGGTCATTACATCAAAGTCAGTAGGCACTGTAATCTGAGGTAATGCTGCTTTGACCTTGTCACTATCCATTAAGGATGAAGCAAATAGGCTATTATAACGCTGATATAGGATGTGAAAGCAAACCTTATTGTAAACCTGAGCCAAGTGGACAGTTACAGAATAGCAGAAGGTATTTAGTTCCTTTCTGTCATACTCTTTTGCAATCCCTGATTGAGCAGCAGGAATCTGTCCAAGTAATTCAAGACCAATAGCCTTGAAGCCTTGAAACTCTTTTTGAATGATGTCCTCCTGGAATAATCTTACTGTCTCAGTAGGTCTTTCAATATATCCAGCCGGAGGCACAGGTGGAACAATAGGATTAGGATTAACAGCAGAAACTCTATCAATGTTTATTTCCATCAATCCGAATGGACTGCTTGAGGCTCTTCCTGAGCCTTGGCAATCATTACAGCCTACTCTCTCCTCTTTTCTGTTTGTGCGTTGTCCTGTGCCATTACAAGTCTTACAAGGAGACATCTTTAATGCCCATTTCTGCGGAAGAGCATGCGTAGCCCAAAGGATATTTAAATCATCTGTCCTAAATAATACTTCATTCCAAGCAGGAAGACAAGGAGCAAGAACCGAATCAAAAACCAAATTACCATCTTCCTCTTCATAAATAACACTTCCAACCTTGACAACAGGGAGGTAGGAGAATTTATAAGGGAGAATAAAAACTTGGAAAGGATTGTCATAAGTATATTCATTGACTTGCCTAAAAAGGACTAAGCCCTCCATAGTGATACACAAGAATTGATCCCACTTTTTGCGGTTCATATCCTCATAATCCTCAGCTTTAACAATCACAAAAGATTCTTCCTCAAAAATTAAATCTTCGGAGAAAATTGTCTGTGGGTAAGGTTTTGACCAATCTAAAGTGGTTACTCCTGCTGGATTCTCTACAAAATCCTCATAGTATGGTAACACTGCCACAATTGCATTGGCATCTTGTAGATAGGTCTTTAAGAAGACATTAAATGCCCATGATTCAAGGCTGCCAAACTTAGGCAGAGCATTCTCTACATAGAACTGCAAGGTGTTATCCTGCAAGCCTATTCTCTCAGCAACACCTGTTTTTTTAAAGTCTGATTCAAATGTGATTTTAAAGTCATCAGCCTGCTGAATCTTCTGAAGGAAATTAAATACTCTGCCTGTGGCTGTTGTTGTTGGTGCTTGCCATCGCCTTTTGCGATAGTCCTTCATCCAAGGCTCTTCACTCGGATGTTGAGTAAGGAGGAGTTTAGTTGGATATTCATTTTCAAAGTGATACTCTAACTCTTCAGCCTTCTCCCTGGCACATTCAATGTACTCAAGTTTGCCCTCACGAATCTCCCGATCCATGAGGGTTGAAAATAATTGTCCAATTAACTCCTCCATCCCTTATTTACTTAGTCGCAAAGAACATTAAGTTTGATAGTCTCCTGACCGAATACACAGCCATACTCATTGGTAACAGTAACCGTGAAAATGTATGTGCCATCATAAGCCCCACCGCCAGGAGTCCAAGTTAAAACTCCAGTTGTTGCATCAATTCCAAGAGCAATATCAGCTATAGGCTCACTTCCACTTACTTCATCAATTGACCAACTTTGAGCAGGTGCGCCTGAAATTGCGCCAATGTTTAACACAGCAGAAAAAGTAGTTGATTCTGTTGCTCCACATCCACTTGTAATAGTGTTGCCAATATAAGTGTTTCCTGAACCTGTGAAGCTGATGATATAATACAAGCCCTCAAGGAAGGTATCAGTATCAAACTCATAAGGCAAAGGATTGACTTTAGAAACCCAGTTTACAGTTACCTCAGCCATTTGATAGGTATTAAGGTCTGCTGTAACAATTGGATCACCAATTACTGTTACATAGTAACCGGAAGCATCCCAAATTCTGTTAGGAGTAAAATAATAGAAGTCATAATTCTGAGCAGAAGCAAGAATGTCATTGTAAAACTGAACATTATTCTGAACTACACCTTGCATGTCTTGATAAGTCAATGTATGAGTCTTAGCAAGGGCCTTGGTGTTTTGCATGCCTCGGCCTGCTGTTGTAGCAGTGTCAGGCTTAGGCTTCTCTCCTGATGTGTTAAGGACAAGGTAGCCCTCACCATCAAGGTATCTCTCATAGAGAGCAGCAATCCATGAATCAGCAGTTGCCTTTTCAACGGAAGTAAGTGCAGATGACTTCTTTACATAGGCCACTGCAATGATTTTATTTTGAAACTCAGGATCACACAGAAAATTCTGATAGCATCCTACATCCGGACATGTTAATGAAAATATTGACATAGTTTTAGCAAGTTAAACAACTTGAGTTTTTAGGCTGGAAGCCTTGAAGAAGTGCCGAAAACTTAACCTGAGCTAAGGTTTCAAATGAGGATTGTGTAGTGAAATCTTGAATGGTGGCAACATCAATATCTCCCTTCACAAAGATTGACTTATTGTTCCAAACTAAGTACGGATGTCGAGTGGCATCAACAAACGCAAGCTGAGTTTGTTCATCAATAAAATCAGTATGCAAATCTAATGATAAATCTTGCTTGTTCTGAGGTCTTCTATGAACTCCATTGGATTGTCTGTAAAGATTTTCCTCAATTACAGGCTTTGCTCCTCCTCCATTTAGGCCAAGTCTTATTCTCTGCTTCCAATCATTAAAATACTCAAACCCCTGAGCAATTGAATTGTCATTTGCCCAAAACTCAAGCATTGTGGAAAAGCAATCAGAGGCATCAATGTTTATGATGTTGCTTAGAGAATAAAGGTAAAAGCCTCCTTCTGATTCATTGTAAACTCCAAGTCTATAACAACCCGAAGCAACTGCTGGAATCAAACTTGTAGCCTGCAATTGAGTTGGATTTGCAACATTAGAATAAATCAAAGGCTTGATGAAATAAACTGTTTCATCTGTTTCCTCATTTAATTGCCATGCAGCAATTGAGCAAAAGCAAGTTGGTGGATTAGTAAATGTAAAGTAAAATTCAACTTTACCGGCAATATCCAATTCAACTACAACAGATAACCATGCAGGCCAAGCCAAGCTTTCAACAACAGATTTAAATTCATTAAAGTCATCTGTTGTAATTCCACCAATTGGAATTGTTGCAAGAATGTCTCCTGTGGTTACACCGTTGCAATCAGTTGTTTGAAAATTTAAAGTATATGCAGAATAATATTCAGCATCATACCAATCTTGATAAGTTCCTCTTGCCCCTGCTGCACCATACATGCCATACTCAGTAAGATTGTATGATGGCAAACTTGCTTGACCTATCTGCTGAATGAATTGACCATCTTGAGTGAATAAACCTACATTGGCAGAAGTAACTCCGGTTAAATTTCCCTCATCAGATGGCACATTGAACTGCCAATTGTCTCCAGGGATTGCAGGCATGGCATAGAACTCAGGACTCACATAGCAACCTGAATTAAACTCAATAAACTCCATGTCATACCAATCGCCATAAAGCCACTGATAACTTACCAATGGCGAGTAAGGCAATGGTGTAGTTGATGAATATGCAAATGGACTTGTATCTGTACTTCCTGATTCATTTATAAATCTCTGCCATAGCCAATTGGTGTCAAGCCTGCCAATCATTAGTAAGCTTCTGTCATCACGATACAACAAGCAAAAAATCCTTGTATAAGTTCCTGATACTATATCAAATGATGCATTCCATCCATTAGGAAGACTGAATGTATTAAAATAGGATTCAATCAGAGTTTCATCAGTCTCGGTTAGGCTATAATTAATAACC
>Ga0208864_1000049_pt1 | contig 34390 bp, 39 predicted proteins | sample CryBogmetaGMA05M_FD_184542 | JGI IMG/M metagenome (GOLD analysis project Ga0208864, IMG submission 184542) | Freshwater microbial communities from Crystal Bog, Wisconsin, USA - MA0.5M (SPAdes) | ecosystem: Environmental > Aquatic > Freshwater > Lake | place: Crystal Bog, Wisconsin, USA...
ACCCAACAAATATAGGTATCTTGAATGAAGGTGTTATAAAAACAGGTGCTGGTGACGACACCGTTGATGCTCTTACTGGCGGATTTAGTGGATCTGGTCTTATCGACCTGGGGGATGGCAATGACACGCTGATTGGCTTTGGTACGGGCAGATTTGATGGAGGCAGCGGCCTTAACGATACGGTTTTGTTGTCTGATGGAACATATGCTTTCACCGGTTTTGGAAGGTTAGGAAATGAGTCAAATGCTGATGGTTACTTCAAGCTCAAGAATAATTTTGTTACGATGCTAGTACAGAGTTTTGAATTTATCGGCTCTGCTTCTGACCCAATTAATGCTATCCAAATGAATTTGGGAAGCCTCTATAATATCGCTGGAAATAGTATCACCACCAGTCGCTTGCTTTTCTAGTTTTCATTGCTCCCCCAGGGCAGGCGTAGCTTCTGCTCTGGGGGAGCAAGTTAGGTTCCTTTGCCGCAGAGCCTCCTTTGGCGCTCTTGTTTTCTCTGTAGGCGAGGTGTGATGCCGAGCTCTGCCCCTTTCCAAAGGCGATTGATTTCAGCGGTGAAATGCTTGGCCAGCAGGGGTGACTCAATCACCAGGAGGGTTTCATCGTTTTGGTGGGCGGCACTGGGGCTCCAGTTGAAGGATCCTGTGATCACGGTGCGCCCATCGATCACAGCGAGCTTGTGGTGCAACTTGTCGCCTGGGGCCAGGCGCGGGGTGCCCACGCCATCGAGGGGCTTTCGCCAGGGGCGATTGCTGGCCTCCAATTTGCAGTTGCGATCCGGCAGTTGGGTGCCGAGAAGATCGAGAATTTCGCTGAAAGATCGATTGGCAAAGCCAGGATCGGCAAGCAGGCGTATGGCCACTCCCTTTGCCTGGAGGGTGGCAAGGGCATCGGCAATCCCCTGCTCCGACAACACAAAGAGGGCGAGGTCCACCGTCTTTTTGGTGGTGGCCAGCAGCTGCTCGAGCAGCAGTAATCCCTGGTTTGGATCGCTGCTCCGGTGCGGGGCAAACAGCACCCCCACCCGGGTGGGCCCCACCAGCACCTGCTGCAGAGCGCCCTCCCCTTTGGCAACGCCAAAGTGACTATCCGGTTTGCCGCCAGGTCCATCGCCCCACATCCGGCCAAATTCGGCCGCAAACACGGCTGCCAGCTCTGGGCTATGAAAACGCAGCAGGTGGTTTACATTCCCCCGCGACTGGGGATCATCCGGGTCCCCATGGATGCAGGACGGCGTGAAATTTGCCGAACCCGCCACCACGACCTTGCGGTCCACCACCATAAATTTGTGGTGCAAATCAAGTGCCCCTGCTATGACTGGGTTTACGACTAAAAAACTAGAGTGTAAAGTAAGAGTAATCGCTGACTCGGATTTTGGGCGTCATCGCCAAGGAGGAGATCAACCCCGCTGTCCCTGACAAGACGCGGATCCTGGTTCTTCTGGATCGTGGTGGTAGGAACTGGTACATGCGTCTTCGCCAGGGTGGTCGCTATCGCTTCATTTCCTTAAAGACACCAGATCTGAGCGATGCACGGCGAAAAGCGTTTCTGGATCCCCCTGAACCCAATGAAAAGCATGGGCGTTCCATTCGTAGAGCGTTGCTGGAATTTCAGGAGAGTCGTCAGCAACTCATGGATGCTCCCGGTGAGACCAAGAGCATTCGTCTCAACACCTTCAAGACTTACAAGGCGCGGGTTCAATCGTTGAACCTCTTCTTTGATCAACTGCAGGTTGTCAACAAGGAATTCAAGGTGAAAACCGTTGGATCACTTACTGCTGGCGATTTTGCAACCTACCGCAACTGGCGGGAGAAAGACGGAAAAATGCTGACGACGATCAAAACTGAGATCGCTCAGATCAACGCAATCCTGTCCTGGTTTCATGAGAATCAATATATCCCTAATATCATTAAAGTCGGATCCCCAATATTTGATCCAGATAAGTACCGTAAACCAAATCGACTGCTGGAAGGCCAGGAGGAGACGGTTCTCAAAACCGCACTTAGAAAACTCTGCACTTCTGGCGATTTGGAACGGGAGAAGCGATGGCATCTGTATGCCTTGTGGTTGGAATGGTTGGAGGATACATTCACTCGACCGCATGAGTGCAGATTGCTCCGATTCACTGATGTCAATGAGTTTCTGATAGACGGTAAGATTGCAGTTCAGTTTTCAACGAGACCCGAAACAAAAACTGGAGAGCGATTAGTTTATGCAGTTTCCAGGGTGAAAAGTAAACTCTTGAACCTTTATGAATCCTGGGGGTTGGATGTGACTCCTGTTTCTCCTCTATTTCTTCTTCCTCAGGATAGACCTCCATCTTCATCGTGGTTCAGCGATATGTGGAAAAAATTGATTAAAGAATGTGGATTCAATATCAAACCTCGTGAACTCACTCAGTACTCCTTACGGCACCAAGGGATCAATACTTTGCTTGTTCAAGGTGTGCCTCCTACCAAGGTTGCCGACTTGGCAGGACATTCTTTGTCAATTCAACAAAAAATCTATAAGAAGTATAAACTTAAAGATGATCACTCTGTATTGCGTGAAGTAAAGACCAGAAAAGTCAACACAACTGTTTCTTTGACGACAGATACCGATCTCCCATTTCCATGGGAGAAGGATCCTCGTACTGGTGAATTTTTCCCTGATGACTACATTGATGATCAAGACCTCTGAGTCAATTTTGCATGAATTGATCTTTGGCAAAGATGACTCTGGTATGTTTTGCCATGTAAATCTTAATCCTAATTGAATGCCCCGCAAAATAAGCAGGGCAAACTTTCGCAAACAGTTAGATTGCTGGATTTTCAAATATCCATTCACCGTCCGTTAAATGGCGCATTCTGATATAATTAGAGATGCAGACAATCATGGCATTTAATACGGTCTCCCATCCAATTCCATCTTTATCACTAAACCACTCACTAAGTCCGCTATCTGGTACTTCGTGTATTTGATCTACGATTGCAACTATAATCTCCAGGGAGGTACCATCGACTTCTTGCGCTTTTGCTGTAGAAGTTATCAATTCCTTGAATTCGTCAAGAAAATTATCTGTCATCTCGTATTTAATTAGGCGTACAAGTTCTAAGTTCATCATATTTTCAGCAATATACTATAGTCTGGGGATCATGTGTCCACAGAGGTATATTTTATCATGATATTGGGCAAATTGCAACATTTAGTGTGCCGACAGTAGGATAATCACTAGCAAAAGAACTTGAGCGCCTATTTGCCTGCTTTGCCCCAATTTAGTTTTCCTGGATCTTCTTTGAATCCGCCGTAATTACTTTTAGGGCAGTCTTAGGATTTCAATGAGGCCTGGTGGGGAAAATTTCTAGCGCGGAAATTTTTCTATCGAGTGACACTACTTTTATAGACTTACCACCCTATTCAATTGTAATACTGCCCTTTAGGTGCCCTGTAAGGCGCCACAAGAACTCAAGGTACCTGTACTGGAATCAATGACGGCAAAGTGCTCCTGGACTTCCAACTGCTTGAGGAGAACCTGCTGAGAGTCCATCTGCTCCATCAGGTACTGGTAAGTCTCTGGCAGGTAGTGATCCAGGTAATCCAGTTGCTGTTGGAGAAAGGCGATTTTTGATTCCAGTTTCTGGCGGGGGTTCATTGGATCTCATCAGCATCTGGTGGTTCTTCATAGAGAGAAAATGCCTGATTCACTACCTCAAATATTTCATCGCTGGAGTGAAATCCAAGTTTGATCACGGCATCTGGACTAAGGCGTTCGATCCAATCAGCAACCTGGTCATACGAATGTGGATTGAAGGGATTGTTTTGCTGTTCAGGATTAAACTCATCGGCAAAGTTCATAATGACACCATCTTGTGCTTCTCGTACCACCTGTAGTGAGTCAGGAGGAAATGAAGCGTCCCAGTTCTGGAGCGCCTGAGGTTTCTGGAGAGTTCATCAAATTCCTCAAGCGTATCCTGGTGCTTGTTTCCAAAGAACAAATTGATGCTTTTGGCGTCTTCTGGATAGGTTCTGGTGCTCATAAAATCGTTGCTGTAGGTGTACTATTTAGTCTTTGTATTGAAGATAAGGTCAGAATATTCATAGTCTAAAACCAGGTCTGAATCCTGATGGTGCTTAAACCTGTGGTAGTCCTTTAGGTTGTAGAGGGCGTGGTGGTCGTAATTCCATTCCTTGATCACCAGTGCTGGATCCTGCTTACGGTTGAGGTTCCTGAAGCATCTGAAGTCTGGTGCTACCTTCTTTTGAATGATCCATTCCAGTTGGGTTTTGGATGATGCAAATGGGGCAGGAAGTGCCTCTAGATGAAGGTTGGAATGCCAGATGAGATTCCCATTGGGATCCATTGCTCGCTCATGAAACCATACCATTTTGATGCGTTTCTCTGGTGGTGGTAACTGATGCAGGTGGCACCTATAGATCGCTGGTAGAAACTTATTCCTGAAGTGCCTAGCGTGACCTTGAGTAGTTGCAAAATCCTTAGGCGCTGGAGTCCATTGGATCACCAGGAACCAAGAGGGAGGATGCTGGTTCCATTGGTGCTTGATGGACTTTTTGATCTCCTTATAGAGCGCATTTGATCTTGATTGATTTCCTCCCTTCGGTCGGAATTCTGCTTCACTTCGTTCAGCAGATCCTTTTGCTTTTATTGATAGTATCGTTTGAGTCATGTTATCTGTACTTATAAGGTAGATATGAGATCTTTACTTCTTTGGAGTTCTTATGGTTTTTGGAGGTGCTCAGAGGTTCTTTGAAGCGTTCTCGGTAGGAGAGAAATTCAAGTTGCTCTGGATCATATTGGAGTTAGTCTGAATTTTATTCACTCCTTATCCCTCAAGGACTTGATGCTCCCTTGCCAATCAGTATGTGTTAAACGCCTTAATGATCTTGCCTCTGCAGATCACCAGTAACGAGTAAGTTTTCATTGCCTTACTATATAGCGATTCTGATTATTTGAGGAGTTCACCTGATATAGCGCAGACTTAACTTGCGAAATAGAAGACCCAGGTTAATTAAATAGATACTTTCCCGGACTCATCCAAATTGCTGAAGAGTATCTCTCTATAAGGATTTCAGGTTCTCACGAGGACATAATGTTAGTACCTTTCAGGTAAGCGATTCGTGAAATATACTTTCCTTTGTCCACAAGTATCGTCACTAGCCTCTAGCAATCTTTAGCAGTAGATCTAAGGGATCGGCAAACATTTTGTCTCTTTTTTCGCTTAATGCTTTTGTTTTTTCTGGATTATTCCAGGAGGCGCTATAGGTGGAGCAAAGTTGTTGACCCTTGACTTTGCGACAGTAAATGAGTTTCTTGCTTTGTAGGCGCTTGTCTTTGTGCTCCCTGCCTCTGATGTTAGTATCGCCGTATCCTTTGGTGATACCAACCAGTTCCCAGTTATCTGCTCGGTAGCAAGCACCATTTCTTGTTTTACCATTCCATAAGCGTTCCTCCACTACAAAAGTCTCAAAACCTGCGACCTTGACCTCATAAAGTTCTTCCCAGTCTTTCAGGATTTGCTTTCTCCATTTAGACAAAACTATTGTCGCTAGATTTGGCGCTGGGTAGTTCAATTTAAAGATATTATTGTTGATAATACTATTGAGTTGGCAGTTTTTTTCATCTTTATCAGTGCTTAACTCCCAATACTTGTCCCTAGACTGACTCGTGAAAGCACTACTCGCTCCACCAATCACGCCAACTACCTCCTTTCCGTAGAAGATCAGATACTGAAGTTGCTGACCTACCAAACCACGATCAGGAATGTAGTGGTTATTTCTGTATTGCTTGTAGACAGGATCTGTTCTACGCACCAATTCAAGTCGCACAATTTCTTTCTCGGCCCTTGGAAGCGGTTCTGATGGCGATTGGGTGGGCAGAAGATCCTCAAGGAGTTTGGTTATGCTCCTGCCTCGACCAGTTCCGTTTGTTCGCCCGAAAGCGTCCAATGCCTCAAGGAGTGGTTCAGGAAGATAAACCAAAACAGGCTTTGCTGGTGGTTTTGCCTCTTCAGTAAATCGACCTGCGGTGCGACTTCTGTGCCCCTTCGGAGTGGATGTCAAACCGACCTATATGGGTTGGAACTAGGTTACCTATGAATGCCCAAACCTGCCACAAGGGTTCGATGGGTCTCCGTCGCCCTCTAGCAGGCGGGAGTCGATCAACGGTGCTACTGGTAATGGAATCAGATCCTGCTCTTCTTGACTTGTTGACAGAAATTGTCAAGGATTTTGGATATACATTCAATGCCCACAAGAAGGGTAGTGTTAATAAGGCGCAACTTGCGGATCAGTGATATAATAAATGGTTGTCGCACATTGCGTATTCATGGCGACTAAATCACCAAATAAATAGAAGGTGGTTGTACGGCGAAAAATGACTCAACTAGGCGAAAGAGATTATAAGCATGTCGCTCAAAGAATCCTGGGCATTATGCAGGAGCAAAGGCAACTAAGAAGAACTGCAATTCATTGTGAGGCAGTAGAGTTAGCAGAAGAAAATACCTTCTATGTCTATCGGACTGATACCCAGACCGTCCTGGCAAAAGGAATAAAAGGATATGAACTGGCAAAAAATCGTGCAAATCGATTTCGTCAGGCGATGAACTTGCGTTGGGATCAAATTTCTTTCAAGGTAGAACGCAAGATTCCTCAGAAATTTGGGGTCAAGGGCAGATCCTTCACCAATGCTCGTGGGGATACGGGAAAGGTGGATTATGCCAACAGGTTTAATGCATCCAAGCGAAGTAGATTCAAAGGATATACGGATTCGCAGGGTGGATTTCACGATATTTCATAGCAAATGCCCTTCGGGCATTGCCTACGGCGTTTCTAAATTGTGTCTTTAAGGTTTTGCCTCTTGAGGATCTTTGAGCATCTTAGAAGTCTTTAAGTGCTCAGTCCTTCTCTTCAACGGGGACAAACCTATCCTACTCCCAAAATGAGATATTGTCAAGACCTTGTGTTGACATGGAATCGAATAAGCGTTATAATAACTCTATTGAACCTTGAAAATAGAATACCATTTGGAGGCCACGTAGTTAATCGTGCGGAGCACGATTGCTTATGAACTTATAGGGGGATCTATGGCGTACCAGTGCCTCTTCGTGATCTTCTGAGGTACTGGAGTCACTTGGACATTGGATTAGTTCCAGAGGTCAAGTCCAAGACCAGCAAGGGCGCAAGCACGGCGGAGACAGGCAGATGCTGACACCTCTGCTGGCGGTGCCATTGATCCAGAGTCAAGTTTTTCGGACGCAACTGCTGAATAATGAAGCAGTCCATCTGTTGTTGGAATTGAAAGGCGACCAGTTACTACCACTGATCCACCGACTTCCTGCACACTCTGAATTTCAAAACACCACCCTGGAGCACGATTATGTAAATGTTTTGCCAAGGTCGCCCAAGGTACATAGGTCAGGGTGGTGTTCCCTTTTTTCCGTGTTTTGAAGTGCCTCGGATCAATCGGGCGGTTTAGTTCCGCCAGAGTCTCCTCGGTATTCCGCTGAACAAACTTCGAGGACGGAGTAGTGGGCGCAGTGCGGGTGGCAAGAGTTGTCATTGATCCTCTTTGGGATTCCGTGAATGAATTATAGCATAAGAGACTAGGAAATGCTATCAAGGCAATCGTTCCTGCTTGCTAGGTGCTCTCTTGGGTCAGGCAGAGGTGAGAACTCGCCAGTTGTTGTGCCCTCCCATCCCGTTGTGCCTCCTGCTGTAGACCCTTGATTGCATCCCTCACCTCTGGGCAATAGTCCCAGGTGGTTCGGGATCGTTGCTTCAGGATCCAACCACCTTGAACAGGAACACCAAAGCGAAGTTCTGCTTCTGAGAACACCCCCACCAGTTCAGCGTCAATTACCTGGCGCTCCTGCTCCAGGTTTTTCATTTGGCAGGTGATCTCCACCCGCCTCATCATCAACGCATCAGTACTGAGATCCGCTAGATGGGGAAAGGGATCTGGGCGTTCAGGTGGGAGGGTTTGGAGCAGTCGGTTCAGTGCTCCTGGCGGTAGTGGCGTCATTGGTTTGCATTGATGGCACCCTCTCTGACCAATCGGTTGTAGTGACACTGAATGGCGTCCTCAACGATGGAGGCAAGGGTGGTGGGTTGATTGGTGCGTTGGCGGAATTCCTGAATCTCAGAGACCAGTTCCATCACCTCATCACTGAGGCGAATGCCGAACTGCTTGGGAGCATCAGGGTGCTGAGATGCCATGACTGCTGGGTGTAGTGGATGGAGTGTGGCAGGGGATCCCACCAACACCAGCAGTTATGGCATCGAATCTCATTGGCACCTCACCAGAGCGTGTTCTGCTGATGCGCTTACTGCCTGCTCCAGGGTCTGATGACTGGAGAGGGTACGGGTCTCCCAGCACATCTCACCTACCTGGGTTCGGTGGCACAGATCAAAGGTGCCCTTGAACCTTGAGCGACGAATGGAGAGTCCCATCCGATCAGCACAGGTGAAGTGCCAGGTGAATGGGGTGGTTTGGTTGAGCATCGGAACCTCTATGGGTTTCTGGGAATTGGGTTGGAGGGGCGGGTTTCTATGAACCTCTTGCCCCTCAACACAGAAATCATAGCACCTCAAGACTGGTTTGGAGTTCATGACGCATGAAAGTCAGCATATAGGAATCGCTTCTGGTTCCTCCTGCGCTGATGCAACCTCCAGCGCCAGGGTGTCCAGCAGTTGCTGTTCCACTGATCGGAAGGTGCTCTTCCAGTTCAGGCGGGCATCCAGCGCCTGAGCAAAGAGGGTGGAGAACTCATTGCCCACAGTGCTGGCAAGCAGATCGGCGGAGAATGCCCAGTTCTCAAGCATCTGGGCGCTACTGAGATTGCCACTAGCAACGGCATCGGCGGATTGTTGCTCCCACTGACAGCACTGGTTGCGGAGGGAGGCAACGATCACTTCACGGGCGATATTCAAGGTCGCCAGATCAATGGTGGAAAGGTCGGAAAGCATGGTCTGATCCTCTTTGGGATTCTGGATTGGGTTGAGAGGGCGAGTTTCTATGAACTTCCTGCCCTCAGCACTCAAATCATAGCACAGAGCGCTTGATTAGTAGTGTCTAACACTATAAAGGTGTCTCGATGTCCCTAGGCGCTGACCTGGGTGTGTATTGCTACGAACCTTCCTTCTTGATTGGTTTATGAATCTCTCGCCTTCTGGGTCGGGATGATGGGAATCTCGGGTTTGCCTTCCTTGCTGGCATTGGCGGGACTACTGGGTTTTACCTTTCTGGAGGTGATGCTTCCTTAGTAGCGTCTGGTGCTGGACTTGCCTCCTCTGGTGCTTGAGGTATGGTGCCCTTATGAAGGAAGTCCGTTTGACGCTCGCCAAGGCAATCGCCAAGGCAAATCTGCGTCGTGCCGAGGCAGGAGAGAAAGCAATCACCATGAACTCCCTGGCAGTTCTTGCGGGTGTGGCGACGACCACTATTTCTCGATTGGCACGAACCGATGAGAAAGGTGCATCAGCATTGTCCCTCGATCTTGCATCCAAAATTGTGACTGTGTTGGATTGTGGGATTGAGGATTTGTTGGAGGTGGTTGAGGCATGAATTCTCCACTGTTGTAATTTTAGCGCCTATGCTCAGTTTGCGAAGAGTTAGTCGCTCCCCTGCACTTTTATCTCGTTGACAAATATGCGCTATTGAGTTATAATTAAAAAGCAATTTTGCTTAAATCAATATGAACAATAAAATTGCGGTCCTGCGTGGGGAAGACTCCTTTAAGACCTCCCTTGTCGAGATCATTCGCCTGAGCGGTGTTGATCCAGAAGAAGTGCCGTCTCTTTCTTATGATGTCTTGAAGGAGAGTTTTGATCTTCCAGTAGATCTAATTTATCAGCAGATAGTCTAAGACGAATTTAATGGCGCTGTCACTGGATTTGGCATCCAAGATCGTGACTGTGCTGGATTGTGGGATTGAGGATTTGCTGGAAGTCGTTGAAGTTGCCTAGACCTTTCTCAGGTCAAATTTCACTTCATACCTGTAGAAATCAATATTGACGGCAACCCTTAGCGCCCGCTTGATCCTGAGGTCATCTTCTAGGGCAATGATGACCCCACGAACTTGCTGGTGTTCCTCGGCAATCTCTTCTGCGATATATCCCATATACCTTTGAATCTGACCGACAACTGCATCGCTTGCTCTTCCCTTTTTCAGTTCAACCACCAGAACCACTTGCTTATCCTTGCTGATCGCAAGTATGTCTATTGGACCTGTATCTGTAGGGAACTGTTGCCCGAAGTTTTCTTCCTCTTGGTAAATATCGTATTCTCTTCCAAGTGGTGTTTGGGACCAGTTGGCAATCAAGAAATCTTCCAGGTGCTTCTCCAGGGCGAATACAACTGGATCTTCTATCGTCTCATCGGTGCTGATGAGCACTGGTTTGGGTGCTTCTCCCTTAATCAGACCTTCTAACTCTTCCCGATATTTGCTGATCTGACTGACGGTGCCAATAGAACCTGTTGAGCGTCTGAGTGCCTCAGTCATTTCGGAGCGATCAATGGTTTCGTCAAACCAATGCACTTGCCTTTGATGAGGTTGGTTTGCCCCAGGCACAAAACGGTAATCACTCTGGACCTCGCCAACAAAGTATTTTCCTTTCCCGTCAGGGGATAGAACAATGTCTCCAACCTGGATCTTCTTGCAGATGCTCCAAAGAAATCCGCAGGAAAGACCAGCGCCAATCTTGCTTTTACCTGGATTCGCTTGAAGATAGACAGGAATGAACTCCTTGTTGAAGTCTCTCCAATCCTCGGGGAGGTGACCCGTTAAATCCTGTTGAATGTCAAAGTTAGCGCCGATGAATCCTTGCTCACGGCATTCCTGGGAATACATGCTTCCCTTGCCGAGCATGACCCTGTAGAAATCTTTCATAAGAGACCAGTCCCCTTCTCTTTCAACCACTGTCTGTGCTCAGGGTAGGAGGTGTCATGGCGACCTACCAACTGCCAGAAGTCCTTGGAGTGGTTTGGGTGGATGAGGTGGCACAACTCATGGACCACCACATAGTCCGCAATGGCATGGGGTGCCTTGATGATGTTCCAGTTGAAGACCACCTGCCCCTGTTTGTCGCAGGACCCCCAACGGGACTTGAAGTTGCGGACGCTTACCCCTGCTGGTGATACCCCGATCTGCTGGGCATAGCGATCTGTCTTTTCCTGGAGTCGTTCCAGGGCACGGGAGCGATACCAGTTCTGCAGATACTGCTGGATCCTTGATTCCCTCTGCTCACCCTCCTCAGAAGATCTGATGGTTGCCTTGAGGTATCCACCTGACAGGCACACACCCACCTGATGACCGTCCTGGATCTTGAGTCGGTAGTTCCGTCCCAGGTATGGGAAGGACTCACCACTGACCAATTCTTTAGAGCGGTGAGGTGGCACCCGCTTGAGTTCGGCGACCTTGGATCTGATCCAGGGGCGTTTTTGCTTGAGAATCTCTGCCACCCTCTTATCCTCCAGGTGCTCAGGGACCCGTACCTGCAGGTCAGTGCCAACGATGTGGAGTCCAGCAGTTCTTCTGACAGAGCGGACCACCTCCACCCGCAGGCCTAGGACCTCCACTGGAATTGCAGTCACCTGAAGTGCCTCTTGCCCAGGTCCATAAACCTTTCGGTCACAGCATCAACCAGTGCCTTGTCCCCGAAGGGTTGATCCAGGATGGACCGCTTGATCTGCTTCTTGATGCGTGTGACCTCATCCCACTTGTCAAAGAATCCGACGATCTGAGTTGCCTCCTTGAACTCAGTCACCAGTGCCTTGGTCAGTTCCAGGACCTTCTCATGGGTTTCTTCATCCATGGCACCATCACCGACTGCCTTGGTGACCTCTGCCATCAGGGCATTGCGGAATGAGAACTCCACCTCGCTCAGTCCAAGGTCAGTTGCCTGCTGTGCTCTCTCCTCCTGCAACCCGTCACGGAACAGCAGGAGTTGCTGGACCAGTTCCTCCCACTTCTGCTGGTACTTCTGGATGATCTCCTCCAGACGAAGTGCCAGGGACTGGTAGTACTCGGGGTCATCGTCCAACTTGACCTTGAGGTGTGCCTTGATGGCGTGTTCCACTTCTGATGCCTTTGCTCTGTCATTGGTCTGGGTGGCGATGACCTGCTCAAACTCCACATCAAAGAGTTTGGTGGGGGGCACCCGTGGATCCACCCCTGTCGCACGGACATGCTCTTCTATGAGGGCACGGACCTTTTCCCCGCATCCCACGATGTCCAGGTTTTCGTCCCGATAGCGGTTCCGGCATCCGATCACGACCTTTCCCAGTGCCTTGAGATCAGGGAGGAAGGGGTTTGCTGATGGATCGGGTAGGACGATTTCCACCTGCTTGGCGAAGGTCCGAAAGTCCGCTTCAAACTGCTGGCGCTTGAGTTCATCTGCCAACAGGGCGATGCAGGCATCAATGTCCTGGAGGTTCTGACCCTTGAGGTGTTGCTTCACCCTGGTGTGTGCTGACTGCAGTTTGGGGATCTCGTCCTTGAGGTCCTTGAGGGCGCCTTTGATATCGGTGGAGGAGAAGACCTTGAGGGCGTCTGCCAGGTAGTCGGTCAGGCCGAAGTAATCAACGATGTACCCGCTGAACTTGTTTGCCTTGGTCCGATTTACCCGTGCGATTGCTTGCAACAGGTTGTGGTCGGTCAGTTTGCGGTCCAGGTACATGACCTGAGCGATGGGGGCATCAAACCCAGTCAGGAGCATGTCCTTGACAATCAGGATGGAGAGAGGGTTCTCACTCATCGGTTTTTTGAAGTTTTCAATCGCCTTCTTGTGATCGGCAGGATTGGTCCATTTGGCGATGTGTGCCTTGTCGTTCTGCTTGCCTGAGATCACCACTGCTGACTCGGGTGCTCCTGGAATGGCATCCAGTTTTTGCTTGTAGATGACTGCTCCCTCCCTACTGGAGGTGACCACCATTGCCTTGAATCCGTTGGGGAGGATGTGAGTGCGGTAGTGCTCCACCAGATCCAGTGCTACCCACTCAATCCGTTGGGGTGCCTCAAGAACTGCTCGTTCGGTGCCGTACTTCTTCTTGATCTTTGCCTGTTCTTCTGGTGTCTTGTCCTTGAAGTACCGATCAAACAGGGCATCCAGCGAATCTCCTGTGACCTTGGTGGTTGCCTCCCGTCCTTCGTAGAGGATCTGACAAGTGGCACCATCGGCGACCGCCTGCTCAATGGTGTAGGTGTCTATGTAGGTGCCGAACTCCCCAGTGGTTTTCTCTGTGGTGATCAGGGGTGTACCTGTGAAAGCAATCTTGGGGGCATTGGGGAGAGCGGTATTGATGGCAGAACCCAAGGTCCCGTACTGAGTGCGGTGTGCCTCGTCCGCCAAAACGATGATCCGATCTGAGTCATTGAGGCAGGAGTACCCAAAGTCCCCTTCCTGCAGTTTCTGGATCGTGGCGGTGACCAGATCGGATGCGTCCTTGGCGAGCAGTTCCTTGAGGTGACTGACCGATGTGGCATGAAGGACCGACTCCCCTTGTGCGTTTTTAAAGGTTGCGGTCAGTTGCTGATCAAGTTGGGTGCGGTCGGTCAGAAAAACCAGTTTGTGGTCCCGAAGCAGGGGGTCCCTACGGATCTTCTGGGTGAGGAAGACCATGGTGAGTGACTTGCCCGAACCTTGGGTATGCCAGATGACTCCGCCCTTGGTCTTGCGATCTCCTGGTGCCTTCAGACGCTTGATGGTCTTTTGAACTGCCCTGAACTGCTGGTAACGGGCAATCTTCTTGATCGTGCGACCACCATCGGTCTCAAAAATCGTGAAATTCTGAATGATATCCAGGAAGTTCTGGGGGTGCAGAAGACCTTGAATAAGCAAGTTCTGAGGTGCTGGATTCTCTCCAAGGTCCTTATGGGTGAGTGGATACGGGTCCTTCCATTCCAGGTAGTACTCAACAGGTGAGGAGATGGTCCCAACCCGTGCTCCATCCCGATGAGTGGAGATCATCACTTGGTTGTAGTGGAAGAGTTTTTCGCACCCTTCTGTGTCGCTTGGATTTCTGAGGTTGGCGTAACGGCGTAGTTGGTTGATTCCCTCTGCCATCGGATCGGTGACAAAGGGTGACTTGCACTCAACTACCCCTAAAGGCAACCCATTCACGAAGAGCAGGATGTCGGGAATGATGTTCTGGGATGGACCCTGGATCTTGAACTGATCAACGCAGAGAAACTCATTGTTCTCTGGTTGGTCAAAGTCAATCAGTTTCAGGGTCTGACCACGACGCCCACTACCCAGGTCCTGATCAACGCTGAAGTACTGGGTCAGGCGTTCCCAGAACCATTGGTTTGCCTCCATCAAGGTGGAGGTCTGAATCAGGGTGACCTCTCGGACGACCTTGCGGAGGTTGTCTTCGCTGATCCAGGGGTTGATGCGTTGGATTGCCTGCTCCAGGTTTGGAGTCAGGACCACATCCTTGAACGATGAGCGGAGGGTGGTTTTCTCAGGTGCAAGCGTGGTGCCATCAATGTGCGACCACCCCAGACCCTTGAGTTGATCAAGGGCAGGTGCCTCTACAAATTGGCGCTCGTCTCCTGCCATTAGATGCTGACCCTCTTGCGACCTGAGAGGAGGTCTGAGGACAATCCACGCTTCAATAAAATCTTTTTCTCAATGAGTAATGAGTAGTTGCCAATCAAACTGTTTAGAGAACGGTACTTACGCACGATTTCAAACTGCTCCTCAGGAGGCGGTAGATGAATTTTGAACTTTCTGATTTCTTCAAGGTGAAGGTTGGTTACTGTTCCTTGCTTGGATGTTGCAAACATCTGAGATGTCAGCGAAGGCGAAACCAGCAACATTTCAAGGAATTCGGGAAGGATTTTGTTTATGTCTTTGATTTTCAATAAGGCAAGTGAAACAAAGATGGAGAATTCCCAGTCCCAGTCAATCAACCTGGGAATGCCAATTGTGCCGTTCTTGGAAAGGAGCACATCGCCTTTTTCTGGTCTGCATCTCCTGGTCAATTCAAGATGCTCTTCTATGGGTATGAATTTGAAGGAAGATTGATCCAGTTGCCCTGATTTGATATCAGTCACTCTGAGAAAAGGGACTCCCTCTGTTGTATATGTCGGCGTCTTATGGGCACCATCTGTGATCTTGCAGAGTTGCTGTAATTCAAGGGATTCGCAATCAGGTGGAACCGCAATACCTAGATAGGCAAGCGCAATTCTTTCTAGTTTCTCTTTCGCCCTGACGAGGACAGCGATCTCTATGTCAATCCCAGAGAGTATCTCGGCGATCTTCTTCTGCTCGGGGAGTGGGGGTAGTGCAAGTTCAAGCGAAAGGATCTTGGTTTCAGATATTTCAGATTGTCCTGTGCCTTCGCTCTGCCTTTGTATGCTATTTCTGAATTCAGAATTAGATAGGAGGTAAAATAAAAAATTCTTGTCTGCTTGGTCGGTCGGAATGAGTGATGTTATTGCATTGGAGCAGATAAGTCCATGGTCTGCTTTGCTAACTATTCCAATTCCGCCATTGTGGAAATTCTGTCGCCCTATAAGGATCTCGCCTGCATCCCTAGCATAATAAGGGCGACCCCGTTCTGTCGCTCTTGGATATTTTCCAGTCCTTTCAATGCCTTTGGCGTAAAGGCGCACGGTCAAGAGTTCAATTGCTTGTGGGTTCGCAACAGGTCGCTTCTTTGGGATATTGGCAATGTCGCCAATGAAGACGCTCTTCCAATCACTCATATCCCAACTCCTTCAAGAACCCGTGCATCACTGCTTCTGCTTCCTTGACCTCAGCATCAATCTGAGCGAGTGAGACCCCGTACTTCTCCCACCACCGCTCAAACTGCTGAATCACCGCATCAGAAGCATTCCCCAGGTACTGGCGAATCTGGGATTTCTCCTTGATGTCATCTTTGAACTTCAAATACTCTCCATCCTTCGGCACCAGGACCACGCTGACATCAAAACCTTCAAGGATCTCCTGGATGTAATCGCTCTGAGTTTCCTTGATCGGCACTCCACCATGAAGAATGCCACGGACATCAAAGGGTTCAGGCGGTGGTGAGGTATCTGCGTACCGACGGATATTCAGGTTGTGGTCGTTCTCCCGAATCTCCTCAATTGGTACAACCCGTGAGAATCGCTTGATTTCGTTGTATGCGTCAAAGCATCCCACAATCTTTTCAATGTCCTGGTCTCTCAGGATGTTTTGATTCTTGCCCTCCTGGTAGTCCAGTTCGGCGTTGATGAAGAGCACCTTGCCTTTTCGCTCTGTACTCTTGTTCTTGTTGATGATCAGGAGTGACGCAGGAATTCCAGTGCCATAGAACAATCCTGACGGCAGACCAATCACTGCTTCTACTAAGTCATCTTCAAGGATGCCCTTACGGATCTCTCCTTCTTGACCGCCACGGAACAACACTCCATGAGGCACCACAACGCCCATGACACCTTCTTGGTTGAGTGAGGCGATCATGTGCTGAACGAATGCCAGATCGCCAGCGTCCTTGGGTGGGATGCCGTAGCGATACCTTCCATATCCATCATGCTCGGCAGTTTCCCTTCCCCAGTTCTTCAGTGAGAACGGAGGATTGGCGATAACCCGATCAAATCGCATGAGTTCGCCATTCTCCACATGCTGTGGTTCGCCCAGGGTGTCTCCCTTGCGAATGTCTGCGTTGAAGAACCCGTGCAGGAACATATTGAGTTTGCAGATCGCCCAGGTGCTCAGGTTCATCTCCTGACCGAACAACTGAATGTTCTGCTCGTTCTCTCCGTGGGTTGCCAGGTAGTTCCTGGATTGAAGCAACATCCCTCCTGAACCACAGGTTGGATCCAGTACCTTCATTCCTGCATGAGGTTTGATCAGCGACACCAGCAGTTTCACCACCTCACCAGGGGTGTAGAACTCACCACCCTTCTTGCCCGCAGAATCAGCGAACATCTTGATCAGGTACTCATAGGCACTGCCCAATAGATCGGGACGATCAAAGTCCGCAGTTCTCAGACGGAACTTGGAGTAGTGGGATAGCAGGTCCCTGAGTTTGTTGTCGTTGAGTTTGTTCTTGATGTTGAAGTCAATGGAGACCAGCACCCCTTCCAATGTTGGGTTGTGCTCCTCTATCGCTTCGGTTGCCTTGTTCAGTTCGGCGCCGATGTCGTGCTTGAGGTCCTTGAGGTTCTCCCACCTTCCTTTCTCTGGCACATAGAAGGTCTTGTCGTACTCGTCCTTGTCATCGGCGAGTTCTTCTGCTTGCTCCTGGGTCTTGCCTTTGTCCAGGTAGTACTGGATCACCCCCTCCCTTGCCTCATCAAAGGCATCGGAGAGACGCTTGAGGAACAGCATCCCGAAGATGTAGTCCTTGAATTCCGAGGCATCCATGCTTCCCCGAAGGATGTCGGCACTCTTCCAGAGGAACCCCTCCAGTTGGGAGAGGGTCAGTTGCTGACCGATCTGGAAGGTGGGTTCTGGGGCAACGCCATTGCCTCCAGTGGATCGGCGAGCAGTGGGTGCTGAAGGTGCCTCGTAGCGACCGCCTCCAGGGATGCCTTCCTCAAGTCCGATGGCGCCACCACGACCACGACCCTTACGGATCATTCCCAGGGCGAGTGCCTTTTCCTTGACCGCTTCGTACTCCTCCTCGCTGATCTGCCGTTCTGCTACCCGACTCAGTGCCTCCCGTGCTGACAGGTTCCCAATGGTGGTGCCGTCACCAGGGAGGACTTCCAACAGCAGGTCTCCAAGGTCTTCACCCGTGTCTTCCTCGTCTGCTTCGGGTGTGGTGAAGATCGCTGAGTCGGTCACAAGGACATAAGGAACATCCGCCCATCTTCGGTCCTCTTCGTTGTTCTGTCACCCATCCAGACCCCAGTATTCATGCGGATTTGAGACCCTTCTTGCCCTTGTGGGAACACTAAGAGCAGTCGCACGACTCTTCATGTCTCCACTCACCACTTCTGCCATCACCCAAGAACTCCAGCGGGATGCCCTGCTGACCCTTGAGCAGTTGACTACCAGCATCACGGTTCTGGCGCTTCATGCATCTCATCGTCCAGAGGACACTCCAAGAGTCCGTGAGGTCTTTGAGCAACTGCTGGAGGTGATCCACCAGGCAGAGACGGACTTGGCGGTTTTTGAACTGCCTTGATCCGTTGTTTCGGTCTGTGTCTTCCGAGGAGTTGCTCTCCACCACTCAACAGGGAATTTGTGGTGGAGTATTGGTAGAGTAAATTGCCCAGATCCTTTCCAGCAGAAGGGGAAGGTTTAAGTGGTGCATGAGGCCGCTGCCGGCACTGCCGTCGGCGGTGTCATCGATCATCGGTACGCCTCCCCGCTGCAGGATCAGCAGCGCATCGCCCCAGCCCAGTTGTTCGAGTTGCTGGTGGCGTTTGCGTTGGTGGGGCACCAGATCAGCCAGGTGCTCTTCGCTCCAAGGGGTGCTGTAGGTGTTCTCGAGCACGACTTTCACGGACACCCCTTGGCGCCGTTTGGCCACAAGGGCTTCGGCCACCTTCGGGAGCGAGAGCTCTTGCACCGCTACGAGGATTTCTTGCTTGGCCGTTGCAATCGTGCTGAGCACAAAGGCTTCGAGGTCGTCGCCTTCTCGCCAGCGACCGGTGATCGGACTGCGGTAGTGGCGGGCGCTGTTGTGGTTGAAGGCCACCTCGATGCCCGGGGGCAACAGCAGGTCCTCTGCTGGTTTGCCGAGCAACTGGCCCTGGATGCTGCAGCCCCCGAGCAAGAGGGGAAGGGACGCGCAACAGGCCCCAAGCACCCATCGGGGCAATCGCGGCAATCGATTCACAGGCTCTGGAGCGGTTAGTTCCAGGATTCCCACGGCCCATCCGCCCGCCGGAACTAGGCCGATGGGCAAAGTCCCCTAGGAGTGCCCAGGCATCTCGGCGGTGCGCAGCATCAGCACAAACCAGACAACGGCAATGGCCACGGCGCTGAGGACAGCGGCCGGGATGCCGGCGTGTTTCAGAACCAGCGGTATCAGCAAAGGAAAGGCCAGCGCGCCTGCCAAAGGGGTGAAGGCAACCATGGCGCGCTTCATCTGTAGTGCCGGGATGGGGTCATGGATGGTCTTAGAACCACTCTGCAATGGCCTTGTCGGCAGGGTTGCTGTTGTCTTCAGGGGTGATCCGATTGAATTCGAGGGTGATGTTGCGCTTTTGCACACCATCGGCCGCAACGGCCTCGATGGGATACAGCTGTTGACCATCCCTGAACGGCACTTGCACCCGGAAGGTGCCATCCGCTGAAAGGGGCACCACTTCCGTCCCAATGGTGAGACGGGCAGAAGGGTCGGTGGCGCCGTAAACGATCAGTTCGGCATCCGCCACCAGCCAGAAAGAGCGCTGGCGAGCAGCCACGCCGCCGAGGCCAGATTCATTGCGGCCACTGGCCCACACCCCTGCTCCAGAGGCGTTGAGACGGTTGGAGTTGAGCTCCTGATCATCAAGTTCGTGGAAGGCTTCCGAGCCCCGACCCATGCCCCTGCTGCGGACACCGGAGGTGGCCGTTTGATACAGGCGCTCGTGCAGGCCAGGATCGGCGGACTCCAACGGGGTTGGCAGGGAGGTGGGGCTGGCCTCGAGCGAGAAGGGCACAAATTGATCGAGAATTTGCTCGCTGGGATGCATGGATGGCACCCTCGCCACGGACGAGAACGCCAGGGAAATCCAGCCGCCACTGCCACCTTTGCGATACCCCAACTCCACGCGGTAATCGCGATCACTTAACGGAACGGGCAGGTACCACTCGGTGACATGGCTATCCACCACAACCTCTTGGAGGGTGTGGGGGTGGGCGGAGCCGCCTGCTAGGCCAGTGACATCGGCCACCCGCAGGCAAAGCTGGCTTGCACCAGCTGCCTGGGCTTGGGCGCGATCCGCTTCGGCGATTTCCCAGAACACGTAGGCCCACTGGGGATCCCTGGGTAGGAACACCACAGTGGTGGACGCTGACGGCCGGGGGGCCGGCGCCATTTCGGCCTCGATCGCCTTCAGGCTGCGTTTGGCATTGGCCTGACGTGCTGCGATGGCTTCGAGCAGCTCGTCTTTGGATTTCCTGCTGTACAAACCAACACCCAGTTCACTGGCGATGTCCCTGAGCTGGCGAAGCGTCATCAGGGCCAACGTAGAGAGGGTCTGGCTCACAGCTGCAGGATTCGTTTGGGATCAGTGTGGCCACTTTCCCATTACCCGACTTCTTCCAACCATGGCCGTCAGGATCCACTGACTTCAGAGGGTGCATTTGGACACACCCTGGCCGGCCATAAAAAAAGGCGACCTAGGCCGCCTTTGGGTGATGGTGTGGTTCCAACCTTGGCCCGGACTGGCTTCAGCGGCCAATGCTGCGGTAGGGAACTTTGGCCATGTAATCCATGCCCGTGTTGCCGGAGGAGCCTCCGCTGTTGCGCAGGGCGGGCAGCGTGCGCACCCAGGGGAGATAGTCCTCGGGGAATCCGCCTCGGCGCTGGCGGGTGCGCTCGGGGAAGGCCTTCGCGGTGCCGGTGTACACCACTTGGGGGAAACCAAGAATGCTGCGGTAGTAGGCCTCGTAGCGGGGGCTGGTGAGGTTGAAGGGGCTTTCGCCCAAATCGCGGGAGCCCACCACCCGATTGCGGTGGTAGGGAACGGTGTCGTAGCCGAAGTTGTCGAGATACTCCTGGCTGTTGAGGATGTCGTCAACTGCGCCCTTGATGCCGCGGGTCATGATCACGGCCGACCAGGCAATCTCTTCGGACTTGCCGTGGACAGGGCGGCCTAGCAGCTTCTCCACCAGGTGGCGGGCCACCCGGTAGTTGCTGTTCAGGTTGTAGAAGCTGCGGGTGAAGGTGTCCGACAGGCACAGGGAGCGGATGAAGTCCCGCACGGTGATTTGGCCATCGCGCAGCTGGCTTTCGAGGGTGCGGTCCCGGTCGACCTTGAAGGCGTGGAAAAAGATTTGGCGGTAGGCCGCTTCGATCACGAAGTTTTGATCTTCGCGATCCATGGCCTTGTCCATGGCTACGGCCTTGGGATCCTCATCCGAACCCACCCGCAGAGCCTTGACCCGCGAGTTCTGGCTGGTGGGTGCGTATTTCAGGAGGGGCAGGGCCACGCGACTTCAGCATCACTCGCCTCGGATCGTAGAAGTGCGGCCAGGGCTGGGTCCGCCCTGTTGAGGCAGGACTCACAGTCCGTAACGTTCAAGTCGGTTTCCTGCGGGTGCTGGTTAGGCCAGCCGGGTCTCGACGCAGAAGGAGGCCGTGTTCGAGAGGCCTTCCACCGTGCTGGTGCGCAAGCGCACGTTGGGACCCGCAAAGCTGAAGCGCTCCAGGCTGTTCATCGTTTCGTAGCTCGTGGTGAGCAGCAGCTCGTCGCGGTCATCCATGGCGAAGTGGCCAGCCACCGGCGCGGTTTCTGCGTAGCCCCGATCCCGCAGCAGCAGGCCTTGGCGGCCGTGGCCATCGGTGGGGATCAGGCCGAAAACGCTCTCCCCTTCATGGGCCTCGCCGGCTTTGTCCCAGGCCATCGAAGCGTTCCAGGTCACCCGGCAGCCCCCGGCAAGGGCAGCGGGATCTTCGCCGTGCAGCTCGGCGATGGCGATCAGCCGGGGGTCGGCGGCGTCAAGTTCGACCACCTCAATGAAGGATCCTCCCGCCTCGGCCCGGCGGTGCAGCAGGTGGTGGCTGCTGCGCTGGGAGCGCCAACGGCCGCAGCTCAGCCGGAAAAAACCGATGGCATCGGCGATGGCTGGACTCGAAGCGGCTGAACTCATGGCAGAGGTGCTGGGGGCGTGCCTGGCAAAGGCGTTGTTAGGGGGATGATGGCAAGCCGGTCGTTGGCTGAGGCCGTGGCCCAGGTGGTGAGGTCGCTGAGCTCCAGGGCCAGGGGCCTGAGCCCGAGCGGTTGGGCGATGGCCTCCAGTTGATGGGCCGTTGCCACCAGTTGATCGGCGAAGGCCCGGGCGAAATCCCCGTCGCCTGCCAGGGCCTCCTGCCGAAGCGCCCAGGCCACGAGGCTGGCGTGATCGGGGATTGCCTCTGGTTGGGACCCGGCCCCATGGCGATCTCCAGTTATGGATTGGAGGGTGCGCAGCCCATGGGCGAGCAGCCGCAGGTGGTGGCGCTCAAGGGCGGGCAGAAGCGAGGCCTCCAGTTCGGCCACTTCCCCTTCCGAGAGTGGGCTTTTAGGCGGCGTCACTCGGTACCAATCGGAACCCACAGGAGTGGCCCTGCTCGAAACGCCATTGCACCCGTTCCACCTGGCAGTCGGGGAAGGTGTGGCGAATCAACTGGAGTTCCTGGTCGCAGACGCAGGGGAACTGTTCGGCGATTCGCATTACAGAACAGTGGAATTCACTCATGACCCAGCCGTCGCCGTCGGCGCTGTATTCCGCCACATAGCCCTCGTGGCGGCGCAGGTCGACCAGGCGCTCGAGTCGCTCCTGGAGGCTGCCCTGGCCAACCCGGTCGCGATAGTCGCCGGCTTTTTGGAGAGCCTGGTGCTCCAACAGGTTTTGAACCAGTTCTGGCGGCAGGCTCCCGGCCATGGACTCCAGCAAACTCAGGGCGAAATGCTCACTGCCATCGGGAAATTGCCCCTGGCCTTTGCTGGTGAGATGCCAGCGGTTGCTTGGCCTGCCGGGCCCCTCGGGGGCTGGACAGGCCTGCACCAGGCCGTCGTCTTCCAGGCTGCGCAGATGGCGGCGCATCACCTGAACCGACACGGCAAGGGAGTCCGCTAATTCGGCGGCGGTAGCTTCGCCTTTGCGCAACAGCAGGGCTAGGGCCGCCGTGCGGGTGGGAGCTTGAACGCTCTCAGCCGGTGGGGCTGACGCGGTTGGGGGGAGGCTGGTGGCGCCCATCGCAGTCACCGATCCCCCACGCCAACCAATTCCCCACACGATGCCACGCCCATTGCAGAATTGGGGCTTCGGGCTGGAGGGATCCGTTGGATGGATCCGTTGGGTAGAAGGGCAGGAGGCACAATGGCGCCAACCCCAACGCCCTGGCCTTTGCCCTAGGCTCGAATCGTAACGAAACCCTTGTGTTTCGTAACTGGGTTGGGCGGGTTCCAAGCCCCTTGATCGCTTTCTCTCGCGACCCCCTTTCGTTATGTCCGACGCTGCGGCCAATTCCTCGCCTGCCGGTGCTGCTCCTGGTGCAATCCCAGCCTATGACAGCCTTGAGGTGATCCGTAAGTTTGCCGAAACCTACGCCCAGCGCACCGGAACCTATTTTTGCAGCGACCCTGGCGTTACGGCTGTTGTGCTGGCTGGATTGGCCAGGCACAAGGATGAGCTTGGCGGCGCCCTCTGCCCCTGTCGCCACTACGAAGATAAGGAGGCGGAAGTGTCTCAGGCCTTCTGGAATTGCCCCTGTGTACCCATGCGTGAGCGCAAGGAATGCCACTGCATGCTGTTCCTTACCGAGGACAATCCTTTCCGGGGTGAGCAGCAGACCATCAGCCTCGACGAAGTGAAAACCCTGTCCGCCGGATAGGCAGATTCATCCCATGAGCACCACTGCCACCGTTGGCGATTTGGTTTCCCAGCCGTACAAATACGGCTTCGTAACCGATATCCAAACCGAAAAAATTGCCAAGGGCCTCAGTGAAGACGTGGTGCGCTTGATTTCGGCGAAAAAGGAGGAGCCTTCCTTTTTGCTCGACTTTCGGCTCAAGGCCTATCAGCAGTGGCTCAAGATGGAAGAGCCCGATTGGGCTGCCTTGGGCCATCCCAAGATTGATTACCAAGAGATCATTTACTACGCGGCTCCTAAGCAGAAAGATAAAAAAGCCAGCCTCGATGAGGTCGACCCCAAGCTACTGGAAACCTTTGAGAAGCTTGGCATTCCCCTGAGTGAGCAAAAGCGTCTTTCGAATGTGGCAGTGGATGCCGTTTTTGATAGCGTTTCAATCGCCACAACCTACAAAGAGAAACTGGCAGAGCATGGGGTCATTTTTTGCTCGATTAGCGAAGCTGTGAAGGAGCACGCGGAGTTGATCGAGCGCTATTTGGGCAGCGTTGTGCCCACCAACGACAATTATTTTGCTGCTTTAAATTCGGCAGTCTTTAGTGACGGATCGTTCGTTTTTATTCCCAAGGGTGTGGAATGCCCGATGGAACTCTCCACCTATTTCCGGATTAATTCGGCGGACACCGGCCAATTTGAGCGAACCCTGATTGTGGCTGAGGAAGGGGCCTCGGTGAGCTACCTCGAGGGATGCACTGCTCCTATGTTTGATACAAACCAGCTGCATGCGGCCGTGGTGGAACTAGTCGTCCTTGACGATGCCTCAATTAAATATTCCACTGTTCAGAATTGGTACGCCGGCGATGAAAATGGTGTTGGTGGCATCTACAACTTTGTGACCAAGCGGGGCCAGTGCCGTGGGGCCCGCAGCAAAATCAGTTGGACCCAGGTGGAAACCGGTTCGGCCATTACCTGGAAGTATCCCAGTTGTGTGCTTCAGGGTGCCGATTCCGTGGGTGAGTTCTATTCCGTAGCTCTCACTAATCACCGCCAGCAGGCCGATACCGGCACCAAAATGATTCATCTGGGCCCCCGCACCCGCTCGACGATCGTGAGCAAGGGTATTAGTGCTGGCCACTCCTCGAATAGCTACCGGGGCCTGGTCCAAATGGGCAGCAAGGCCATCGGAGCCAAGAACTACAGCCAGTGCGATTCGATGTTGATCGGTGACCAGGCCGCCGCCAATACCTATCCCTACATTCGTTCCCAACAACCGGATGCGGCCGTGGAGCATGAGGCCAGTACCTGCCGCATTTCCGCCGACCAACTCTTCTATCTCCAGAGCCGCGGTATTGGCTTTGAGGAAGCTGTTTCGATGATGGTGAGCGGCTTTTGCCGCGATGTCTTTAACCAGTTGCCGATGGAGTTTGCAGCCGAGGCCGACAAGTTGCTGGCCCTGAAGCTTGAGGGCTCGGTGGGATAGATCCCCAGCTCTTTCGCCGGTTTCAAGCTGTTCTGCCCATTCGTTCGTCTTCCCATCTTCCGTTTCCTGTGATTCGCTCCGACGCCCCTGTTCTGCTTGAGATCAGCGATCTCTGTGCCCGTGTGGAGGATCAGCCGATCCTTAAAGGGGTCAATCTGACGATTCGCGCAGGAGAGATCCATGCGGTGATGGGCCGCAATGGCAGTGGCAAAAGCACGCTTTCCAAGGTCTTGGCGGGCCATCCCGCTTACACCGTGACAGCCGGTTCCGTGCTGTATCGGGGCGAGAACCTCCTGGAGTTGGCACCGGAGCAACGGGCCCGCACCGGGCTGTTCTTGGGCTTCCAATATCCGGTGGAAATTCCCGGTGTGAACAACTTGGAATTTTTGCGGGTGGCCACCAATGCCCGCAGAACCGAGCAGGGCTCAGACGAGCTCGACACCTTCGCTTTTGAAGATCTGGTGCGCGAGCGACTCGGCGTGGTCCAAATGGATCCTGCCTTCCTGGAGAGGGGCCTGAATGAGGGCTTTTCCGGAGGCGAGAAAAAGCGCAATGAGATCCTGCAAATGGCACTTCTAGAGCCCCTGGTTGCCATCCTCGATGAAACCGATTCCGGCCTGGATATCGATGCGCTCCGGATCGTTGCCGGGGGGGTGAATCAGTTGGCCGGCCCCGACAACGCCACCCTGTTGGTGACCCATTACCAGCGGCTGCTGGATCTGATTACTCCGGATTACGTTCACGTCATGGCAGCTGGAAGGATCCTGCGCACCGGCGGCAAGGACTTGGCCCTTGAGCTGGAGCGCGATGGCTACGACTGGGTGGATCAGGAGTTGGCACGCCTTGGGGCGGAGCCGGCGGAGGTGGGTTGATGCCCCTGCTTTCTGTGGAATCCCAGTTGCCCTGGTTGGCTGAATTGGCCGGGGCGCCCTTGCCGAATCGGCGTGAGGAGGCCTGGCGGTTCACCGACCTCGCCCCCTTGAAGGCTCTGGAACCCACCGTTTTGCCGGTGGTTGATCCCCTGGCGGGAGTCCCGTTGCCCAAGGGCGTCAGCCGCCTGGATCTTGAGGAATGGGCTCCGCTCTTGGACGCCAGCCTGGTGGCCACCGGCAGTGAGTCCGCTTGGCCGGTAGGCCTGAATCGGGCGGCGGATCCCCAGGTGCTGGCCCTGCGGGTCTCGGGCGAAGCAGGCCCTCTGGAGCTGGCCTGGGATGCGGGCAGTGCCAAGGGCTTGGCGGCCTTGCGGGTTTTGCTGGTACTGGAGCCGGGCTCAAGCCTGGATGTCTTGCAGGTGGTGAGCTCCAGCGGAGAGAACTGCACCAGCCTGATCACGGAGGTGGTGTTGGCGGAGAATGCCCGCCTCAATCTTGGCGTTCTGGCCCTTGGCCACCCGATGGCCAGCCTGCTGGCCCATGTGGCCGTGAAACAGGAGCCTGGCAGTGTCCTCAGCTGCACCACGGCTACGGCGGGTTGGGGGCTGGTGCGCCTGGAGCCCCGGGTGATGCAAAGCGCTGGCTCTGCCCAGACCCGCCTGCGGGGACTCCAGTTGGTGGATGGTCAGCAACTCGCCGATACCCACAGCTTTATGTCGTTTGGGGGGCCGGCAGGGGAGCTCGACCAGGTCCACAAAGTGGTGGCCAATGGCTCGGGCCGGAGTGTGTTCAATGGGGCTGTGAAGGTGCCCCAGGCTGCCCAGCAAACCAATGCGTCCCAGCTCAGCCGCAGCCTGCTGCTCTCGGATCGCGCCCGGGTGGATACCAAGCCAGAGCTCGAAATCGTGGCCGACGATGTCAAGTGCGCCCATGGCGCCACGGTGAGCCAGCTCCAATCAAACGAATTGTTTTATCTGCAGAGTCGGGGGATTGGGGCTGATCAGGCAGCCCGCCTGTTGTTGCGGGGGTATTGCGATGAGGTCCTGCGGGAGTTGCCAGCCATGGCCAGTGCTTGGCATCCCTTGGCCCGGCTGTTGGGTGATGGGGCTTGATGGTGATGGCAACCTCCGCACCTCCCAGCGCACCCGCCTTGGACCTGGCGGCGATCACCCGGCCTGATTTTCCGCTTTTGGCCCAAACCGCTTGCCTGGGCGAGCCCCTGATCTATCTCGACCACGCGGCCACCAGCCAGAAGCCCCGCCAGGTGCTTGAGGCCCTGCAGCACTACTACGCCCACGACAACGCCAACGTCCACCGCGGCGCCCACCAACTGAGTGCCCGAGCCACCGAAGGTTTTGAAGCGGCTAGGGGCAAGGCGGCGGCCTTCATCGGTGCGGCCAGCCCCCGGGAGATTGTGTTCACCCGCAACGCCAGTGAGGCCATCAACCTGGTGGCCCGTAGCTGGGGCGAGGCCAACCTCAAGCCCGGCGATGAGATTCTGCTGACGGTGATGGAACACCACAGCAACCTGGTGCCCTGGCAGTTGCTCGCGGCGCGCACGGGGTGCGTGTTGCGCCATGCGGGCCTCACCGAGACCGGTGAACTGGATCTCGAGGATCTCCGCAGCCAGATCAGTGGGCGCACCAAATTGGTGAGCTTGGTGCAGGTGAGCAACACCCTGGGTTGCCTCAATCCGATCGAAGCGATTGCCCCCTTGGCCCATGCGGCAGGGGCCCTGCTCCTGGTGGATGCATGCCAGAGCTTGCCCCACCTCCCGGTGGATGTGGCCCAGCTGGATTGCGATTTTCTTGTGGCTTCCTCCCACAAGCTCTGTGGTCCCACGGGTATGGGTTTCCTCTGGGGGCGGGAGGCGTTGCTGGAGGCGATGCCCCCCTTCCTGGGTGGCGGCGAAATGATCCAAGACGTCTACCTCGACCACAGCAGTTGGGCCGAGTTGCCCCATAAGTTTGAAGCGGGTACCCCCGCCATCGGTGAGGCCATCGGCATGGGCGCAGCCCTCGATTACCTCCAGGGCCTGGGACTCGATCGCATCCACGCCTATGAGCAACAGCTCACCCGTCTGTTGTTTGATCGGCTTGGAGCCATCGATGGCGTGAGGCTGCTTGGCCCCACTCCCCAGCAGCAGCCCGATCGCGGCGCCTTGGCGGCCTTCACCGTGGAGGGTATCCATGCCAACGACCTGGCGGCGCTGCTGGATTCGGCCGGGATTTGTATTCGCAGCGGCCATCACTGCACCCAGCCCCTGCACCGGCTCTATGGCATCGCGGGTTCGGCTCGCGCCAGCTTGAGCTTCACCACCACCTTGGCTGAGATCGATCGGTTTGCCGAGGAGTTAGTAAGCACGATCGCCTTCCTGCGTGAGCACAGCTGAGTAGGCCCCAGCAGCGCGCGCTGCCCTCAATTGGGGGTTAGCACGGCCATGGCTTCGGCTTGGTGTTGGCCTTGCCAGGCCCAGTGCCAGCGCCAGCCAGCTTGCTCAGCGCTGGCCTGAATGGCGGCACGGTCGGCTGGGATGTCGCACTGGCTCAGGTGGTCGATCACCTGCTCCTGCTGTTCGACGCTCAGGGCCTGCCATCCGTTGCGGATGCGCTGGCGGTAGCGCGCGATGTAGGCCTCGTGCGTCTCCCCGGGTTCCCGGAACACATCCACCCAGAGGAACACCCCGTTGGCGTTGATGCGCCGACGCGCGCCCTGCAGGAAGATCTGCTTCTCGGCGTCGCTGAGGTGGTGGATGGCGAAGGCGGAGTGGAGGATATCGGGTTGTTCGAGGCCAGGCCCGTCGCCCTCCAGGGCCTGGGCCCAGGTCAGTAGGTCGCCGACGCGCCAGTCGGTGGGATAGGGCACCGGCCCCAACGCTCGCTCGGCCAGCGGCAGCACCACGGCCGCCAGATCGAGGCCCGAGTAGCGGCCCAGGGGCAGGTCCCGCAACAGCGGGGCCAGCAGGGCCAGATCGCCGCAGCCCAGATCGAGCAGGGCCGGCGGGGTTGCGGTGGCAGGCCGTTGGGCCAACCAGTGGCGCAGAGCCGCTTCGGTGGCTGTGGCCACGGCCCGGTGCTCCATCAGGTCGTGTTCCACGACGGCCCGGTACGAGCTCCACTGGTGTTCAAAAAATTCCATGGGCCTCCTGGCGGGTGCCGATTCTCATCGATTTTGCGACTAGGGCTTGATGCTTCCTCCCCCGGGTTATGCCCCCAGCCAGGCCAAGCCGCGGCCTGCAGGCGCCGGCCAGCGATCAGGCCGGAGAGGCCGGCACCCACGATCAGCACATCGAGCGTGGGCTCCATGGGGGTGCCGTCAAACTCCTGGGATGCTGGCAAGCGGCCCAGCCCTTGCCAATCCCTGTGCCATGGATGCCGCAGAGATCCGCCCTCCAGCCCCAGGGGCGCCCCTGTTGTGGCTGGCGGTGTTGGGCGGCCGCACGGCCACAAGCCTGATCGAAGTTCACGACGTGCGCTTTGTGGCCGGAACCACGATCGATGAGACCATCCCCGAGCTGCGGCGCCAATGGTTTGGGAGGCGCGAGGGCCTGCATCTGGACGCCTACATGGCCGTGCGGGTGGTGGATGGCTGGGCGGTGACCTTGGGGCGTGACCTTGCCGCGCCCAGGCCCGAGCGGCTGTGGTTCGTGAACCTGGGCGCCTACCGCCCCGACTCCCTGGCCGAACTTCACCACTTCGGTTTGGTGGTGGCCAGCTCCCCCCAGGCCGCAAAGGCCACCGCAAAGGCCAGGTGGCTGCGGGGGGCGCTACAGCAGCACAAGGACGATCTTTGCGCCGTGGACGACTGTCTGGCGATCGAGCAGTTGGCGCTGCTCGATGGTGGGCGCTGGCATGTGCAGCTCACGCCCCACCCCGAGGGCTCCAGCCAGCCCCAGGTGCCGGATTGGTTCGGTTACCGGCGCATCGATCGGATCTGAAGGCCGACGCTGAAGGCTGCACCTGAAGGCATTACTTGGAGGGCTATCAGCGGGGATGATCGGTCTAGGCACGATTCCGGCGCGCGGCGCCCTTCCCCATGAACATTGACGGCAAGGCTTGGCGCACCATTTGGCTGGAGGAGGGTGGCCGCTCGATCGGTGTGATTGACCAGACCCAGCTGCCCCATCACTTCACCACCCACAGCATCGCCGGCCTGGATGGGGCGGCTGAGGCGATCAGCACCATGGTGGTGCGCGGGGCCCCGTTGATCGGGGTGACCGGCGCCTATGGGTTGATGTTGGCCCTGCAGGCCGATCCCTCGGATGCTTCCCTGGCCGCGGCGTTTGAGCAGCTCAATGCCACCCGGCCCACGGCGGTGAACCTGCGCTGGGCCCTGGAGCGCGTGCGCGCCCAGGTGACTGGGCTGCCGCCGGCTGACCGGGCTGAGGCCGCCAAGGTCGAGGCGGGGGCCATTGCCGAGGAAGACGTTGCCATGTGCGAGTCCATCGGCGAGCACGGTCTGCAGGTCTTTCAGCAGTTGGCAGCGGCCCGCCCAGTCGAGCGCCAAGGCCAACCCTTCAACGTGCTCACCCACTGCAATGCGGGTTGGCTTGCCACCGTGGATTGGGGTACGGCCCTAGCTCCGATTTACAAGGCCCACCGCGCCGGCCTCAACATCCACGTATGGGTGGATGAAACCCGCCCCCGCAACCAGGGGGCCAGCCTCACAGCCTTTGAATTGGGCCGCGAAGGGGTGCCCCATACGGTGATCGTCGACAACGCCGGCGGCCATTTGATGCAACACGGCCAAGTGGATGCGGTGATCGTGGGCACCGATCGCACCACCCGCACCGGGGACGTGTGCAACAAGATCGGCACCTACCTCAAGGCCCTCGCCGCCCACGACAACGGCGTGCCCTTTTTTGTGGCCCTGCCGGCTTCCACCATCGACTGGAGCATCGGCGATGGGGTGGCGGAAATCCCGATTGAGGCCCGCTCTGCCCAGGAGGTCACCCATATCCAGGGGCGAATCAGCTCAGGTTCGGCCTTGGGTCAACTGGCCAGGGTGCAACTGACCCCCGATGGCAGCGCTGGTTTTAATCCCGCGTTTGATGTGACACCGGCCCGTTTGGTGTCAGCCCTGATCACCGAGCGTGGCGTGGCCGCGGCCAGTGAAGAGGGCCTCAAGGGTTTGTATCAAGCGGCCCGATTTTACGGCTGATGGTGATTTACGGCTGATGGCAGTTGGTCGCCACGAACAGTGCTCCGGTCAATTGGCCGTTGGCATCGGTCATCGGGGCATAGTTTGAGTTGCAAGCCTGACCAAAGAGGGTGACTTCGCCTACGTAGGAACGCTTTTGAATGAGTGCCTGGTAGGCAGGAGAAGCGGGGTCCAGCTTGGTCTTGTCGGCAGAAATAAAGCCATCGTCAACTCTCAAGGTGGTGGAGGTGCGAGTAAAGCTTTGATCCTTAGGGTCGAAACGAAACACGGTGCTTTCCTGGCCTGCAAGGGCTTTGCCGGTTCCAAAGCTTGCGCCCAAGATGAGGAGCAAAGGCAGGAAGCTTTTTGAGCGAAGAGCGAACATGCTGAGAGGTTGAATGCATCCCCAAGAAAGATCCAAAACTTGATCTAACAGGGGTTTCAGACGTGATGCTAGGCATTGGTTGTCCTGCTGGCTTTCCCATGGCTGAACTTGAGCTGCGGGAGCAGATGGTGGCGGTGGCCCGCCGCATGAACGCCTCCGGCATCAACCAGGGCACCTCTGGCAATCTCTCCGCCCGCCTGGCGGATGGCTTGCTGATTACCCCCAGCTCCATGCCCTATGAGCTCATGGAGCCCGAAGACCTGGTGGTGATGGATTTCGAGGGCAACATCCAAGGGGCCCGCAAGCCCTCATCGGAATGGCACCTCCATGCCGACATCCTGCGGAGCCGCCCAGAGATTGGGGCGGTGGTGCATTGCCACTCGATCCATGCCACGGCCCTGGCCTGCCACGGACGATCAATCCCCAGCTTTCACTACATGGTGGCCATGGCTGGCACCGACACGATTCGGTGCGCCCCCTATGCCACCTTTGGCACCGAGGCCCTCTCCCACGATGCGGTTCAGGCCCTCGAAGGCAGGCTGGCGTGCCTGCTTGCCCAGCATGGCCAGGTCAGCCTTGGGGCGACCTTGGATCAGGCCCTGCGGCTGGCGATTGAGGTGGAAACCCTGGCCCACATGTATCTCCAGGCCTTGGTTCTTGGTGAGCCGCCGGTGCTGGCGGCCGAAGAGATGGCCCGGGTGATTGCCCTGATGGGCGCCATGCACTACGGCCGATCCCCTAGGGCTTAATGGCTTCCGCTGGCAGCCGTGGGTAGGCGCGCCAGCAGGAGCCCGCCCCCGGCCAGCAGCAGGGTGATGGCCAGGCAGAGGACTGCCCAGGTTTGGAGCCCCCAGGCCATCACGGCCAAGGGGGCCAACACCGTGACCACGCCCCCGGCGAGGACCGGCTGCAGCACCAATTGCTTGATGGAGAAGGGGGCCAGGGTGGCGCTCTTGGCTTCCGGGTCGGCCAGCCCCAACAGCAGCAGGCCAGTGGCCGCCACGCCCGTGGCCTGGCCAAATTCGGTGATGCCCCGCTCAAACCAGGGGCCCGGCAGCATCGGTTTGGAGAGCACCAGCAACCCGAACAAATTCCAACCCAGGCCCGCCCCGGCCAGGATGGTGAGGGGCAGCCAGTCGTGGAGCAACAGGGGCAGGTTGAGGCCTGCCATGGCTGCGGTGATCAATACATCGGTGGCCAGGCCGGCGGTTTTGGATTGGATTGGAGCGGTGGCCAGGCCCGTTTGGCCCGTGCGCTCCAGCAGCAGTTGCACGAGCAGGGATCCCACCAGGGCGAGGGGAAACAGGGGCATGGTCTGCACCACCTGCACCATCCCATCGCTGATGCCGGGCGACACCGCCAGCAGCACCTGCTGCATGCCAAGGGCAACCAGCACCGCTACGCCACAGCAGCCGAGGTTGGTGGCCAGGCTTTTGGCTCCTTGCCACCAAGGGCCATGGCTGGTGGGAGCTGGGCTGGCAGCGTCATCGCCGCCAGCTGCGGAGCCAATCCAGTGGAACTGGCGGGCCAGGATCACCAGCACCGATCCGAGCACAACGGAGCTCACCAGGCCCACCGTGGCCATGGCCAGGCCGAGATCCCGGCCGCCAGCAAATCCGAAGCTGGCGTAGATCGGCCCCATCACCGCAGCTGATCCGTGGCCGCCCTCGAAGCCCACTTCGATTAGGCAAGCCATCAGTGGGTGCACCCCCAGCCACGGGATCAGGATTCCCAGCACCACCAGGGCGCCCACCAGGTATTGGCCAAAGCCGAGGGTGAGGCCGAGCAGCAGTTGGGCGCTGGCTGGCCGCCACAACTCCCCGGCGCTGGGAAGGGGTTTGCCCAGCAGCATGGTGGAGAACACCAGGGTCATCAGCACCGCCGGCAGGTTGATCCAACGGTCGGTGAGGCCCATGGGCAAGACGTGGGCCACGCCAAAGGGGCCAATCAGCAGGCCGATGAGGCCGGACACCAGGGCCGCAGGTAGCCCAATCCGTTGCAAGCCGGTGGCTGCGCCCAGACCGCGGCCCAGAACCACCAAGCCACCCAAAGCGGCAATGCTGAGGGCCAGGGCAACGGCAGTGGGGCCCATTTAGCTGGCCTGCTGCAGGCCGAAGTGCTTCGCAAAAAACGCTTCGGTGGACTCCAGCACCTGGATTTGGGTGTCGCTGCTCTTAAAGCCATGGCCCTCGCCGGGGAATAGGTGCACTTCCACAGGAATGCCCTGGTTGCGGAGCGCCTCGGCCATCGCTTCGGTTTGGGCCGGGGGCACCACGTTGTCGTCCAGGCCCTGAAAAAAGATCACCGGGCAGCGAATCCGCCCGGCGTGTTGCAGGGGGGATCGGGCCGCGTAGGTGGCTTGGGCGGCCGGCCAGGGGCCGATCAAACCATCGAGATAGCGGGCTTCAAAGCGATGGGTCTCGCGGGCCAACGCGCCCAAATCAGCGACGCCGTAACGACTTGCCCCGGCGCGAAAGACATCGGTGAAGCAAAGGGCGGCCAGGGCGGTGAACCCCCCCGCACTGCCGCCTTCGATGGCGATGCGGCTGGCCGAGGCCCATCCCTGGTCCACCACGGCCTGGGCGGCAGCCGCACAGTCGGCCACATCCACAACCCCCCATTGGCCATCGAGTCGCTCGCGATAGGCCCGGCCGAAGCCGGTGGAGCCGCCGTAATTCACATCGACCACTCCCCAGCCGCGGCTGGTCCAAAACTGAATGGCCAGGCTCAGGCCGGTGCGGGCCATGCCCGTGGGTCCGCTGTGGCCCTTCACCAGCAACGGGGCCTCCGGGTTGCCGCCGTTGCCAGGGGGGTAGTACCAGGCCTGGGTGGGCCGCTCGCCATGGCCCGGGAACCACAGTTGCTGGGGTTGGCTGATGGCTGCTGGATCCAGGGGGCTGGGGGCGGCTGGCGTGTGCTGCCAGATACCGCTGGCGATCTCCAGCTCCAGGAGGCCTGACGGGGTGGTGGGATTGCTGGCCACGCAGACCAGGTGGCCTGCTTCGGCGGAGAGGCCGGCCAGGTCGGTGAAGGGTTGCCCAATGGCTTGCCAGTGGGGCGGGCCTTCCGTT